>Ga0070735_10002970_pt1 | contig 15007 bp, 9 predicted proteins | sample Coa_R1_FD_66443 | JGI IMG/M metagenome (GOLD analysis project Ga0070735, IMG submission 66443) | Surface soil microbial communities from Centralia Pennsylvania, which are recovering from an underground coalmine fire - Coalmine... | ecosystem: Environmental > Terrestrial > Soil > Unclassified ... | reverse complement strand
GGCCTTCGTCTGATACTGCTACTGCTGCTCGAACTTGAGCGGCTGCTGCTTGAGCTAGACGGACTGCTTGAGCTCGATCGACTGCTGCTGGAACTCGACGGGCTGCTGCTTGAGCTAGACGGACTGCTTGAGCTCGATCGACTGCTGCTGGAACTCGACGGGCTGCTGCTGGAGCTGGACGGACTGCTGCTTGAGCTGGATGGACTGCTGCTGGAACTCGACGGGCTACTGCTTGAGCTGGATGGACTGCTGCTGGAGCGGGACGGGCTGCTGCTTGAGCTGGATGGACTGCTTGAGCTCGATCGGCTGCTGCTCGAACTCGATGGGCTACTGCTGCTCGAACTCGATGGGCTACTGCTGTTCGAACTGTAAGAACTACTAGGGCCCGGGCTGGGATACGTCATTGGCTGACCTAGAGCGGGGGGCGCCGGGCACGGATACGGTGCGGCCGGCGGGTATGGCGGGAACGGCGGATAAGGCGGGAATGGCGGATAAGGCGGGAATGGCGGATAGGGCGAAGAGGGCGGTGTACTGCAGCCTTCCGCGTAATGGCGGCACCCCAGAAGGTGCTCGATCTTATGCAGCAGGACTTCCAGAAGGGACGCCACGTGGTTCTCGCCGGTGGAGTGGCGAGCTTCGCGCCATTCCTCGACCTCGTCCCGCAGGCCAGCCAGTTCGCGTTTCAGGACCTCCGTTTCACTGGCGTCGCGCGCGTCGCCGTGGCATTCGCGCAATTCGCGCTGGAGACTTTCGAATTCCTCGCGTAGGCGGTCCAACTCCTCCCGAAGCTCTCCTCCGCCGGCACGTTCTTCGCAGTTGACATCGTCTCCGCACCTGCGGCGCCGCGTATCCTCTATCTCATCTCTGAGTCGGCCTAACTGCCTTCGCAGGCTCTCGACCTCTTCCCGGAGGTGATCATCATCGTCCTGAAAGCGTCCGGGCAAACGCTCGCGCTCTCGCGGGTAGCATAACCGTTCGAGCTCCCGCCGGAGATGCTGTATTTCTCGCCAGATGTCTTCTCTGAGCCAGGGCCGCTCTCTCTCGGACACTCGCGCACCTCCTTACACTTGTTATGGCGAACCTGCCGGCAGCCGATTTTATCCGTAGGATAGAACAAATTTCGAGCTTTGACTCGGGTGTACGACGGAAACGGCGGGGAGGTGGGTGAGGGTAATGAGGTGGCTGCAGCACGTTCGCAGCTCGACCGCTGCTTGTACAGGAACCGGATGAAAGTGCTAATATAACTTTTCGCAGCGAGCGGTGGAAGCAACTAGTAGTTAATGCCCATACTGACGAGGGACGATTCATGTCGAACGCAGTTCTGGGGATCCGAGATGCCGCGCCTTGGGAAACGCAGATCCCACTGCCGATGATGACAGGTGCTTCGCCCCGGCCACCCTGTAGGCCTCGATGTCACCGAAGTCGGGTTGACAAGAGAACGGTGGTCGCGAGTTTCCGCCGCAGCAGAGGTCGAATGTGGGACTGAGGCGGAAACAATGAGTAAATTCCGTCGCCGTGGAGGTGGCTCTCCTCCGTTCCCACCTTATCCACCCTACCCACCTTACGCTCCCTATCCGCCGTTCGCCCCCTATCCGCCGTACCCGCCTTGCCCTCCCAGCCAGCCGCCAACCGCCCCGCCCACGGGAGTTCCTTCCGGTGAGCTGCCGGGACAGCCGGGTGCAGGTGCCGGCGAGGGGCCCGTTATCGAGCCGCCGTTGGTGTTTCCGTCCAGCATCGCAGTGCGACGGCCAGACGACTTGCTGGTGTGCACGCTCCGCTTCGTCGGCTTCGCTTTCCTGCGCAATCCGCCCCGGCTCGATCGCACCGCCGACGACGCGCACATCATCGTCGAGTTCCCGCCGCAAAGCTTCGGGGAACAGGCCTACCTGTTGGTTTCGAATACTCCCAACAACGTGGTCCAACCTGCCCTCCCGGAGGTCACCAAAAACCCCGATTATCCGCCGCAAAACGTTGTCGGGGCAGACGATTCTGTTCCGGCGAGCCTCCCTGCCGCGCGCATCCGTATGGCCGGACCGAGCAGGGTCGTCATCGCCATGCCGGCGGTACAGGATTCGGTGGCCTTCAACCTGGCAAGCATTCTGTCTGCGGTACGGGATTGGCCAATGCGCCTTGCGCCCGGTGCCGTGCCCGATCTCTCGCCTTCCCTTCTCGGCCCGCAGCAGCCGGCAGAAAACGTCACCACGCTGGAACTGCCGTATCGATTATTGATATCGCCGCTCGACCCCGCGACCTGGCGGCACAGTGCTGCGCCCGTCACCAGCAGCGGACGGACGGAGCTCTGGCACACACGGCTCGCCAATCCCGATGAGGCGACGCAAGCGGAACCGCCGAGCCGCATCCGCGCGGTCTGGTCGCCCGACTACTGGCCACCGCCACAACTGGACCAGCTGTACAAGCTGATGCGCCCGCCCAATCCGGCTCTGATCCGGATGAGCCTGGACCCTGCGGACCGGGCCATGCTCGTCGCCCTGATGTCGGGCTTCGATGCGACAAGCAAAGGAAGTCCCTACGTCCCGCTGTCGAGCGAGGCGAAGCGCCTTCATCTCACGTCACTCGGCGGCCTGCTGGATGTGGAGGGGAGCTGGAGCGTGCCCACGCTGCCAGACGGGATTGGCCTCGAGCAATGGCGGCACCTGGCAACGCTTGGGCGCGATCAGTACGTGCGTGTCGTGTATGCCGGCTGGTTGTGCCCGTTCGGCCACGCGGCCTCGCTCGTGAAGGTGACTGAGCGGCGCTTTGAAACACTCGGGGCGAACTCGGGACAGCGCATCGCCGTGCTCCGCCAGCGGTTCTTCGTAGTCGTGCGGCAGCCGGTCGTCACGTATTCGGGCGCCAACCACGTTCATGAAGGTCGCAATTTCCCGTTTAAACAGATCGAGCTGCTGACGCGCGTGACGCCCGATCTGACGGACCCCGGCGTCGGTGCAAGCGCTCTGCAGGACCCGTCGGGCGGCGATCTGTATACCGAGTTCCCCATCTTGCCGCGCGACCTGTTCTGGCCGATGGTCCCCGCAAATAACGCGCCCGGGATGGCGGATTTCCCCTTCCAGATCGCCGCCACGGACATCGGCGGGAACCGCGTCACGTTCGCCATGCCGCTGCTGTTCTTCGGCAAATCGGCGAACGATCTCGGGCTCGACCACGATCAAACAAAAATAGCGAAGCTCAAGCAGGCTTATAACGCGGCAGACCCAACGCAGAAGCGGCAAGCCGCGACTGGTCGCGCGAACATCACCTACGCACCGCCCGACCCGGCCGACCAGGGCGATCCCACAACCCTGCCCACCGCATACCTGACGTTTGACGCCGGCGATTTCAACCGTTTCGCGGAGCCGGATTTCTATCCGGAGGTTCAGTACGCCAACGTCGGCATCAAGCCGGTGCAGAAGCTTTTGGCGCAGCCGAACTTCACCACCGATGTGGCGTACCCGGACTTATACGTCCAAAACGGTTTTGACGCGGGGGCGAATGCGGGCCAAATCTTCCTCCAGTTCACCAAAGCGCAGTTGGCCACCGCGCTGCCCCTGCAATTCGGCACACAGCAGAACGCGCCCAAGAGCGACGCACTCGGCGCGTTGGCTACGCCGCAGATGAACCTGCTCGGTCTGTCGAAGATCGCGGGGCCAGTGTCGGGTAAGGATTTCTCTTCGCTCGGCAACCTGGCTAACGGACAGTTCAATCCGAAGGACTTTTTCGGCGATGCGACTCTCCTGGGCGGCATCAAGCTCGGCGATATTCTCAGCTCGGCCATGTCCCTCGCTGGCGTCGATGTCCCGAAGCTGCTGGCGCGCGATTTCCCAAACCATGTGGAGGCGAGCTTCAACTTGAGCACAACCGTTAGCCAGCCCGACCTCCGCAACCTGATCATCCCGAGCGCCGACCCGGGCGAGGGCGATACGAAGCTGATCATGAGCGGTGTGGTCCAAACGCCGCTCGACCCATCGAAGCCGGCCAGCTTTCAGGCCGCTGCCGAGCTGAACAATTTCAAAGTCAATCTGTTTGGCTTCATCATTTTGTGGTTTGAAGACCTCCGCTTTAATTCGAAGAGTGGGCAGAAGCCGGATGTTTCGGTGGTGATGCGCCCTGGCCAGGACGCGGTGGCGTTCGGCGGCCCGCTCGAGTTCGTCAACACCCTGCGCCAGTACATTCCCAGCAATGGATTCTCCGACCCGCCTTCCCTCGTGGTGACGCCGAGCGGCATCAGCGCGTCCTACTCGCTGAACCTGCCGGCCATCGAGGTGGGCGTGTTTGCCCTCTCGAATGTCGGCCTCGGCGCGGGCTTCAGTCTCCCGTTCGATGGCACACCCGCGGTGGTCGATTTTAGGTTCTCAACGCGTGAACATCCGTTCAGCCTCGCCGTCTCTCTGATCGGCGGCGGCGGATACGTCGGCATCGGGATCTCTTCCTCGGGGGTGAGGGAGGTCGAAGCGGCGCTGGAGTTCGGCGCCGTTGTTGCCATCGATCTGGTCGTCGCCTCCGGCAGCGTGGAGTTGAAGGCAGGAATTTATTTTCACTGGATCGAGCCATCTCCCCCGCCGCCAGATCAGGGCAGTGTGGAACTCGCCGGTTATGTGCGGATTTACGGCGAGCTTTGCGTCCTTTCGCTCATTTCGGTCGCGCTCACGTTCAACCTGCAGCTCGGGTATGAGAAGAAGGACGACGGGACCTCCGCCGCCTACGGTGAAGCGGAGCTGACCGTAGAAATCGATATCCTGATGTTCTCTAAGTCCGTTTCGGTCCGTTGCCGGCGCGAATTCAGCGGCGGCCCCGTCGATCCGAAATTCATCGATCAGATCCCGACCCAGCAGATCTGGTCCGACTATTGTAATGCCTTCGCGGTGGAGGCGGCCTGATGGCGCGGCAATCACTGGTTTGGACCGCATTGCCCAATGGCTACACGCCAGACGGCAAATCCCTGCGCTTGTCCGTGCTGCTGTCGCCGAGACTGGACCCGCAGTCGTCTCTGCAGCAACTGAACAGTTTCCCCGAATGGGTGGATTGGCCGAAAACCCTGCGGCAGGCGCAGTTCACCGTGTCTTGCAACGGCGCGGCGGTCACGGTAGCCGGCGACGGTTCCGGATCGGTGAACGTCGTAGATAGCCGGCTGGGAGTGGCCGATTCCACCACCTGGCCAGCGCTGTTCACCCCGGCGCTGTTCGTCCGACCTTACCAGTTCGATGATCTCTCCGGCCACTCGGTGGTCTCCTATGACGCGACCGCCATGTCGGACCTGGTTCAGAATCTCTATACCGATCTTGCCGGGCGTGCCGGCGACGACCTCCTGCCAATCTTCAGCTTTCAGGACCGAACCCGGCCCTGGGCCGAGCTGTTACGAACGGTAGAGGCTCTCGATGCGCCCTCGGACAATGCTGTACGTGCGGCAACGCTGGCCTCGCTCGCGTCCAGTTCGAGCAGCAGTTCATCTTCGAGCAGCAGTTCATCGAGTTCGAGCAGCAGCGGGTCGCCGCCGGTCTCGGCATCGACAGCCCTTCCTCCCTTCAAGGCCTTCCATACGCCGCTCCTGGCGCCCCTGCCACTCAAACCGAAAAAACGCCGGGACGACGATCGCATCCAGGCCACGTGGCAGGAATACAATCGGCCGCCGATGCCACTGCGGGACGATCTCGCGCCGCAACTGGACTTTCACCAGATCGTGTCGTCGATGGGCTCTTACCCCAAGCTGATGCGGCTGCTCGGCCTGGTCGTGGACATCCTGCTCGACCCGTCCGCGTTCCCGCCGGGCAACAACGCCTCCCTTTCCGTCGCGGTCACCTTCCCGCCTGGTCTCCTGAGCACGCATTCGTTCGGAATGCCAGTGACGCGCACCCTCCTGAGCGCGACCGAGTTCGAGCCCGTCCCAGATCCCGCTGCCGCCTATCCGGTGAAGGGCCGCCTGCTCGGCCTTGACCCCGCGCGCTTCACCCTGCTGCAGACGGACGTGGACGGGGCCGGCTTGAAACTGATCAACTTCGCGCGCACCCTGCTTCGGAAGATGCAGCCGAACGCGTACCTGGATCCCGTGACCCGCGTGGGCAATACGGTCGGAGCGCCCTCGCTGCGGACGGCGGGGCTGATGCTGGTGCAGCGGCAGCGAAGCGCCTGGCTTACTGATCGCTTTCAGAAGAACCAACAACGCAACGCGACACTCGAGCAGCAGATGGGCGGCGCGCCCGCTGGTAGCTCCTCCAGTTCCAGCAGTTCGTCAATTTCAAGCAGTAGCTTCTCAAGCTCAAGCAGTAGCAGTTCGAGTTCGAGCGGTAGCTCCTCACTTTCCAGCGGTCCCGAGCTCCATGCCGAGGACCTGCTGCGCGGCTACCGGGTGGACATCTGGGATGCCACTGCGAAGATCTGGCAGTCGCTCTGCCGGAGGACCGCGCACTACGAAATAGGCGACGGGCCGGTGGTGGTCGACGCTACGCCGGAAGAGGAGAGCACAATCCGGCTCGCGGCAACCACGTCGCCGGACCCGGCCAGCAACCCGAATGTCGTATCGTTGCATGAGGCGCTGGTAACCTGGAGCGGCTGGAGTCTGGCCGCTCCATCGCGCGGGCGCAACCTTCGCCCCGACGGCACGGTTGACAAAACCCAGGATCAGAGCGAGGCGGAGGTGCCGCCGGGTCTCAAATTCACTTCACGGTTCAATGCGGTAAAGAATTCGCTGCCGCGGCTGCGTTTCGGGCGAAGCTACTGGATGCGCGCGCGGGTAGTGGATCTGGCCGGCAACTCCCTCGATTTCCAGCCGACGGATTTTGGATCCGAGAACGCTGCGGCCATGGCGGTTCCCTTCCTTCGCTTTGAGCCGCTCGCGGCGCCAGTTCTGGCCTTGGTATCGCAGGGCGGCAATGTCGAAGCGCCCGGTCCGGGCGAGTCGGTGGCGCGAATGGCGATCCACAGCTATAACGACACTCCGGCGGACAACGGGACGCCATCGCCGGAACAAACGCACCGGGGGGCCGTGCCACCGCGGGTCAGCGCGCGTGAAGCCGAGCAGCACGGCATGCTGGACAAGAACGGCCAGGTGGACGCGAGGACGTTCACGATGCTGGCGTATGACCACGATCTTGACGGGCACGATCCGCTTGCGGTGGTACGTGAGGTGGTCCTCGAGACGCAAGGGCCGCTCGACCCGTCGCCGGTCCCGACGACCTTCGCCGTATACGAGATCGGCCGCGCCATGACCTGCCTGCCGGATCCGCTGGCGTCAGAGGTCGCCGTCCGCATCTTCAATCATCCGAATATCGACCCCGCGACGATCATCAGCATCCCCCTATATCCGAATGGCACCTGGCCGGACACGAACCCCTTCGTTGTGGAACTCTATGAGGACGCTTCGGCCGCGCCCTCCTTCGACGCCGCCACTAGCACTCTGCTGGTCCCGCTGCCCAAGGCCGGACGCGCCACCATTCGAATGTCGATGAAGCTGAGCGATCCGGCGCTGGCAATTATGGGCGTGTTTGCCTGGCTCGATCCGGCGGCGCAGGCCGCGCAACGGCAGCGTGCGAGCGATGGGCAGCACTGGATGCTTTCGCCATGGCGGGAGCTCGAGGTCGTGCACGCCGTGCAGCGGCCGCTGAAAACGCCGGATATCGCCACGATCTCAATAATGCAACGGAACCCCGCGGACACACATGCGCAGCCGACGATCCTGGCCCAGTGCTCGGTCTCCAGCACGGACAAGCTGGATTTGCACTCCGCTTCGCATGAGCCAGTCGACGGCGGCGCCGCCCCGTCTGACCAGCAGCGCAACGATTCGGCGTTCTCCGTGAAAGTTACCGATCCCACGACGTATGCGACTGTGCTGGACGGCAACGCCGATGGCGGGTTTCCCGATCTTACGATCACCGGGACGGACATGGTGACGATTAACTCGCCCGATGCGCTGAGCAAGAACGGCGTAACGGTAAAGGCGCACGAATTTCACGACACGCGATATCGGCGGATCACCTACTGGTTCAACGCGACCAGCCGGTTCCGGGAGTTCCTTCCGACGTCCCTGTTGACGCAGCCGGGCCCCTCTGGACCCGTTCCAACGGACCAGAACATCACGGTCACGGGCGCCAGCGCCGTCGCCTGGATTCCGAGTTCTGCCTCGCCTCCGGCGCCGCAGGTGCTCTACGTCCTGCCGGCATTCACCTGGCGCCGTGATCGCGACCCATCCGGCGATTCGGTCAGCGAACGGCGTGGTAGCCTGCGCGTGTATCTGGGTCGTCCGTGGAATGTGTCCGGTTACGGCGAGATGCTGGCCGTCGTACTCCCTCCTGCCGGCTTCACTGGGGATCCTGATACCACGCCCACAGGGAACCCGCTGAAGAATTACGTCACGCAATGGGGCGCCGATCCGGTGTGGGATTCGGATGTCGTGCCCGGCATCGCGCCGCAACGCGGCGACTTCTCCTTGTCCCGCATCGCGCCCGATCCCGCGGGACCGTGGTTACCGCCCGGCGCGCCGCAGACCGAAGCAGACCAGCCCGCGGGCGCTTTCAAGGTGACCGGCCTCGCGCCGCTGGATCTTGCGGGAACCGATGTGGCGCTCGAGATCGCCCCGCATGATGTGGCCTGGAGCGATGATCGTCAACTCTGGTTCTGCGATATCGACCTCGAACCTGGCGCCGCTTACTTTCCGTTCATCCGCCTCGCGCTGGCGCGTTATCAGCCGAGTTCCATCGACGGCGCGTACCTCTCCAACATCGTCCTGGCCGATTTCACAGCGCTCACGCCGAGTCGCTTCCTCGCCGTCGCTACCACGGCGGACCCCCTCAGCAGGCAGATAACCGTCTCGGGCCATACTTATCGCGCGTCCAGCGGATGGCAGGAGGCGGCAGGAAAGGCAGGCTCTGCTGCAGTCTCGAAGACCAGCGTCGTCGAAGTCTGGGTCGAGCAGCTCGACCCGCGGCTCGGCGAGGATTTCGGCTGGCTGCGGCTCGACTCTGCAACGGTAACCCCAGGCCCGGCGCTGGCGCCCGCCGCCGATCCGGCAGAGATACTTTGGAGCGGTCAGGTCACAGTGCCCGAGGCGTCGACTAGTGGATGGCCCTATCGATTGGTTGTGGCCGAATATGAGGAATATATGGTCGACGACGGCATGCCCTTTCAACGCCCGTCCACGCGCAAGGACCGGCGCCTGGTCTTCGTGGAGCACCATCGGCTCGACATGTAGGGTAAGGACGGCGGTCCGCATTAGCTCGGGCCGGCCGCCGCGAGTGGCCGAGTAGCGTGGCGGTTCGATCTCAAGCTTCTTCACGACAGCCTCAGCCTCGGATCCCCGAAGCTATAGAGTCAGCACTGGCTTCGGGATGACGCGTATCGTGGTGGGCTCGAGCGCCGAAAGGCGATCCACCAGCGCACTCTACCCCTGGGCGCATTATGCTCCCTTTTTGCACCGGAGGCCATTTTATGATTCGCCGATTGTGATCGCGCTGAAAATGTCATTCTGAGAAGACAGCCAGATCGTGCATGTCCGGCCAGCTTATGCTTCCGTTTGCGGCCAGTTTATAGTCGCAGTGACAGCTGTGGCCGAATGCGGCGTGCGGACGGCGGATCCGGCAAGCGCGATGGCGCATGTGGCTGCCACTGTTAACGGGAGGAAGGAAGAGACGCCTTTGATCTGTTGGGACTTCGTGGGTGGACTGCGAGCTCGAAATGAGGCGGGCAAGGCTGCGATCGCGAAAGTGCTCGGTGAAAACGCGCCTTCACTCGGACCTGGCGAGGCTCTCGCCGCCGCGCAAAGACTCGGGAAGAACGCAATCCTCTTCTTCCTCAACCCCCAGCGCGTTTGGGAGCAAGTGGACGTTCTGCAGGGCATCTGGAACCTGCGGGACGTGTTCAAAGCCGGCGGCCAGATGCTGGTCCTGATCACCACTGCAGGCGCGACCTTGCCCGTGGAGTTACAGAGCGACGTGATGGTGATCGATGAACCGCTCCCGTCAACGGACGAGCTGGCACAATTGACCGCCGATACTTTTGAGTCGGCAAACCTACCGGCGCCGGACCCAGGGACCGTTTCAAAAGCAGTGGATGCCCTGGTCGGCTGGCCTCATTTCCCGCTGAACAGGTGCTGGCGATGTCGCTCTCGAAGAGCGGGCTCGACCTCGACCGGCTGTGGGAGCGAAAGCGTCAAGCTGTCGAGCAAACGCCGGGCCTGACCATCTGGCGAAATGGAGAGACATTCGATCACATCGGCGGTTGCGACAACATCGAGCAGTTCTTGGTTGCCGTTCTTCACGGCCAGGAAGCTCCTCGTGTGATCGTCTTCGTGGATGAGATTGAGAAAGCCTTTGCCGGGACAGGCACCGACATATCCGGAGTTAAGACGGAGATGACCGGCACGATGCTGAGCTGGATGCAGGACCGCGGGTGCCGACGGAGCCATTTTCATTGGTCCGCCTGGTGCGGCGAAGAGTGCCCGTCGCCAAGGCGGCGGGCGCGACGGCAGAGGTTCCGACCGTGGCATTCGATCTATCGGCGATGCAGAGTTCACTCGTCGGCGGATCGGGCGAGCGGCTCCGTTCGGCGTTGCAGGTGGTCGACGCGATTTCTCAGGTGATGGAGCAATGGCGACGCTTTGCGCGATGAAACTGGCACTCTTGGGCGTGCCCGTCGCATGGAGTTTTCGCCAGTTCGGTGGCTCACTCCATTGACTTCGCTCTCGCCAAACCTAAAGAAGGCCTGCCCTGGCGCATTCTAGTGTCAATCTCGGTCCTGGCCATTTGGTAGCTTATACACTGTGGGTTTTTGTGCTTTCTGCAACCATACCGTTCATCCGGGCGTCGAAGAGTGCTCGGAATGTGGAAATCGGCGCTTCTGTTTTTTGACAGGGCAAGTACGATTCGATCCGAGGGTTTCCAGGGTCGAGGAAATCGGCTTCAAGAACGCGCTGATCGAATACCTCGACGAAACAGGTCTCAAAGAAGCTCAGGATCTTCCCGAACGGTACTTCGAACTGGGGCCAAGAACGGGCCTAATGGAGTACGTTGATACACGTGTGGAACGAACGTGGTGGGAGCCGTATAACGAGATCGATTTCAAGGTTAATCAGATAACAAGCTTTGCCGGACCGGGCGCCCTTGATCGCATCACGAACCGAGCTAAGGGTGAATGGCCTTGTGACAATACAGCACTGCTGAGCGTCAGGCGCTGCGCCGGGCATCGCCAGCTTATCGCCCGGCAACTCCACTCCTTAGGGATCGTGTACGGAACCGAAGGCGGCTCAGTGTCGCCGCAGATCATCTTGGATTGGTCTAAACAGGCTGACAACGGAGACGCCAAGGCACAGTTCAAGGTAGGGTGGACTTTCTATACAGGTTTTCATCCTATCCAACGAGATGTACCATCGGCGGTCGTGTGGTTCCTCAAGGCAGCTGATCGCGGCTACGCTCCAGCACAGTGCTGTCTGGGACTCCTCTATGAACTTGGCGAGGGTGTGCCCGAGGACTTTGTCTATGCATACGCATGGATGACTCTTGCAGCAGAGTATGCTCCAGAGCTTGCGCAAAGGGAAAGAGAATCGCTAGAGCGAGATCTGACCGTTGCCCAAGTAGCGGAGGCGCTGTACCGGCTTGCAATTTGGGCGGAAATAAATGAGAGCATGGCTTGGGAAACTGCGCGGAGAAGAGCTGTGAAATGGTTTAGAAAGGCCGCGCAACTTAACCATTCTGACGCCCAGTTCCAACTGAGCGGGCGGTACGCGGCTGGAATCGGAGTGGAGAAGGACGACGCGCAGGCACTGGTGTGGTGTTAGGAAGTCCGCCGAGGGAGGTTACGCCCCAGCGCAGTACGAGTTGGGGGAGCGATACGCTGACGGCCAAGGTGTATCTAAGAACGCTGAGCAGGCTGTAGCTTGGCTCGAGCGGGCGGCAGATCAAGGCCACGCAAATGCGCAACTAAGGCTGGCCGAGATGTACGCCAATGGTGACGGCACACGCAGGGACCCTGTCCAGGCTTTTTTTGGGCCCAAATCGCCGCCCAGCAAGGGAACGAATGTGCCACACAACTCAAGGATCGACTGGAAGGAGACATGACTCCGAACCAGATTGCTGAAGCTGGAGAACTCGTGAGGAGTTTTGTGTGTGCACACCCTCTGGCGACTGGTAAGGATCTCTAGTGAACCGCTGACAGTTGAGAAAAACTCGGCGCGCCACGCTGACGTTTTACGCCCATTGATGACATGTGATAGGCACTGACGCTGCAACTTTATCCCGCCGGTTCAGACGAGCCGGTCTGTCCTGATCTTCCCAATGAAAAGCGGAATCTGGCAGGGCATTTTCACGGCTCCGGAAACAGGACGTTCGATGATTGAAATCGGGCCAATCATTTCTCCGAGTTGCAGTTGCACATCGTCATCGAGCCCTCCGTTCACTGATTGGAATAGGCGCAGAAAGCTGTTCAGTGCGTCGGCATTGGCCTGCAGTTTGGTGTCTGACGTGGCTTTCGTCCGAAACTCGTGGACGACGAAGACAGCCGCGGTCGCTTCCTGGATTCCCGCTTCCAGCAGGGTCCCCGCGATTGCGGCAAGAAGTTGATACGACAAACCAGAGATGCCATCGGAAAGCACCAGATGCGCGTCATCCTTGAACGCGGACATACCCAGCAACGAGCAAGTGAGCCAATCGAGTCTTTCGGGAAAACTCGTCTCACGGCGCTGCCTCGCTTTCCGTAATTCTTCTGCTACCGTACGGCCGAATGGTTCGTCCGCTTTGCCCTCGATACAAATCGTCGTCACGCAGTCATCCCGGCAGCGTCGTTTCATGTTCCGTGATCCCGCTCTTGATTACTGTGCGTTTCGTGCCTTCGTGCGACTCAAGAAGCTGAACTAGCTCCGCTGGGACAGTAGGCTCGCCGCCGCTTGTCCAGCTTCGCCCAAGTTCGAATGCGCTGCGGCCCTCTTTCCAATGCAGTACCTTGCGTTCGGGAGGCAGGGAGTGCTGCTCCCAATCAGCAAAGGACCGGATTGGCTGTCCCGCATGGCCCTTGATATCAACCGTTCTCATGCGCTCCTCGTCAACCAGAAAAGAGCCTTGCGGCTCGCATCCACCCAAAAACGGAGAAGCGCGACGGTGAACGGCTTCACGTATCAACTCAGCGTCCGCACCGGGCCGATAGAGGAACTCCGGAGGAAGAGCCATGAACCGAAATGACAGCGAAACCTCGGCAGTGCGACCGCTCGCGAAGCTCGCGACTTCGCGATCCAATTGCGTCTCCAGCGACTGCAAGTCGACGTCAGGACAAGAGTAGTACGGGCACGGCGCCAAAACCTCCAGCACAATTCGCTTAGCCCGGAGCATTTCATTCGACTTGAATCGTCTAGCAAGCTCAGGCTCCAGTCGATACAGCATGTAGATCGCGCCGTATCGGAGAATCTGAAGCGCGGCATCGTACGGTGTGTTCGACTCGGTTTTCAGTTCGATCAGCTCAAAGCCATCCGTGATCCGGTGGCCGAGGTCGACATTAATCCCGCGACCGCGCGAATTGACAAGTCCCGACGCTGTGGGGACGTCGTTACCCCACCCTTCGTTCTCAAGGCCGATCGCGATCTCTTTTTGCAGTTGTTTTTCGTGGCGTCTGATAGGGTCATACGTATATTCACGCGCTACGCGCAACACCCAGTTCTTGTCCGTCGTTGGCCAGCGGTCCGGCTCACGATACCGAATCCAGTTCGTCCGAATGCCTTCGTAGATGCGATTGAATAGGCCAACGCGATCGTCGAGGCGGCGATATTCGCTACAGATTGCTTCGATGCCGTCGAGAAGCGGGTGATCCGCCCCGCGCAGTTGGGTTGCGGACGCCGCCCGCGTTACCGGCCTTCTCTCGGTCTCTCCGGAGTGGTGGCGTTCCAGGTATCGGACCAGATCCTCGATCGAATTGAAGTTCTGACTGAGGAGGGTCGCCGGTGAGATGAAAGGTGGGCGAAGACGGACTATGTAGTCGTACTGTCCGAGGATATTGGCGCTACTACAGACGTTCACGGTCTGCGATTTGGTTCTGGCGTGTACCTTAATCTTGCGCCCGCAAATGTCGCAAACCATGCTTTCCGCTTCCGCACCTGACCCTATGTTTCCATCCAACCTAGCACATGGTGCTCTCAAACGAGCAGCGGCTCAACGTTGGAGTCTGCGAGTCAAGGAGACTGGGCCTTGCCGAATCTCCTGCTGCGGTTAAATGTCGATAACGAGTCGTGGGTTGATCAGGGACGCGGGCGGGGAACGGCGTTGTTGGCTGAGTGGTCGGAGTTCCGGCAACGGAATCCGAATGCCCGGCTGGTTTGTCTGGACGTCCACCCGAACCAAACGATGCAGGCCGCGGAGCGCGCAGAGGTCCTGAACATCGGCGGATTCTCCGATCAGGTGTTCGAGGTAATCTCGGCGTTCGCTTCGGGTCAACTCGAGGCGGATCACTGGATCGCGCGGATCGAAGCAGTCGAGGTGTGATCCTCTGTCCTACGAGCCAATACGCGGATGTGAGCACCACGTTGACCGAGCGGGCCGCGACGATGCGTGCTTGCTCGATCAGGCGTACCACGCCCGTGAACAACTCGCCGTAGGCGTCGAGTGGCGGCTCCGGTTTGCGCCGTTCTGTCTTCGTGGGCTGTTTACTCGATTTCCGCTACTGCCAGAGCCCTTCCAATGGAGGTTCGCCAAGCTCAAGCGACGGCGACCTTGATTGAGCCGGTCACATCGAGAAGAACCAAGTCCCACCACTCTGTGAAGAGAATAGGAGCCTCGACCCTCGGTTGCGTTGATGGCCGGATTCGCGCCGAGGCGATTGACCCGACTGTGTCAAAACTGTGCCAAAACCCATCCTGTTCGAGCGGCTTGGGTTAGCTTCGAGCGAAAAGCAGATTCCCCAAGTTGTTGTAATTGTTAGGAATCAAAAAAGCGAAAGGAGCACTTGGAAGCCGTTATGCGCCCAAGGCAGGTGGGCTACCAGGCGGCGCTGCGCAGTCTTCCCGTAATCCAAAATTAGCGTCCGCTCCGAACGACTGTACGAACTT
>Ga0070735_10002969_pt1 | contig 15010 bp, 8 predicted proteins | sample Coa_R1_FD_66443 | JGI IMG/M metagenome (GOLD analysis project Ga0070735, IMG submission 66443) | Surface soil microbial communities from Centralia Pennsylvania, which are recovering from an underground coalmine fire - Coalmine... | ecosystem: Environmental > Terrestrial > Soil > Unclassified ... | reverse complement strand
CAATGCGGCGCACACCGGAAGCAACGCCACCTTCGCTGACAATCTTGAAGAAGCCGATATCACCCGCGCGTTGCACATGAGTGCCGCCGCACAACTCCATGGAAAAGTCGCCGATCCGCAGCACGCGCACGCTTTGCTCGTACTTCTCGCCGAACAGGGCCATCGCTCCGGCGGCCACTGCACTGTCATAGTCCATGAGAGCGGTTTCAGCCGCCGCGTTATGGCGGATCTCGCGGTTGACCAGGCGCTCGATCTCACGCAGCTCGACCGCGGACACCTGCTGAACATGTGAAAAGTCGAAACGTAACCGGTCCGGCGCCACCAGCGAGCCCTTCTGCTGTACATGGGCCCCCAACACTTTGCGCAGAGCGGCATGCAGCAGATGCGTGGCCGTGTGATTCAGTGCGATCGCCTGCCGTCGCTTGCCGTCTACCTGTGCGCGCAGACGCTCGCCCACCCGGATTTTCCCTTCAGCGACGCGCCCGATGTGGGAATGCGCAGTGCCGCGCTTCTGGGTGTCCGACACGGTGAAATGCACACCCGGGGCAAATATTTCACCTGCGTCGCCGACTTGGCCTCCAGCCTCCGCATAGAAGGGTGTGCGATCCAGGACGAGCTCTCCCTGATCTCCCGTATGCAATTCCTCGACCGTCACGCCGTCCTTCAGCAGTGCCACCACGGTTCCTTCGGACTCCAGATCCTCGTAACCCTGGAACAACGTGCGGGACTCGATAGACGTTCCAGCGCGCAGAGCGACGCCGAATTTAGACGCCTCCTGAGAGCGCCTGCGCTGTTCTTCCATGGCCGCCTCGAAACCAGCTTGATCGATCGTCAGGTTTCGCTCGCGCGCAATGTCCGCCGTGAGATCAGCCGGAAAGCCGTAGGTATCGTACAGCTTGAACACGGTCTCGCCGTCGATCATCTTGCCTCTGAGCCGTTGTATCGCGCCCTCCAGCAGTGCCATGCCGTTAGCCAGAGTTTCGGCGAAGCGCTCCTCCTCTAATTTCAACACGCGCTCGGCGTGCTCCCTGCCCTTAACGAGCTCGGGATAGGCGGCACCCATCTCCTGCTGGAGGACCGGCACCAGCTTGTAGAAGAACGTTTCCTTGATGCCGAGCTTGTATCCGTGTCGGATGGCGCGGCGGATGATTCGCCGCAGCACATAACCACGTCCCTCATTCGAGGGCAGCACTCCATCCACGATCAGAAACGTGCAGGCGCGGATGTGATCAGCGATGACGCGAAGCGAGCTCGAGGTCAGGTCCCGCGTGCCGGCAAGCTCGGCGGCGGCGCGGATCAGATTCCTGAACAGATCGATGTCATAGTTTGAGTGAACACCCTGCATGACCGCGCTGATGCGCTCCAGCCCCATGCCCGTGTCCACCGAGGGTTTCGGCAGCGCAGTCAGCTTCCCGTCGGCCGAGCGCTCGAACTGCATGAACACCAGATTCCAGATCTCCACGAAGCGGTCGCCGTCCTCATCCGGTGAGCCCGGCGGCCCACCCGCAATCGCCGGCCCATGGTCGTAAAAAATTTCGCTGCACGGACCGCAGGGACCCGTATCGCCCATGGCCCAGAAGTTGGACTTCTCACCCAGGCGAGCGAACCGCTCCGCGGGTACGCCGATGTCCTTCAGCCAGAGGTCCGCCGCTTCGTCATCGTCACGAAACACCGTGACCCACAGACGGGCCGGATCCAACTGCAGCGTGCCGGTCAGGAAGCTCCAGGCGAAGCGGATCGCATCGCGCTTGAAGTAGTCGCCGAAGGAGAAATTGCCCAGCATCTCGAAGAACGTGTGATGCCGGGACGTATAGCCCACATTCTCCAGGTCATTGTGCTTGCCGCCGGCGCGCACGCAGCGCTGGCTGGTGGCGGCGCGCGCGTAGTCGCGCTTGTCCTTGCCCAGGAAAACGTCCTTGAATTGAACCATCCCGGCATTCGTGAACAGCAGGGTCGGGTCGTTTCCTGGGATCAGCGAGCTGGATGGAACGATGCGATGTCCCTGCTCGCGGAAATATTCGAGGAACGCGCGGCGGACAGCCGTCGCGCTCAGATGGGGCGGTTTATTCAATGTCATCCGTCCGGGTCGAAGTCATTACCAAGGGCCAAACGGATATGATCCGATGAAAAGCCCCGGTACTGCAAAAAACGCGCTTGGCGCGCCTTTTCCGGCCAGTCGCAAGGCACCTGTGGGCCGAACTTGCGGCTGCGGACCTCACGGGCCCGTACGGCCCAATCTCCTCCCTCCGCCAGGGCGGTATGGATCAGCGCCTCGGGCAGCCCAAGCTGCCCCAGGTCGGCGGCAATCCGCACAGGTCCCTGGCCTCGGCCCGCGTGCGACATGACATAGTTCGCCGCGTATCGGGCATCGTTCAGCAGCCGGTCTTCGAGCAGCTGCGCGATGGCTGCCGCAGCCGCGTCCGGCTCGAAGCCTTTTCGCTCGAGCCTGGCCTGAAGCTCTCCGCTCGTATGGTCCCGTCGGGCGAGCCAACTGATGGCCACCGCCACTGGATCCGCGGCCTCGCCGCTCGAAGAGCTCCTCTGGCCGGATCTGCGATTCCTCGTTAAAGCCATGAATGCTAGGCTGTTCCCGTGCCTGGCTCACGTCCGAGGCACGCCCTTCCGGGGACAAAGATACAAAGGGAAATTCACAATGAGCACTTTGGTCCGTCTGCTACCGCTGATCTTCGTCTACGCCGCAGCCCAGGCTTTCGCCGTCGACCCGGCGCCGTCAGGGACGCCGGCCAGCACGAACACTTCCGCACCCTCGAGCTCGCCGCCCGCCTCACCGAGTGCGACTGCGTCGCCTGCAGATACCCCGCCGGTAACAGCCACACCACCAGCGACCGCCACTTCCAATCCCGCGCATTCAGCCGCAGGCGAACCTAACGCTGAGCAACTCAGGCAGATTCTGGCGCAAGGTTACAGACGGGAGAAGCACGGCGGGGAGACCTTGTATTGTCGGCGCGAACAGGTGATGGGCTCACGATTCGAGAAGACGATCTGCAAGACGGCCTATCAGATTGCCGAGCAAACTCAGATGGGCCGGGACCTGGCCGATATGAAAGAGCGGCCTTCCGGAAATCGCCCCGGCGGTAAATAGTCGCATAGTCTCGGCGATCGCCAGCGCTGAGCGCTGCTGGTCGCCATAGCACGCGACGGGCCGACCGCGGTAAACCCGCCGTGGTCGGCCGCTGCAACCACACGCAGCAGGCGCCGCGGCGCCCAGAAGAGTCAGGCCGAATCGGCCTGATCCACGGCGCCATTGCCGTTGCGCGGCTGGCGCACCGGCAGCAGCTTCGCGCGGATCTGCTCTTCGATCTCGCGTGCGATCTCCTTGTTCTGCTGCAGGAAGACCCGGGCATTGTCCTTGCCCTGGCCGATCCGGCTGCCCTTGTAGGAGTACCAGGCGCCCGACTTCTCAACGATGCCCTGCGCGCTTCCCAAGTCGATGATCTCGCCTTCGCGGGAGATCCCCGCGCCGTACATGATCTCGAACTCGGCTTCACGGAACGGCGGCGCGACCTTGTTCTTCACCACTTTCACGCGCGTCATGTTGCCGGTGACTTCCTCACCGTTCTTGATCGCACCGATCCGACGAATGTCGAGGCGGACCGACGCATAGAACTTCAGAGCGTTACCGCCAGTGGTCGTCTCGGGGTTACCGAACATCACACCGATCTTCATGCGGATCTGGTTGATGAAGATGACGATGGTATTGGAGCGCTTGATGTTACCGGTGAGCTTGCGCAGCGCCTGAGACATCAGGCGGGCGTGAAGCCCCATCTGCATCTCGCCCATCTCGCCTTCGATCTCTGCCTTGGGAGTCAGTGCCGCGACGGAGTCCACCACCACCACATCCACGGCGCTCGAGCGCACGAGCATGTCCGTGATTTCCAGCGCCTGCTCACCGGTGTCCGGCTGCGAGACCAGCAGGTCGTTGATATTCACACCCAGCTTTTCGGCGTAGCTGGGATCGAGGGCGTGCTCGGCATCGACGAATGCGGCAGTGCCCCCCGCACGCTGTATCTCGGCAATGACTTGGAGCGTGAGGGTCGTCTTGCCGGAAGACTCCGGTCCGTAGATCTCGACCACGCGGCCGCGCGGCAGGCCACCGATCCCTAGCGCAATGTCCAGGCCCAGCGAACCGGTGGAGACTGCCTCCACGTCGTAGGTCGCCGCGGCGTCGCCGAGACGCATGACCGAACCCTTGCCGAATTGCTTCTCGATCTGGCCCAGAGCGGCACTGAGTGCCTTCTTGCGATTGTCTTCCATCTGGCGGCTTTCCTACAGTTGGCGCACGTGGCGGTGAAAAAATCGATACAGGATTATCACACAAACAGCGCGGCCCGATGATGCTCATTTGGCTATTTTTTATAGGGTTTGGCGTGTGTTCCGCGCACAGTAGCCGCTGCGCAAGACTACTGTATAAGCGTGCCGAATCGCAGCAGCAGATCCAGGGAGTGCGCGACGGACAGACGCCGCACCGTGTCTCGATCGCCACGCAGGAGCCGCCCTTCGGCGATCGTCCGTATCACCCCTCCCCTGCGCCCACCGCTTACGCAAAACCAAACAGTTCCGACGGGTTTTTCAACCGACCCGCCATCAGGTCCGGCTATCCCACTCACTGCAATCGAAAAGTTCGGCGCCACCTCAACGGACGCGCCGGCACCCGCGGCGTTTAGTGCCCCCGCCGCCATCTCGCGCACCGTCGCCTCGCTGACGGCTCCCTGCTCATCCAACGTTCGCTGCGACACCCCCAGGTCCCGAACTTTTGCGATATTCGAGTACGTCACGAAGCCACACTCGAACCACCGGGAGCTGCCGGCAAGGTCGGTGAATACTTTGGCGATCCACCCGCCCGTGCACGATTCGGCGGTCACGATGCGATGATTTCCGCCGAGGGCCCACCGAGCCACGCGATCCACGAGTTCCGCCAGCGCCTCGTCAGTCATGACTCGCAGTGTAGCCGCTCGCGACTGCGGCGTGCCCGCCGCCGCGTCGAAATGCCCTCAGGCCTGCTCGCGGCGAACGAGCTTCACTCGCGCTTCCCTACGGTCTCCTTCAGCAGCTTATCGATGCCCGGCTCTGGATAGCTCAGCAGCCTTCCCAGGCGCCTCGCGATCTCCTCACGGGCCTTACCGGTATAGCCGCCGGATTTGACCAGTGCCGCCTTATCGCGCTTCAGGGCCAGGTATTCATCGAGTGTCGAGCCCTTGTAGATCAATAGAACCTCCTTCCCGCGCGCCACATCGGCAGGAAAGAGATCAGTGACGATCAGCTCAGGCTCGCGGTACAGCAAAATGTGCCGCTCCCTCGCGACCCGAGTCGCCTCAGGCAGCAGAGCGAGCAGTTCCTGCGGCGACAGAACGTCGCTGAAGGCCAGCTTCTTGACACCCACATCCACCAGTTCGACGAACGCAGTAATCTCACCCAGGTGCAAGGAGGGCTGATCGATGTGTAGCGCAGCCTTCTGTGCCTCCTGCGCAGTTGCCCGCCCGGGATCCGAGGCCACGAGCAACAGCATCGCCACGAGCGGCCAGATGCGAGAGCTCCTGTCAGTCATTACGTATTCTCCTGAAATTTTGGATGGCTAGAAGGTGATGCCGACCTTGGCGTAATAAAACCCGCCGTTGATGCCGAAGGGCGAGAAGATCGGGTACTGGATGACGTTGTTGCTGTCGCCATAGTAGAAGTTGCTCTCATGCGCCAGCAGAGTCGAATTCAGCTGCGGCGGATACTTGTTGAATAAATTGAGAGCGCCGAGGCTGAGCTTGATGTGGTTCGAGAGTTGATATGACAGATCCAGGTTGGTAATCGCGGTGACGGGGATTTCGTTCTTGAAATAATCGAGCCCGCCGGGGCAGATGAACAGCCCGCCACGCGGCGTACAGGCGGGGAACGGACCGCCTGCACCGTTGTCGCCGTCGTCGGACTCATAGTCGGAAGTAGGCCCGTAGACCTTCTCCTGCAGATTGGCCGAGAACCGGCCGATGGTGAGGAGTGCGCCCAGGTTCACCACATACTTCGGGGTTGCGGTGGTCAGATCGGAATAGGCCGCCGGGTCATACAGCTCGTCGATCGGTGGATTGCCGCCAGCCAACGAAGCCGGTGTGGTCGCGTACCTGGTGACGGTCGTGCTGTTGTACGTAGCGCCAACTGACCAGGTTACCTTGCCCAACCGGTAGTCGGTCGGGAAACTGAACACCAGGTCGGCGCCGCGGGTCCGGGTATCGATTCCATTGGCAAATATGTTGATTCCCGTCGTGCCGCTCGCCACCACGCTCGGATCGATCGGATTGCCGCTGGCGATAATCGCGGCATTCACCACCGGAGAGTAGATCGCGCCACCCGCCGAGCCGATGATCTGGCCGCTGCCGACTATGCGGTTCGTGACGCTGATCTGGTAGAGATCCAGTGTCGCGTTCATCCCCGGTGTTGGACGCCAGACCAGTCCCACGCTCAAATTGACCGAATGCTCGGCCTCGAGCCCATTCCCAAGCCCGAGCAACCTGCCGCCCGGGGAATCAGGTGCCAGCTGTACGAATGCTGTCGTCGTGTTGACCACCGTCGAGGTGTAGTACTCCTCGGCGAGCGTCGGCGCCCGGAACCCATTACTGATCGTGCCGCGAAGCGCGAATTCCGGCGTGAAATCGTAGCGCCCCGTGAGCTTACCCACGGTTGCGTGACCGAAGTCGCTGTAGTGTTCGGCACGTATCGCGGCATCGAGCCGCAGCTTCTCAACAGGCTTCGCCGCGAAGTCCAGGTAGAGCGCCTCGTTGTTACGGCTGTTGCTGCCGGCATCGCTCGGAGTGAATCCCGAATAGCCTGCGGCGCCGCCGACCAGGTACGAAATCGGCGCCCCCGCGTTGATCGAGTAACCTTCGTGGCGATACTCGGCTCCAACGGCAACGTTCAGCGGGCCGGCCCAGCCGATGTCGAAGTCGCGATTGAAGTCCGCCGTCGTCGTCCATTGCGTTGCATGCAGGCGCCCGTCATAGATATCCGTCGGCGAGGGCACGTTGTACAGATTGGAATACCCGACATTGTAGGTATTGAGCGTCGATAAGGAGACACTGTCGGACCCATAGCCGGTTGTCAGGTCCCAGTTCCACGCTCCGGCGGTACCCTTGATGCCGAGATTGGCCTGATAGTCATTCTCGTCGCTGGCCTCCACCGGACTGAAGCCGAACGGATACGGGTAGACCGTCTTGCCGGTCACCTGGTCGATGTAATTGGCCTTGGCGGGCAGGCGGTAATTCTGGAACGCCTGCGCGTTCTTATGGCCGTAGCTGCCGAAGAAGTACAGTTGGGTGGCATTCTCGAAGGTCATGCCGGAGTTCACCAGCACCATCTTCTGCAGCTGCTGGCCGTCGCCCAGACCCTGATTGAGATACGGGTAGCCCGGCGCGTTCACCATGTTTGAATTGGGGTAGCTCGTCAGATTGTCCGGGTTGACGAGGCGTTCGTCGATTGCACCCACATTGCTGTGGCCGTGCTTTCTATACTCTGCGGTCATATTGAAGTACGCCCCGGCCCCCGGCTCGAACCCGGAGTTCAGGCTGAGGTCGTAGGTCTTGCCCCCGGTATTCCCGTACCGGCCGCCGGTGCCGTTGACCGTTCCGCCCGAGGAGTTCCTCTTCAAGATGATGTTGATGACGCCTGCGATCGCATCCGTACCGTATTGCGCCGCGGCGCCGTCGGTCAGCACTTCGATGTGGTCGATCGCATCGAGTGGGATGAAGTTCAAATCCACGCCTGCGCCGCCCTGGTAGGGAGAGCCGCCGTCGACCGCAAGGTTCGCGGTGGTGTGCCGCCGCTTGCCGTCTATCAGCACCAGAACGTGATTGGGGCTCAGGCCGCGCAGCTTCGCGAGAAGCGTCTGTTCGGCGGCATCGTAGCCGAAAGCCTGCATCGTCAATGAAGGCACCAGCTGCGAGAGCGTCGACATCAGGTCCGGGCTCCCGGAGGCAGCCTTCAAAGCGTCCGCGCTCAGGAGCTGAACGGGCGCCGGACTGTCCATGACCGCCATGCCGCTCGTGCGAGTCCCGGTAACGATGATTTCCTGCACATCTGCCGCGTCCGTGCCCTCCGCGGCGAACCCCGCGCCGCTTGTCAACAGTCCGAGAGAGAGCAGCGCGATACGCGATTTCATTGCTGACACCTGAATTGGTTGGTTCCTGCTAAGATCACTAGTACGCAGGCGGTCGCGCAGACCCGACACTCGCAGATAGTGTGAATTTAGGCCGTAAGGCCTAGCGGATGCGAAACCACAACGCGAACTTGCCAGTGCCATCGAGTCGAGAGCGCGTGCCCGTCTCTGAAACCCTCGCCAATCCGGCCTCCAGCCACACGCCCATGATGCAGCAGTACCTGCGCATCAAGAGCCAGCACCCGGATGTCCTGCTGTTCTACCGGATGGGGGACTTCTACGAGCTGTTCTATGAGGACGCACGCAGAGCCGCCGCGCTTCTGGACATCACTCTCACGGCGCGCGGCCAGTCCGCCGGACAGCCCATTCCTATGGCCGGCGTGCCCTTCCACAGCGTCGAAGGCTATCTCGCCAAACTCGTCCGCAAAGGCGAAAGCGTCGCCATCTGCGAGCAGATGGGTGACCCGGCCAAGTCAAAGGGGCCGGTCGAACGGCAGGTCGTTCGCATCATCACCCCTGGCACGGTTACGGACGATGCGCTGCTTGATGAGCGGCAGGAAACCCTCGCCGCCGCACTGGCACGCGATGGTGATCGCTTCGGCCTCGCCTGGCTGGATCTGGCGGCTGGCCGCTTCACCATCCTTCAGTCTCAAGGACGACAGGCACTGGCAGCAGAGTTGGAACGCCTCAAGCCTGCGGAGCTGCTGGTTGCGGAGAATGAGCGAGACGCCGAGCCCCTGCGCGCCGGAACAGCCGTGCGCACGCGCCCGCCGTGGTACTTCGAACTGGCAAGCGCATCGCGTCTGTTGACCGATCAGTTGGGCACACTGGACCTGAAGGGTTTCGGCGCTGACGAGCTGCCACTGGCAATCTGCGCCGCCGGCGCATTATTGCAGTATGTCCGCGACACGCAGAAAGCCGCGGTACCGCACATCCGTGGCCTGCAGGTGGAAGAGCGCACCGACGCTCTGATCCTCGACGCTGCGACACGACGCAATCTCGAGTTGGACACCAGCCTCTCGGGCAGACCCGAAGCCACCCTGTTTTCCTTGATAGATCAATGCGGCACGGCCATGGGGTCGCGGCAGCTGCGTCGCTGGCTCAATAGGCCGCTGACCGACCAACATGTATTGCGCGGCCGATATCATGCTCTGGGCGCTCTGACCGACGGCCGGCGTTTCGAGGTGTTACGCGAGAGCCTCAGAGGGATCGGCGACGTGGAGCGCATCCTGTCACGTGTCGCGCTGCGGTCAGCCCGGCCGCGCGATCTCACTCAGCTGCGCGCTTCGTTCGGCATCCTCCCGGCTCTGCGGGCGAGCCTCGAGCCCGTGGACTCGCCGCTCATTCAAGAGCTTCGCGGCCGGGTGTCAGCTCACGAGGATGTGGTGAAACTGTTGAGCGCGGCCATCGCCGCAGAGCCCGGCACCTTTCTGCGCGATGGTGATGTCATCGCCGCAGGCTACGATCCCGAGCTCGAGGAGCTGCGGCGGATCTCCACGCACACCGATCAATTCCTGCTGGAGCTGGAACAACGCGAGCGTGAGCGCAGCGGTATCGCGAGCCTCAAGCTGGGCTTCAATCGCGTCTCCGGGTTCTTCATCGAGATTTCGCGCAAGGATGCCGAGCGTGCCCCGAAAGACTACATCCGCCGCCAGACAGTCAAATCCGCAGAGCGCTTCATCACGCCGGAGCTGAAGGGTTTCGAGGACAAAGTCCTCAGTGCGCGCGATCGGGCGCTGGCTCGGGAAAAGGAGTTGTACGAGGCGCTGCTCACGCAGCTGATCGATCAGCTGGGGCCAATGCAGGGCACCGCCGCGGCGCTGGCGCAGCTCGATGCGCTTGCCTCGCTCGCCGAGCGCGCGTGCACCCTCGAATGGACCCGGCCTGTGTTGGTCGCGGAGTCGCGGCTGAACATCGAATGCGGCCGCCATCCCATCGTGCAGCGATTCTCCACCGCGCCCTTCGTGCCCAATGATCTGCGCCTGGATGCCGGTCGCTGCATGCTCATCATCACCGGGCCCAACATGGGCGGCAAATCCACCTACATGCGCCAGGCCGCTCTGATCGTCCTGCTGGCGCACATCGGCAGTTATGTGCCGGCCGACCGGGCCACGCTCGGCCCGCTTGATCGCATTTTCACGCGCATCGGCGCCGCCGACGACCTCGCGGGCGGCCGCTCGACCTTCATGGTCGAGATGACCGAAGCCGCCAACATCCTGCACAACGCCACCGCGCGCAGCCTGATTCTCATGGATGAAATCGGTCGCGGCACGAGTACGTTCGATGGTCTGTCACTCGCATGGGCCATGGCGCGCCATATCGCGACTCGCCTGAAGGCCTTCACACTCTTCGCCACACACTATTTCGAATTGACGAGCCTCGCGGCAGAAGTGGATGGCTGTGCGAACGTGCACCTTGACGCAACCGAGCATGGTGATGGAATCGTGTTCCTGCATGCGGTGAAGGAGGGCCCGGCAAACCGCAGCTACGGACTGCAGGTTGCCCAACTGGCTGGCGTACCGCGGGAAGTCATTGCTCAGGCGCGCCATTACCTGGAAGCGCTCGAGTCTCAGCGTGATCGGCACGGCGGTGGACTGAATGGCTCCGCTCAGCGCGAGCTGCCCTTATTCGCCCTGGAGTCCCCACCTCCGCAACCCGCCCCGCCCGACCCGGTGCGTGCAGCTCTCGAAGCCCTCAATCCGGACGAGCTCTCTCCCAAGGCGGCGCTCGAAACCCTCTACAGCCTGCGCAACCTGCTGCGTGACGGCTCCTCTACCTGAGAAACCTTCCGCCCTGCAGGAACGCGCCGGTTTCACGGGCCACTCGTGCAGATACCAACATCCCCAGATGGCTGACTGGCAAGGTGATATGGTCCGTGGCACCGGGGAGCTGGGTCTCGCTGACGCCTATCGTGCCGTCGCAGTCTTCCTCGAACCGGGCCAGCAATTGCCCCACCCCCAGCGGCTGCGTGCCGGCGATGATGCCCAGCGGCCTGTCAGCCTCCCATCGCCTGTCACGCGGCCTGAGAAGCTCATCCGCGACCGATTGGCCCATCAGTTGCGCCACCAGTCGGATGTGGGCAGCTTGCTGGGCAGCGCGACTGGCCACTGCAGGCGTTCCCAGAAACACTACCCGCCCCGGCGGCTGCTGGGGATAGCGTTCCAGGAAGCGGTAAATCACCAGGCCGCCCAGGCTGTGGCCCACGAAATGCAGCCGATCCGCCCGCAGGCCGCGGACGAACCGCTGCAGACGCGAGGTGATCTCAGTCATGGTCGCGGCCGCGGCGGCATAGCGGAAAGGATGCACTTCGAGGCCGAATTCACGCGACAGGCGGCGCCTCAGCAGCAGGGACTCCCCGCCCGACATCCACAACCCGTGAACGTAAACGACCTCTTCCGCCATACTCTTGGTCAGTCCTGCTGCAGCGGGAACGATCTTCCGAGGCCGACATTAACCTGAAATGGCAGTCCGAAGCATGGTGCCGGCGTGCAAGTGAGCACTAAGTCCGGCGCACTCACGGTCTGGCTGCTGGTCGCCTTCCTGGGAGGCACCATCGCCCCGGTGCACGCTGCCGATCCGCAACCTTATAAGGTAGACCTCGCTTCGACCGGCGACAGCGACATCAATTCCACGCTCAAGGCCACCTCGGACCTCATCACGCTACGCAGCTCCGCGCCCGTCGGCCCCTTCGGGCTGATCGGCCGGGCACGTGGCGATCTGGAACGGCTGAAGACGGTGTTGGAGAGCTTCGGCTTTTATCAAAGCTACGTGGCCATCACCATTGATGGCCTGCCATTGGATGACCCCGGCCTGGGCGAAGAGCTCACCAATCGCTCCAAGGACGACGACGCCCGCGTCAAGATCTCTTTCAGCATCGGCCCGCTCTATCACCTGCGGAAGATCGAGATCGACGGTGAAGTGCCCGCGGCCGCGCGCGATGCGCTCATGCTGTCCACCGGCGCGCCGGCCATTGCCTCGGATGTGCTCGCCGCGGGCGATCGGGTGCTGACCGCCCTTCAAGATGACGGCTATGCCTTTGCGAAGGTCGATCCGCCCGTGGCGTATGAGGATCCCCCGAATCGTGTGCTGGATGTCAGCTTTCACGCCGTCACCGGCGCTCGCGTGAAAGTGGGCGCTATCCGGATCAGGGGCCTGAAGAAGATGAAGGAGCCTTATGTGCGCAAAAGGCTGCTGCTGCACCCGGACGAGCAGTACGGCGCTACCAAGATTGAAGCCGCTCGCAGGGATCTGTTGGCGATGGGCGTGTTCTCATCCGTCAGCGTCAGGTTGGGCACGACCGCAGACAGCGAAGGGCGCGTACCGGTCACCTACCAGGTGCGCGAGCGCCCGGGACACGCCATGGGTGTCAGCGGAGCCTACTCCAGCGATCTGGGAGGCAGCCTGGGAGTCAATTGGACCAACCGCAACGTCTCGGGTAAAGCTGACACGCTGACGCTGTCAGCGTCCGCCATCAACCTTGGAGGTGGCACCGCCGCGAATGGCATCGGCTATGACACCAGCGGCAAATACCTCATTCCCGATTTCGGACGGCGCGATCAGTCACTGCAGATATCGGTAGGAGCTCTCAGCCAATCGCTGCTGGCCTACGATCAGAAGGCGGTCACGTTCGGAACGACTCTGAACCGCAAACTCTCCAGCATTTTGAGCGCCAGCATCGGCATCGGCATTGAGCGCGAGCGGATCCTCCAGCACGAGTGCACCAGTACGCAGAATTGTCTCCTGGATGAGATTTGCGTGCCGCAGCTGCCGCCCGCGCCAGCGGTGCCGCCCGCAGATCTGTGTACTTTTCAGACGTTTCACTACACACTGATCTCACTGCCGATCAGCGCGCTACTCAACACCACCGGGCAGAACTCACCGCTGGAAGATGCGCGCAAGGGTCTGCGGATTGCGCTGACGGTCACTCCGACTCTGTCCGTCGGCCATCCCAGCACCCGCTTTTTCGTCATACAGACCAGCGCGTCGCTCTATTTTGATCTGCAACATCTCGGCCTGAGTAAAGATCCGGGCCGCAGCGTTCTGGCGGTACGGGGCCTGGCGGGACTGGCCGCCGGCGCCTCCGAGTTCAGCCTGCCCCCGGACCAACGCTTCTACGCAGGTGGGGGCGGCACGATCCGCGGCTATGCCTATCAATCCGTGGGCCCCAAATTCACCGACGGCAATCCGATAGGCGGCACGGCCATCAATGTAGGCACGGCCGAGTTCCGGCAACGCATCGGCAAGAACTGGGGTACCGCGGTCTTTCTCGACGGCGGCAATGTGAGCAAGAACCTGAGTCCGTTCAACGGCACATTGCGCTTCGGCGCCGGTGCCGGCGCGCGCTACTACTCGCCCATCGGGCCGGTCCGCGTAGACATTGCCGTCCCGATCCGCAGACAAGCGCACGAAGACTCTTTCGAGGTCTACATCGGACTGGGGCAGGCATTCTGATGCGACGCGCGCTCAAGATCTCAGCTTGGGCACTGGGCGCACTGCTCGCTCTGATAGTCATCCTCATTGGTGGCCTGCTGGTCGTCGGCAACACCGACAGCGGCCGAGCGCTGATCGTACGACTCACGACGCAGTTGACCCACGGCAAGGTGCAGTTGGCAGGCATCAGAGGATCGTTCCCGGCCGCCCTGGACCTCGATCGCCTGGAGCTGCACGACGACGCGGGGCTGTGGCTGCTCGCGGAGCATATTTCGCTCCGGTGGTCTCCCATGGATCTTTGGCTGCGTCACGTGAAAGTCGAATCCCTGCGGGCGCGCCTCCTTCACATCGAACGTGCGCCACTGCCCGAGAAGGAGCCCAAGCCCAAGACAATACCAAGCATTCCACACACCGATCTCGGCGATCTGTCGATCGACGTTCTGGAGCTCGGGCCAAAGCTGGCGGGGACCGCCGTGTCTCTGGTCGTTCATGGCAGCGCCCATCTACGGTCATTGGAGGATGCCACTGCCAACATCGTAGCCCACCGGACCGGCGGAATTGGCGACTACGAAGTGCAGTTGCAGTTCGACCCCCGACGAATGGACGCCACGGTGAAATTACAGGAGCCTGCCAACGGTCCGCTGGAGCACATACTGAAGATCCCGGGGTTGGGAGACCTGTCGGTGCTAGCCCGATTGGACGGCCCACGCACCGCGGAGAATGTGCACCTGAGGCTGGACGCCGGCAGCTTACATGGCCGCGCGCAGGGCACGATCAACCTGAATGCAGTCTCAGCAGATCTCAACTACTCACTCACAGCCGGCCAGATGACGCCCTACGCCGGCCTGAGCTGGCAGAGTATCGACCTGCACGGCCGTTGGCTGGGGACGGTGAAAGAGCCGTCGGCAGACGGCGAATTGAAGGTTAGCGCACTGCAGGTCCCCGGGGGCACCCAACTCTCCACGCTGAATGCGACTCTGCGAGCTGACAAAGGACTTCTGACAGTCGCAGCGGCCGTGGAGGGGCTCCTGATACCCGGGCCACAGCCAAAATTGCTCTATGACGGCCCGCTTGCGCTGAAGGCATCGGCACGCTTGAGCGAGCAGAGACGGCCGGTCGAGCTGAGTGTCACTCACAAGTTGCTGGCGCTCGAGGCGCGCGCCCTCACCGCCGGTGAGCTGTCGGCCGATCTGACCTTGCGCCTGCCCGACGTGACCCCCTTCGCAGCGCTCGCACAGCAGAAAGTACGAGGCGGCGCGAACATCAAGGCACATATCACTCACGACAACTCGCAGACGCGCCTGTCCGCCACGGCCGATGCAGCGATCGATGGCGGTGACGCGTCCTGGGCCGCGCTGCTGCGCGGTGGAAACACGCGACTGCAAGTGACTGGAGAACTGACCGACAAGCAGGTCTCCATAGAGCGAT
>Ga0070735_10002968_pt1 | contig 15010 bp, 14 predicted proteins | sample Coa_R1_FD_66443 | JGI IMG/M metagenome (GOLD analysis project Ga0070735, IMG submission 66443) | Surface soil microbial communities from Centralia Pennsylvania, which are recovering from an underground coalmine fire - Coalmine... | ecosystem: Environmental > Terrestrial > Soil > Unclassified ... | reverse complement strand
GCCGTCGCGCCGGCAGTTCCTGGCAGTGGCAGAGAATTGCTCGCGATGCCACTTCACGGTAAGCTCGGACCCAATCGTGATCGGAGTCTTCACCCTCAGGCAGGCGCCGGATGGAGACGTGTCTTCCAGCGTCGCTGCCGCGCGCTTCACTCCGCTCGGGTCTTCCCAGAAGACCTCGGCGACCGCCCACATCACCGTTCTCGGTTCGACGTTACGCCCGTCCATGCCATCTGTATCGGCGTCATCGGGAGAGGAGTTTAGTTACCACTGGGACAGGGGCTTGGCTGGCTCAGCATGCCGGCGTGTTTTCCGTCACTGACGCCATCGCCTTTCCCGCGTAAAAGTATCCCCAGCGGAGGTTCCCATGCGAAGCGCAAACGTGTCGCTGGACACCATTCACGATTTTCTCGCTCAGAAGCGGATCGCGATGGTCGGCGTCTCGCGCGAGCCCAAGACTTTCAGCATGATGTTGTTCGAGGAGTTCTGCCGGCGCGGTTACGACATGGTTCCCGTAAATCCCATGACGCCGCAGGTGCTCGGCCACCATTGCTTCGCGCACGTGCAGGAGATTCACCCTCCCGTCGACGCGGCGCTTCTGATGACTTCGCCCGCAATTACCGAGCAGGTCGTTCGCGACTGCGCGCAGGCCGGCATCTGGCGTGTTTGGATGTATCGTGCCGGTGGTCAAGGTGCAGTCAGCGACAAGGCCGTCGATTTCTGCCGCGCTCATGGCATCGAAGTCGTCCCGGGAGAATGCCCGTATATGTTCTGGCGCGACGCCAGCGCGGGCCATCGCCTGCATGGCTTCGTCCGCAAGATCACCGGACGCTACCCGCATCGAGCCCGCGTGGCTGCCGCATATTCGAACTTCGATCGCTAGTAGGAGCGCGCCATTTTCTGCGCCGGAGCGATCTTCTCGGCTTCCTTCAGATGATCCTCAAGCGTAGGAAGCGTTTGTGCGGCGAAGTTCTTGACCGCCTCATCGTGGGCTGTCTTGCTCTCGGTCTCGAACTCGGCGACATCTTTCTTGTGGTCTTTCACCATGTCGCTCATGTAGGCATGATCGAATTCATCGCCTGAAAGCTTCTCCAGACTCTCCTTGGTTGCCTTATCGATGGCGCTGAGGGTCCGGGGCAACGTTACATGCTCGTCGGCCGCTACCTTCTTCAGTTGGTTGTCGGCCTTGGTATGGTCGTCGATCATGCGCTGCCCGAATTTCTTCACGTCTGCGTTCGTGGCCTTTTGCACGGCCAGGCGTCCCAGCTCAACCTCCGCCAGATTGGCGCGAGCTGCTTTCTTCATGAACATCGTGTCGGTCATCGTTGTCGCGGCCGAGCTCTTTGACATCGTCGAATCTTTGCCCGATTGGGCCATTACAGGCACCAGAGCCAACAGAGTGCCCAATAAAAATGCAAATAGTGTATTCACTACACGGGTCATTGCAAACTCCTGAAAAGTTACGAGAATTGTCACCTCCTGAAGCGTAAGTTTCCCGTGCAGGCCTTTGCCATCCTGCATTCACTGCATTCCAACCTCCGAAATTCCTGACCGCTAGACAAAGCCCAATTGTCGAAGAAGGTGATCGCCGCTTTCGATGTTCAAGACCACCTAGGCAGCGAGTGGCTGCTTGTACGCTCCGATCTGCTCGAGCATGCCCAGCTGATCCCAGTTGTCCCAGCCCTCAACGATTTGTCCGTCAACAATCTTCGCGATCGTGATGCCTCGGCTGTGCACCGTCTGTCCACTCGGAGGGAAACCGATGCCCGGACCGGTGTGCGTCATCGTCGCCGACCAGCGCAGGACCACTTTGTCGCCCGCACCGAAGACCTCCTCAACCTTTACCTGGATGTCGGGGAAGGCGCCGCGAATTTGGCGGACAAACTCTACGAACTGCTCAGGCCCGCGAATTTCCTCTTCCGCTCCTCGCTGTCCCTTGGCCACTCCTTCTGGATGAAGCAACTCCTGAACCGTTTCGAGCCGGCCTTCGTTCCATACTTCCTGGAACCAGCGTCGCATCAGCTGAACGTTTGCGTCGGTAGACATAGGCGTGTACTCCTGGCGAACGATTTTTCGGGCACCACACATTAGCTCGCCGCCATGAGCCGGGCAAGGAAAATCCGGGCGAAGACTCTACATCAACGCGTTCGCTGCAAAAGGTGGGCGGGACTTTGAGCTTGGCGCTCAAGATTTCTTCGCGTCCTTTGCGGCCTTTCTTGGCGTCCTTTGCGTACAAGCTTTTGACCCTACTGCTATGCGTAGGGAGTTGCGTCGCAAAAGAGTTGAGGGAATTTAATCTCCGCGCTCAAGATTCTCTTCGCGTCCTTTGCGGCCTTTCTTTGCGTCCTTCGCGTGCAAGCTTTTGACCCCTACTGACACGCGTAGGGAGTTGCGTTGCGAAAGGGGGAACTTTAATCTCCGCGCTTCAAGATTCTCTTCGCGTCCTTTGCGGCCTTTCTTTGCGTCCTTTGCGTGCAAGCTTTTGACCCCTACTGACACGCGTAGGGAGTTGCGTTGCGAAAGGGGGAACTTTAGTCTCCGCGTTCAAGATTTTCTTCGCGTCCTTTGCGGCTTTTCTTGGCGTCTTTCGCGTACAAGCTTTTGACCCCTACTGGTACGCATAAGGAGACCGTCTCCTCCGCTCGGGAAACAGTTTGATCATCGCCATCCCGGAGATAAATCCTCCGATGTGGGCCCAGAACGCCACGCCCCCCATATCACCCTGCGCTGCCGACAACGTCGCCGCTCCCGACACGAACTGCAACACGAACCACTCGCCCAGCACGACCCACGCCGGCAAATACAGCACAAAAACGAAGAACCACGTCAGCACCCGCGCCCTCGGATACAGCAGGAAATACGCCCCCAGCACTCCCGCGATCGCACCGCTCGCTCCCACCGTCGGGACGTTCGAGTGCGGGTAAATCGCCACTTGCGTCGACATCGCCAGCAGCCCAGCCAGCAAATAAAACACGAGATACTTGAAGTGCCCGAGATAGTCCTCCACGTTGTCCCCAAAGATCCACAGAAACCACATGTTCCCGAGCACGTGCGTCCAGCTCGCATGCAAAAACATCGACGTGAAGAAGGGAATCACCACCTGGGGCAACGTATATCGCGGCGACCCCGACAGAAACGCCGCCAGATGTCCCGGCACCTCCGCGAACTGCCTCTCAAACAGCGCCGCCCCCCGAGGATCCGAAATCATCTGAGCCCACTGGAAAAAGAAAATCAGGATGTTGATCCCAATGAGAAACGAATTCACATACGGCGTGCTGTATCGTGGTTGGTCGTCTTTAATTGGAAGCATAAGGAGTCTGGTAAGTTAAAGGATTAAGCGATTGAGCGATTGGGTGACTGAGTCATTGGAAGAATGTGAGACGTCTTCCAATCACTCAATGACTCAATCCCGCAATGCTTCAGTGTCCCAATTTCCCAATTTTCTCATGAATGGCGTCCTCATCATCGACAAGCCCTCTGGACTCACCTCGCACGACGTAGTCAACCGCGTGCGCCGCATCCTGCAGCAGCGCTCTATCGGCCATCTTGGCACCCTCGATCCCATGGCCACTGGAGTTCTCCCGCTGGTCACCGGCAACCTGACCCGTTTGGCCCAGTTCTACACTACGTCCGAAAAAATTTATGAAGGGACGATCCGCTTCGGCTTTGCCACCGACACCTACGACGCCGAAGGCCAGCCCACAGCACCGGCGCAGGAAGTCACTCTGAGCCCCGAAGAAATCGAGGCGGCTGCCGGGCGCTTCCGGGGCGTCATCGAACAAACTCCACCCCCATTTTCCGCGAAGAAGATTCACGGCGTCCCCGCCTACAAACTCGCCCGCCAGCAAAAAGAAGTCGTTCTCAAGCCGGTGCAAGTCGAGATCAAGGAATTAGCAATCCTCGCGGTCGAGATCGACCGTGTCCGCTTCCGCGCTCGCGTTGCCTCCGGCACTTACATGCGTTCCGTCGCTCACGAAATGGGCCAATTGCTGACCTGCGGAGCGCACCTGGAATCCCTCCGCCGCACTGCAGTAGCCGAATTCACACTGGAAGACGCCCACACAATCGAAGAACTGGCCGCAGCGGCAGGGAACTGCAATGTGGCGCGGACGCCCACGCCCGCGTCCCCGCTGGCAAGCTGCGACGCGCTTGGGAGTCGCGGGGGAAGTTCAGAAAACGGGCGACTCCTTAAGACCGTCGACAACGACGAACCCGAAACAAAAAGTCCCGAAGGGACTCCTGAAAACAGTCCGCTGGCGGTCAGACCCGGCCCGAACGGTCCGCGTCCCGTAGGGACGTCCGAAGATAGCCCGCCAGTTCCACTGGCGAGTAAACCCGAATCAGGAGAATCGCGTCCCGGAGGGACACCTGAAACCCTGCAGGACTTCTTCGTCCACCCCCGCAAACTCCTCCCGGACTTCCCGTCTGTCACCGCCGACGAGCCCACCGCCGCCCGCATCCGCAGCGGACGTACCGTGAATCTCCCCCAACTCTCCCGCGCTCGCCAGGTCAAAGTCTTCCAAGGCCAGCGCGACCTGATCGCCATCGCCACCCGAGTAGCAGGCACTCTCTTCCACGCCAAGCTGGTCCTCTCTGGCTGAGAAACGCAGGGGCTGTATGTGGCGCGGGCGCCCCCGCCCGCGTGTTTCCCCCTGTGAACCTTCGTGGCCTCAGTGGTGAAAGCTCTTCAACTGTTTAGCCGCAGAGCCATCATCGCGAACCGTCTTGACGCTTCTCGCCCATCCCTTTACTGTGACCCTACAAATGAAACTCTCCGTAGTCATGCCCGTCTACAACGAGCAGGCCACCCTGCGGGAAGTCATCGCCCGCGTCCTGGCCGTCCCACTCGATATCGAGCTCGTATGCGTCGACGACGGGTCTACCGACGCCTCGCGCCAACTCCTCACCGAGTTGCAAGCCCAACATCCGCAACTTCAAGTATTCCTTCAACCCAAAAACATGGGCAAGGGAGCTGCTCTGCGTCGCGGCATTCAGCAATCCACCGGAGACTTCATCCTCATCCAGGACGCCGATCTCGAGTACGACCCGACCGACTATCCCGCCTTACTTCATCCGTTACTTGAGGGCAAGGCCGACGTCGTTTACGGTTCCCGTTTCCTCGGCTCCGCCCCCCACCGCGTCCTTTATTTCTGGCACTACGTCGCCAACCGAATTCTCACGCTGATCTCCAATGCTCTAACCAACATCAACCTGACCGACATGGAGACCTGCTACAAGGTTTTCCGCCGCGAGATTCTTCAGTCGATTCCTATCGAAGAAGATCGCTTCGGATTCGAGCCCGAGATCACCGTGAAGATCGCCAAGCGCCGCCTCCGTGTGTACGAAGTAGGCATCAGCTATTGGGGACGCACTTATGAAGAAGGGAAAAAGATCACATGGCGGGATGGCGTCCGCGCCCTATTCTGCCTGCTGAAATACACCCTGACCGACCAGGGAAGCACCGCGCAAGAGGAACCCATCAAAGACAAAATCGCAGACTAAGGTCCCTAAGCGTTTTTCCTTCGTGAACCTTGGTGTCCTTCGTGGTTAATGCCTTGGAACTTGAAAGCCAGGCCACCCTCAACGAGTATATGCAATGTCCGATAACAGGTATTATGTAAACCAGCAGCGTTGTAAGGGGGATGGGGTGGGGATGCGTGAAGAGTGAAAAGGTCTGGTGTTAACTGAGAACTGACAACCGACAACTGAGAACTGCCCCTCTACATCTTGTACTTCCCCAGATCCTCGTCGTTCAGCCCTTCCAGGTATTTCCGCAACTCATCGCCCGTCAACCGGTCGGCATTGCTGGCCGCAAGCTTCGAGTTCTTCAGCACCAGATCATCCACGAAGATCGGACAATCCACACGCAGCGCCAGCGCCAGCGCATCCGACGGCCGCGAATCAATGCTGATCACTTCGCCGCCGCGCTCCAACCAGATCACCGCATAAAACGTGTCTTCGCGCAGTTCCGTAACGACAACTTTGTGAACCTGCGTCTCCAGTCCCGTCAGCACATTCTTGATCAAATCATGCGTCATCGGACGCGGCGTGCTGACCTTCTCCATCTCCAACTGAATCGCATGCGCCTCATAAACCCCCACCCAAATCGGCAACACCGTCTCTCCGCCCACGTCCTTCAATATGACAATCGGCGTATTAGTCACCGGATCCATCATCAAAGCGCGGATTGTCATTTCTACTTCCATTTGGGGCCTCCGAATCTTTTTTATATCACCAATTCGCCGAGCAAAGAGTTGGGAAAACTGCCGGTTACGATCACGGGAACGTAGGCTCCTGGCTTGGGATTTGCTGTCTCGGGAGCTGTGAAGTTCAGCGTTTTGTTGTGGCTGGTGCGGCCGATCCACTGGGCGCGTGCTTCGTTTCTTCCTTCAACCATTACCTCGCATTTTGTGCCGATGTATTTCTTGTAGCGCGTGATCTGAATTTCTCGCTGGCGCGCCATTAACACTTCCAGGCGACGCGCCTTTTCGGCGTCGGGGATAGCATCGTCTAACTTCAGTGACGGTGTGTTTGGCCTCGGCGAATATTTGAACGCGAAGACCGCGTCATAGCCGACCTCTTCCAGCAAGTCGAGCGTCTCCGCGAAATCGGCTTCGGTTTCTCCGGGGAATCCTACGATCACATCCGTTGTGATGCTGATTTCGCGCTTTGCGGCTTTCATCCAGGCAATTCGTTCGAGATATTGGTCACGCGTGTAGAGGCGTTGCATGGCGTCGAGGACGCGGGTCGATCCGCTCTGCACGGGTAGGTGGACGTGGTCACAGAGCGCCGGCACGGCATCGATGGCGTCGACAATGTCGCGTCCAAAGTCGCGCGGATGGGAAGTCGTGAATCGCACTCGGCGAATGCCGGGAACTTCTCCCACGGCGGCCAGCAGTTCGGCGAAAGTTTTTCGGGCAGAGGAGTTCCCTGCCGGATCCTTGTAGGAATTCACGTTCTGGCCGAGCAGTTGAATTTCCGTGTAGCCGAGATGCGCCATCTGGCGCGCTTCGGCGAGCACCGACTCCGAGGTGCGACTGCGCTCTTTGCCGCGCGTGTACGGCACCACGCAATAGGCACAGAATTTATCGCAGCCTTCGATGATGGTGATGTATCCGCGATGCGGATTGCTGCGCGCGGTGAATTCGGTTTCGAAACACTTGTCGGTCTCGCGATCGTCGAGGCCGGTGATTCTCACGAGTCCCGCGTCGCGAGGCGGGAGTCCCGCCTCGCGAGTACTTTCTGTCGTCGTTACGACCGCGGCGTCATCGCGCAGGCTCGCTTTTTCGCGTGCAGCTAGCTCAGCCTCTTCCAGTTGCTGCAGCATTTGCGGCAGGTTGTTGTATGACGCCGATCCCGCCACCAGGGACACGTAGGGGGCGCGTTCGAAAATCTTTTCGCCTTCCTGCTGCGCGACGCAGCCGAGCACACCAAACATCTTGCCTTGCTTCTTATATTTCTTGTAATCGGAGAGGCGGTTGAACACTTTCTGCTCGGCCTTGTCGCGGATCGAGCACGTGTTGTAGAGCACCAGGTCGGCCTGCTCGACGCTCTCGACTTGCCGGTAACCTTCCTGCACGAGCGTCCCGATCACCTTCTCGGAGTCGTGGACGTTCATCTGGCAGCCGAAGGTTTCGAGGTAGAAAGTCTTCTGCGGCGACTTCTGCGGATTGCTCTGCGGAACCCCAGACATATAGGGAAAGTATAACGCGGGGAGAGCCTCTGGCTTGCTGCAGCTTCTGAGCTCCTAAGTCCTCGTGCGACGACGGCATTGAAGCAGCAAAGCCCCTGCCGGCTTGTCCTTGACTGTGCCTCGGAATTGGAGGAGAATCTGCCGCATCGTGCGTGCTGCGGCCTGGCGAGTTCAAAGGCATTAACCACAAAGGGCACGAAGGTTCACGAAGGAAGAAACTTAAGAGCGCCAAGGGGGCAGCTTCGATTCCCTGCATAGGGGCGTGGTCTCGAAGACTGCAAGGGCGCTCAAGTCATACACGCAATCGTTGGCATCTCGCATGGCACGGGTCCGGGGCGCCATCGCGTAAGTAGTGTCGGTTCCACTCGCGATTAGGAAGCGGAGGTTTTCTATGCCGGCTCCATTAGTCCCAGCCAGTATCCACGAGAACAGAGATGTTTCTTCGCAGCTATCCGGTCCTGCCGCCGTCATCGATCAATTTCTGAAGGTGGCACAGGTCATCAGCAAGTTTGGGCTGGCCACCATCATCTTTGCGTTTCCGGTGGTGATGGGTTGTTATGGCTTGTATTTTCTGTGGGTCGCGGTCAACACCCCTCAAGTGGAAGTTCCGACGGCTGTTGTAGGCATGTGCCTGACCCTGATGGGTCCTTGTCTGACAGTTCTCCTGCTGTACGTTTTCACCAAGCTGGGCTTGTGGGAAAGACTGCTTCCCAAAGAATCAGCAAAAGCTCGCGCTGAAGCCAAAGCAGCGTAGCGAAAGCCTCCGAAGAGCGTGGAGGTGTGCTGAGGGCTCAGGCGTCCCGCTGGGACGCGGGCCTTGGAGGCGGGGACCCGGCGTTGGAAATGCCGGGCTATTTTCGGAGGTCCCTTGCGGGACACTCGCGTGGACCGCGGATGCGATGATTGCGACGCGGGGGCATAGCGGATTACGTTGCGGTTTCTTCCCCGCAGTGATGGGGGTTAAAGCCCAGGGTTTTGAGTGGTGATCTTGACGCGGCCCCTTGAAGGGCCGCTCTTTCACGGTTGCTGGCGGCGCAAAGAACGCGAGAAATGGGGCACCCGGCACCCGGCAAAGAACGCCCGATCAGTTGTGCCGACCGCTTCCGAACGACTTGCGATATTGGCCCGGAGTTGTGCCCAGCCGTCGGGCGAAGACGCGGCGGAGCACCTCGGCACTCGCGAAGCCGCTGAACTTCGCAACTTCTTCAAGACTTGCTGCGGTTGACTCTAGCTGGCGCCGCGCCGCCTCAAGGCGAAGATCCTCGACGTGCATTCCCGGCGTCCTGCCAATTTGTTGGGTGAAAAGGCGCGCGAAGTTGCGTGGACTCATGGCCGCCCGTCGAGCGAGCAGATCAACTGAGAGGTCGCGTCTTATGTTGTCAGCAATCCAAGCCAGCAGGTCGCCGAACGATCGATGGTCGTGGCTCTGCGCTGCCAGGGTTGCGCTGAACTGGCTCTGGCCTCCCGGCCGCCGCAGGAATACGACCATCATTCTTGCGATGCGCAGCGCAAGCTCACTCCCGAGATCCTCTTCCACCAGCGCGAGAGTCATATCGATTCCAGCAGTCACACCCGCGGAGGTATAGCAGTTCCCGTCCTTCACATAAATGGGATCCGGATCGACGGTGACTCCCGGATAATTCTGCGCAAGCTCGTCGCACCAGTTCCAATGCGTTGTGACGCGGCGACCTTCCAGCAGTCCAGCTTTTGCAAGGACCAGCGCACCAGTACAAATCGATCCAAAGCGGCGCGCACCGGCGCACCGCCTCTTCAGCCAATCCACAAAGGGCGGTTGATACCGCATCTGATTGGCGCCATCTCCGCCGGCAACCAGCACCGTGTCGAATGAACCGGCAACCTCACGATATGTCCGATCGGCCAGCATTGGCATATTGAAGTGCGTTTCCATCAACTTCTCTTCGCCGGAGGCGACAATCTCCATCGAGTAGACAGGATCACCGCCGCGCATCCGGTTTGCGTCCCCGAAGACTTCGACCGGACCGACGACATCAAGCGGCCGCACCGGAGGAATCGCAGCAATGAGAATTCGCATCGGCTTTCGGGACGCCGATGTGAGAGAAACCTTCTTCCCGTGAGATCGCATTCTTCCCCGCTCAAGTTTCTTCATAGGAGTGTTCGCTGCACCCATATGATGCAGGTCCTATGTAGTACGAATCGGCGCTGGCGGCACGACCATCTCAACAAGTCCGGTTGCCACGTCGTAGACGAGACCTGATATCAGCCACTGGCCCGGCAAGGCCGAAATCGCCCGGAGCGAAGCAACGTCTGCGATAACCGCGGCACGAGGGTCGGTGACCACCTTTTTCTTGAGTTCGCGTTCCTGTATTTGAAAGTAGTGCGCCAGCATGGCGGTGTCACCCACAAGGCGAGTGATACCGCAATCGGTGTGCTGAAGTACGATGATGTGAAACTCGCCGCCGCCTCCAGGAATCTCTCCGGCAACTTCGCCGATTCGCCCGAGTAGCCCCAACTCCTCCAACAGCTCCGGCGTGATTCGACCGCCGATGTTACGGATCACGACAGCTTCTCCAGGTTTAATCCCAAGCACGTCAGCAGGGTCCACACGCATGTCAGCGCAACCGATGATGACCGCCTTCACATTGGGCAGCGCTCGCGGAAGCGAGGGCATAAGCGTGCCCGCGGCAGACTGCTGAGCAGCAAAGTTTCTGTTACGTTCCAGCATCGAGTCGAGACTGTTCATGTTCGTTCTCCTTTGAGAGATATTGCGTGGCACGTTGCTCTCAACCGCTTTGATGGTCTACCTGATCCCTCTGAACCACACGCCGAAGGACAAAGAACCCACGATTCCTGCCAACGTTCGATTTTTCTCGATTTGGTGGAAGCTCGTCTCCACAGAAATTGAGCTTCCCCTGAGTCCAAGTCAAAATCCCCACTTCTCGCAAAAGATGCGAGAGATGGGGCACCCGGCCTCCTATTACCTGCCCAGAAATCGCCGCTGCAGTCATTGGTATTCGCGGAACTAAGCCGTGGCCACAGTCATCCAATGCTGCCAGGAGGGGACGAACGATGTATCACGTGCGCCAAGAGGATCTGCCTTTTGTTGGTAGTTCGCATGAGTTTGTCGGAACTGAGCAGGGCAACACGAACGTTTCCGTGTTCCTATTCCATGGAAAGCCCGGTTCCGGGCCTGGTCCGCACCGGCATCCTTATGACGAGATCCAGTTCATCCGTGAAGGCCGGGGAGTGTGGACCGTAAGCGGCAAGACCTTCGAGGGCGGCGCTGGAGACATCTTTGTCATCAAAGCTGGCGAGATCCATAGCTTTAAGGCGGTTGGTGATTCACCGCTGATACAGGTCGACGTTCACCTTAGTCCGCGCTTCATCCAAGAGAACCTGTAGGGGTGGTGCGGTAGCTTTTGTTAACGTCCGGACCCTCTCCGCAAGAGCACGAAAGAAGGATGGAGCACGCGGACCGCGAAGATTCACCCGCCCGGCGCCTGGAGCGTCCCTCCCACAATCGAAATCCCCACTTCTCGCAAAAGATGCGAGAAATGGGGCACCCAGCGAGATGACCTTTCCGCAGGTTATTTGTCTCGGGGGCAGACTGCGCAGCGGACTTCTAGTTGCTTGCAACGGCACAACGCCGGGATATCTTTCCAGCCGCGGACTTTGCGATCGCAGGCCAGAAGGCACCAGGCTTCGCGGTATTTTTCGAATTGGGCGCGGGATTTGCGGCGGGTGTGGGGATAGAAGTGGATGCCTTTGCGACGTCCAATGGACTCGATGGGGATGACGTACCAGATGTCTTCGGGGACGATGTAGGCGACGAAGAAATCGATTTCGGCTGAGGTGTAGACTGCGCCGCTGGCTCCGGCGGTTTTGACGCGGTAGCGATTTCCGGCGTACATGGTGGCGGACTTGACCTGGACGCGGAGGAATCCGTGATCGCGGGTGACGACGGAATCGAAGCGCTCACTGTCTCCCCAGGGAAGGCAGACACAGAAATTTAGGCGCGTGGCGCGAGCGAGGAAGGCGGCTTCGGCGGCTTCTCCGCGACGCTTGCGGGTGGGCTCGGCTACGGCGTGGATCTCGATGACGGGTGGTTTGGGTGCGGAGTCTTCCCTGTTCGATTTTTCGGTGGCCGAGTTTGTTTGGTTGTCGGTGATGTTTCTCATAACTGAAAGGGCGCAGCTGATGGCTGCGCCTGGTGCTCCTTTTGCTTTAAATATGTACTTAAATGTGCGATTGGAAATTGTTGTTGGAAAGTATGAAATGAAAGTCAAAGGCAGCGGGCGGGGGCGCCCGCTCCACATACTTTGAATTCTTGATTTTCGATCTGCCTAAAAACACGAAAAGCGCGGCCTCGAGGCTGCGCTTTCTTTGATTCCACTCTCTATATCTATTTTATCAAGTTGAGTAGGGTAAACCGGCAGGAATATGGGATTTATTTCTGCTTCGGAATGTGTGGGTTGGGGGAAATCGGGGGTGTTTAGGGGCTTGACAGAGTTTTCGACATTCCACGCTTTCTTCTCTGCTTACCCTCTTTCCCAGTGCGGCAAAGAAGGATGAGGACACCTGCGGCATTTCTCTTGGTCAGAACGCGAGCGTGGGCGCCCGCGCCACATGCCCGCGACACAATGGGTCTATTTCGCTTGACTGCCGATCACGGGCTATACTAGTTTACTCTAGGCCTTGAGCTGATAGGGTTGCAGGAATCTGAGGGCGAACGCGCATGAAAAAACCTGTACAACGAGATCTCTTTCCGGGGGCGCTGGAGATGATGATTCTCCGAACGCTCAAGCGACAGCCGATGCACGGATATGCGCTCGTCCAGCAGATCAAGCGAACTTCGAATGACGTGCTGCAGATCGAAGAAGGCTCGCTGTATCCGGCTCTGCAGCGGCTTCTCAAAGAAGATTTCGTGAAGGCGGAGTGGGGGATCTCTTCGACGAACCGCCGGGTTCGAATCTACAAGCTGACCGCCGCGGGCGGGAGGCATCTCGAGCGCGAGGTATCGAGCTTTGAGCGCATGCTGAAAGGCATTACGCAGGTTCTAGCGCCGGGTGAATTATGAACTGGCTGAGGCAGTTATTTTCGCGACGACAAGCCTACCGAGAGCTATCGGAAGAAATTCAGGCGCATCTCGACGAGAAAGTCGAGGAATTGGTTGCAGAGGGAATGTCACGGGAGGAAGCGATTTTCTCCGCACGCCGGGAATTTGGGAATGTGGGATTGATTGAGGAGGACTGCCGCGAAGTTTGGGCATGGCCATCGGTCGAGGACTTTCTTTTCGACATTCGCTATGGGCTGCGCTCGCTGCGCCGCAGTCCGCTCTTTGCTGTCGTCGCGCTGCTGACGATTGCGATTGGAATTGCTGCGAACGCGGCGGTCTTCAGCGTCGTCAACAGCGTCCTGCTGAAGCGATTGAATTATCCGAGGGCCGACGAACTGGTGGCGCTGCATCAGGTGGCCCCGGGCGCAGAAGGACTGGCGGACTTCGAGAATGGTCTTCTTCTCTCGGCATCGATGTACTTCACCTACTCCGATCACAACCGGACATTTCAATCGCTAGGCGTGTGGATTGCCGGGGCGGCCAACGTGACGGGCATGGCGGAGCCGGAACAAGTGCGCACCGTTGCGGTAAGCGATGGCGTGCTTCAGACGCTGGACGTGCCGCCTTTGGTTGGGCGCTGGTTGTCGCCGGCCGATCAGGTACCGAACAGTGCTGGAAGAGTGATGTTGAGTTATGGCTACTGGCAGCGGCGTTTCGGTGGAGACCGGACGGTGATTGGGCGGAATATCAACGTGGATTCGCAGCCCAGAGAAATCATTGGCGTCATGCCGCAAGGATTTCGATTTGTCGATGCGGACTTCGATTTGGCGCTGCCCTTCGCTTTCGACCGAGGCAAGACGATACTCGCCGGCTTCGGGCTCCAGGGAGTGGCACGGCTCAAGCCCGGCGCGACCATTGCACAGGCGAATGCGGACCTGACGCGAATGCTGCCGATCTGGATGGATTCGTGGACGAACGGGCCCGGGACGAATCCTCACATTTACGAAACGTGGAGAATCACGCCGATGATTCGCCCGTTGAAGCAGCAGGTGGTCGGCAACGTCGGCGAACTGTTGTGGGTGGTGATGGGAACCATTGGCGTGGTGATGCTCATTGCTTGCGCGAATGTGACGAACCTTTTGCTGGTGAGGTTGGAAGCGCGGCAGCAGGAGTTGGCGGTGCGCGCGGCACTGGGGGCGGGGCGGATACGGATCATCCGAGGACTTCTCGTTGAAAGCGTGATGCTCGGCGTCATGGGTGGATTCGTAGGAGTTGGCCTGGCGTATGCGGGCGTGCAATTCCTCGTCGCGGTAGGACCATCGAATTTGCCTCGCTTGAACGAGATCACGATCGATGGGCGAACGCTGGCATTCACTTTTGTTCTTTCGGTGCTGTCTGGCTTGCTGTTTGGATTGATTCCGGCTCTGAAATACGCGGGGCCGCGGACTGCTTCGGCTCTGCAGAGCGCGGGACGAACCGTCAGCGTGAGTCGGGACCGGCATCGGGCACGGAATCTGCTGGTGGTGGGGCAGGTGGCGATGGCGATGGTGCTCTTGATGAGTGCCGGGCTGATGATTCGGACATTTGGAGCGTTGCGCAAGGTCGATCCGGGATTTGCAGATCCACGGCATTTGCAGGCGGTACGAATTTCGATTCCTGCATCGCTGATCGCAGAGCCGGAGCGAGTCACGCGAACACAGAACGCTATCGTCGACAAGCTGTCGGCGATTGACGGAGTGAAGTCCGCCGCGTTCATTAGCGAGATGCCGATGGAAGGATTTGGTTCGGATTGGGACGAAATCTTTGCGCAAGATAAGGTCTACTCGGGAGACTTTATTGCGCCGTTGCGTTTGTACAAGAATATTTCTCCGGGCTTTCTGCAGACGGCGGGGACACGGTTAGTGGCAGGGCGCGAGATGACCTGGAGTGAGGTCTATGCGGTGCAGACGGAAGTGATGATCTCGGAAAATCTGGCGCGAGAGTTGTGGGGGACGCCGTCGGCGGCGTTAGGAAAGCACCTGCGCGAGTTTTCGAGCATGCCGTGGCACGAGGTGATCGGCGTGATCCAGGACGTTCGAGAGAAAGGCGTGCAGGAGAAGGCGCCGGAAATCGTCTACTGGGCACCGATGGTGCACAATCGCTTTGATCCGGCGACGCGGACCGCTACGTTCGTGATACGAAGCGAGCGGGCGGGCACGGAGAGCTTTCTGAGCGAGGTGCGGGCGGCAGTGTGGTCGGTAAATCCGGAACTGCCCCTGGCTTCAGTGCGGACGATGCAGGAAGTG
>Ga0070735_10002966_pt1 | contig 15018 bp, 9 predicted proteins | sample Coa_R1_FD_66443 | JGI IMG/M metagenome (GOLD analysis project Ga0070735, IMG submission 66443) | Surface soil microbial communities from Centralia Pennsylvania, which are recovering from an underground coalmine fire - Coalmine... | ecosystem: Environmental > Terrestrial > Soil > Unclassified ... | reverse complement strand
ACTCCACGCCAGGGCGCGCACGCTGGGCGATGGCGGACCGAACATCGAGGCCGGATACAGAACTCCCAGCAAAACCACCAGCGACCAGAATGCCCACTTTCCCGTCGCATCTCTCGCCCGAGTCGCGCTGAGATAGACTGCGATCCCCGCCGCGAACAATGCGTACTCCACCACCAAAGTCACAGGGATCGAGTTCCACATGCCGAGACCATATTTCGGGCCGCCGGGATAAATGGGCATGTCCGGGCGGTGGGCGATGAAATCGAGTACCCAGTGCGTCGGGACGAGGCTTCCCAGAATCAAGGCGCTGCGGGCTTTGCGGTGCAGCGCGAAGCAAATCAGGCCGACCAGCGCTCCCCAGACAAGCTGCATGACCAGGCTATGCGAGACCGGATACCGTGTGAAATCAAACGGCGAAGCGGCGAGCAGACCGGGGACGATGCGCACACGCTCAACACCCACCAGCAACAAGACCGGCCACAACAAATCGGCGAACTGCGCAGCGAAAACCAGGAATCCCAGGGACGTTTTTGGCGCCGCTTTTTTCGCGGCGAACGCCACTCCGAAATGGCCGAGAAACATGCAGTGAGACTCCTTCGTTTGCGTTAATAATTCTTCGATCGACTTCCTGGAGCAGGGGCAATTTCGAGGCCCGCCTTGCCCAAACCATCGATCAGGTGCTCGACCAAATCCGCGTCCCACCATTTTCCTAATTCTTCGTGAGCAGCGGTGGCAAAGTCTGGCCGAATGTTGAGGAGGTCTCGCACTGCGCGGCGCGCCGCGTCTTGTTCACCAAGTTGCGCGTAGGACGTAGCCAGCGCCAGGTGCGTGCGCCAGAAGCCGGGCATATTGATTTTAAGAGCGACGTCCAAAGCTGCGCGATAGTCGCTCTTGCGGTACGCGTCAAAAAACGAGGGGAACCAGTACCACCCGGGGTAATGCGGGTTGAGTTTCCGGGCCCTCTCTGCCAGCGCGCAGCCGCGTTCCCAATCTCCGGAATAGGCGATCAGAAAACCCAAGTACGCGGAGGTAAAGCCGTCCATCGGATTGAGGGCGATAGCGCGTTCCGCCGAGTTCCGGAAGGCCTGGGATTCTCTCCGAAAAAATAAGGCCGAGGCCAGGGCATGGCAGGCGAGGTGATTCGAAGGCGCTGCTTCGATGGCGCGCCGCGCAGCCGCCAGCGCGCGTCCGATCGGATCCGGTTGCGGGTTGAATCCGTGAGTGTACTCTTCCCGAATCAGCATCGACAGCATGGCCCAGCCGTCGGCATACTCCGGGGCCCGCTGGACGGCGCGCTCCAGGCCAGCCCTCGCTGCTGCGTGCTCTTCGGCCGAGAGGCGTGGAAAGTGCGCGAAACTTCGGAGGACTGCTTCGTAGGGAGATAGTTCCGCAGGATCCCGGTTGCGAAGAGCTTCGCTCATGGTATGGGGCAGGACCCCGTAAGTGTCGGCGACGGTAGATACGATCTGCGGGACGATGTCATCCTGCACCGCGAAGATTTCTTCCACGGAAAATTTACAGTGATACGTTTCAGCCCAAAGGTGAGAGCCGGAGCTGGCTTCAATCAGCTGCACTGCGATTCGCAGGCGGGAACCCGCTTGGCGAAGACTCCCTTCCATCACATAACGCGCGCCGAGCTCACGGCCCACAGCGCGGACGTCGGCGACCGAGTGGGCATAGCGCAACGTGGAACTTCGCGCGATAACCCTGAGATAGGAGAATCGGGACAGACCCGTGACGATGTCCTCGGTCATTCCCTCCGCAAGCGCAGTGATCTCTGGACTTGCTCCGCTGTGCCCAAATGGAAGGACTGCAACCCAAAACCCATCGCCGCCTCGAACGGCGCCGGCATCAGACGGCTTTGCAGGCGCAACGCCGCACAGGGCGTCGATCAATTCGCGCACCGACGGAAAACGTTCATTCGCGCTTTTCTCCAGGCAGCGGTGGATTACCTGCACGAGGTTGTCGGGTAGATCTGGCCGAAGCTCCGAGACCGGCCGCACTGCGTCTCGAAGGATTGCCGCAGCCAATTCGGCCGATGACCTTCCTAGGAACGGTCTTTGGCCGGTCGCCATTTCGTACATCACAATGCCCAGCGAGAAGATGTCCGTTCGGTGGTCGACGATGCGGCCCTCGAGCTGCTCGGGCGACATGTACGCCGGAGTTCCCACGATCACGCCGATCTTGGTGTACTCCGCTGTCGCATGCGGCGCGTCGGCGGCATTCGCCTCGTGAATCTCCTTCGCCAGCCCGAAGTCCAGAACCTTGATGCGGCCATTCTCCGCCACCATAACATTGGCGGGCTTGAGGTCGCGGTGGGCGATCCCTTTTCCATGCGCGGCCGCCAGCGCTTCGGCGATTGCGGTGGTGTACTCCAGAAGTTGATTAACGGGGAGACCGCCAGCGGGAATCATTCGACTGAGTGGACGGCCCTCCACCAGCTCCATGGTCAGAAAGTGCACGCCGCCAGCCTCTTCGAAAGTGTAAATCGTCACGATGTTGGGATGATTCAGCGAAGCGAGCATTCGAGCTTCGCGTTGGAAGCGAGGAAGGCGCGCGGTGTCGTCCAGAAAACCAGTTGGAAGAACCTTGATCGCCAGTCTGCGGCCGAGCCTGGTATCGAGGGCCTGATAGACATCGCCCATGCCCCCGGCCCCAATGCGAGCCAGGATTTCATAGGTTGCGAGACGTGAACCGATCGCCAATTCCTTGGGCTGGAGAGCGGGCTGGCCCAGGAAGTCAGATTGCGATTGCTCCTCGTGGGCGGCGATGAGTGATTCCACTTCGCGACGCAATTCCGGCCGGATGCCAGCCTGGTCGAGGTAAGACTGTCTTTCCGCGGCGGGCCTTTCGAGGGCGGCCGCGAGCACGTCCTTGACTTCCTGCCAGTTCTCCGACGTCACTTTGTTGCGTACCTCTTTAATTCGCGGCGCAGCCAAGCCCGAGCGGTCACCCATTCCCGTTTCACTGTAGCCGGTGAATTCCCGAGGACCACGGCCGCCTCTTCAATGGAAAGTCCGCCAAAAAATCGAAGTTCGATCAGACGGCCCTGCTGCGGATCGATTACGGCGAGTTTTTCAAGCGCATCGTCAAGCGCCACCAGATCGATCTCCTGATTCTGAGCAGGGACGAGATCCGGATCGAGGGCCAGCTTGGGGGCTCCCGCACCGCGCTTGGCGGCAAGGCGGTTGCGCGCATGATCAACCAAAATGTGGCGCATCAGTTGAGCCGCGACTCCGAAAAAGTGCGCGCGATTTTGCCATTGCGGTGTTCCTTGGTGAACCAGGCGCAGATATGCTTCGTTGACCAGTGCGGCGCTCTCAAGAGTGTGGTCGGGACGTTCGCCCCTCAAGTAGCGACGCGCCTGCCGGCGCAACTCGTTGTATACGACGGGGATCAGCGCTTCCCGCGCCTCCTCATTGCCCTGGCCCCAATCGGCGAGCAGCCGGTTAATACGCGTCGAGGAATCTGCGCTCACGATTCTCTCCGGTCGGAAAGCCGCCAATCAACGATGGATCGGAAAGTATCGCCCTGCGAATGCAAAGTCAACTTGCGCCGCGATCAGACCGGGGATGCGGCAGGCAGAAGAAATCTTCGATTCTCGTGAGCCAGTTTGTCTCTGGTTCTCGCTTACTAGAGTGAAGGCACGATGCGGACCTCATAAACTGGCCGGCAAGCATCGCCTCAAAAAAGGAGAACGACAATGAAAAACCAGATTTCGAAGCACGCTGCAACCGCCGTGAAACTGCTGCTGGGCCTGCTGTTCGCCACTTGCGTGTTCGCCGCCACGGCCAGCGCGCAACCCAGTTTCGAAGGGAAATTCACCCTGCCGTACGCTGTGCGCTGGAACCACGTGACGCTTCCCGCCGGGGAGTATTTCATCGAACTGGACGCGAAAGGCCTGCCGGCTGTCCTGCGCTCGAAAGCTACCGGCAAGTCGGTCAATACGATCGTTCCGATCGTTGACGATAGCGAGGAAGGCGCCGCGCGTTTGATGGTTACCATCCGCGGAGATGAACGCGTGGTTCGGTCCGTGAATTTGCCCCAGATTGGCAAGTCGCTGGTTTTCGAACCTCTGACGAAATCGGAACGCGAGACGTTTGCCAAGGAAGGCACAATGAATGCAGTGCCAGTGATCACCGCCAGCAAGTAAATGCTCGCAACCTCCTGGAACTTTACAACGGCAGAAGGGGATGAACCGCATGGTTCATCCCCTTTTCCCCATGCATACGTGCGGTCCGCAGAAACCCGAAGCCCGGCGAGCTGGCCGACTCTTCAACAGTCAAGTTACCGATCGTGGCGCTCCGAACGGTGACGGCAAAGCGTTCCGCTAAGGTCGCTGTGCGGGCTCCCTACTGAACTACGGAATGCTGCATGGCCCACAGAGCGGCGGCCGCTCGAGTCGAGGCGCCGATTTTATTGTAGATGTGCTGAATGTGATGATCGGCGGTCTTCGCGGAGATAAAGAGCTTGTCCGCGATCTGCTGCGTCGTCAGCCCTCTGGCGGCGAGGCGCAGGACATCGACTTCACGGCGGGAAAGTCCGGCGGGATTGTTGGGACGGCTGGGCGTTGCCGGTTTTATGGCGTCCTGGCCGGCGGCGCCCAGGACAGCTTGAGTGGCGCGATGCTCGAGCGCTCCCTGCGCGGCGAGACGGCGAAGCTCGGCAGCGGCGTCCTCCGCGGAGAACGCCGGACGGTCGGCGCGATCGGCCGTGAGCCCCACGTAAATTTCCGTTGCCGCCAGCACGCACGCTCCCAGATCGGTGGTGTCGGCGCGGAGCCGCTTGTGGTAGCCGGAGCCGTCACACTTCTCGTGGTGAGCGGACGCAACTGGATTAAGCGCGGCCAGCGCCTCTGACCGGCGCAGCATCTGCTCGGTCAGCATCGGGTGAAGCTCCACGCGATCGAATTCCGCACGCGTGAGCGGGGCCGGCTTGTCCCAGATGGAGTTGGGTACGGCAGTCGTGCCGAAGTCATGAACCAGCGCGGCTCTGCGGAGCCGGGCAAGGGCTTCTTCGCTGAACCCCAGCAAGCGGCCGGCATCGACACTCAGCTCGGCGCAGCGCCGGCTATGTCCGTTCATGTAGGGTGATTTCAGGTCGATGAAGTCCGCAGCGACCGTGAGGGCGTTGTCGAGTGCTTTTCCCTCGAGGATCTGATGAGGTTCCGGTTCAAGGCTGAGCACAGCGTCCCAAGGCTCGCGCTTGGCGAGTTGGTCGAACCACTCGGCGCCGTGGGCGCCAAAGATGTCGACGAGCGCGGGATCGTAGGTCCGGTCGCGGCGTTCGCGGGCGGCTTCGAGCGCCCGCGCCGGTGAGAAGATGCGGGCAATCGCCTCCATATCGTGGGATAGGTGGACGATGCGCATGGGCAGAGGAATGGCTTCGCCCTTTACGTGCGTGGGAAATCCGTTGCCATTCCAGCGTTCGAAGGTGAAGCGCAAGGCCTCGCGGACGCTGTCCGGCAGGCCGAGGCGGCGCACCAGCATGTCCGCCACTTCGCAGCCGGAGGCAAAGTTGTGTACGGCCCACTCGTGGGCGGTCTGCTGGATCATCTGGATGATGTGGTCGCGCTCTTCCTGGGAGCGGCCGGCGGTGGCAAAGGCGATGACGTCGCGCATGACTTCGGCGGGGTTCGCGGCGTCATGCACCAGAGTTTGAGCGCGGATGGCGATCTCATCGCCGAACACAGTGGCGACCTCATGGGCATGGCCCGTGCAGCCGATATACCGGAGTTGCGCGACCCAATAGGCGGTGTCTCGAACTTCCTTCGGGAAACCCGCGGCCTCTGAGAGCCAAGTGGCCAGCAGGCAGGACCGCAGTTGCGACTCCAGCGGTTGGCCGAAGGCGTTGTCCTGAGCGAGGGCCAGGGTGGCCACGAATTCACCAAGTCTGAGATTGGGTTTTGGCATAAAAATGGGGAACTCTCCCGATGTATTGGCCTGCGCGACGGCGTAGTATACGCCAGACATTGGGTTAAATCAGAGCTGTTCGAAATCAATTCTGAGAGGAGAAAATCGCCATGGGTGAAGGTTCGATCAAAGTTGGTGTGATTATGGACCTGACGGGTCCGCTCTCGTTCCTGGGTATCGCCAATGCCAACGTCGCGAAGATGGTGATCGATGACATCAACGCGCAGGGCGGCCTGCTGGGCCGGCGGGTGGAACTGATTTTGGAAGACAGCGCGACCACGGACACCGTGGCGGAAGCCAAGGCGAAGAAGCTTGTCGAGCAGGACAAGGTGGACATGATTTTGGGCGGGATTTACAGCTCCACGCGCCAGGCGATCAAAGGCCCCGCGGTCGCCCAAGGCAAGAAGCTCTATATCTACCCGGAGCAGTACGAAGGGCAGGAAAGCGACCCCTTGATTTTCTGCACCGGCCCGGTGCCGGCGCAGCAGCTGGATCCGTTTATTCCGTGGCTGATGAAAGCAACAGGGGCGAAGAAATTTTATTTGCCGTCCGCGGAATACATCTGGCCGCACGTGATGAACAAAAGGGTTCGCGAACTGGTGACCGCGAACAGCGGCACGATCGAAGGCGAGGAATATTTCCCGCTCGATCACAGCGACTACAAGAAGACGGTGGAGAAGATCATGTCCAGCGGGACCGAAGTGGTCTTCAACACGATTGTGCCTCCCGGCCTGATGCCATTTCTCGAACAGCTTCACAATGCCGGCTTTACCAAGCGGGGCGGAAAACTGGTTTGCACTTACTTCGAGGAGAACCTGCTGAAATTGCTGCCGCCCGCGCAAGTGGACGGAGTCTACGGCTGCCTCGACTACTATCAGACGGTCAGCGATCCATTCAGCGTGGAACTCCTCAAGCAGTACAACCAGCGCTTTCCCGGCAGCTCGATGCTCACCGCGGGCAGCGCGAGTACCGGCACGTACCGCGGATTGAAGTTCTGGGAGGCCGCGGTGAAAGAGGCCGGCTCGCTGGATCAGGACGCCGTCATCCGGGCGCTCGACCACGCGAGAATTACCGCGGGACCGGGCGGGCCCGCGGCGATGGTGCCCGGCCAGCATCATGCCCGGTTGAATATGTATATCGCCCAGGCCAGCGACGGCATTTTCAAGGTGGTGAAGAACCTGGGCGTCATCGAGCCGAAGGAAAGTGTCGTGAGCGCGAGGCACGCCGCGGCACTCTGAAACGCGCAAGCCACTCAAGCAACGACAACGGGGGAAGCCTTCGAGGCTTCCCCCGTTTGTTTTGGAGGCGTTACGTCACCGCCCACGCGGGCAGGCTATCACGAGACTAGATTCTCAACGATTAAAGGAGAATTAAATTTTCTCGCGCGAATGAATGGCTGTTCTCCAGAATTCCCTTGCTTCAATTCAGCGCTTCGGGTTGTAATGCGCACACATCGGAAGCCGAACGGGCCGATCGGCGGCGACAAGTTTGGCGATGGGAGGTTTACCTATTTGGTGAACGCGAACGATTGAAAGAGGCGCCTCATGAAACGAATCGTATTTCTGGCAATCGCATTTACAACACTCGCCGCCGTAGTCGCAACACTCGCTCCCGCTGGCCGCGCTGACGATGAGGCCGTACCGATCTTCGGAATCAAGATTCCCGCTGGATATCGCGATTGGAAGATGGTTTCGGTGGCCCACGAGGAGGGCAACCTGCACAGCTTTGCCGCGATCCTGGGGAACGATGTGGCGATCAAGGCCTACCGCGAAGGCAAGCTCCCATATCCGGACGGCACCATCATTGCCGCGGTGCATTATGGCCACGTCCCATCCGAGGAAAACAATAAAGTTTTTGGCGACCAGCAATCGTTTGTTCCAGGACCGCCGACGAACGTGCAGTTCATGGTCAAGGACTCAAAAAAGTTCGCCTCCACTGGCGGATGGGGCTTCGCTCACTTCAATACGGACGGCAAGCCGGGCAATGAAGCGCTGCTGAAAACCTGCTCCCCGTGCCACGCAAAGGCGTCGCGCGACTTTGTCTTTACGCGATACGCGCCTTGATAGAATTGGGGCGAAATCTACGCGAGGATGCTTCCACGGAAAGGGCGCGCGGGGCTCGGTAACCGTTGAGGGAATGGCGAGAGGAGAATCAAATGAAATCGCGCATGAACCCGAGAATGGCTCTACTGGCCGTGGCGAGCGTGCTGCTGGCCTCCTTCACCTGGCTCCACGCGCAGCAGCGGAACGGCGCCTTGGCGGCGATGGTTGCCGATGACATCGGCGGCGTGGTCACGAGCGCGAAAGGTCCGGAGGCCGGCGTGTGGGTGATCGCCGAGACCACGGATCTTCCGACGAAGTTCATCAAGATCGTTGTCACGGACGAACGGGGGCGCTACGTCCTGCCGGAAATGCCTCCGGCGAATTACCAGGTGTTCGTGCGCGGGTACGGGCTGGTGGATTCGCAAAGAGTCCCTGCCCGGCCCGGGCAACAGCTCGATCTGAAAGCAATCGTCGCTCCGGACGCCCGCGCCGCTGCGCAGGTGTATCCGGCGGACTATTGGCTGAGCCTCATGGAGATTCCCAAAGGAGAGTTGCCAGATAAGGAAGTGGCGCTGAAAACCAAGGAGTGCTTTTCGTGCCATCAAGTGGGCGACGTGGCGACCCGGGACCTTACGAAGAAAGTTGCCGCGGACTCCTCCAGCCTCGATGTGTGGGATCAACACACGATGATGGGACCCTCGGGACCTGGCATGAGCGCCGCCTTTCAGAGCATCGGCGCGCAGCGCAAGGCGTACGCCGACTGGACCGACCGCATCGCCGCGGGCGCATACCCCAAAGAGGCTCCGCCGCGTCCCTCCGGCCTGGAGCGCAACCTGGTGATCTCGATGTGGGACTGGGCCCTGCCGACGAGCCGGCGCGCGGATGTGGCCGCCACCGACGAGGATCATCCGACGCTGAACGCCAACGGTCCGGTCTACGGAACGATTCAAAGTTCCGATGTCCTGGCCGTACTCGATCCACGCGAGCACACGACGAGTGTGATCAAGGTGCCGTCGAGCGCGCCCTTGATCGATAACCATACGCCGGCGTCTCCGTACTGGGGGACCGAGAAGATCTGGGAACGGTCGGCGGACCCCCGCAGCGCGGCGATGGATAGCCGCGGGCGCGTGTGGCTGACGGCGCGGATTCGAGCCCCGCAGGAGCAGCCCGAGTTCTGTAAAGATGGAGCGATGAATAAATTCGCCAAGTATTTCCCGATGCCGGGTCCGAGCGCGAGGCAGGTGGAAATCTACGACCCGAAAACGAATAAATTCACTCTGATCGACACCTGTTTTGCCGCGGACCACAACCACTTCGATGGAAAAGACACGATCGTGTTCGGCCAGAAGGACGCCATCGGCTGGATCGATGCCGCGATGTTCGACAAGACCCATGATGCAGCCGCCTCACAGGGATGGATTCCGGCCGTGCTAGACACCAACGGCGACGGGAAGATCACTGAATGGACCGAGCCGGATCAACCGATCGATCCCAAGAAGGACCATCGGATTAAATTCGGCTGCTACGGGATCGCGGTGAGCCCGGTTGACGGCAGCCTGTGGTGCTCGGGAATCGGCGTGAAGGATACGACGCTTGTGCGCTTCGAGAAAGGGGCCAACCCGCCGCAAACGAGCAAAGCGGAGGTGTACGTGCCGCCCGCCGACAAAATGCCGCTGCCTGGTTCGGGCGGGGTAGCAATCGATTCAAACGGAGTGGTCTGGCAAAACTGGCGGGGCGCCCACCAAATGATGAGTTTTGACCGCCGCAAGTGCAAGGTGCTGAATGGACCGACCGCCACCGGGCAGCATTGTCCCGAGGGCTGGACGGTTTACAAGGTTTCCGGCCCCACGTTTCAGGGTGCTCCCGAAGATCTAAGTACGGACATGCTTTATATGACCGAGGTGGATCGGGACAACGCGCTAGGTTTGGGAAAAGACGTTGTGTTGTCCGGCGACGTGAATGCGGACTCGTTTTTCGCCGTGGTGCCGCAAGGCTCCCAGATGACAACGTTGAACTTGCGCGTACCTTACCCGATGGGCTTCGCCGCCCGGGCGGCATCCGGAAGGATCGACGACCCCAATGCCGGATGGAAAGGCCGCGCGCTCTGGTCGACTTACTCGATGTATACGCCCTGGCACCAGGAAGGCGGCAAAGGCTCACGGCTCAAAATTGTGAAGCTGCAGGTCCGGCCGGATCCACTCGCGAAATAGTTTGAATTTCCGGCTGGTAGCGTAGCGTTTCCAAGAGGTGCAGATGAAACCGGGAAAAGTTCTAGCTCGCGCGATAGCCGCGATGCTTGGCGCCGCCTTTGTCACGGTCGCATTATTCGGATTGTTTTCCGCCGGTTCCAGCGCAATCGCCGCGGCGCAAACGCCCGGCGCGTCTAGAGGGAAGGTTGAGACTTACTATCTGCTGGTCTTCAGCAATCCTGTGGAGGGAACGGAAGCCGAGTACAACAAGTGGTACAGCGAGCTGCACCAAAAAGATGTGGTTTCGGTGCCTGGTTTTGTGACCGCGCAGCGTTTTGTCATCAGCGACGTTCAGTTGCGTGACAGCAAGCCGCTTCCGAAATATCTGGTGATGTACAAGATTGTGACTGACGACCTTCCGTCCGTTTATGCCGAGGTCAACCGGCGACTTGAGACCGGTATCACCATGATGAGTCCGGCGTTTGATAAAACCACGTCGGTGGGTCTTACCTACCGGGCGATCCGGCCAATGATCCATCACAAGGACAACTCCGCCGCTGCGCCGAAGAGCAATTCTCAAGTTTACTACCAGCTTGTGTTCAGCGATCCAACCGAGGGACAGGAAGACGAATATAACCGCTGGTATGACAAGCAACACGAGCCGGACGTGGTCTCGGCGCCGGGCTTCGTGGAGGCGCAGCGCTTCGTTGTTAGCGACACGCAGTTAAGCAATAAAGAGACGCTGACAAAATATTTGGTGATGTACAAGATCGTTTCCGATGACGTTGCGGCGCGGTTCGTGGATTTCAAGCGGCTGGCTCCGGCCATGCAGATGAGCCCCGCCATGGGTAAATCCTACGGGTATACGTACAAAGCCCTGGAACCGATGGTTTTCGGGGATCAGGTGCGAGCGGAACGGGCCAAGAAGCCTGCCTCCTGAAACCAGGGCACGATAATCACAAACACATCCGACGAACTGGGTGGAACCTTCAGCGCGTGCGCTGAATCGAGTTGATGCCTGAGCCGGGTTCCTTTAGTCGTGTTGCGATCAGCGGCGGTGCGCAGCGGCGCTCCAGCCGCGTGAGTCGTAACATGAGTCGCGCTTCAATCTTCTTCGCGCGGTCGCTGGCGAGTATTTTTTCGCGGCTGGCTTGCTGTAACTCCACGAGCGCGGCGCGGATGACTTCCAGCGCGCGCTGCGGTTCTTTGGCGCGGTGTTCATAGTGGATCGCGAGCTGTTCGGTGGCGGCGATGGCGGATTCGAGGGCTTTCTGCGCGTCCTCCGCGAGCAGGAACGATCGCTGTCGCTTGTTTTTTGCCGGCGCCTGGCGCAAGACATTCCACAGCGAAACGGCGCGCGTGAAATCGAGCTCCCGCTTGGCCATCTGCGCGAGTTCCATTTGCGCCAGGCGCTCCACGGGGCGCGGCAGGCCAAAGCTCAGCGCGGTTTCGTAGAGTTCGCGCGCGCGGGTGGAATGTCCCCGCTTGCGCAGCAGGCGGGATAGCCCCAGGACGTCGATCGGGTCGTGCATTCCGGGCTTCACCTCGCAGGCAATTCCGTGGGCGCTGTCCAGCATTGCGAGGATCTTTCCGGCGAGCGCGGCGAGGCCGCGAAGATCCATCTGATTGTGGCGAAAAATTCCCACCAGCGGTTCGGCCGTTCCGTGGCGCAAATAATCAAAGTACATTTGCGGAATCAGCGTGGAGTCAATGTCGTCGTGGCGCGACCATTCTACAGCGCAGCCGTTACTGCCCAAGATTTGCCGCTCCAGGTCGCGTAAGCGTACGGAGCCGATGCGCATTTTCCAGAGCTGGCGCGCCGGATGCAGCAGATCTAGATGCAATCGCGGTGCGATTCCCTTGAACGACCGCGTCATGCGGTAGCGCGTTTCGAGCAGCGGCCAGTCAAAACTTTTTCCGTTGAAGGTGACGAGCACCGGTCGCTGTTTCATGCGCTCGGAAAGCTCCAGCAACACCGAATGTTCCTCGTTCAGATCGCGCATGAAGAACTGCTCGACTTGCAGGCCTCCCGCGTCCCACCAGGCGATGCCCACCATGAACGCGTAGGTGCCGGTGCCGCCAGCGAGGCCGGTGGTCTCCGTGTCGAGAAACAGCCATTGTTCAGGATTGATGGCCAGTTGGAGAAATTCCTTGGCATCGGCGGATTCCGGCAGGAGCAGGGAAAGAGACCGTGGATCCGGCGCGCACATTTCCGGCGTGGCGTACCACTCGCGCAGGGAAAGATGTTCGCCGTAGTTGTTGCGGTTGATTTGCGCGCCGAGGAGTTCCGCGAGGTGATCGCCGCCGCTATCGCTGCCGGGTTCCGGAAGACGTGGCGCCGGGGCTTCTTTGCGCCGTGCAGGGCGCAGAGCGGATATGCGCGCGAATTGTTCCACGGTGTTCATACAAGTTCTCGGCCCCACTCCGTCATTTCATAAACGGCCTGTCCTACGCGCCGAGACGATCAAGGATTGCCAGCGCCGCTTCCTTGGCGCGTTCGCCGCGCTCGCCTGCCGGGCCTACGCACGACGGGCACCCGTTTTCGCACGGGCATGCGGCGATCAGCTCGCGGGTTTTGGCGAGCAGGACCTCGTGGGCGCGAAAGAGCGGCTCGGAAAAACCGATTCCTCCGGGATAGGCGTCGTACAGGTAAAGATTGGGCTCAAAAAATTCCTTCTCCGCGAGGGCGGCGATGGCTTCCGGGCTGGCGGCTTCGTCCCACTCAATTTCCGATCCGGGGGACGGCGGGCGCTCGCCGATTGAGGTGCCCAGGTCGCGGGCGTCGCACATCAAGAGCAGCGTGGCAATCGATTCGAGGGCGTGGAGCAGGCCGAACATGCCGCTCTGGCGGTCGCTGACGGAGAAGGGAAGCGATTCGATCAGCGGGCGTTCGAGGGTCAGCCAGAAGGCCGTGGTGTGCATCTCGTTTTCCGGGAGCTCGAGTTTCCCGTCGCCGACGTTTTCGTTGGTGAAAAATTTGATCTTCTTGAAACCGATGACTTGTGATCGGACGAGGACGTCACCGTGGGAGCGCGCAGCGTGCGCGTCGCCGTCGCGGGCCTCTGCGTTGCGCATCTCCATGCGTTCGCTGGCCGCGCATTCCAGCACGCGCACCTGGGTGTAGCGGATGGCATCAGTGTAGTAATCGACGTCCACGCGTTTCACGTAGGCTTTGCGCTCGTCGAAGTTCAAGGCCTCCACGTGGAATTGCTGCCCCTGGTGCAGGTAAATCGCCTTGGGGTGGACAGTGGTCAGCGCGCTGGTGAAGTCCACTTCGCCGATCACTTCGGCGCCTTCGGTGATGTTCACGATCACGAAATTGTCAGAGGTGACCGAGCGCAGGCTGACAGTGTCCGCGGGATACGCTTCCTGCGTCCAGTGCCAGTGCTCGCCGGTGTGGTGGAGGTAGCCGGCTTCGGCGAGGCGGGCGCAGAGATCGGGAACATCCACGCCGCCAAAGGTTTCGCTCGAGGCGATGGGCAGCTCAAACGCGGCGCACTTCAGGTGGTTCACCAGAATTTCCAGATTGTCCGGCTGGACAAAAGCATGCTCCGGCGAGCGGCCAAAAAAATAATCGGGATGGCGCACGATGAACTGGTCGAGCGGCGCGGAGGAGGCGACCAGCACGGCGCAGGAGCTTCCGCTGCGGCGCCCGGCGCGTCCGGCGCGCTGCCACGTCGATGCGATGGTTCCAGCATAGCCGGCCATGATGGTGGCATCGAGCGAACCAACGTCGATCCCGAGTTCCAGCGCGTTGGTCGAGACCACGCCGCGGATGCGGCCTTCGCGCAAGCCGTGCTCGATCTCGCGGCGCTCGCCCGGCAGGTAGCCGCCGCGGTAGCCGCGGATCGACTGGCGCTGCCCGGGCTGCGGCGGGTTGGCCTGCTGCAGGTAGGTGAGCAGCACTTCCGTGTACAGGCGCGAATTGGCAAACACGATGGTTTGCAGATTGCGCTTCAGAAATTCCTGGGCCACCCGTGAAGTTTCATTGATGTAGCTGCGGCGAATTCCCAGAAAGCGGTTCACCACCGGCGGATTGTAGAAGACAAAAAATTTCTCTCCGGCTGGCGCGCCGTTTTCTTCCAATACCTCGAAATCGGTTTCGGCGAGGCGCGCGGCGAGTTCCCCGGGATTGGCAATGGTGGCCGAGGAACAGATGAACTGCGGATCGGAGCCGTAGAAACGCGCGATACGCCGCAACCGCCGCAACACGTTGGCCAGGTGGCTGCCGAAAACGCCGCGATAGGTGTGCAGTTCGTCCAGCACGATGTAGCGCAAATTCTCAAATAGCCGCTGCCAGCGCGTGTGGTGCGGCAGGATTCCGGTGTGCAGCATGTCCGGGTTGGACAGCACAATGTGCCCGCGCTCGCGAATGGCTTTGCGCGCGTCGGCCGGCGTGTCTCCGTCATAGGTGAAGACGCCGAAGCGGCTGTCGAGCCGGGCGGATAGATCGTGCAGCTCCGCGAGTTGGTCCTGCGCCAGGGCCTTGGTGGGGAAAAGGTAGAGCGCGCGCGTGTCCGGATTTTCCAGCACCGCATTCAGAACCGGCAGGTTGTAGCAAAGGGTCTTTCCGGAGGCGGTCGGCGTCACGACCACCACGTTGCGCCCCTGGTGCACGGACTCCGCGGCCATGGCCTGATGGCTGTAGAGCTGAGTGACGCCCTTTTCGGCATAGCTGTGGGCCAAGTCCGCTCGCACCCACTCCGGCATGGGCGCGAACCTGGCTTCGCGAGCCGGGATGTGATGCACGGCGGTGATCATCTCGCCGTGGCGGTCTCGTTCGGTGAACTGCTGAACGATTTCGCGGACGCTGGCGAGCGTCATTTCCTCTTTTCTGGACCGAACCGCTAGAGACTGCGCCAAGGCACGCTCCTT
>Ga0070735_10002965_pt1 | contig 15028 bp, 14 predicted proteins | sample Coa_R1_FD_66443 | JGI IMG/M metagenome (GOLD analysis project Ga0070735, IMG submission 66443) | Surface soil microbial communities from Centralia Pennsylvania, which are recovering from an underground coalmine fire - Coalmine... | ecosystem: Environmental > Terrestrial > Soil > Unclassified ... | reverse complement strand
AGCATCGCGCTTTAGAACGATTGCTTAAATCGATCAATAAAAGCGTAAATGGCTTCGAAACCTGCATCCCTAGCTCGCAAAAGCATGCGAATTCCTTGCGAAATTCCAGTCACTCTCACTACAACCAGTCTCATAAACACGTCTACTCTGGAAACCTCTCACAACCAAGCCAGCTTACGCTAGCCCTGGACTGTACATTCTGCAGGTCGTTCAACGCGACTTAGTGGGAGTGAATGTCATGGGCCCACCCCCTGGCCATTGCCAGACCATCCTCACGATCTTTCCCTTGTCCCGCTCGAATCGCACTTGGGCGTATTCGTAGCGAAAGAAGAACTCATCTTTAGCTGTGGGGATGAGGATCCGCGGGAACGGATAGCTGCCCCATTGCATGCAGAGGTGACCATCCCGCACCGATAGGTTCTGAGGAAGCGGAATTTCGGGAGCCTTGTAGGTTCCTGAGTACTCCTCGAGAGTTGTGGCACCCACTGTCTGCGGTTTCACCTCGACAGGGCGCGAGGTCTCGCCACCAAACAGAATCGCTTCCAGGTCCTTTGGAATCCGATTGAACAATCCAGACTGGACATTGCTCAATACGACCGCGTAGAGGTGCTCCTTAGGATAAAGCGCCATGTGCGCGTTGAACCCTTCGTGAATCCCGGACTGCTCGATCAGGTCGCGTCCGGAGTAATTACGTTTGCCCCAGCCGTAGGGATATTCTAGACGCTCCGCTTGGAATGGGCGATTCGTATCCACCGCCCTCAACCATGCATACAGGTCATGTGCGGTCGAATACAGCGATCCGGGGCCGATTATGGATGCCTCTTCGAAGGGCAGTGGGACCACATTGCCCGCCTTGGCCCCGGGCACGTTACCTGCAGCATTCGGTCCTGGCGGCAGTTCCTTGCAGGCGCTGCCCGTGTTCGCCAGCCTCAGCGGATCGAAGACGTTCTTCTGCAGAAATGCAGCATAAGGAATTCGTGAAACCCCCTCGATAATCATGGCAAGCAGAAAATAGCCCTCGTTGCTGTAGTGCGAGTCCGTTCCCGGCGGAAACAAAGGAGGTACCACTCGAAGCCGCCGGATCAATTCCTCATTGGTGAGGCAGTCGCGATAGATATCGGGGGCGTCCAGTTCTCCGACACCCGACTCGTGAGTCAGCAGCTGCTCCACTGTAATCTTGTCGCCATTCGGTATTCCGCTCACGTATTTGCTTAAATGATCCTTTAGCGAGAGCTTCCCTTGTGCGGTTAACAGTTCGATGGCCGCAGCCGTAAACGTCTTGCTGAGCGAGGCGATCCGGAAGCGAGTTCCGATTTGGTTCGCAACATCATGCTGGAAATCGGCTTTGCCGTAGGCTTTCTCGACCAGCATTCGATCGCCTTGGGCAATCAGCACGACTCCGCTGAAATCTCCCGCTGCAACGTAGGGCTTGAGCCATTGGTCTGCACGTCGCTCGATGGTTACTGCGTCAAAGGCCGTCTGGGAGACAGCCGGAAGGGCGAATCCAGAAGGAAGCAAACAGAGCATAACGGCGAGAGAGAATAGCGGTGTTTTCTTTCTCAAGTCTCTTTCCCTCCGACTGGCTGCTAGCCTCGATGGTTGTGCCGACTTGGCGCCTTCCAACAAGGACGCCAAGCTGGCAAAAACGTGAGCACTTCATAATAAGGATCTGAACAGAATTTGCATGCAACCGAGGCGCACCATGCCAAAGAAGTTCTCGACGTGGTACTCCCAGCGGGTGACCAAGCGACGAAAGTGATGCAGCCAGGCAAAGAGCCGTTCCACTCGCCAACGTCGGCGGTATCGCCGCAAGACACGGCCATCCTGCGTCGGGTTCCGGCGTTCGCCACGATGCGGTGCGTTCATATCAATGCCATAGCGGTCGGCTAGGTCGTGATCCAAGCGGTCGCTATCGTAAGCCTTGTCGCCGATCAATCGCGCCGGGAGGATGTCGAGGAAGCTGTGTCCGAGAAGGCCTTCGACGAGTTGGCTTTCGTGCGGCGAAGCGCTTTCGATACTAACGGCGATAGGAAGACTGTGATCATCGGCGAGAGCGATGATTTTCGTCCCCTTGCCGCGTTTGGTGGGATCGACCGCAAGGCCCCCTTTTTTGCCCCCGTGAAGGAGGCGTCGATAAAGGCCTCCTCCAGTTGCAGTTTCCCTCGGGCTTGCAACTCCTCGGCCAGAGCCCGCAAGATGCGCTCCAGTTTGCTCTCTCGCACCCATTGCTGGAAGCGGCGGTGGCAGGTCTGGTACGGCGGATACTTCTTGGGCAGTTCGCGCCACTGCGCTCCTGTACCCAAGACCCACAGAATTCCGTACAGTACCGCTCGGGTGTCTTGCCACGGACGACCTCGACCATCGGAGCGGCGCTTGGGTCGCAAGATCGGTTCGATCAGTCGCCACTGGGCATTGCTGACTTCCCATCGTCCTCGCATGCCCTCCTTCTGCCTGTTTTCCTACACGCAGAGAATAGCTGAATTGGTTCAAGCACCATTTATGAGACCACTTCTAGTCTGGATACGACGCATCCGCCTTCACGTGCCGTAATAATTCTTGTCAACGTTCAGCGGTGTGCTCTGCGCTCTCACAATCCTATTCAAGTAGGAAGCACAGTGAGGAACGAAGACCTTCCGTTCGGGAGAAGCGCGTATGCACCGGTTGGCAGCCTCAAAACCGAACTGACGTTGACTTTGAAGTGCATTTATGATGGTTGGGCGAGATTGGGTTAGAAGAGGATCGATGCATGACACCGCTGAAACTTCTTGTTGTGGAAGATGACCCCGCAAGCCTGGAATTAATGACCGAGGTTTTCACATCTTTGAAAGCCGAGGTGCGTGCGGTCAACGATAGCGAGGAAGCGGTCGGCATAATCAACCATGAGAGGTTTGACGGCATCTTCCTGGACTTGGAAATGCCCAACCTGAATGGTTTTGACCTTGCCCGCCTTGTTCGTAAGTCGTCCTCGAATAAATCTACTCCCATTGTCATCGTGACGGGGCGGGATGAAAGACAAACCATGCAAGAGGTATTTGCCCTCGGCGCCACGTTCTTTCTCCAAAAGCCGGTAGACAGACCAAAGCTGAGCATCCTGTTCCGGACTGTGACCGGTGGGATGTTGGAGAATCGACGCAAATACATCCGTGTTCCACTGCAAACTGAGGTGATTTGCGTGGTGGGTTCTCGAACCATACGCGGAATGACCTGGAATCTCAGCCAGGGCGGAATGCAGACGGAAGCCGCTGGCTTGCGGTTCAAGGACACAGTGCGAGTGTCATTCCGGTTGCCCGTTTCCGGCGTGGCCATTGAAGCAGTGGGTATAGTGGTCTGGACCAACGAGACGAGACAGGGCATCCAACTTACAAGTGTAACTGCACCAAACCAGCAGTCAATCCGGAAATACATAGCCGAAGTCGAGAAAGACTAGACAAGGGTGACTCCCCTACTTTTGCCCTAGTGCGCTGCACCTGCGTTGCCACTCGCCTGGATCCCAGCTGCCTCATTCCGAGACATGTCTTGATCCGTTCGCTTGTTCAGCAGGCGGTCGAGCTCTTCAGCAAGCGATTGCGGATTAACCGGTTTCGAGAGATAGCCATCAAACTTTGCATTCAAGATCTTTTCGCGGTCACCCTGCATGGCATAGGCGGTAACCGCTACTACCGGCAGTTGGGCCAAGCGAGGATTCTCGCGGATTTTGGCTACGACCGCAAATCCGTCCAGCACCGGCATGCCGATATCAAGCAGCAGCAAATCCGGTTGAGTCTCTTCAATCACGCGAAGCGCTTCTCCGCCGTCACAGGCTTCCACCACTATGTATCCACGCATCTCAAGCAACTCGCGGAGCAGTTCACGGTTAACCGCGTTGTCTTCGGCAATGAGGACTTTACTCATGCTGCCCCGCCGATTTTGCCCGCTTGCGGCCTTGAACAACCCTTCCAACCTCGGCCATGAGCTGTTGTTGCCAGGAGCCACTCTTTTGAAACAGCGCCTGGGTTTCGCGACTGAGCAGAGCGATCTCTTCTGGTGCCAAAGTCTTTCCTGTCATGACAAGAATTGGGAGTTCCCTCAAAGTCGCTTGTTCTCGCACATGTCGGATGACCTCAAAACCGTCCATCCCTGGCATTAGCAGATCAAGCAAAACTGCATTCACCAGTTTAGAGGAGAGCACTTCCAGGGCTCTCGCCCCGCTTTGCACGCTTTGAGTCTCGTATCCGGCGGACCGCAGGGTTTCTTGCAACAGTTCCAAGGTTCTAGGGTCATCGTCGACCAGCAGAATCGTCGCATCGTCGTCAGCGTGAGGAAGCACATGCCTGCGAATAGTTTCCAGAAGCACCGGCTTGCGAATCGGCTTGGTGAGATAGTCAGCGGCCCCTAAAGCAAAGCCCACTTGTTTTTGGTCCAAGATGGAGACGATGATGATCGGGATACCTGCTGTCTCGCGCGCTTTTCGCAGCGCAACCAGTGTTTCAAAACCGTTACCGCCCGGCATCAACACATCCAGGGTGATCGCATCGGGGCGTAGTTGCTGAGCTTTCTGGACGACCTCGGTTCCCGATTCCGCCATCGCAATCCGATATTCCGGTTCCAGGTAGCTGGCCAGAAGCTCACGCGCGGGGACCTCGTCGTCGACGATCAGGATGAGCGGTTTTCTGCTCCCGCCACCAACCGCGACATTAGAATTCGTAAGCCCGTTGACTGGCAGAATGTTCGAGGACGCTATGGTTCCCGTGGGCAGGGTAAAGGTAAATCGGCTGCCTTTCCCCGGTTCGCTTTCTAATGAGATTTTTCCGCCTTGTTGTTCGACCAGACGCTTCGTGATTGCCAGCCCCAATCCTGTGCCTTCATTGGTAGCATTGGTGTTTTCCTCAATCTGCCGGAATTCCTCGAAAACGACTGCCTGGTCCTCAGCTCGGATACCTATCCCAGTATCGGTTACCGAAATACAAACCTCGCTCCCCTTTTGAGCACAATCGATGTTGATTCGGCCGTCTTTCGGCGTGAACTTGACCGCGTTGCTCAACAGGTTGTAAAGGATTTGCTTGAAACGAACTCGATCGGCATAGACGGCCCTGTCGCCCTCCAACTGTTGGTGAACCTGGATATTTTTTGCCATCGCCAGGGGACGAATCGTGGAGAGGACTTCCGGCAATGCATCCTTGACCTGGAAGTCTTCGCACCGGAGTTCGAGTTGTCCGGCTTCGATCTTGGAAAGGTCCAGGATGTCATTGATTAACTGCAACAGGTGGGCAGAGCCCTGCTTAATATGATTGACGAAGCGTTTCTGCTTATCATTAAGTTCGCCGGGGCTGCCGTCGGCCAGAAGGTCCGAAAAACCCACAATCGCATTCAGTGGGGTTCGCAGTTCGTGACTCATATTGGCAAGAAACTTACTTTTCAGTTTTGTGGCGCGTTCCACCTCGCGATTTCGGAGTTCCAATTCTTCATTGCTGGCCGCTAATTTTTCAAGAAATCTGCGCTTTTCCGCTTCATCACGTTTTCGCTGCGTGATGTCAACCGCCACAACCACGTCCGCAGGCCGGCCAGCAAAGGTCAGAGCGTAAGAGGTGATTTCCACATCGATGTCAGTTCCATCTTTAAGGCGATGGCGCCAGGCACCGACGCTCTCCATTCCATCCCGGATGCCGGCAACAGTTTCGAGCATTGCGGGAACGTCCTCAGCCGGGCGAATATCTTTGATAGTCATCTTCAGGAATTCGTCGCCGGAATAACCGTATTTCCGGACCGCAGCGTCGTTTACGGCAAGAAACCGCAGCGTCTCCCGGTCGAAGACCCAGGTCGGATGTGGATTGTTGTCGAACAATTTGCGGTGCCGGTCTTCGCTCTCTTGTAACAACTGCTCCGCTTGTCTTCGCTCGGTTATGTCTCGGGTGACCTTAGAAAATCCGCGCACTTTGCCTGCCTCGTCTTTCAGCGCGGTGATGACCACGTTGGCCCAAAATCGCGTCCCGTCCTTCCGTATGCGCCAGCCTTCCTCTTCGTAGCGGCCTTCGGCGATGGCGGTCTTGAGTTCGTGCTCTGGTTTGCCATTCTGCACGTCCTCCGGGGGATAGAAGCGGGAGAAATGGCACCCCAGGATTTCATCGGCCTTATAACCTTTGATGCGCTCGGCCCCTTGATTCCAACTGGCAATTCGTCCAGCGGGATCAAGCATGAAAACCGCATAGTCCCTGACACCGTCTACCAGTCGCCGAAAGCGTTCCTCACTTTCCCGCAATGCGTCGTCTGCCCGATTGCGCTGGGCAACGTCTCTGCGGAGCACGTAATAGACCACGCCTAGCAGCAGGAACTCCAGGAAGATCACGCATGAAAACATCAGGCTCGTTTTCTGAGTATTTGCCTGGAACTCCACCGCGCGACGCTTTAGCAGATCTTCCTCTTCCTGCTTCATCTCGGAAATGATGGTCCGGACCTGGCTCATCTGCTTGGTGCCGATACCCGTCGCCACTCGTTGCTGTGCCACTTCAAATCCCTCTTGCTTCCGCAAATCGATAATCTGCTGCAGCGAATCGAGCTTTTCGACAACGGCGCTTTCCAGCATCGCCACACGGCCCTGCTGACGACGGTTATCGGCGGTTAACGATTTGAGTCGGTCGAGGTTGGCACGGACCTCCGGAACCGCCGCGCGATAAGGTTCCAGGAAAGCTTCTTGTCCCGTGATGATGTAACCACGCGCCGCGGTCTGCGCCTCAGCTACAGCGGAAAGCGTCGCTTCTAGTTCTTCCAGGACTTCATGAGTGTGCGACACCCACTCGCTGGCTTCGATGGAGTTGCGACCGTTCCGGTACAACAACCCCGCCACCAGCAGCAGGATCATTCCGGCCACCGCCAAACCAGCACCGGTCTTCTTTTCAATCGACCACATCATATCGGCTCCTCAATTTACGGCCAGGAGGTGCGAAAAACTTCATTAATGCCTGCGACATCGTGGAACAGCAGCGCGTCAGTACCGCATAGAGTATGCAAAATTCATCAGGGCTTCCGCCTTGGTGGTGGCTTCCATATCCAACTTTTAACGCCCGGCGGCCACACCACGAGATAAGAAATCTGCCGTGCCACTCCTGACCAGCCGCTCGAATTGGTCAAAGATGTGCGGATCCCACCAGCCCTTCGCGACCTCTTCCTTCATTGTCTGAAGCGCATCGGTGACAGAAAACGCCTTCTTATAAGGCCTGTCGGTGGTGAGCGCGTCATAAACATCGACGACTTGTAGCACCCTGGCGGCCACCGGGATTACCTCTCCACGAAGTCCGTCGGGATATCCCGAACCGTCGAATCTCTCATGATGGTGTCGGATGATCGGAAGCACAAAACGGAACGATTTTAATGGCGCGCAGATTCGCTCGCCCACCACGGGATGCTCCTTGATCAAGGTCCATTCCTCTGCCGTGAGACGTCCTGGCTTCAAAAGAATCGCATCCGGCACGGCAATTTTCCCCACGTCGTGTACAACTCCAGCGCGCCGGAGTGCAATCAGTTGATCCTCGGAAAGCTTGAGATGCTCTCCTAGCCGGGCCGAATATTGTGCCAGGCGTTCACAATGACCATGGGTGTACGGATCTTTGCCTTCAATGCTTCTCGCCAGCGTGAACAGGACCGATTCGGCCCTCTCAAGTTCGTCCGTGCGCTGCTTCAGTTTCAAGAGGGATTGAACGCGGGCCAGAAGTTCAGTTCGATCCACCGGACGACTTAAGAAATCGTCCGCTCCAACCTTAATACCTTCCAGTCGATCCTGTTTGTCAGAAAGCGACGTAATCATGATCACCGGGATCAGATATGTGTCCGGGCTGGTCTTTATTTTCTCGCATGCCTCAAACCCATTCAGACGAGGCATCATCACATCCAGAAGCACCAAGTCAACTTGGGTTCGGGCGAGTTCTTCCACCGCAGCTGCGCCGTCCGGCACACTAATTACTTTGCATCCCTGTGCCGTGAGAAGCTCCTCTAATAACTCACGATTTGCGGCTTGATCATCGGCGACCAAAATGGTGCCCGTAATTGGCTGATGGGACGGATGGAACATTCTTCACCACTTATCTCTGCATGTGTGATGTAAGCGTCGCATGGAAAGAAGGGCAAGGGTTAATTACTGAGGTCACAATACCATCTACCTACTACCTGCACTTACCCTTGAAGCTCTATCAAGTTCCAAAGGAAAGATGAGAGCCTGCTGGGGTTTCAGTCGCACGAAGGCGGTCCCATAGTGACTAATCGTTGTGGACTCTAATCGATTGCGGGAGGTGAGAGCGATCAAAATCATCCTGGGAACCTTCGAAGGTGTACAGGCAACTGAAAAAGCGAATGAATGAAGTGAAAGCAGCAGCCCTAGAGCGCTATATTGATCGTCCTGCTGGCCAACCACCTGATCACGAACTCCGTCATCAGCTTCTACAAGAACTACGAATTGCTACAGATGAATATGCGAAGCAGGTCGCTACTTTCGCCTCATAAATTGATCGCGAGGCGAATGCAGCGGGAGATAGAGTTTTTGTTTGGTATCGTCTTAAAACACTGTGTCGCTGCTCTTTTGATTGGCGCACGGATTGCCTCAAGTGGCATGAGGTTTTCGTGCTTCCCGGTGTATACTTGCAACTGTCTTAACACATCTCGCTGTGCTATCAGCGGCCTCTTGTGCAGGGATGATCAGCCCACAGGAGGTTCAAATGTTTGACCCCGAAGAATCGCTTACCCACGAGGAAATCCTGCTCCGGTTCAAAAAAGTCCTAGGCAGAGACATGACAACCGAAGAAAAGCATCATTTCTTCTTGCCACCTGAGTTCCCGCTACCACCACCTCCGCGTCCCACCAAGAAGTCGGACTGATTCGGCAACACACTATTTAAGACACTACAATCCCACCGCCTTCTTGACCCCATCTGATGCGGGCGCGTAATATCGGCCCAAACCGTGATCGTTTCTGTCAGTTTCGGCGGGAAGCGTTTCATTGCCGATCCGCGGTGGTCGTGCTGTAGAGCGCAGCTCCCCCGCAAATGCAATGCGTCAAGTTGATCCACCCCGGCGAGAATCCCACGGAAGATGGACGGCTTATCCTCACTGGACCTTTATTCCGGTGGTTGTTGGCATCGTCTTGCTCACTGTTGTTCTTGCAGTGTTCCGGACCAAGCTTCGGGCGCTCGACGCATTCTCCGCCTTCTTGCTATTCGGAGCCGCTGTTCTCTCTGTTCTGATTGTCCTCTACACCAGATCCTTGCGGCGCGCGCAACAGATACAACTCGATACCGAAGAACGGCTCCAGGAGATGGCAGACAACATTCAAGAAATCGTCTGGATGATTGACGCGGATACCAAGAAGGCCCTCTACGTGAACGCGGCTTACGAGACGATTACCGGGCGTTCGTGCCAGAGTCTGCTGGACAATCCGTCTTCGTATGAAGATCTCATCCATCCCGAAGATCGAGTTCATGTGCTCACAAAGCTTGGAGAGGCGACGCAGACGGGACACTTCGATGAAAGATTTCGGATCGTGCGTGCCGACGGGGAAGTGCGATGGGTGACCGTGCATGGTTTCCCAGCCCGCGACAACGCCGGCAGAATCTACCGTCTTGTCGGAACGGCTCAGGAAATCACTGCACTCAAGGAAGCAGAGGAAAAGATTGCCAAGCACCTGGCGTCAGCCGAGTCCGCAAGGGCAGAATCCGATGCTCTTTGCAAGGCCACTCTCGCGCTGACCGCAGATCTTCGGATGGACTTCGTCCTGGACAAGCTACTTCAGTCCTTGTTGGAACTAGTCCCAGGTGAGTGCGCACGCATCTTGCTCTTAGAGGGCGAGACACAGCTTCTTGTGGCACGAGAGAACCTGCGTCACGATGTTCCCAAGAAGACTTCGGAATATCCACTGACCCTCGACGCAGCAGACTCCCCGTTCCTGTTGCGCATATTGACTACCCAGAACAGTGTCTTGCTTGCTGACACCAAAAACGAAAAGGAATGGCCCAGCTTCAAGGGGCATACCGACATCCGATCATGGCTGTGCGTGCCGCTGGTTGCATCCCAACAGACGTTGGGGCTTTCAGTGGGCCACACCCAACCAAATACCCTCACTCAAGACCACCTCCGGCGGACACAATTACTAGCGATACCCGCCGCGGCGGCGATCCAGAATTCTCGCCTCTACGAGCGTGCTGAAATCTACGGGTCTGAACTTCAGCGGCGTCTGACGGATCTTCGCCAAACAGAGAAAGCGCTGGAACAATCAGAAGAGGGACGCAGGGTATCTGAGGACAAGTTTCAAAAGGTTTTCCGTTCCAGCCCGATTCCGTTTTCCATCACAACTATCAATGAAGGGCGATTCCTTGATGTGAATGCAGCCTTCGAGCGTCGTTACGGCTATCCCCGTACCGAAGTGATCGGCCATACGGTCGGCGAACTTCGGATTTGGGAAGACCCTAAAGACCGTGCCTTGATGATCGCTCAACTCCAACAGCGCGGAACAATTCGGAATGCAATCACCCGGCTTCGGACCAAGTCGGGCGAAGTTAAGACCATCGCGTATTCCGCAGACAAGATTCAATTCGACGGCCAGTTGTGCATTCTTGCTGTTTCACAAGACCTTCCGGACGATGACAAATCCTTGAATAACTGACAGTTCCCAAGCACCGCGTCTTTCGTCATGACCTGTTAGGTTCAGCCTCTGTCCCACTTCTGTCCCGAATCCGGGCCACCAACCAGAAAAACAATCATTCTGTTCGGAAATCAATCACAATATGAACTCCTTCAGGGCGCGATGCGCGAAGGAACCACCTAACCGGGCGGAGTGGAGTATCCACTCTTATGAGTACGCAGGAAGTCATCGTCGTTGTCCAGTTAAGACTCAATGCCGACTATCGCGAGGAGTTTCTGCGGACACTTTTTGATATCGTTGAGCGCTCTCGGATTGCGCCAGAATGCCTCTCTTACGAACTGTTCATCCGCGCCGAGGACCACAACACGCTTGTTCTCTTTCAAATGTGGCGGACACGAGAAGCATTCAAACAGTATTGGATCTATAGCGATCTACCCAGAATCAACACAAACTCACATCTGCTCTTGGCTCCAATAGAATCGTGGGAGTTACTTGAACTACCGTTTTGAAGAATCGGGAACGGCTATGCCGCCGAAGACATGAGTAAATGACTCCTCCCTCGGGTCTTCGCCATCTGTACAGTGCGATTCAAAAACGCGGTCATGACAGCTGAATGCGTTCCTCGGCGAATGATTAACGCGGTTTCGATTTGCACAAGCTCGGAAGGAAACAACCGAAAAACGATACCTTCGGGGGAGGTTCTAAACGCTCCCGAATTTGCCAGGGCAATTCCGGCCCCCCGCGTTACCAAATATTGTGCTTCGTGAGGACTGGCGGCCTCCGCCGCGATGTTTGCTGTAACGCCGGCATCCGAGAAACGGCTCAGCAGCCATGACCGGAACCGAAGATCGCGACGTTTCCCGCCAATGATCAGCCTTTCACCCTGCAGCCCTGGCTTCTGCCTCAGCAGACGGCGGTTGCGATCAAACGCATTCTGCCGCCTGAACATCGCCACCGAATGAAGTTTTACTTCGATGACTATGGCTGCCTGAAATGCGGCAAGACGGACCTCCAGTATGGTTCGAACGCTCTCTGCAAGCCTTGTATGCAACAGGTCAAACTGAGGCTCTTTTTCGCCATCAAGCGACGCTGGACAGCGGCGAGCCCGGAAAATATTCCGCGAACCTTCAAGAGGATGGAGGGGGGCTCTCGCAAACCGGCGAAGGAGATCTACGTAATGATCTCTGGACACGCTCCGCTCAGTATTGATAGCCGTCGTCGCTTCCTATGTAGCGCTTGATCTTGCGGGGCGCGTAACTACCGCAAAAGGCAGCGTCCGTCCTGTATGGTTGGGCGGTGGTGCTTTTGCGATGGGCGTCGGAATCTGGGCGATGCACTTCAAGGGAATGCTGGCCTTCCACCTGCCTGTGCCGGTGAAGTACCACTGGCCAACATAGTCAGCCGCCGAAAAATGGGCTGGGTAGAGGCTTCGATTGGCGGCGCCATTATGAGCGTCGGTATCGCCGGCATGCACTACGTCGGCATGGCCGCGATGCGACTGCCCGCTGTCACTCAGTATTCCCCCCTCTTAGTGACTTCTTCTATATTCCTTGCCATCGCGTTTTCTCTAATTGCCTTGTTGATGGCATTCGACCTCCGTGAAGAGACCCGATGGACCGTTCCTCGAAGGCTGGGCAGCGCGATCGTGATGGGAGCCGCTGTCTCGGGCATGCATTACACTGGAATGGCTGCCGCAAGTTTTATCCCCTCCTCTCCTCCGGATCTGTTCCACGCTGTGAACATCTCCGGCGTTGGCAACAATGCCATTGCCGTTGTGACCTTGATCGTGCTCGTGGGCGCCATGGTGACATCATCAGTGGATAAACGGACGAATGCGGAAGGCGATCGGATCAACCAAGACCTGGGGCGCCGCGTCTTCGAGCGGACCTCACAGCTTGACACCACCAACCAAGAGCTTAGGAAGGAAATTGTCGAGCGCACGCGGGCGGAGGAGGCTCCGCGCCGGGCGGCGGAGTTCGATGAAGCCGCACTGAAGAGCCTTGGCGAAGGGATCTACACGACGGACACGAACGGGCTGGTCACCTCGATGAACTCGGCAGCCGATGAACTCTTCGGATGGAGCTTCGGTGAAATGCGCGGCAAGAAGATGCACGACCTGACGCAGCACCATTCAAGCCAAGATCATCTGCCTTCAACCAATAGACTTCGCAAGCTCTCGCGCGGGCCACGGCATCGTGTTGACCTGCCCCCGCACCGAGAGCTTCTCGCAGGCGGCGCTAAGAATCATCGACGCCTGCCTCCCGAGCCGTTGTTTGGTTTCACTTTTGGTGGCTGCTTGGAGGGACAACCTAACTTTCTTTTTGGATGCGGCTGATTGGTCGTGCAGAAAGATCTTAGATACCTTCGGTATAGAAGAGCGGCGAGGGCTATCAATGGGCAATGTGAGACGGTGCCGCCTACCGAAGCGCTCCGTGAATGGTGGACAGTAGTGATTCCTTGCTGAAAGGTTTTTCGATAAAAAGCGAGTTGTGTGGGAGAGGGTCGCGGCGAGATAGCATCTCGGAAGCGTATCCGGACATGAAGATAGCTTTCAGCTTCGGCAATGACTGGTGTAGTGATTCGAACAGTTGGACGCCACTCGTCCGGGGCATCACAACGTCCGTCAGTAGCAATTGGACTTCGCCTTTGTGGGCGGTTATCAGCTCAATTGCCGCCTCTGCCGTATTCGCTTCCAGAATTCTGTAACCGGCATTTTGCAACGTTGCTACCAGCAGCTCTCGCAAGCTGTCATCATCTTCTACCAGTAGGATCGTTCCCGACCCGGTCCACGGTCCCAACGCTTGGACCGAATGAACCGGCTTCTCTGCGATTTCTGCAATTCGAGGGAAGAAGAGCTTGAACGTTGTTCCCCTGCCAGGCTCGCTATACACCCAAATGTACCCTCCGCTTTGTTTAACAATTCCGTATACCGTTGACAGGCCTAGCCCAGTCCCCTTACCTTGAGCTTTCGTTGTGAAGAATGGCTCGAAGATGTGGGCTTTGGTTGTTTCATCCATCCCGCAGCCCGAATCCGACACTGACAGCATCACATACCGACCTGGAACAACTGGCTCATGTTTTCGCTGGTAAGTTTCATCCAGGTCCACGCTGCCCGTTTCGATAATGATCTCGCCGCCGTCGGGCATTGCGTCTCGCGCATTCACTACAAGATTCATCAACACCTGTTCAATCTGCCCGACATCTGCTTTGATCGCCCCAAGAGAAGTCATCGGCTTCAGTACGATCGATACATCATCGCCAACGAGTCTGCGCAACATGTCCGTAACGTTACCTACGACTGTATTCACATCTATGGGTTTTGGAAACACGATCTGCTGCCTGCTGAATGCAAGCAATTGCTTAGTCAGCGACGCCGCGCGAGTTGCTGCACGCTTGATACTTAGCAAGTGTTTCGTGACTGGATCCTCAGGATGAAGTCTCTCCAGAGAAATCTCGCAGTAACCGGTGATGACGGTCAGGATATTGTTGAAATCGTGTGCAACCCCGCCAGCTAGCCGACCCACAGCTTCCATTTTCTGTGCATGACGATATTGAGCCTCCAATTTCTTGTTTTCGGTGATGTCCTGTTTAATTGCAATAAAGTGCGTAATTTCTCCAGTAGGCGACCGCAGCGGGGTAATCGTCATGTCCTCCGTGTACAGTGATCCATCCTTTTTCCGATTCCTGATTTCCCCATGCCATACCTTGCCAGCTTGGATCGTTGACCATAAATTCCGATAGAAGGAGTGATCGTAGTCCCAGGATTTCAACATACGGGGATTTTGTCCGACACTCTCCTCGGGACTGTAACCGGTTAGATCGCTGAACGCGCGATTCACCCAAAGGATGGTCCCTTTGGCGTCCGTAATCACGATACCGTTGGCGGCGGCGTGCAGGGCCGCCGCCTGTAGGCGAATTTGTTCCCCTGTCAGCAGCTGATTGTTCATTTTCCCGAGACGTGCACAGACAACGGGCCGTTCCCTATTCAACAGAACGAAACACACTATCGTTGCGAGGCATGCTTCGAACAGAACCGTAATTATGTGTATAACCCATACTTCCGTTCGATTGTGAATGAGCCAACTATAGAGTTCGAATGCAATCAGGCCTGTCGTGGCAACCGCCACCCAGAACGCGAGCCTCGATGAATGGGTTCGAACGGATTCAGAGCGAGTATTTGGCAAATCGGCATTTGGATCTGCGGACACTTTCTCCCGGATCCTTTGGAAGGAGTGTCTCATGCTTTGTAAAATACTCCCAGTTCGTCGATGGCGTTAGACAGCGACTTTCGACAGCTAATGTAATCGTTTGCCGAACGCAGTTTTTGTTGGTGCTGCAATTCGAGTAGCCGCAATAATCGCTGATGTTCTTCTAACAGGGAGTTTGCGTATCCGTAGGTACTTTCCATGAACATTCACTGGTACGGAAT
>Ga0070735_10002963_pt1 | contig 15033 bp, 14 predicted proteins | sample Coa_R1_FD_66443 | JGI IMG/M metagenome (GOLD analysis project Ga0070735, IMG submission 66443) | Surface soil microbial communities from Centralia Pennsylvania, which are recovering from an underground coalmine fire - Coalmine... | ecosystem: Environmental > Terrestrial > Soil > Unclassified ... | reverse complement strand
CGTATTCATCTCAAGGAAGTAAAAATTATTCTGCTGATCGACAAGGAACTCGACCGTACCGGCGTTTGTGTATCCCGCCGAATGCGCGACCCGCACGGCGACTTCGCCCATCCTGCGGCGCATTTCCGAGTCAACGATCGGGGACGGCGCTTCCTCGACAACTTTTTGATGCCTTCGCTGCAGCGAGCACTCGCGCTCGCCGAGATAAACCGTATTCCCATGCTCGTCCGCGAGGATCTGCATCTCGATATGCCGGGGATTCAGGATCGCCTTCTCGATGTAGACCTCGCCATCGCCAAAGGCGCGTTCGGCTTCGCTGCGCGCGCTCTCGAGCGCCGATTTCAGATCTTCGCGTGCATGAACAAGACGCATTCCCTTGCCACCACCTCCCGCGGCAGCTTTCAACATCACCGGATATCCGATCCGAGCAGCAACCTGCTCTGCCTGTTCGAACGACTCGAGTCCTCGCGAAGTCCCCGGGACAAACGGAACGCCCGCGCGCTCCATTGCCTGCCTGGCTCGGGTTTTTGAACCCATAGCGTCCATTGCCGCCGCCGTCGGACCGATGAATTTCACTCCGGCATCGGCACAGGCTCTGGCAAATTTCGGATTCTCGGAGAGGAATCCGTAACCGGGATGAATGGCATCGGCGCCAGATTGCCTGGCGACATCGATAATTTTCGGAATATTCAGATACGATTCGCCAGCCGCAGCCGGTCCAATGGGATACGCTTCATCCGCTTTGCGCACATGGAGCGACGCGCGGTCTACCTCCGAATACACCGCGACCGCTGCGATGCCCATTTCGTGGCAGGCGCGAATGACTCGTACGGCGATCTCGCCGCGATTCGCGATCAGGATCTTCTTGAACATGTGTCAACCCGGGAGAATTCGCTCAGCTCCTGCTGGCCAAACCGTTTATTGTACTGCCTTGGGCGAGGACTTGTTTCGGACACGCGCGTTGTAATGGGTCGGGTGCTGAACTCGCGCCGACGTTCACGATAGTATGATTGCGAATCAGCGCTGAAAACTCCCGCATGCAGTCATCTCAGGCCGTAAACTCGGCAGAAGTCCCAACAACACAGGCTCAGTCTACTGGTCCGTTTACCTGTCTGGCTGTCTCGCTTTTGTCAGCTGCCGCACTAGCCATTCGCCTGTGGTGTATCGCCTGCAAGCCTTTCTGGTTCGATGAGTGTTTCAGCGTCGAGATTGCCCGTATCAGCTGGGGAAATTTCTTCCGCCTGCTATGGTGGCGCGAAGCGAACATGTCGCTTTATTACTTGCTGCTGCGAATCTGGCTGCACTTGGGGCAAAGTCCGTTTTTCATTCGCAGCCTTTCAGCCGTCATCGGCGCGGCGACAGTTCCGGCCGTGTTTTGGCTTGCCAAGGCGTTCTTTGACCGTCGCGTTGCGCTGATCGCCGCCGCCCTGTTCGCGTTTAATGCCTACGATGTGCGCTATTCCCAGGAGGCGCGCAGCTACGCCTTGTTCGCGCTGCTGGCCGCGATTTCGTCGGGATTCCTGGTTTCGTGGCTTCGGGAGCCGAAGAGGTGGAACCGCACCGGCTACGTGGCCTTTAGCATTCTTGCTGTGTATGCGCATTTTTACGCGTTGCTGTTGATCACAGCTCATTGGATTGCTGTCCTGCTCAAGGGTGGTGACGACAAAGGAGTGCCGGGCCACCTTCGCCGCGCATGGGTCACAATCGGCGTTGCGGTCGCCCCCTTACTGATATTTGTGGCCAAAACGGGAGCGGGGCCGATCAAGTGGATTCAACGCCCCGGCTTCGGTGATTTGCTCCAATTTTTTGAACATCTCTCCGGAAGCAACGGCTGGGAACTGCTGGCTGTTGTAGCCCTCGCCTCCGCATTCGCGATCGCGCCGTTAGGGGCCAACATATTCAAACGAAACCAAGCGTGGGACGTATGGCTCTATCAGTTTCTGCTGATCTGGCTTCTCTTCCCAATCGTGCTGACGGTCGCCTTATCCTTTGCGCGTCCGGTCTTCCTGGCGCGGTATATGATTTTCTGCCTGCCGCCGCTCATGATCCTCGCTGCGGCGGGAATCGCTCGTTTGCGCCGTGCATGGACCATTGGCGCGGCAGTCGCCGCCGTCTTGCTTCTGGCGTTTCAAGGAACTCTCTTCGTATACGGACACGATTTCGACAACGAGCGTGATGCTTCGGGAGCCGCGACGAATTTCATTCTCGATCACGCCCAACCGGGCGATGCGATCCTCTTTCACATCGCCGAAACCCGCATTCCTTATGAATTTTTCCGGTCGCTGCGCGCTCGAGAGAATACCGCGAGTCCAAAATACAGCGGGCAATTGGGCCCGGAAATCTTGTTCCCAAATCACGGACCCGGGTTGGATTATCGCGACTTCACGGGTAAGCCTAGCGCAGAGCTTGTGCGCAAAACCGCTTCGCAACATTCGCGAGTCTGGGTGATGCTGATGAATAACCGCACCTCTGGTAAACCGGACCCAACAACGACGACGCTGACGCACGTTCTACCGCGGATATTCCCTCACGTCGAGCAATGGGATTTTCCGAAGGTGGAAGTCCTGCTCTACTCGAAGTAGTTCCGAGATTCAGCGGATTCCAACTGCAAAGCAAAAGCCTCCCGCGACCAAAATCGCGGGAGGCTTGATTCGTTGCTCAGGCTTGTACTGTTTACTTGGTGTTGTCCATCGTGATGCCGCCGCCCTGGCTCTGCGCCGCCTTCTCAGCTTTTGCCTTCTTGACACGCAGAGTTTCATCGACCCAGTGATCAGCCGTCTTCAAATCCTCGGCGCGGGCCGCAGGATCGTCGCACTCGACGTCCGCTCGTTCCCGGTACATCAGATTCATGTACGCCATCGCGTCATCGTAGTCGGGGCGCAGCTGAATCGCCTTTTGCAGGCTGTCAATCCCTTCCTGAATATAAGGCGAGTTCTTTTCCTTCAGCTCTTCGCAGACTTTTTTCTGATCCTTGTTGCTGGCGTTCAGATGCTCTTCCGGCTTCATGCCCAGTTTGGCTCGCTCTTCCATGCGAGGCTGATAGCAAGCGGTCCAGTCAATCACGCCGATCGAGTAATAGGGTTCGGGATCGTTCGGATCCAGTTCCGATGCCATGCGGTAATACTTCTTGGCATCGTCCCACTTCTTCATGTTCAGGTAGAGGTAAGCGATGCCCTTTGCGCTGTTTACTTTCTGTTCGCGCGAAGGATTGGCGTCGATCACCTTCTGATACTCGTCGATGGCCTGTTGAGCTGTCCGCAGATTATCCGGTGAGTCGACTCCCGGAATATATTGCGAGACAAAAGCGGTGGCCAGATACATACGAGCATTGATCAGACCCGGATCCAGTTGCACGGCCTTCTGGAAATGGTCGATCGCCTCCTCGTAATGATTGTCTTTGTAGGATTTCACGCCTTTATTCAGCTGATCGCGCGCCTTCAGCTTGTCGCATCCCACAGACGAGAAAAGCGCCAGCGCTACTGCCGCCAGCGTCAACAGTCTTAGAGTTTTATTCATTGCGGTATAAGTCTCCCTCGCCACAGCATCCTAGGCCCAGAGACAGCGGTTTGACAAGCGGGGCCCGGGGCAGCACGGAAGCGATCGCTTCCGTGCCGTTCGGTCCGAATAAGAAGAATGCAGCTCTGAACCTTTACAACAGGCAGTTTAGCTGCCCGCTTCGATCTTTGCGGTGATCAGACCGACTTTATCCACGCCGGCGGCATGAGCAATGTCGATAACATTGGCGACGTTGGCGAAAGGAATTGCATCGTCTCCCTTCACAAACATCACCTTCTCCGCGCGCTGCTTGTAAATATCGGTCAGACGCCCCTGCAGATTATCCCAAGTCGCGTCTTCGTCGTTGATCTTGACGCCGGGATCTTGTCCGGCACCGCGATCGATCAACTGCACGACGATCGTGCGGTCCGGTTGCGGGTTCTTGGGAGCGTTCGGCGGCGGCGGCTGAGGCACCAGCGCATCCAGTCCTTTCGGCGTCACCGGCGAGATCACCATGAAGATGATCAACAGTACTAGAAGTACGTCGATGAGCGGTGTGACGTTGATATTCGCACTCTGGCCTCCGCTCGGGCCAACTGCCATTCCCATGGTAGTTCTCCTATTGCCCGGCCGCTGGTGGAGGCGGCGGGGGCGTATTCGTTTTTCTTTGATCGGTCAGCAAGCCGAGATCGTCCACTCCGGCGGCACGAACTGCGTCCACGACCTGCACGACTCCGCCGTAACGCGCGCGCATATCCGCTTTCACGTACACGCGCTTGTCGGCTTTGTTGGCGAGCCGGTCCTTAACTTTCTCGGTCAAGTTGTCAACGGTGGTCCGTTCGCTGCCGAAAAAAATCGTGCCATCCCGCGTGATGGAAACGAGCAAAGCATCTTCCTTATCCGCGTCCGGCATCTGTTCCGGATTGTTGACCTTGGCCATGTCGACGCTGATGCCCTTCTGCAACATGGGAGTGACCACCATGAAGATGATCAGCAAAACCAGCATCACGTCCACCATGGGCGTGACGTTGATTTCCGACGTGACCTTGGCTCCTTCGTTTCGTTTGGCGATTGCCATAGCTTCATATCTCCCGTGCTTCCGCGTGGCGCTGATTCTCGTGGCGCTTTGAAGTTGGGTAGGTCCGGCGCTGGAGTGCTCCAGCGCCGGACAAGCAACTCATTGCGGAAACAAGTCGGTTACCGGCGAACGTCGCCGCGCTTCTTCAGGAAGTAGTCGATCAATTCGCTGGACGAGTTGTCCATTTCGACGTCGAACGCTTCCACGCGGCCGGTCAGGTAGTTGAACATCATCACGGCCGGAATCGCAACCAGAAGTCCGATAGCGGTCGTCACAAGTGCCTCGGCGATACCGCCGGCGACGGCGGCCAGACCGGTGGCCTTCGAGTTGTTGATGCCGATGAAGGCGTTCAGAATGCCCATCACCGTTCCGAACAGCCCCACGAACGGGGCGGTCGAACCGATGGTGGCAAGTCCACCCAATCCGCGCTTCAACTCGGCATGCACGATAGCTTCGGTACGCTCCAAGGCGCGCTTCGAGGCTTCGATGGTTTCACCAGGGATGGCACCCGGGCTGTCCTGGTGAGCCTTGAATTCCATCAGGCCGGCGGTAACAACCTTGGCCAGGTGGCTCTTCTTGTTGCGCTCGGCTACTTTGATGGCCTCGTCGATGCGGCCATCGCGCAGCGCGCCAGCAACTGCTGGAGCGAATGCGCGAGATTGCTTTCGAGCCGCGCTGTAAGCCATGGCGCGGTCGATCATCACACCAATGGACCATCCGGACATGATGAACAGGATGATGACAACCGTGCGGGCGACCCAGCCCATAGCTCTCCACAGGCCGAGAGGGTCAGTTGCCAGTGTGCCGCCTTCCTGCATGATCCAGGTGGCTGCGGCGGGTACGTGATTGAGAAGTGCTACGTGAGTTGCGAACATGAGTTGCTTTTTCCTCCTCGGAACTCTCTACCTACTTGGACACTTTGATGCGCTTCTTAGTGCCAACCGCTGGATAGGAACTCCATCTGCCGGAAGGCGTACGGCCGTTGGCCGGGGTGCACGGATCGCCTTGGCCAGAAGTTGCGGACGGCGGCGAACCCGGACACTTTGAAGCGCCTTCCCCGCCCACTATGAGATAGGAGGGGAGGGCCAATCTACAGTCAAAACGAAATACTCAACTCCTCCAGCGGTTTAACCGCCAGCCAGAGTGAAATTCACCTGTATGGTCGTTTCCACTTCGACGGGTTCCCCGTTCAGCAGATACGGCCTGTATCTCCATTGCTTTACGGCTTCGATCGCCGCGGGAGCCAACATCGGATGGCCGCTGATCAACTGAAGGTTCTGGATCGTCCCTTCCTTGCTGATCTGCGCCTGCAGGATCACTGAGCCCTGAATGCGGGCCTGACGCGCAAGGGGCGGATAATTCGGGGCCACCTTACGGATCAGAAGTCCCTGCGACACGCCGGAAGAAACGCGGACGCGCTGCGGTGTGGCAATCTTCGGGACCGCTACCGGAGTCGTGCTGAGCACGCTGCCGATCACGCCGCCCATCGAACCGCCCGGAATGCCGCCCGGAACGCCACCCACGACACCGGTAGACGCTATCGGCGGCGGAGCCTCGTCCTCTTTGATCATTTGAATCTTCTTGGGAATCTTGGTCGGGGTGCGCAGTTCGCCGTTCACGATGTCGGTCTGAATCTGCTTCACGATCTTGACCGGAGCTGCCGCCGGCGGCGGAGGCGGTGGTGGAGGCGGCGGGGGCGCCACCAGAAATGTCATCAACTGCTGCTTTGGCAAGGCTTCCGTGAATATCAGCGGAATCAGAACCATGACGCCGATGATCATTGCCTCGAGCATAAAGGCCACGACCGACGTCCGTCCCCGCTTCGTCTTCAGCCTGCCACCTGATTCGATAAGACTGTCTTCAAACATTGAAATTCTCCCCAAACTGCTTTCGGACCCCTACGGATACTTAGACACCGACTGGCACTCCTTTGCTCCCAGTTTCGGTACCACGCGCCAAGGGACCAGAAAACAGTTCCGAAGCGCGTCGAGCAAAACCCTCTAACCTCTTACGTAAGAAGGCGTAACGCAATCAGTTGCACAGTACCATACGGTAACTTACCTAGCTTTGCCGGGCATGGCGACCGGGCGCTTGCCTTTTTGCACTCGCCAGTCCTGATAGGCCACCAGGATGGGAGCCGCAATGGCAATTGATGAATATGTTCCGATCAATATACCGATGACCAGCGCGAGGCTGAATCCATGAAGCACCTCGCCGCCGAACAGAAAGAGAGCAAGTACAGTAAGGAAGGTTAAGCCCGCTGTCAAGATGGTTCTGCTAAGAGTCTGATTGATGCTACGGTTAACGATGTCTGACAACTTCTCGCGGCGCATCAGTTTAATGTTTTCGCGAATGCGGTCAAATACCACGATTGTGTCGTTATTAGAGTAACCAATCAGCGTCAGGATGGCCGCGATCACCGTCAGGCTGATGTCCGTCTTCGTCAATGAGAAAGCCCCAACTGTAATCAACGTGTCGTGGAACACCGTAATAACGGCTGCCACGCCATAGATCCATTCAAAGCGGAATCCCAAATAAACCAGCATTCCGAGAAGCGAATACAGGGTGGCCAATCCGGCCTGCTTGCGAAGCTGGCTGCCAACCTGCGGTCCCACAATCGCGACATTGCGAACGTTGAAATCGGAAAGGAAGAATCCATCGGACAGCGACGCGGCTGCGGAGGGATCTACGCCGGGTGCACCCTTCAACTGATCGAAGGAGCCGAATACTCCTCCCAGAGTCTTATCCCGATAGTCGACGATTGCCTGAGCCTGCGCCGTGTATTTCTGGTCGGCATCGGTGCCCAGATGCATGGGATCTTTGTCCATCAAGTAATTCTTGATCGCCAGAACGCTGGCATTGTTCAGATCCTGCTTGCCGGCTGGCGCGTTCGTTTCGAGAGCGCCGATGATCCTGTTCTTGCCCTGATCGAGAGCTTTCTCATTGGTCTCGTTTACATCGAGATCGATCAGGACTTCGTTGACCACGCCCTCTCCTCCGATGCTCTGGATCTTGGCATCATGCAGGCCGGCACGGTCCATGTCTGATCGAATGGCCTGGTCATTCGGAGTGTGTGAGAACTTTACCGTAACCAGGGTGCCGCCACGAAAGTCAACGCCCCAGGGGATGCCGTGCCAGAACAACATGGAACACACGCCTGCGACGCTGAAGATCAGCGAAAAGGCAAGAAAATACCATTTCTTGCCGAGAAAATCGATATTGACGTTATGAAAGAACTCCACCTGTCGTAGCCCCTTATCTTGCTGTCACTTCAGAGAAATTTTGTAACTTTGTAATCGGGCAATTTTGTAATTTGAAAATCTTGCCGATTTTTCAATGACCAAATTACAAAATTACCCTATATGCTGAGCGCCTCGCCGCGCTGCTTGCGGCTCAAAACCCACTCGAAAATCACCCGTGAAACGAAAACCGCCGTAAACAGGTTGGCCAGCAAGCCGAACGTCAGCGTCGTGGCAAAACCTTTCACCGGTCCTGTGCCGAAAATAAAGAGAATTGCGGCCGAGACAATAGTCGTGACGTGAGTGTCGACAATGGTGATCCAGGCGTGACTAAATCCCTGGTCCACTGCCGATGGCGGCGTCTTGCCGTTTCGCAATTCTTCTCGAATGCGCTCAAAGATCAGGACATTCGAATCCACGCCCATGCCGACGGTCAGGATCACTCCGGCAATGCCAGGCAAGGTCAGGGCAACATTGACGCCCGCGATTGTCGACCAGCCCAGGAATCCGAGCAAGATGATCAGGTTGAAGATCAGCGCGATATCGGCATTGACGCCCGCGCCGCGGTAGTAGATCAGCATGAATATGAGCACGGCGACCATACCGATGACAGCCGCCCGGACGCCAGCGCGAATCGAGTCGGCGCCCAACGACGGCCCGACAGTGCGCTCTTCCAAATAGCTGATGCTGGCCGGCAGGGCGCCAGATCGCAGGATCATGGAAAGATCCTTCGCCTGCTGCTCGGTCATGCGGCCCCCGCTGATGGTTCCTTGATCCCGAATCGCTTCTTTGATCGTGGCAACTTCTTGAACTTTATTGTCGAGGACCACGGCCAAACTATCGCCTACGTGAGAAGAGGTGAAATTATAGAAACGCTGGCCGCCCTGGCCCGTTAGCGTGAAGAGAACGCTTGGCTGACCATTCTGATCGGTGCTGGGCTGCGCGTCGCGCAGATCCTTACCGCTCACAGCCGATACACGCGAGACCAGATACCATGCCGGACCTTCATCCGGAGAACCCGGCTGAGCGTGCCCCGGAAGCAACATGGAGTCCACCGGAAGAACTCCGTTATTGGCCTGCATCGCCGCCTGCTCGCTGGGGTACGGTCCGCCCAACGACTGCTTAATTTCCAGCATGGCGGTGGACTGCATGATGTCCTTCACTCGTTCAGGGTCGTCTACGCCGGGTAGTTGCACAAGAATTTGGTAATCCCCGAGTCCATGCTCCTCAATGGTCGGCTCGCTCACGCCAAGCTGGTCAATGCGATTCCGGATGGTTTCGATTGCCTGGCTAACCGCTTTGTTTTTGAGCTCCGACAGCTGAGATGCCTTCATTGCCATCGTCCAGGTGTTATTCGGACCGCCGGTGAGGTCGTATTCCGGCAGACGATCCTGCACGATGCTGATCAGGTCGGAACGCGCTCCCGGCGCAACCCCTTTGATCAGAATGTGGTCGGGATTACTCTGCGGGTCAGGCTGGGTGATATCGGCGTATTCGATCTTGCGCGTGCGCAGCTGGTCTTTCAGTACCTCGATCGCATTCTGCGCGTCTACGTTGATCGCATCGTTGACGTGGACCTGCAAAATGAGGTGCATGCCACCTTTCAAATCCAGACCGAGGTGGATGTGGTCGCTCAGAGCGGTCAGCAGCCCGGAACCGGAAAGACTCTGGGGAACCCCGAAGATTCCGAAGAGGAAAAAGAGCATTATCGCGATGATGAAGATCAGCTTCCAGAAGAGATTCTTTTTCATAAAATGCAGTTTTTCGTTTTCGGTTCGAGTCGTGAGAATCCGGCTTCGCCACCGCAGAGCATGACGCCCGACGCTCGAAGCTTATTTCGTTTTCGCATCCTCGTCGGTCGTCGTTACGTGCGTGACCGACGCCTTCGTGACTTCCACCACCAGATTATTCGGAGGCACCCGCAGGTGGATGGAATCGTCCTTCAGCGCCATGATGGTTCCGCGCAACCCGCCGCTGGTTGTGACTTTGTCGCCAGTTTTGAGCTGATCGAGCATGGCGTGCCACTTTTTCTGGCGGCGCTGCTGCGGCAGAATCAACAAGAGATAGAAAATACCGAAGATGAAAATCAGGGGGGCAATACTCAGCCACCCCATACTGCCACCTGTCTGCACTGCCAAGAAGAATTGCATGCTCTTTGAGGTCTGAGCGGAAGAATCCGCAAAAAACGCCCGCGCCCATTAGCGCCGCGGGGAGCTTTGATTCACCACGGGGTTTTGGTCGACTTCGGCCGGGTCCTCGGCTTCAGGCTTGAACCGGGAAGATATTCCCTTGCAGTCTAGGCTTTCGGTCGCGACCAGACACCAGAATGAAAACGGGACTCTTCCCCAAGTGAGATAGAATGCCGTACCCGCTGCATAGTGTCAAGGTAGAAACTGAGATTGTGGACTGTGTTCAAGACCTGCGCCAACACTTCATTGGATGCATAAAGATGGCGCAAATAGGCCCGGGAATAGCGGCCGCACACGCTGCAACTGCAGTTCGGGTCAAGCGGCTCGGGATCCTGCGCGTAGCGCGCCTGCTTGATGGAAATCTTGCCCTCTGAAGTGAAGAGCAGTCCGTGCCGAGCCGCACGGGTCGGCTGAACGCAATCCATCATATCGACTCCGAGCCGGGCATATTCGACGATTTCGTCCGGATTACCCACTCCCATCAGGTAACGCGGCTTGTCCTTGGGCAGGTATTCCAACGTGGACTCGACGATCTCGCGCGTAAGGTCCCGCGGCTCCCCCACGCTTAGCCCGCCAATGGCATACCCAGGGAACCCGATCTCGACCGTCCGCTCGGCGGATTCCTTCCGCAGAGCCCGATCCATGCCGCCCTGAACGATGCCGAACAGCGCTTGAGTGGCCCCCACACTGTTGTTTGCAGGGTTATCAGCTTCAGGTTTCACGTTTCTAGTTTCCGAACCACTTGAAACCTGAAACTCGAAACTCGAAACTTCTTTCCAGGGAACCTCATGCTTGTGCTCCTCAAAGTACTTCTTGCTGCGCGCGGCCCAGCGCGCCGTCATCTCCATCGATTCGCGGATTCGGGTTTGATCCGCCGGATACTCGGTGCATTCATCGAACGCCATGATGATGTCAGCCCCAAGGCCGATCTGTGTTGCAATTGAGTTCTCCGGGCTGAAAAAATGAGACGAGCCGTCGAGGTGAGAACGGAACGTGACGCCCTCCTCACCCACCTTTCGCAGTTCGTTTAGGCTGAAGACCTGAAAGCCCCCGGAATCCGTCAAGATCGCCCGATTCCACGACATGAATCCATGTAAGCCACCCATCTTGCGAACCGTCTCTACGCCCGGCCGCAGATAGAGGTGGTACGTGTTCCCGAGAATAATCTGTGCTCCGAGGCTCTCGAGCACGTCCTGCGGAACGGCCTTTACCGACGCGACCGTTCCCACCGGCATAAAGACGGGCGTCTGGATCTCGGCGTGCGGAGTCATCAGCCGTCCGAGACGGGACGGACCGACTGTGGCATCAATGTGAAACGAAATCGACAAGCTTGGATTGTAGCAATCGTAGGTATCGGCGGCAGGATTCTGCTTGTTCGCCGCGAAATTCAATCCGCGATCTTGATGATTTCACCGCGGATTTTTCCGCCGTCAACTATCAGCTTCCCAATCGTGATCGGCAACTTGAATCGCCTCGGCCCCGCGCTGCCCGGATTGAAATAGAGGACGCCGTCGCGCATCTCCTGCTTCGGAACATGGCTGTGGCCTGAGATCACAGCTGCAAATCCGGCGGCTTGCGGCTTCAAATCCAACTGTGCCAGGTTGTGGATCACATAAATCGAGACGCCACCGATCTCAAGGACCTCGGTTTCAGGGAGTTCGCGGGCCCATGCGTCTTGGTCAATGTTGCCCCGAATCGCGGTGACAGTCGCGATCGCTCTCAACTGATCGAGAACCTCCCCTTTGCCTACGTCCCCGGCATGGACGATCTGGTCGGATCCATGCAAGCCTTCGACCGCCTCGGGACGAAGCAGTCCATGCGTGTCGGAAATAACGCCAATGACAATCGGAGTTCTCAGTTCTAGGTATTTCCCGCTGTGGTCATCAGCTGGTTGATCTCCGCATGCGGCGGAGCGCCGTTCAGCAACGAATACGTTCCTCGGGACTGGAACTCCCGGGCCAGCTGCCGTAGCAAGCCAAGTGTCGCTCGCATCGGCCCCGAGCCGAGGCTGATTCTTCGAACCCCAAGGTCAGCAAGTTGGCGGACTGAAAGCGAACCAGTTCCGGCAAGAATGTTCACCGGACATCTTAGATCGGCCACAATCCGCCGAATCGTCTCGGCATCGGTCAGGCCAGGAACAAACAAGCAGTCAGCACCCGCCTCGCGAAAGCCCTGCAAGCGCCGCAGCCCCTCGTCGTAGCGCTTGGCGGGATCGCCGATCTGCAGCAGATAAACGTCGGTCCGCGTGTTCAGCACGAGTTTGACGCCGGCTTTTTGAGCAACTTCGCGAATCGCTCGGATGCGCTCCAATTGAAGTGGCAAGTCCGTTAGCGGATGATCTGCTCTGCCGCTCGCATCTTCGAAATTCATGCCGACCGCGCCAGCCTCGATGACGAGCCGCGCCGTTCGCGCCGCATCTTCGGGCTTCTGCCCATACCCCGCCTCGACGTCGGCAGTGACAGGCACTTTCACCGCCTGCGAGATCGCGGCAATCACGGAAACCATGCGCTCGACGGGAATCTTCTGTCCGTCAGGATATCCCTGGGCAAAAGCCACACCGGCGCTGGTTGTCGCGAGAGCGGGAAAGCCGGCCTCCTCGACAATGCGCGCGCTGGCCACATCCCAGACATTGGGAAGAAGTATGACGGGACCGGCCTTGTGCATCGCGAGAAATGCTTCAGCTTTCTTTACCTGCTCAGGATTTGCCATACGCCGGAATTGGATGCAGCTACCGGCTTCGGTTCTTCATCTTTTCGACGAACCGCGAGACGCGCACGGCCGCCCGTCCCACCGTGCCTCTTCCGATTTCCTGCGCTTCGTCGCGAGCTGAGACCCGTAGGGTGTAGAAGCGTCCGTCAAGCGACTCGAGGACAGCCTCGGCTTTGATGTGAGAGCCGATTCCGCTTGCCGCGCGGTGTTCGATGTTGATCGACGTACCCACGGTGATTTCATCGTCATCCTCGCAATAGGGCGCCAACGCGTGAAACGCTGCTGTTTCCATCAACCGGATCATGTCGGGTGTCGAATAGACCGCGGGCAGTTGCGGATGATGAAACGCGAGGGTGTGTTTGAACTCAACCGTTTCCTCCGCCTCTCCGCGAACCCCGATGGGGATGTCTTTCGCCACAATCATCTCCTCCAAAGAAATAAGCCAATGATTCTAACGAACCATTGGCTCTAAGGACCAAATTCCGATGTTGTCCTAAACCAGCGCCATGCCCGAGCGGCGCGCGTCAATTGCATCCAGCGCCTTCCACAACATGCGAGCGGTGTTCTCGGCAGCGTCGAGCGCAGCATTGGCTCGCTCCGGGTGCTTTGCTATGCGCTGTTCCAACTGTTTCCGCCACGTCTTGGAGTGGTGCAGATTGGCTGCCGCATGCAAAGAGAAGTATCCGCAGGTCTTGTCGTCGGCGCCATAGATTTCGCGCAGCCCGCGTTCTTTATCGCTGGCAATCCGCGGCACTTGGGACTCGTAGGTGTAAAACGCGGCAAGGGCTTCTTCCGCAGTGCCCTCGCTGGTGACCTGATGGAAATATCGAATCAAGTCGCGAATCTCGGGGACTGGACTATGCCATTCCAGGTTGCGGCTTGATCCCATCCCTTCGGCGAAGTCCAGCCAAAGATCGGAATGCGGTACAGCATCCATCCCTTGCGCTCGATCCGATCCCTTTTCGTCGCACATGTTCGCCAGCACGGCTTGACGCAGTTCACCTTCCTCGAGACGCAATCCGAGCGCAGCCAGATACGACGGAAATGCGCGCACATGATGAAAATAATCCTGAGCGTACTCACGCAGATCGTCGCGCGTGAGCCGTCCAGCCGACCATGCCTTATAGAACGGATGATCGAGCATGTCATACTTCGCAATCCGGGCCTCAAGCTGCTCAAAAAAGTCCCCTGTGTTCATGCGCCCTCCAACCGCTACGGACCGCCGACTATACCAGCCAACCGGTTGGTCGGTAAGTGACGCAGATCACCTGATCACGCAAGTTGCTAGAATGAAAGCAAGAAAAGCCACAGGGTTTCTGGGGTTGTCGAGACAATTTCTAATGCAGTTCACCGAGCAATTCGATGTAGTCGTGGTCGGCGCCGGGCATGCCGGATGCGAGGCCGCCATGGCCTCCGCGCGTATGGGCCTCAAGACCGCGCTCTACACGCTGAATGTCGACCTGATCGCGCAGATGTCGTGCAATCCTGCGGTCGGTGGCATCGCGAAGGGACATCTGGTCCGCGAGGTCGATGCGCTGGGCGGCATTATGGGAGAAATTACCGACGCCGTCGGCATTCAGTTTCGCCTGCTGAATACTTCGCGCGGACCTGCGGTCTGGTCTCCTCGCGCGCAATGCGATAAGCAGGCTTATCGGCTGAAGATGCGCGAGGTGCTCGAATCGCAGCCGAATCTGAAGATCAAACAGGCGGAAGTGGCGGATCTGATTGTGGAGCAGTCGTTAGCCGATGGTCGTTCGTCGATGGCCGAAGACTGTGACGCTCTTGCGAACGACCAGCGACCAACGACGAATGACGCCTTACGCGTTCTGGGAATCAAGCTTCGCGACGGCCGCACCGTTGGTGCGCAAGCCGTCATCATCACGACAGGCACGTTCCTTAACGGACTCATCCATTGCGGCGAGCAGCAGTATCCCGCCGGACGGTCCGGCGAGCCCAATGCCGTTTTGCTCGGCGAAGCGCTGAAGCGCCTCGGGCTTCGGGGATGCCGCCTGAAGACCGGGACTCCTCCACGGCTCGATGGCCGCACGATCGAATGGTCGAAGTTTGCTATGCAGCCCGGCGACGATGATCCCACGCCGTTCAGTTTCCGCACGAAGCGCGTCGCGCACCACGACTCGCAGGTGCCCTGCTACATCGCCTGGACCACTCCCGAGACGCATCGCATCATCCGCGAAAATGTTCATCGCTCGCCGATGTACAGCGGGCAGATTCAGTCCATTGGGCCGCGATATTGCCCGTCGATCGAAGACAAAATCGTGAAGTTCCCCGACAAGGAAATGCACCAGCTCTTCCTTGAGCCCGA
>Ga0070735_10002962_pt1 | contig 15036 bp, 10 predicted proteins | sample Coa_R1_FD_66443 | JGI IMG/M metagenome (GOLD analysis project Ga0070735, IMG submission 66443) | Surface soil microbial communities from Centralia Pennsylvania, which are recovering from an underground coalmine fire - Coalmine... | ecosystem: Environmental > Terrestrial > Soil > Unclassified ... | reverse complement strand
CCCCACAACGGTGGAACACGTTCCACGCGTCGGGCAGGGGACGCGGCAAAGCGTCCCTCGGGTGGGAATGCCCCTCCCGCACGCGGCCGACGGGGGGTTGATGGGCGACGAGCCCTTCGCGGTGGAAGCCCCGCGGACGCAAGAGGATCCACTCGATCAGGGCAATCAGGAGAGGGACAGAAGAGACAGAGCAGTACGGCGAGACAAACCAGTACGGCGGCGAGAAAGACGAGACAGACCAGTACGGCGAGACAGACCAGTACGGCGGCGAGACGGACGAGACAGAGCAGTACGGCGAGACAGAGCGACAGGAATAGGCAAGACAGGCCGGCCGGGCAACGAAGACGGGCCGCCGGGACCGACCAGCGCGGGCCATACCTCCGGGGCAGCCCGGACAGCCAGGGCAGGCAGGGCACGCGGGGCACGCACAAGCAGCAGGGGCCGCCGGACAGAGGACCACGTCGCCCTCGGTCGGCGAGCGACGACCGCCCGCCTTCCGCCGGTGCCACAAGAACACCAAGAACAGGAGGTCCGGCACGGTCGAGGCGCCGTGACGAGGGACGTTCGCAGTCGCGAAACGCATCGCGCGACGACAAGCGCGACGTCGGCTACCAAAGCCGGGGACCGGCTCGGAGCCCCGGCACCCGCCCACCGGGTCCCTCGAGTCGCCCGGCGACAGGCAGGGCCGCCTCGACACGCTCGTGGTCGAGCGATGTTCGAACTCCAGGATGGCAGGGTCAGCACCGAGCAGAACGCCCGACAACGGACAGAGGTCGCACTCGTGGTGGCCGCCCATCAGTTCGGTCCAGAGATCGAGCGCCACGCGAACAGCACGACGAGCCAAGGCTCAGGACGTGGGGGAGCGTCGCCCGCAAAGGGGCTCGCCTCGTGCGATCGGACGATCGTGGAGGCGGCGAACACCGGGCGCCCCCCGTTCCTCGTGGAGATCGGCGGTCCGACGACCACGGCGAGGTGTGGATCCGCGAGGACCCCCCTGATGATGTACGGCGCCGCAACCGGGGTGGGCAGGCGGCTGCGCCTCTGCGGGAGGACAACAGCAGTCGGAGAAGGAGCAGCTCGGACGGCGCGGCCGATCTTCCACCGGGCCTGACTGCGGAACTGCGTGGCGCAGGCGGCGGCGCCAAAGCCACGACCCTCGCTCGACGACTCGCCGCTGCGGCGGGCGCGTACGACCGCGACCGGTACCCGGAGACCCTGCGCATCACCAAGAGCGTGCTCGAGGCAGCGCCCAAGTCGGCCACCGCCCATGAGCTCCACGGTCTTGCGTGCTACCGGTTGGGTCGGTGGCGGGAGGCCGCTCGCCATCTCGATGAGTCGCGGTCTCTTTCCGGAGATCCCGACCCGATACCCACGATCATGGACTGTCTGCGAGCGATGGGGAGGCACCGACGCGTCGAAGCCCTCTGGGAAGAATTGCGCGCCGCGTCCCCGCCGGCTGACGTCCTCGTCGAGGGCCGGCTCGTCCTGGCGGCAGATCTGGCCGATCGCGGCAAGCTCTCCGAAGCCATTGCCGTGCTGACCACGGCCGGGGCGCAACGACGCCTGCGGCATCCCGCCGACCGACACCTTCGCCAGTGGTACGTGTTGGCCGACCTCTACGAGCGGGCGGGGAATGTTCCGAGTGCTCGAGAGCTTTTCGGTCGATTGCAGGCGTTCGATCCAGGCATGGCGGACGTGCCCGATCGTCTCGCAACGCTCGGGCCGAGGGGGCGCCGGGCGACGCCGGGGTCAGTGCGGGGGCGTCGGTAGCATCGACGCGGTGACGGAGTCGACGGCATCGAAGATGCGGGACGACGGGACGCGGCCGTGAAAGGTCGCCGATCGACGTCCGAGGGGCTCGTCGATCTGCGCAGTGACACCGTGACCCGTCCGACCGCGGAGATGCGGCGAGCCATGGCCGAGGCCGAAGTCGGCGACGACGGCTATGGCGAGGACCCCACGGTCCGCGCCCTCGAAGACCTTTACGCGGAGCGCGTGGGGAAGGAGGCCGCTGTCTATGTCCCCTCGGGGACGATGGCCAACCAGGCCGCCTTGCATGCGCTCGCCCGCCCCGGGGACCTCGTGGTGACGGGACGACGCCAGCACATCGTGATCTACGAGGAAGGGGCGGCTGCCTCCAACGCCGGCCTCCAGCTGCACACCGTGAACGATGACGACGGGACCGTGGCGCCGGACGACGTGGCCTGGGCCATCGAGGCAGAACAGCACCATCAGCCCCGAGTCGGGCTCGTGTGCGTCGAGAACACACACATGCCTGCCGGGGGAGTTCCCTGGAGCCTGGATGCGCTCGAGGCGGTCGTGCGCGCCGCTGGAGGGCGGCCGGTCCACATGGACGGTGCACGCCTCTTCAACGCCGAGGTCGCGACCGGCACCACGGCCCAGGGCTATGCGTCGACTGTGACGACCGTGATGTCGTGTCTGTCCAAGGGCCTGTGCGCGCCGGTGGGTTCGGTATTGGCGGGCCCGACGGAAGTGATCGATGCGGCGCGCGTCGCCCGTCAGCGATTGGGCGGCGGCATGCGGCAGGCGGGTGTGATCGCCGCCGCCGGACTGGTGGCCCTGCGCACGATGGTCGAGCGACTTGTCGAGGACCACGTCCGCGCCCGTCGACTGGCGGAGGCGGTCGCCGACCGTTGGCCCGACGCCGGGTGCGACCCGACCAATGTCAGGACGAACATCATCGTGTTCCGTCATGGCTCCCCGCGTGTCCTGCTGGAACATCTCGAGCACGAGGGCGTGCTGGCTGGGACGATCGCGCCCGGGATCGTGCGCTTGGTCACCCACAACGATGTGGACGACGGCGGCGTGGACCGGGCTGTCAAGGCAGTCGCGAACGCTCCGTGACCACCCGGCGGGATGGACAGGAAGGGCAGTTGCGGCGATCGCCGTAGACTGGCATACGGCGCGCACGGGCGTTCAAGCCCACGAACCCAGCCGGCTCGGTGGCCGGCGACAGGAGGACACGCTGTGGCAACGGACATCGAACGCCTGCTCGGAGACGACGCCAAGTCTCTTCTCACCCACGTGTGCAAGGGGATCACGGCCGACGAGCTGACGCTGCCGGGTCCCGACTACATCGACCGCGTGCTGCTCGCTTCCGACCGTCGCATCCCGGTCGTCCGGAACCTGGCCACCGTGTACAACACCGGCCGCCTCGCGGGCACCGGGTACCTGTCGATCCTGCCGGTGGACCAGGGGATCGAGCACTCAGCCGCCGCCAGCTTCTCGAAGAACCCCGCATACTTCGACCCGGCCAACCTCGTCGAGCTAGCGATCGAAGCAGGGTGCTCGGCCATCGCCACCACGCTCGGCGGTCTGGGCGTCGTCGCGCGCCGGTACGCACACCGGATCCCGTTCATCGTCAAGCTCAACCACAACGAGTTCCTGCATTATCCATCGCAATATGACCAGGTCATGTTCGGATCGGCCAAGCAGGCGGCCGACCTCGGTGCCATCGGCGTCGGGGCCACCATCTACTTTGGGTCCGACCAGAGCGACCGGCAACTGGAAGAGGTACGGACGATGTTCGCGGAAGCCCACGAACTCGGAATGTTCACGGTCTTGTGGTGCTATCTCCGCAACTCGGCATTCAAGACCCCCGAAGCGGACTATCACGTCTCCGCCGACCTGACCGGCCAGGCCAACCACATCGGCGTCACCATCGAGGCGGACCTCATCAAGCAGAAGCAACCCGAAGACAATGGTGGGTACCTCGCTCTGAAGTTCGGGAAGACGGATCCGCTCGTCTACGAGCAGTTGACGACCGACAATCCGATCGACCTGACGCGCTGGCAAGTCGTGAACTGTTACGCGGGGCGCATCGGGCTGATCAATTCCGGCGGCGAATCGGCGGGGGCGACCGACCTCGCTCAGGCAGTGCGGACCGCGGTCATCAACAAGCGTGCCGGGGGCACGGGGTTGATCGTCGGGCGCAAGGCGTTCCAGCGGCCAATGGCCGAAGGCGTCGAGCTGTTGCACGCGGTCCAGGACGTGTTTCTCGACCCGTCCGTCAGCGTGGCCTGAGTTCGCCGTCGCCATCCCGCAGGAACGTCGCGCTCGCACACGCCGCCGGGGGCCTCCGACCCCGGACGGCTGACCAGGACCCACGAGGTAGCCGCGGGGAGGAGCGCAGCCGGCGGTATGCTCCGGAGCGGGGCTAGTTCGTGGCGCCACGTGACGAGGTCATGCCGGCGCGCGGTCGCAGACTCGCAGACTCGCAGCAGGACCAGGCAGAGCAGGGCCACGCAGAGCAGGACGCAGAGACGGAAGGACAACGGTGTCCACCGCGACACATCATCAGACCACCGAGCTCGATCGGGTGGTCATCCGGTTCGCCGGTGACTCCGGCGACGGCATGCAGCTCACCGGGACGCAGTTCACCTCGGTCAGCTCGCTGTTCGGCAACGACACGGCCACGCTGCCGGACTTCCCGGCGGAGATCCGTGCCCCTGCCGGCACCCTCGCCGGGGTGTCGGCCTTCCAGGTGCACATCTCCGACCACGACATCCTGACGCCCGGCGACAGCCCCAGTGTCCTGGTCGCCATGAACCCAGCGGCGCTCAAGACGAACGTCGACGCGGTGCCGCCCGGAGGGACGCTCATCGTCAATGTCGACGCCTTCGACGAGCGGGCACTCGAAAAGGCTGGCTACCGGGAGAACCCGCTCTCCGACGGCAGCCTCGGGCAGTACACCGTGTACGAGGTGCCGATGACCTCGCTCACGATGCAGGTGGGCAAAGAAGCGGGCGTGAAGCCTCGAGACGCCGAGCGCTCCAAGAACTTCTTCGCGCTCGGTCTCGTCAGCTGGCTGTACAGCCGCCCCGTGGAGCCGACCCTCGAGTGGATCGACAAGCGGTTCGCGTCGAACCCGCTCGTCTTGGACTCCAACACCCGCGCGTTCAAGGCGGGATACAACTTCGGCGAGACGGCCGAGTTGTTCGAGTCGAACTACCAGATACGCCCGGCTGCACTGGAGCCGGGCGTTTACACCAACATCACGGGAAACACCGCACTCGCATGGGGGCTCATCGCGGCCGCCCACCAAGCGCACCTGTCGCTCTTCCTCGGGTCGTACCCGATCACACCAGCGTCGGACATCCTCCACGAGTTGTCCAAGCACAAGCACTTCGGCGTGCGCACCATGCAGGCGGAGGACGAAATCGCCGGGATCGGTGCCGCCATCGGCGCTGCCTTCGGCGGGGCGCTCGGGGTCACGACGACGAGCGGTCCCGGCATCGACCTCAAGTCGGAATCGGTGGGCATGGCGATCAGCCTCGAATTGCCGCTCATCGTCATCGACATCCAGCGGGGCGGCCCGTCGACGGGCCTACCGACCAAGACCGAGCAGTCCGACCTCCTGCACGCCATGTTCGGGCGGCACGGCGAAGCGCCCGTTCCCATCGTGGCACCGATGACCCCGTCACACTGCTTCGAAACGGCTCTCGAGGCGGTGCGCATCGCCATCACCTACCGCACGCCGGTGATCGTGCTCTCCGACGGATACCTGGCGAACGGCGCGGAGCCGTGGCGTCTCCCTGACGTCAGTGGCCTCGCCGACCTCAACGTGGGGTTCGCCACGGAGCCCAACCACACCGACGACGAGGGCCGCCCGGTGTTCTGGCCCTATGTGCGAGACGAGCGCACGTTGGCGCGGCCGTGGGCCGTCCCGGGCACGCCCGGACTTGAGCACCGGATCGGAGCCCTCGAAAAGGCAGACGGGTCCGGGAACGTCTCGTACGACCCCGCCAACCACGAGCGCATGGTGCACTTGCGCGCCGACAAGGTCGCCGGCATCGCCAAGGACATCCCACTCATCGAGGTCGACGACGTCGACGGTCTCGGTGGCGCGCCGCTGCTCCTGTTGGGATGGGGTTCGACGTTCGGCGCGATCGTGGCTGCCGTTCGCCGGCTGCGCGCCCGGGGGCTCAAGGTGGCGCACGCGCATCTTGTCCACCTGAATCCCTTCCCCTCCAACCTGGGTGAAGTGCTGCGCGCGTACGACAAGGTGCTCGTGCCCGAGGCGAACCTCGGCCAGTTGGCGAAGCTGCTGCGGGCGGACTTCCTCGTGGACGTGAAGACGCTGTCCAAGGTCCAGGGCGTCCCCTTCCGGGCGGCCGAGATCGAGTCGGCCGTGCTCGAGATGCTCGGGGTCGACCCGACGGTCTCGAGCCAAGAAGAGGAGGTGGCGAGCTGATGACCGACACCACCGTGCCCGTGACGACTCGCAAGGACTGGACCTCCGACCAGGAAGTCCGCTGGTGCCCCGGCTGCGGCGACTATTCGATCCTCGCCGCGTTGCAGATGCTCCTTCCCGAGCTCGGGGTCCGCCGGGAGGACACCGTCTTCATCTCAGGAATCGGGTGCGCGGCGCGCCTGCCCTACTACATGAACACCTACGGCATGCACTCGATCCACGGCCGCGCGCCGGCCATCGCCACGGGACTGGCGGTGACTCGGCCCGATCTCGACGTGTGGGTGATCACCGGTGACGGCGACGCCTTGTCCATCGGCGGCAATCATCTGATCCACGCTCTCCGCCGCAACGTCAACCTGACGATCCTGCTGTTCAACAACCAGATCTACGGCCTGACCAAGGGCCAATACTCCCCGACGTCCGAACAGGGGAAGGTGACGAAGTCCACGCCGTTCGGGTCGCTCGACCGGCCCTTCAACCCGGTGAGCCTCGCCCTCGGCGCCGAAGCGACCTTCGTCGCCCGCACCCACGACATGGACCGCAAGCACATGCAGGAGGTCTTCCGCAGGGCGCACGCGCACAAGGGCGCGTCCTTCGTCGAGATCTACCAGAACTGCAACGTGTTCAACGACGGAGCTTTCGAGAGGATCACAGGGCGCGAGGCACGTGCGGACAACCTGATCCCCCTCGTGCACGGCGAGCCCATCCGCTTCGGGTCCGAGCTCCAGCACGGGGTGGTGCAGGACACCGACGGCCGGTTGCGCATCGTCGAGGTCGCGGACGTCGGCGAGGACCGGCTCCTCGTCCACGACGAGCGGAGAGAGGTACCCGGACTCGCGTTCCAGCTGTCGCGACTTGCCCGCGGCCCGTTCGAGCCGACGCCGATCGGCGTGTTCCGTGCCGTGGACGCTCCGGAGTACGGCGAGGCCATGAACCACCAACTGCTCGAGGCGAACACCAAGAAGGGTCCCGGCGACCTGGCCGCGCTCCTCGCCTCAGGCGGCACCTGGACAGTCAGCAACTGATCGTCGGGATGGGAGGGCGCCCCTGAGCTCGGCGGGTGCGAGGGAGCTCAGCCCTCCACGGACCTGAAGACCATGCCGGTGCGGGGCTTCGGCCGGAAGTAGGTGCTCTTCGGTGGCATCCGGCGTCGAGCCGCGGCCCATTCGCGGATCTGGCGCACGGTAACGGGCCGGATCAGCAGCGCGCCCTGCGCGTCCCCGTCACGGACAGCAGCCGCCGCGGTGCGCCAATCGTGCTGGTACGCCAGCTGCACGCCGCCGATCTTGTCGGTCACCAACGAAACCAAGCTCGAATCGAGGTCCGAGCCGGCCGCTTGGTACGCATCGTCGCGGGCCGTGAGCAGCCACACACCGCCGGGAAGAACAAGGGCGAGCGCGGAGGACCGGGCGACGGCCTCGAGCACTGCGTCGTCAGCGGGCCCCGCGTGGACGGCGTCGAACCACGATCGGAACGATTCGACCAGGTCGACATCGGCGGGCACACCGGTGAGCGTCCGATGAATGGGGCCCACGGTCAGTTGGTCCTCGGCGAGCTCGACGACGAGAGCCATCACGAAGTCGTACTCGCCCGGCTCGTCCCCCCGCGCGGTGCGACGTTCGGCCCGGTAGCGCGCCGCGGTCTCGTACCGATGATGCCCGTCGGCGATGACGACCGGAGACGCCGCAACGCCCGCGGAGATGCGCTCGACCGTGGCGGGATCGTCGAGAACCCAGAGCGAGTGGACGACGCCGTCGTCGTCCACCGCCTCGGCGGGGGGTGGGCCGAGCGGTCGGTACGCGTCGGCGAGACCGTTCGTGAGCGACAGCCCCCAGATGGGCGACAAGTTGGCGTGGCAGGCGCGCAGCAGGTCGAGACGGTCGGTGGTGTCCTTAGGGATGGTCTGCTCGTGGGGGAGGACGTCAGCTCCCGGTGGATCACACGCCAGCGCGCCGATCACTCCGGTGACCGTCGAAGAGTCCGGGCTCGTCATCCGGTAGGCGTAGAAGGCGGGCGCACGATCGGGGCGGACGGTGCCGTCACTGCGCCACCCGTCGAAGAGGGTGGCCGCATGTCGATACCGGTTGTCGCCGCTGCGCGGATCGTCTTCGGGGAGCTCGACATGGATGGCGTTCGCTCGGTGGCGTCCAGCCAGCCGCGCCCGTTCCTCGGCGGCGACCACGTCGTACGGCGGCGCGATGAGCCGGTCGAGCGGCAGGTCGGGGTCGTACCGGAGCCCGCGGAACGGGAGAAAGGGCGGCATCCGGACTGCGTAGCACAGCGTCCTCGTGCCGGGAACACCCCCACCGCGCTGTCGCGGCGCTCTGACGAGGCAGGACGCGCCCACGAGGGGTGGCGAACGGCCACGGGGGACGAGAACTCGGGGCGCTTCCGGCCTGGCCAATATTGACGTTGACGTAAACTTCTGGCGCATGGCGCGCCTTGCCACTTCCGCTGCTGTCCCCGCGGCACCGAGGCAACCGCGGGTGCCCCCGCACCCCGATCGCTACAAGTGGACGGCACTTGTCAACACGACCCTCGGGGTGTTCATGGCGATGCTCAACACCTCGATCGTGATTATTTCGCTACCCGCGATCTTCCGGGGCATCCACGTGGATCCGTTGCAGCCCGGGAACATCGGGCTACTGCTCTGGCTGCTGCAGGGCTACATGATCGTGACGGCGGTGCTCGTGGTCACTCTCGGCCGCATCGGCGACCTGTTCGGCCGCGTCCGGATGTACAACGCCGGCTTCGCCGTGTTCACGGTCGCTTCGGTGGCGCTGGCGGCGTCCCCGGTGAACGGCCCGGGGGGCGCCCTCGTGCTCATCGTCCTCCGAGTCGTCCAGGGCATCGGTGGCGCGCTGCTCATGGCGAACTCGATGGCCATCCTCACCGACGCGTTCCCCGTGAACGAACGGGGGATGGCACTCGGCATCAACATGGTCGCCGGCATCTCCGGCTCGTTCCTCGGGCTGCTCGTGGGCGGACTGTTGTCGGCCGTCGATTGGCGATGGATCTTCCTCGTCAGCGTGCCGTTCGGCGTGGCCGGGACGGCGTGGGCATACCTGAAGCTCCACGACACGGGCGAGCGAGCACCGGCGAGGATCGACTGGTGGGGGAACGCGACGTTCGCCGGGGGCCTCGTCCTCGTCATGATCGGGCTCACGTACGCGCTCATGCCCTACGGCGGTCATTCGATGGGGTGGACGAGCCCCTGGGTCCTGACCGAGCTCTTCGGCGGCGCCGCGCTCCTGGCCGTCTTCGTGCTCGTCGAGACGCACGTCGCCGACCCGATGCTGCACCTCGGCCTGTTCCGGATCCGCGCCTTTGTAGGAGCGGGGCTCGCCAACCTGTTGTCGAGCATGGGTCGTGGCGGGCTGCAGTTCATGCTCGTGTTGTGGTTGCAGGGGATCTGGTTGCCGCTGCACGGGTACTCGTTCGAGTCCACGCCCTTGTGGTCGGGCATCTACCTGCTGCCGCTTTCGATCGGCTACCTGGCGTCGGGACCGTTGGCGGGACGGCTCTCCGATCGGTACGGCCAGCGGTGGTTCTCGACGGTCGGCATGCTCGGAGCAGCGGTGACGTTCGTCGCCGTGCTCCTGCTGCCGGTCAACTTCCACTACCTACCGTTCGCGGTGCTGGTGCTCGTGAACGGCATCTTCGTCGGGCTCTTCGCCGCGCCCAACACGACCACGATGATGAACGCTGTGCCGGCCGGCCAGCGCGGCGCGGCATCGGGTATGCGTGCCACCTTCACGAATTCTGGATTCGTGTTGTCGATCGGGATCTTCTTCACGCTCATGATCGTCGGCCTGGCCACGAGCCTGCCGTCAGCGATGTTCCACGGCCTTGTCTCCCAAGGAGTGCCGGCTCCGAAAGCACACCAGGTATCGAGGCTCCCGCCGGTCGGGACCCTCTTCGCGGCGTTCCTCGGGTACAACCCCATGCGGACGCTCCTCGGCCCCGCCGTCCTCGGCCACATCGGTCCCGCGCATGCGGCGGTCGTCACCGGCAAGCAGTTCTTTCCGTCGCTCATCTCCGCGCCGTTCCACCGCGGGCTGGTGGTGGCATTCGGGGCGTCGGCCCTGTTGTGCGCGGCTGCTGCCGTGGCCAGCGTGTGGGCGGGCGATACCCACGGACTCTCCGGGGACGACGCCCGGGCAGGCGAGCTGGGAGCGGCCGCGCTCGAAGTCCCCGTCTCCGCCGAGCATGTCGAGGAGGTCGCGAACTCGGCGGTGACGGTGTCGGGCAGGATGCGATGACCCCGGGGCGTAAGGGTGGTGCGCACGCTTCCCTGCTGCGGATCGGCGAAGCCGCCAAGGCCGCCGGGGTGTCGACGCGGACCCTGCGCTACTACGAGGAGCTCAAGCTGCTGGTGCCCTCGGACCGGTCCGCGGGAGGGGCGCGCCGGTACGACGACGCGGACATCGCCCGTCTGCGGAGGATCCGCGAGCTGCAGGAGTTGCTCGGGTTCGACCTCGGCGAGATCGGCGACGTCTTGCGCGCCGAGGATCACCTCGCCGATCTCCGTCGCCAGTACGAGGGGGCCGACGGAATGGCGCGCCGCCGGGCGATCGTGGACGAGGCGATCGCGGTGAACGCGCGCTTGCGGTCGGTCGTCCGAGCCAAGCAGGGGCGCCTGGACGAGATGATGCGCGCCCTCGAGTCGAAGGCGCGCCTCTACCGGTCGCGCGCCCGCGAGCTCGCAGCCGAACCCGCGGTGCCCGTCGACTCGGCCAGCGGATCGTCCTGACGCTCGACCTCCGCGGGAGCAACCCGGTGGCCTCGTAGACTCGGCGCGTGCCCCCCGCCACGTCGGAGGACGCGGTCGGGCTGGACCGCGTGCTGACTCTTCCCAACGCCGTGACAGCGGTGCGGCTGGCGAGCGTCCCCGTGTTCGAGTGGCTGCTGTTCGGCGCCCACCGTCAGACCGCCGCCGCCATCCTGCTCGGCGTCCTCGGCGCTACCGACTGGGTCGACGGATTCCTGGCCCGCCGTCTGGGCCAGGTCTCCAACGTTGGCAAGGTGCTCGATCCCACCGCGGACCGGATCCTCGTGGGCGCGGGCGTCGTTTCCGTCATCGTGGCGGGCGCCGTGCCGGTGTGGTTCGGTGTGGCGACGCTCGTGCGCGAGGCTCTTGTCTCGCTGGTCGTCGTGGCCCTGGCCGCGCTCGGGGCCGAGCGCATCGACGTGCTCTGGGTCGGGAAAGCCGGGACGTTCGGCTTGATGTTCGCGTACCCCACCTTCCTGCTGGCGCACGGGAACGCCGGCTGGCAGGGCCCGTTCCACGTCATCGCGTGGGTGTGCGCGGTGCCCGGGCTCGTGCTCGCATGGGTGGCCGCCGCTGCCTACGTCGGTCCCGCCCGCCGGGCGTTGGCGAGAGGGCGGGCCGGGCGGGCGGCCGACCACGTGTCCGACGCCGGGCGCTCGCCGAGTGTCGGCGGAGCGGGGACCGACCGGCGCGGAGGCGGACCCGACCGGATGGCTGCGGGATAAGGTCCGTGTGCTCCCATGAACGGCGTAGGGCTCCCATGACGCAGCGCAGGGCACCCACCATGGCGGCACGCTGATGAAGGCGGTGATCATGGCGGGCGGCGAGGGCACGCGCCTGCGGCCGCTCACTTCCAACCAGCCCAAGCCGATGCTCCCGATGGCCAACCGGCCGATGATGGAGCACGTCGTGGCTCTGCTCCGCCAGCACGGCCTCGAGGACATCGTGGTGACCGTGGCGTTCATGCCGAACGCCATCCGCAGCTACTTCGGCGACGGCTCGGAGTTCGGTGTGCGCATGGTGTACGCCACCGAGGAGAAGCCGCTCGGCACTGCGGGGTCGGTGAGAAACGCCCGTGAGCAGCTCGACGAGCGGTTCGTCGTCATCTCGGGCGACGTGCTCACCGATATCGACCTCGGCGCGGTCGTCGACCACCACTGCTCGAAGGGCGCGCTGGCCACGATCGCGCTCAAGGCGGTCGAGAACCCCCTCGAGTTCGGCATCGTCATCACGCGCGAAGACGGTTCGATCGAGCGGTTCCTCGAAAAGCCCACCTGGGGACAGGTCTTCAGCGACACGATCAACACCGGCATCTACGTGCTCGAGCCGGAGATCTTCGACTTCATCGCGGAAGACCGGCCGGTCGACTTCTCCGAGGAGGTCTTCCCGGCCGTGCTCGAGGCGGGCAAACCCATCTACGGCTACGTCGCCGGCGGGTATTGGGAGGACGTCGGCACCATCGACGCCTATCTCACGGCACACCAGGACATCCTCGACGAACGGGTGGCCGTTCAGGTGAGTGGGTTCCCCCTCCGCCGGGGCGTGTGGCTCGGCAAGGGTGCCGAGGTCCATCCGTCGGCGCACGTGCGCGGCCCGGCCGTGATCGGTGACAACTGCCACATCGCGGCCGGGAGCGTCGTGGGCGAGTACTGCGTCCTCGGCGCCAACGTCCGCATCGGCGACAACGGCTCGCTCGAGCGGGCGGTGGTCCACGACAACGCGTTCCTCGGGCCGGGCGTACGGCTCGAGGGCTGCGTGCTCGGGCGCTCGTGCGACCTCCGCCAGGGCGTGCGCTGCGAGGAGGGAGTGGTACTCGGCGACGAGACCTTCGTGGGCGCCCACGCGGTGATCAAGTCGGGCGTGAAGATCTATCCGTTCAAGACGGTCGAGACCGGCGCGACCATCAATACCTCGATCGTCTGGGAGTCGCGCGGGGCACGCACCATGTTCGGGCGGCTCGGGATCACGGGCCTCGCCAACGTCGACATCACCCCTGAACTGGTCATGCGTCTGTCGATGGCCTGGGCGAGCACCCTCGAAAAGGGCGCCACCATCACGGCGTCTCGGGACACGAGCCGGGCGGCACGGGTGCTCAAGCGGGCCGTCATGGTGGGATGCAATGCGGCGGGAGTGAACGTCGACGACCTCGAAGTGGCGACGGTGCCCGTCACGCGGTTCCAGGTCCGCTCGGGACAGAGCCTGGGCGGCATCACGGTCCGGCTCTTCGAACGCGACACCCAGTCGGTGATCATCCGATTCTTCGATCAGGACGGCATCGACATCGCCGAGACAGCCCAACGCAAGATCGAGCGCCTCTACTACCGCGAGGAGTTCCGGCGGGCACTCGCGTCGGAGATCGGGGACATCGGCTTTCCACCGCGGGCCCTCGAGCACTACACGGCAGCGCTCACCGAGGTCGTGGACATGGATTCGGTAGCGCGTGCCGGCTTCAAGTTGGTGCTCGACTATTCCTTCGGCACGACGAGCTTCGTCATGCCCAACGTGCTCGCCAAGCTCGGTGCAGAAGTGCTCGTCGTCAATCCGTACGCGGCGACCGCCGCGGTCATGACGAGCGACCGTCGAGCCGCCGCCGAGCATGTCGCGGACCTCGTGAGGTCGTCGGGCGCGCATCTGGGTGCCGTCATGGACCCGGGAGGCGAGCACGTGACCCTCGTCGACGACGAAGGCACGGTGTTCTCCGACGACCAGGCGCTGTTGCTCCTGCTCGAGCTGGTCGTGTCGACGAACCCCGGAGCCAAAGTGGCGTTGCCGGTCGCCGCGCCGATGGCCGCCGAACGGATCTGTTCCGCCGCCGGGGCCGAGATCCTTTGGACCAAACTGTCGGCCACCCACCTGATGGAGGTGGCGAGCGCAGGCGGCGTGACCTTCGCCGCCAGCCAGCTGGGCGGCTACATCTTCCCGCGCTTTCTTCCCGCGTTCGACGCCGTGAGCACGCTCGTGCACGTCCTGGCGATGCTCGCGAGGACCGGGGAGCGCCTGTCGAAGCTGGCGGGTCGGCTCCCCGCTATTCACATCGTCCACGAGGAAGTTGTCACCCCGTGGGAGCAGAAGGGGACGGTCATGCGGACGACCGTTGAGCGCTCCCAGGGCCGCGACACGATCCTCGTCGACGGCGTCAAGCTGATCGATCCCGAAGGGTGGACGCTCATCGTGCCCGATCCGGAAGAGCCCGTCACCCACGTGTGGGCCGAGGCACCGAGCGAGGCCGAAGCCCGGGCGCGGGCCCAGGAGCACGCGATCCGGATCCGCCAGATGACGCGCTGAGCGCGGCACCGTCGAAACAGCCGGACCGCGGCGGGGCGAGCAAACCGCCGCACCGGCCAACGACGAGCCCGGCAAACGCGGCACGGGCGAGGTGCAGCACGGACAACTGAGCCGGATCCGACCCGGGACGGCCATGGGACGATTCCGGTAGGGTGCCCGCCGTGAAGGTCCCCGACGATCTCCGCTACAGCACCGACCACGAGTGGGCCCGCGTCGAAGGCGACCGCGTGCGCGTCGGGATCACCGATTACGCGCAGGACGCGTTGGGCGACGTGGTGTTCGTTTCGCTGCCGGCCGTCGGAGGCCAGGTGGCATCGGGGGACGTGCTGGGCGAGGTGGAGTCCACCAAGTCCGTCTCCGAGATCTATGCACCGGTCGCGGGCGAGGTGGTCGAAGTGAACACGGCGCTGGCCGAGGCTCCCGAACAGCTCAATTCCGACCCGTACGGAGCGGGGTGGATCTGTGTGATCGCCGTGGGCGACGCAGCGACGGCCACGGACGGCCTGCTCGACGCGCCCGCGTACTCGCACCTCATCGACGAATAGGCCGGCGGGGGCCTGACCGGGGACGGACTAGCGTGGAAGGGGTGTTCTGCAACAACTGCGGGCATCGCAATCCGGCCGGCGCGAACTTCTGCTCGTCGTGCGGCGCCGTGCTGTCCGGGCCGCCCGCGGACACCACGGTGACGCTGCACCCTGTGGATTCCCAAGGTGAGGCGACGGACGAGGACCTCACCGTGACACTTCCCGAGCGACCGAGCGGCGCG
>Ga0070735_10002961_pt1 | contig 15040 bp, 16 predicted proteins | sample Coa_R1_FD_66443 | JGI IMG/M metagenome (GOLD analysis project Ga0070735, IMG submission 66443) | Surface soil microbial communities from Centralia Pennsylvania, which are recovering from an underground coalmine fire - Coalmine... | ecosystem: Environmental > Terrestrial > Soil > Unclassified ... | reverse complement strand
TTATTCGGCCTCAGGCTTGAATCCGGGGAGGTTTCCCTATTGAGCCTACGGTTTCGATCGAGACCAGATATCAGAAAGAAAACGGGACTCTTCCCCAAGTGAAATAGAATGCCGGACTCGCCGCATAGTGTCAAGGTAGAAACTCAGATTGTGGATCGTATTCAGGACCTGGGCCAACACTTCATTGGATGCATAAAGATGGCGTAAATAGGCCCGTGAATAGCGCTGGCAGACCCGGCAAGCGCAGTTGCGGTCGAGCGGCCCCTGATCCTGGGCGTATCGCGCCTGTTTGATCGAAACCTTGCCTTCGGACGTGAACAGCAAGCCGTGCCGGGCAGCACGGGTGGGTAGCACACAATCCATCATGTCGATACCGAGATTCGAGTACTCGACGATCTCTTCTGGAGTGCCAACGCCCATCAGGTAACGGGGCTTGTCCTTGGGAAGATGCTCCAGCGTCGACTCAACGATCTCGCGGGTGAGTTCGCGCGGCTCGCCAACGCTGAGCCCTCCGATGGCATACCCGGGAAAGCCGATCTCGATCGTGCGCGCGGCCGATTCTTTTCTAAGCGCGCGATCCATGCCGCCTTGCACAATGCCGAAAAGAGACTGTGTACAGTACCTAGTACCCAGTTGCGAGTACCCAGTTCTCGCGCAATCGACTTCTTCAGTTCCTTCAGTCTTGCAGGTCATATTGGCTGGGTACTGGGTACTGGCTACTGGGTACTTGTTCCACGGCACCTCTTGCTTGTGCTCCTCAAAATACTTCTTGCTCCGGGCGGCCCAGCGGGCAGTCAGTTCCATTGACTCCCGGATCCGGGCCGGCTCTGCCGGGTATTCCGTGCATTCATCGAAAGCCATGATGATGTCGGCGCCCAGGCCGATCTGCGCTTCCATCGCGCTCTCCGGGCTGAAGAAGTGCGATGAGCCATCGAGGTGCGAGCGGAAAGTGACGCCCTCTTCGTCCAGCTTCCGCAAATCGCTGAGGCTGAAGACTTGAAATCCGCCAGAGTCGGTCAGGATCGCCCGATTCCACGACATGAACCCGTGCAATCCACCCATGCGGCGGACTGTTTCGACACCAGGCCGCAGGTAGAGGTGATAGGTATTCCCGAGGATGATATAGGCACCGATTTCCTCGAGCGTCTCCTGCGGCACTGCTTTAACGGACGCGACAGTACCCACCGGCATGAACACCGGCGTTTCGATTTCAGCATGCGGAGTTGAAAGGCGGCCTCTGCGAGCCGTACCTGCAGTCGTCTCGATAGAGAACTGGAGAGCCATCGCCTGCGATTGTAGCAATGGCAGGCGGATCGGCTTGTAATCCGCGATTTCGAAGTTCTATTCGAGAATTTTGAAGATTTCACCGAGGATTTGCTCGCCGTCGATCGCAAGCTTTCCAACGGTTACGGGAAGGTTGAATCGCCGCGGTCCTGCGCTGCCAGGGTTGAAATAGAGCACGCCGTTGCGCGTCTCCTGCCTGGGAATGTGGCTGTGGCCCGAGATGACAACCTTGAAGCCAGTTGCCTCCGGCTTTAGATCAAGTTGGGCCAGATCGTGTAGCACGTAAATGGAGATGCCACCGAGTTCCACGACTTCGGTCTCCGGAAGCTTGCGCGCCCATGGACCTTTATCGATGTTGCCGCGGATCGCAGTCACCGGAGCAAGAGAAAAGAGCTTGTCGAGAATTTCGGGGCCTCCGACATCGCCGGAGTGAATGATGTGCTGACAGCCCTGGAGTGCGTCGATAGCTTCCGGTCGAAGCAGGCCGTGTGTGTCGGAGATGACGCCGATGTCGATAGAAGCTCAGCCCTCCAACTTGGAGTTTTGATTCGCGCTCATCAGCTGATTGATTTCGGCATGAGAAGGCGAGGCTTCCATCATTGAATATGTGCCCCGTGTGTTTACTTCCTGCGCTAACCGGCGCAACAGGCCAAGCGTTGCTCTCATGGGGCCAGAACCTAGGCTGATCCGCTTCACACCCACCGCCGTCAACTCCGCGACCGTAGGAGAGCCGGGTCCCGCAAGAATGTTTACCGGACAGCGCAAATCGGAGACCAACCTGGTGATCGTGGGCAAGTCTCGAACGCCCGGAAGGAAGACGCAATCCGCACTCGCATCGCGATACGCTGCCAGCCGTTTCACGGCCTCGTCATAGCGTTTCGCAGGATGTCCAAGCTGCAACAGGTAAACATCGGTGCGGGCATTCAGCACAATTGGGACTCCGAGTTTCGTCGCGATCTCACGAATCGCATGAATTCTTTCCACCTGTAGACTTTGATCCGCCAGTGGATGCTCAGCAAGGCCAGTGGCATCTTCGAAATTCATGCCCACAGCGCCAGCCTCAATGACACGCCGTGCGGTCTGGGCGGCTTCGTTGGGGCTGTCTCCATATCCTGCTTCGGCATCTGCCGTAACCGGTACTTTCACGCCTTCTGCGATATGAGCGACCTCGGCCATCATGGCGTCGGGATGGATTTTCTGCCCGTCCGGAAATCCCCGCGAAAATGCTACTCCTGCACTGGTAGTCGCAATGGCGGGAAAGCCGAGTTCTTCGATTATTCGGGCACTGACAACGTCCCAGGCGTTGACCAGCACCAGGGTTGCCTTGCCGGAGTGCAGTGCGCGAAATGTTTCCGCCTTTTGTCTCTGTTCAACCATTTTGTCCGCCACCGGAATCGCCGCCTCAACGGCTCTCGTTTTTCATCCTCGCCTGAAATTTGCTGACACTGACCACGGCGCGGCCCACCGTTCCTCGTCCAATTTCCTGCTTGTCGTCACGAACTGTGACCCGCAGAGTGTAGAAGCGACCATCAAAGAATTCCAAAACCGCATCAGCAGTAACCTGCGCGCCAACGCCGCTGGCCGCCCGGTGCTCGATGTTGATCGAAGTTCCGACCGTGATTTCATCGCCCTCACAGTAGGGCTGCAAGGCGTGAAATGCCGCAGTCTCCATGAGGCGGATCATATCCGGGGTCGAATAGACCGTAGGCAGTTCAGGATGATGCGCGGTCAGCGTGTGCTTGAACTCGACTGTCTCGGCGGCCGCACCGCGAGCACCGATGGGAGCATCTTTCACGAGTGTCTCCAAAAAATAATGAGCCAATGATTTTATCGAATCATTGGCTCCGAACTATTCAGGCAGATGGCAGCTTATGCTATGGCCACGGCGTTCCGGCGGGCATCGATTCCATCCAAAGCCTGCCAGAGCATTTTGGCCGCGTCCTCGGCTGCGTCCAGCGCGGCATCAGTAGCCTCCGGATGCGCTTTTATCCTCTTTTCGAGTTGGGTTCTCCAGACGCGCGAGTGATAGACATCGGCCTCGGCGTGCAACGCGAAGTAGCCGCAGGTTTTATCGTCCGCGGCGTACATTTCCCGGAGGCCAGATTCCTTCTCCTTCGCGATCCGCGGAACCTGCGATTCGTAGGCGTAAAAAGCAGCAAGGGCTTCCTCAGGAGTGCCTTCGCTGGCTACAAGATGGAAGTAGCGAATCAGTTGCCGGATCTCCGGCACAGGATGATGCCACTCGAGGTTGCGGGTCGATCCCATGCCTTCGGCAAAATCGAGCCACAGATCGGAGTGCGGTGCGGCCTCTTTTCCCGCGCCTTCCGAGCCCTTTTCGTCACACATGTTGGCTAATACAGCGCGGCGCAATTCTCCGTCCTCCAGACGAAGCCCCAAGGCGGCCAAGTAGGACGGGAATGCCTCCACGTGATGGTAGTAATCCTGGGCGTACTCGCGCAGGTCTTCGCGGGTCAGGCGCCCGGCCGACCAGGCTTTGTAAAAAGGGTGGCAGAGCAGGTCATATTTTGCGATGCGAGCATCGAGTTGCTGGAAGAATTCAGCGGTTGTCATACACTCCTCTTCAGGCTTGCCGCCTGCTGCCACTATACGGGCGAGACTGTCGGTCGGCAAGTGATGCGGATCACCACTTCGTTTCAAGTTGCTAGAATGAAAGAACAAAGAAGCGGGCGCGTTCTTGCCTTTGAATTAGCTGGGGATGCAATTCACCGAACAGTTCGATGTGGTCGTGGTCGGCGCCGGGCACGCGGGATGCGAGGCCGCGATGGCTGCTGCCCGCATGGGTCTGAAGACTGCTCTCTACACCCTCAACGTCGATCTGATCGCCCAGATGTCGTGCAATCCAGCGGTGGGCGGCATTGCCAAAGGACACCTCGTTCGCGAGGTAGACGCCCTCGGCGGAATCATGGGCGAGGTCACGGACGCCGTCGGCATCCAGTTCCGTCTCCTGAATACTTCGCGCGGACCGGCGGTGTGGTCCCCGCGTGCGCAATGCGACAAGCAAGCCTACCGCCTGAAGATGCGCGAGGTGCTTGAGTCCCAGGCCAATCTGAAAATCAAGCAGGCGGAAGTCGCGGATCTCATTTTGGACGATGCTCATGTGGGGACGGCCGCCACCGGCCGTCCGGCGGAGCAGAACTCCGCGGGAAACCACGAAAAAACGGAGCCCGAATCCCGAAGCCGCATTCTGGGCATCAAGCTTCGCGACGGCCGCACAGTCGGTGCCCATGCGGTCATCATCACCACAGGAACTTTCCTGAATGGTCTAATCCACTGCGGCGAGCAGCAGTATCCAGCAGGACGTTCCGGCGAGCCAAATGCCGTTCTGCTGGGGGAAGCTTTGAAGAAGCTCGGCCTGCGCGGATGCCGCTTGAAGACGGGTACGCCTCCGCGCCTCGATGGACGCACGATCGACTGGTCGCGCTTCCCAGTGCAGCCGGGCGATGAAGACCCCACGCCCTTCAGCTTCCGCACCAAGCGCGTGGCTCATCACGATTCGCAGGTGCCCTGCCACATTGCGTGGACGACGGCCGAGACCCACAGGATTATCCGCGAAAATGTGCACCGCTCCCCGATGTACAGCGGACAGATTCAGTCCATCGGCCCCCGCTACTGCCCCTCGATTGAAGACAAGATTGTGAAGTTCCCCGACAAGGAAATGCACCAGCTCTTCCTTGAGCCCGAAGGATTGAACACGCACGAAATCTACGTGAACGGCATGAGCACGTCACTGCCGGTCGAAGTACAACTTGCGATTCTGAAATCGATCCCCGGACTTGAAAACGCAGAAATGCTACGACCGGGATACGCCATCGAGTACGACTCGATCGATCCGACCGAACTCGAGCGCACGCTGGAGACGCGAAAGATCTCGGGCCTGTTTCTGGCGGGCCAGATCAATGGAACTTCCGGTTATGAGGAAGCCGCCTGTCAAGGATTGATGGCGGGCATCAACGCGGCATTACAGGTCAAGCAACAGGAACCGCTGATCCTGAATCGCACGGAGGCCTACACTGCGATCTTGATCGACGATCTGATTTCCAAGGGCACTAACGAGCCGTACCGGATGTTCACGTCGCGCGCCGAATTCAGGCTTCACTTGCGCATTGACAACGCCGATCGCCGATTGACGCCACACGGACGCCGTGTCGGGCTCATTTCGGACGAAGCGTGGGCGGAGTTTCAATCGAAGCAAGTACGCCTGTCGCAGATCAAGAAGTTGTTGGAGAGAACCCGGATCACAGACAGAATGCTGCAGGAAATACAGGCGCAAGGAAGCACCGAGAATATTGTGGGGACAGCCGCCCCCGGCTGTCCGGCCGAGCAAAGCTCGGCGCCGCTCTCGCCCGCCCTGGGCCAAACGCTGGCGCAACTATTAAAGCGTCCCGAGGTGACAATCGAGCAAATGGCACCCGTCTTGCGCAAGCTAACTCCAGACTTCTTCGGTCGCGCTTCCTCCGTGACCCCTGTGTCCTCTGTGGTGAAGCTGTCGTCAGAAGTGAGAAATGAACTGAAGTCAGTTGAGACCGAGATCAAATACGAAGGCTACCTGCTGCAACAGGAGCGAGCGATGGAGCGCCTCAAGAAATCCGAGCAGCATTCGATTCCCGAATGGTTCGACTACTGCTCGGTAAGTGGCCTGTCGCGCGAGATGCAGGAAAAGTTGACCAAGGTCCGCCCGCGCACGATTGGCCAAGCCTCGCGCATTCCGGGGGTCACGCCAGCTGCTGTTTCGCTGGTAAATGTGTATATCGAGATTCAGGCCCGTCGGCGCGAACAAGCAGCCGCCCTGTAGTTTCACGCTACTGCAGATCTTCCTGCCCGTGAAGTTCCTCCGCCCGTTTCAATTCAGTCTCGGCGTCTTCCTTCTTGCCCATCTCACGATAAGTCTGCCCCAGCAAATAGTGCGTGGTCGGATTATTGGGTTCCATGGTCACGGCATGTTTCAGCGATAGCACCGCGAGATCGTAGTCGCCCTTTTTCTGGAGCACCTTGCCCATCAGGATGAAGGGCACGCTCGAAGTCGCGTCCAGGCGAATGGAAAGTTGCAGCATTCTCTGCGCTTCGTCGTATTTTTGGGTGCGCGAATAGGCGTCACCCAGCTTGTAATACGTGGCTGCATGCGCTGGATTGATCTGAAGCTCTTTTTGAAATTCCGCGATCGCTTCAGGCAGGCGCGACTTGTAGAGATACAACTCACCTAAGAGATAGTGTGCCAGGGGCAGCTGGGGATCGAGCGACGCTGCCTTCTGCGCGTATTCCTCTGCCACTGGATCGAACTCCTGACGCAGGAGCATGCGTGCCGTGAAGAGATAAGCGGCTGCTGAGTCTCCCGTCACGCCGAACATTTTGCCGAAAGACTTACGAGCTCCGTCGTAGTTCTTGGTCTGGATGTAGCAGGTGCCGAGAATATAGTAGCCATCGGTGTTGGCGCGCGGAACCCAGCCTTGCACTCGTTCGAGGAGCGGAATCGCATCCGCCGGATGGCCTCCTGCGAAGTAGGCCATTCCAAGCAACTGCACCGCCTCGCGATCCTGAGGATCTTCGATCGTTGCCTTTTTCAGATATTGGATCGCGTTCGGGTAATCACTTTTCTTGTAGTACGCGGTGCCGAGCTCCAGCGCGAGCCCCTTCGCAGACGGGTCACGCGATTCCACGGCCCGCAATTGAGAGATGGCTTCGTCGACTCTACCTTGCTGCACTAACTTGCGCGCCTGCGCAAGCTCCGCAGACGACTCAGCCACGGGTGCAGCCGGCGTCGCCGGGGCAGGTTGTTGCGCTGAAGCTGAAAACGGTAACGTCCCGATTAACGCCACGCAAACCGCCAACCGGACGGCTAGACATCTGGATTTCATACGGGAATTAGAGCACAGTCGACGATCCGTCTACTGCGCGCTCATGACCTTCTGCAGCGCCTCAAGATTTTCCTTCGCATCGGCTTGGTTCGGGTTAATTTGAAGCGCTCGCTCGAAATGCAATTTGGCCTCGGGATAGCGCTGCAATTCGGCCAGGGCCGCTCCGAGGTTTGCCTCGGCGTTGGCATCGTTGGGCTGAAGTTTCAGCACGGTTCGAAACTCCTCAGCCGCGCTCTCCATTTTGCCCATCTGAGTCAGGGCGATACCGAGGTTGTAGTGGGCCTCGGCATAATCCGGACGAGCCTCGATCGCGGTGCGCAGAACGGCAGTCGCGGGCCTGGGCTGGCCGTAGGCCAGCAATGCCGCTCCCAGCCCGTTGTTGGCGACAGCATCATCCGGACGAAGGCGAACTGCCGTTTCATATTCGTCGATCGCCGCCTTCATCTGATTCTTGGCTTGCAACATCGCGGCCAGATTGTAGTGAGCCTCAAAATCGCCGGGATTTTTCGCCACATTGTGGCGCGCCAGAGCCTCCTGCAAATCCATGCGCGGATCGCCTTTTGCCGCATCGAAATTTACCGGCAGCACCTGCAGCCACAAGTGGCACATCTCGTCGCTCGACCGGTTCCCGCCCTTCACACGCACCGGAGGATGATTGGGATTCATCGGATTGTCGTCTGAATTGTCGTAGGTGTAGCGCAGGCTGACCATCGTTCCCTTCGGCAACAGCACAGGTGATGCGTACCTGTACACCGCCTGCCAGTTCAGATTCCACCGGGGGATGTGGATGAGCGTCTTCGTCGTTCCGTCAGGGAGGGTTGCGAATGCCTGAATGTCCTTGCCCAAATAATGCGCGTGCGGATAAATCGCCATCAGGTCGACATCCACAGGAAGAGTGAAATCGTCGGTGACAAGAAAGTTCTTTTCTCCCGGAGGAATGTCTAGTTTCAGATCGTTTTCGAGTTGCAGCAGCATGGGGAACTTTGTCGCAGGCTGATCCGTGAAATACAGCGCAATGCTCGGCTGGATCACTTGGGGCTGGCCCGAGGGTTGCAGGTGCGTATTCAAGATCAGGTCCGTGCCCTTGTCGAGACGCAGTGCCATGCCATCGGGCTCCGGAGAAGGAATGGTTCCCGGCTTCCAGAAAAGCAAATGACTATCGGGATCGAACACCTGCGACTCGATCCGGATTTCCATCCCGCCAAAGCCCGCGCCGGGCTCGGCCTCGCGTTTACGTGACTCTCCGGCGCGATCCACAAGAATATTGGCATGATGGACGTACTGCTTGTCTCCGGGACGGATCTCGATGGCCTTCACCCATTTTGTACTTTCGATGGGAACCGGAAAGATGAAGTTCCAGTAGGTATCGGTGCCTTGCGGAGAAAGAGTTAGCGGTTTGGTTGCCGTAAGAATGAGATCGGGCTTTCCCAGCCGCCAACCTTCGACGAACTTTGGAGCAGGAGGCAGGTCCTTCGGTTCTCCTTCGATCGCTCCTTGCTCTGCCCACTTTGCCATGCGATCAATTTCGGCGTCCGACAGGCGCTGCTCGTCAGCAAACTTCAATTCCTGCGGCTCAGGTAGCCACGGAGGCATGACACGCGACCGTGTCACGTCGGCGATCTGCCGTGCATGTCTTTTCACGTCGGAATAACTGAGCAGGGGGAAAGGTGCCGCTTCGCCGGGATGATGGCACGTCGAACACGACTGAAAAATGATCGGTGCAATATCGCGATTAAAGGTGATTTGTGCGTCGCTACTTTGCTTTTGCGGACTGGTTGCCGGCCTAGACGGCGCGAGCAACGGCAGGATGATGCTGACGACCGCCAGACTACCCTTCCAAGAAGCCGACCTGCGCCCGAAAGACCTCATTCCACATCCGCGATGTAGCATCCCACACCGCGGACCTCGTTGTGCGCAAGGGAAGACCCCGTCTGCGCCGCGTGAATCGCATCTTCAAGTTCATGCGTTGTGGGCGCCGGACGGGCACGGCTTAGGTCGATGTACGAGTCGTCGATGCGCCCGTCATAGATCAGCCGGTGGGTGTGGTCGAAGACCGCGACCTCAGGCGTGATCTGCACATGAGCTAGCTTTACGAGCATGCGCTCAGGATCGCGCAGCACCGGCAAATGATATCCATAATCAGCCACGGACTTGCGAATCGCCTGCGGCGTCTCACTCTTGTCGGGATAGACGAGCCAGAAGTTCGCGCTGGCGGCATAGCGCTGGCTGATCTGCTGAATGACCGGCGCATAGCGACCGGAGACAGGACAATCTCTCCGGAGAAAAACCAGCACCACAACTTTGCTGGAATCGGCCGACAAAGGATTTACCTGGTGCCCGTCGAGATCAATGGCCGTCTGACCGCCCGCAATGATAGGGAAGAATGCACACACAGAGAGGATTGCAATGAGTCGAAATGAAAAGTGCAGCCCCATAGAACCACAACCAATAGGAACGATTCTATGAGCCTGCGACGCGAGTGTCCATTCTCGACCGGCCTCGCAATCGAGGGAAGAGAAAGCCGGTGCTCCGCCGGTAGGTCGCATACATCTCGCCGAATTCCTGTGTAAGAAATCGTTCCTCGCGCAGAGCCTTGCGCGAGTGAGCGGCCAGCAGCAGAACTACGGCAAGAACTCCACGCCACTCGCCAACAACCAAGGCCGCGCCGACGCAGCCCAGCAGCATCCCGGTATAAATTGGGTGCCGGATGAACGCATAAGGCCCGGTCCGGATGAGTTGATGGCCCTCTTTGAGCGTGACACGTGCGCTCCAGAACACACCAAGGCAGTAACGTGCCCAGATCGCGACGGCCACTCCGATCCAAGTGAGTACGATGCCAGACCATGCAATCCACGGCGCGTCAGCGACGAAGCGCAGTCGCAGCGGGCCGATCCGGAGCCAGCCTGCAAAAAGAAGTTCGTAAGCTACAACCACGACTACGATTGTGATCAAACGGTCTGCCGATTTCTCTCTCGCCTTTGTACGCTTGGTTCGGAACAACGTGATACCCCAGTACGCTGCAAACACGTACCACGGGATCACTTCCCATTGCCATAAGGTCAGTCTCTCCATAACATCCTCAATTCTTGAATTCCAGCCAGACGAATTACCTGGAACCCCTTTCTGGTTTGACGCCCGTGGTTTTGGCGATCCGCCGTAGGTGCCGAATCCACTGCTGCTCCATCTCGATCTGTTTCCGCATGTAGCGGACAATTTCTCCGCCAAACTTCCCCAATTCCATGTTGTGGTGCAGGGCGTCCAGTTTCTGATCGCGGCCACACAGGTATTTCTCCCGCCCGGAAAGAACCCTTTCCCGAGTTTCGATCGTGAGGCCCTCGAAAATTCCTACACGCAGATGAAAAGCTTCTGCCGAAGTAGCGTCGGCTTCGCTGAACGCGTTCATCCGCTCGAAGAAATACCGGCGCCCCTCGGGCGTCAGCGCATATTGCTGGCGGGTTTGACCGCGTTTACCCGGCACAGACTTTTTCGTAACCCATCCCTCTTCGAGGAATCGCCGCAGCATGGGATAGACGACATTGTTGTGCAGGTCATCCTGCCCCATCATCCAACCCGTTTCACGCTTTAGCTGATAACCGTACTTGGACTCGCCGAGCAGCATGGCGAGCATTAATAGGTCATTCATGACAGTGTCAATAATGACTTAATAAAAACCAATTTGTCAAGATCAGAGTTGCAGCGCGGGTCAAGCTCGAAGGCCAATAGCTTCGAGGCTCCGGCCGGCGAGCCACTGCTCGTAGCTCTTAGCTCAGGACGCGAAAGTCGGGACTCATATCCAGATTTGAGCCTCGCCGCTACAATGGCCTCAGCATGATTGCCCACTTGCGCGGAACCTTGCTGGCCAAGCATCCCAATCAGGCCATCGTAGAAACGGCTGGCGTCGGCTATGACGTCACCATCAGTGTGCCCACGTTTTCCGACCTGCCGCCGGTCGGCTGCGAGGTCGCGTTGCACATCCACACCCAGGTTCGCGAGGACGCGCTGGCGCTCTACGGCTTCCTGCGCCCGTCAGAAAAGTTGCTTTTTGAAAAGCTGCTTACGGTCAGCGGAATCGGCCCCAAACTCGCAATCACGATCCTGAGCGGGATGGCCGCCGACGAGATGGTGGGCGCGATTCGTGGTAATGAAGTCGCTCGCCTTACCCGCATTCCGGGCATTGGCAAAAAGACCGCGGAGCGCATGGTGCTGGAACTTCGCGATAAATTGCCCGAGGTGGGACCGGTCGCGGCCCCCTCCGCGCCGAAGAGTGCTGCCGAAGAAGACGTCCTCTCGGCGTTGGTGAATTTGGGCTACCAGCGCGCCGCCGCTGAAAAAGCGCTTGCGCTGGCGACGAAGAACGGCAAAGCAGGCTCGTTCGATGCCCTCTTCCGCGAAACTCTTGGCGCGCTTTCGAAGTAGCTACTTCCCGATGCAGAACGTACTGAAGATCAGATTCAGAATATCGTCCGCCGTGGTCGCACCCGTGATAGCGTCGAGCGGCCGCAGAGCGCTATAGAGATCGAGCAGCAACATTTCGTGCGGGACTTTCCCGTAAACCGCATTCCTGGCGGCATCGAGCGAACTCAGCGACTCCTGAACGAGTTGTTGATGCCGGATGTTAGTCAAGAAGCCTGGCTCTCCTCCGGTCCGCGCCTCACCGCCCACCTCTCTCAGGATCGCTTCCCGCAATTCAGATATGCCCTCTCCTGTGACTGCAGAGGTGCAGACGGTCGTGAAATCTGCGGATGTTTCCGGACGAACCTTTGACGCCGTGAGGTCGATCTTGTTCTCAATGACAACCAGAGATCGATCTCCCGCATGGTGAAGAAGCTCTTTGTCTTCTTCCGTCCAAAGCTGCGAGGCATCGTGCACCAGCAAGATCAGGTTCGCATCCGCCACCGCTTCCATGGATTTCTGAATACCGATCAACTCCGCTTCATCGATCGCTTTCCTGATTCCCGCGGTGTCAACAAGTTTGACTGGGATGCCACCGATCGCTACGGTTTCGGTGACCAGGTCGCGTGTTGTCCCCGGGCTGGCGGTTACGATGGCTCTTTCCTGCTGGACGAGCCGGTTGAACAAACTCGATTTGCCTACATTCGGGCGCCCTACAATTGCCAGCGTGAGTCCCTCATGCACGATCTTGCCGAATGCGAAGCTCGCGCTCAGCTGTTCCAGAGGTGCGCGCACTCCTGCGATCTGTTCGAGAATTTTCAGATTGGGCAACACCGAGACATCGTCTTCCGCGAAATCGATTCCAGCTTCGAGAACTGCGATTAACTCCACCAATTTCTGCTTGATCGGCCGCAGACGTCGTGAGAGCGCGCCATCCAATTGCTGCGCGGCAACCTTTGCCTGATACAAAGTTTGCGAATCGATGAGATCCCGCACCGCTTCGGCCTGCGTCAAATCAATACGCCCGTTGAGGAAGGCACGCATAGTGAATTCGCCCGGCTCAGCCAGCCGCGCTCCGGCGGTCACGCACAGCTCGACAATATGCCGCAACACCACTGGAGATCCGTGCGCAGAAATTTCAATCACGTCATCCGTTGTGTAGGAATGCGGCTTCGCAAAATAGGTGACTACCACTTCGTCGATGCGTGTGGGGACAGCCGCCCCCGGCTCTCCGGCCACGCGAAGATCGGCAGCCTGATCATTGGCGTCGACGAGTTCCCCAAACACCGCCTTCCCCGGCTCCAATTCATGCTTCAGCCTCAGCATTGGCTGCGCGATGTTCCGAGCCTCCGGTCCCGAGAGCCGCACCACTCCAATGCCTCCTCGCCCCGGCGGCGTAGCGATCGCAACGATGGTGTCATCCAGATTTACGGATACGTTCACGCGCCGATTGTAACGGGTAAAATAGAAGCTACCAATGTGGGGAAACTGAAGTCATTCCAATAAGGCAGGTGCACCGTCTTGTCCGTAGCCGATGAACTTCTAGCTGCCAACGAAATTTTCGCTCGCAGTTTCAACCTGGGCAATCTTCAGGTTCGCCCACGGCGACACGCCGCCGTACTCGCTTGCATGGACTCGCGCATTCTGTTCGAGCATTGTCTTGGCCTTCGACCCGGTGATGCTCACATGATCCGCAACGCGGGTGGTATCGCGACGGACGACGCGATCCGGTCTCTGCTCGTCTCGCATCACCTGCTCGACACAAAGGAGTTCATCGTCATCAACCACACCGACTGCGGACTCCTGAAGATTAAGGAATACGAGTTGAGACAGCGCCTCGCCGAGAAGATGGGCGCGATCGCCAGCGAGCCGGCTCATTTCTACGGCTTCGATGACCTTGAAGAAAACGTCCGCCAGCAGGTGCGGAAGATACACAACCACCCGTGGATTCCGAAGCACATCCCGGTGCGCGGTTTCATATACGACGTGAAGACTGGCAAGCTGAATGAAGTGAAATGAAGCCAGGACGTCAACCTCGGCGAGATCAAAATCTCGCGCGAACGCATTGAGATGAAGATTGGGGTTTTCGTGAAGACGATGCCCATCGCCAGCGTGGCGGGGTGCGCAATTGAGAAAGGATTTTTGAAGATCGGCGAACGAGTCAACGGCAAACTGAAACAAAGATCCGTGTTCCTGCGCAGCGTGGACAACGGTTTCGCGCTAGCGGATTTGATCAACACGAGGATTGCGCCGCGATCGATGGGTGCCAGCTCTGGCGCCTAAGAACCTCCCGCTTACTATCTCGCTTCCACCTTCTCAATCTCTTCTCGCAACTCTGCATAGGGCACAGCCCCCGGATGGTACCAAGCCACCTTGCCCGTGCGGTTGAGCAGAACGAGCGTGGGTGTCGTTGACGCGCCGTACGTCTCGAAATTGGAGGTGTTGATGGGCACTGGCATATCCAGCAGACCGCTGTAGAAGCGATGCCGCACGGCATCGATATATTGCAACTCATCGCTGGGGCGCGCATGTTCGATCTGGGCGGTGTAACCGTAGAGTCGTGTTGGCCCAATCACCTTCAGTCCCTTGGCCGCAAACTCTGAGCGCAACTGCGTAATGATCGGCGCTTCGGCCTTACAGTCCCCGCACCAGTGCGCCCAGAAAAACAAAAGCACGGGTGATCCCTTGAGTTGTGCAGCGGACGGCAGTGACGCACCCAAAAACTGATCCTGCTTTAGCGCGGGTGCGATCTTTCCCTGAAACGAAATCAAATTCAGGTTCTTCTGAATTCGATCGTGAATCGAGGTGCTTCCATAGGTCCGCAGCGCCGATTGCAAAAGCGCAATTGCTTGCGTCTTCTCTCCACGCGCTGCCAGGACCTGTGACTGGACTTCCAGAGCAGCACCTAGCGCCAAAGGAAGATGCGGCTCGGCGTCGAGCGGACGCTTCTTCAATTCTTCCAGCGCGAGCGCCTTCGTCTGCTTTGCATATGACGTCGCCTGATCGTACTGTCCCTGGTCAAAAGCGGTGCGTGCTAACCAGGAGTAGGCGTCCAAATACTCGGCATCGACGCCGCGCTGGCTGCGGTAAGAATCGAGTTGCGCTTCGGCAGCGGTGAAGTTGTTTTGCGCCAGCAGATAGCGGACGTTCTCGACAATTCCGGCCGAGGCAGTCGAAGCGGCAAGCAAAATCCAGGCAAAGAAAAAACTTAATCGCATTACTCTTATGATGATGGTTTCGCCAAAAGGTGGCAAATCACCTAACCAAAGCGCCCCGCAACGAATCACATAACATCTTACATTTCAGATGCTTAGAGGCTCGACTTCACGAATTGTGTAGCTATTTTGAGGCACCTTAACGTACAATGGAATTGCGTTTGACTTTAGAGTTCCTTCGCAGTACAAGCATCTCCGCTTAACCCAGCGCGTGACCTGCCTGCAGAAGACCCGAAAGTTTCAGCGCTACATCAGAAGAAAAGGAACAGTGCAACA
>Ga0070735_10002957_pt1 | contig 15053 bp, 5 predicted proteins | sample Coa_R1_FD_66443 | JGI IMG/M metagenome (GOLD analysis project Ga0070735, IMG submission 66443) | Surface soil microbial communities from Centralia Pennsylvania, which are recovering from an underground coalmine fire - Coalmine... | ecosystem: Environmental > Terrestrial > Soil > Unclassified ... | reverse complement strand
TGTTTACCAACACGAAAGATGTCGCAACGGTTGCTTTGTTGCGTTCCTACCCGTCTATTACCTACAACCAGCCGCGCACACAATTGAGTGCGATTCTGGCAGAGCAGGCATTGATCCAGGCGCAGATTCCCTTCGACCTGATTTTCGACGAACACCTCACTTCCGAAAAACATCGGGCGGGCCTCTCAAAATACCGCGTCATTGTACTTCCCAATTCGGAGTGTCTATCCGATTCCCAATTGGCGTCGATTCGCCAGTTTGTCGAGGGCGGCGGCGGGCTGGTTGCGGTCGGCCAAGCTGGACTGTATGACGAATGGCGGCGGCTACGGCTGCAACCTGGATTGAACGGCCTCATCGATGGCCAGCCAAGGGCGCGTGGTTATGAAGAACGCGTCGCACATGCGGAAATCTCAGGCTCACCCGTGCGCAAGGAACCCGGCCAGGGCCGCACGGTTTATTTACCGGCATTGCAATTCGATGGCCCGCTGCCGGAATTCGGAAATTACTTCAAGGTCGATAATCGTTTCTGGAAACGCCCGAAAAACTGGGAGGAGTTCACCGAGGCCGTTCGATGGGCAGCAAAAGACGATATCCCAATGCGCATCGCTGGACCGGAATTTCTGGTGGCGAACGTAGTGTCGCAATCGGAAAAACGGCGGATGCTGGTGCACCTGGTCAACTACAACGCGCGGAAGGCGCCCCTGTCACTGCCGGTGGAGGTGACTTGCCATACGCCCGCGGCGGCGAAGGAAGTTCGACTGTATTCACCCGATTTTGAACAACCGCAAACGCTCGAAGCGAAGGTCGAAGGCTCCGTTGCCACCTTTTCAGTGCCGCCCGTCAAGGTTTACTCGATTGCAGCCGTAACCTGGTAACCCATTGACCCACTATCGCCGCTTGCCTGGCGTCTCGACTTTAACGTGAGAACCGCAGCGCCCGTTGGAACTGCCTGGGAGTTCCGCTCCCGGTTGCGCCCTGGTTTACCGGCGTAGCGATTACGCCAAAACTGAGGCGCAGGCCAAGAATCTTTCGCTGACTGAGCGGCTCGGCTTGGAATTGCGCGCCGAAGCCTTCAATATCTTTAACCGCGCCCAGTTTGGCGCGCAAGCAGGCGAATCTTTCATCCCCGCGTAGGTTCCTTGTGAAGAGGTTTCGGTCTTACGCTCCAGACTCGTTGCGGGCTGAATCGCCGTGGCAATTACTCCTGGAATTCGGCTGCCATCCGGATCGGTCACAGTTCCGCCCAGCGACGATCGATCGACCTGCGCATAGACAATCGAAACCAGCAGCGGAAGCATGCACCAAAGAGAACACCGCATCGGAAACGTCTCACTCATCTCAAGTTTAGCTGCCGATGTGAAATCGGAGTGTCGCGATTTCGTGTCGCCGCTCAGGTCCACGCAGTTCGCTTCAATATTATCTGCGCCATTGAAACGCTGCATTTACCGCCTCACTTCTTGTATACTGATTTCAACTCAGTGGTCGGCGCGGGGAACTCCCCGCCTTACAGATTCGTTATAACAGGAGACCCAAACACATGAGCCAATCCTTGCGATATCTACTAAAAATTACTATTCTTTCGATCATCTCCCTCGCCACAGCCGCGGCCCAGACCACGTTTGGGTCCATCACTGGAACCGTCACCGATCCGAGTGGGGCCATGGTCCCGCGAGCAAAGGTCACCGTGACGAGCGAGGGCGAAGGAAGCGTCCGGCAAGTGGATACGGGTACAAGCGGTGTTTTCTCGGTGCCCAACCTCAATGTCGGGACGTATCGTCTTCAAGTGACTGCCCCCGGTTTTGCAACCTACGAGAGGACCGGACTGATCCTGAGCGCTAACCAAGTGTTGAACGTCGATGTCCATCTCAGCCTTACGCAAGCCGGCACCACGGTGCAGGTTACCGAGGCCGGAACCGCTATCTCGACCGAGACGAGTAATCTCTCCAACATTAAAACGACAAACGATCTGGAGCAGTTGCCTCTCATTTCACGGCACGCAGGAGATCAGGGAGTTTACAGCTTCGTCCTGATGAATCCGGGCGTCAGCAGCGTTCCCGGCAACAGCATCAGTAACGTCCAGGGCGTTCGCCAAGTAACTGGCGTCATACCCACGATGGATGGAATCGCCGTGATGGCGTATCCGATCGGACCGGGACCGGTGCAACCGAGCATTGAGGGCGTGCAGGAGGTGAACGTGCAGCTTGCCAACACGCAAGCGGAGTTCATGACCTCCTCCAACATTGCCGTGGTCACTAAATCGGGCACCAACCAGTTACATGGAAGCGCATTTTGGGATTACAACGGGAACGACCTCAACGCCCGCGACTTTTTCAGTGCTACCGTCCCGTTCCGCGTGTATCACAATTTTGGCGCAAGCGCAGGCGGCCCGATTCGGAAAGATAAAACGTTCTTCTTTGTCGATTACGAAGGGTCGCGGGAATCCTCGGATGTAGTCGTAGTTGGAAACACCGCGTTACCCGCCTGGCGAACTGGGGACTTCAGTGGCCTTTCCACTACCATTCTCGATCCGACCACAGGCAAGCCTTTCCCGGGAAACATCATTCCCGCGAGCCGGATTAACCCGGTATCTGTCAACGTGCAGAACTTCTTTTATCCCTTACCCAACTATGGGCCGCCCGGCTTGCAATCGGGCAATTGGCGCGGCCAGTTTCCAGCCAATACCGGCTTTACCCATTACGACAACATCGACGGACGTGTCGATCAGAATTTTAAAAATGGCGATCGGGTGTATGCGCGCTACAGTTGGCGCAGGCTTCCGCTGACCGCCCACGAAGCCACTCTTCCTCCGGTGGGGCAAAGGGATCAATTGCGCAACTCGGCGAGCGCCGTACTCTCCTGGACGCATTTGTTCTCCCCGTCGTTGCTGAATGAAGCGCGGACGGGCTACACGCGCCAGAGGAATTTCTATTATCCCGATCTTGTCGGTTCCTCGATTTTACAGCAGCTCGGCGTCCAAGGAGTTTCGACTGTTGGCATCCATGATGTGCCCGCGTTTTACATAACGGGCCTCACGAACACCGATCAGCCCAACCCGCAAGCCCTAACGCTCGATACAAATTTCGAGTGGACCGATAATTTGACCTGGAATCGTGGGCGCCACAGCATGAAGTTTGGTTTCGACGCGATTCGCGACCAACTCGGCGGCTTTAGCTACCCGAACAGCATTTATGGTCAATACAATTTCACCGGTGTATACACTGGATTCGGATATGCCGATTTCCTGCTCGGCATCCCACAATCGACATTGGTGACCATTGCTAATCCTCCCCGTTACCTGCGCGGAACAACATGGGGCGTCTACGCACAGGATCAGTTCAAGGTGAATCAGAATCTGACTTTGAACTATGGACTCAGATGGGAGCTGCTAGGACCGTATTATGACCGGTACGGCAGCATCGCAAATTTTGATCCTGCAACCGGCGGTTGGGTGGTGCCCACCGCGGGAATCAATCACATCAATCCCTTTTATCCGAAAAACATTCCGATCACTGCGGCGACGCAAGCTGGATATCCGGACGGTGCTCTGGTGAACTTTCCCAAGAGTAATTTCAATCCGCGCATCGGAATCGCATACAAACCATTTCACGACGATCGGACTGTCGTCCGAGCCGGCTACGGAATTTACGACAACCTGATTTATGGCTTGCTTGGAAGGGCGCTGGGCGGCGGACCTTTTTCAGGGAGCAATACATATACGAACGCGCTGAATAACGGCGTTCCGCTGTTCAGTTTCCCCGATCCATTTCTATCTGCTGGGACCACCGCCACGCAGAACGCCTTCGGAATTAATCCCAATCTCGTTACGCCATATACGCAGCAATGGAATATCACCGTTGAGCGGCAGATCGGCGCCACCGGGAGCGTTCGTCTCTCGTATGTGGGTTCGCACTCGGTGAATCTGGTCTATGCACGGAATCTGAATCAGCCGCAGCCCAGCACGGTGCCTTTTTCCAGCAGTGAATACGCTTACCGTCTGTTCAATACCATCACTTACTATGACAATGGTGGAAACCAAAGATATAACAGCCTGGAAGCCGCTGTCGCCAAAAACTACGGAAACAATCTGACTTTCAACGGCGGATTCACGTGGGCCAAAGATTTGACCGACACGCAGGATTCCGGTGGCTTCGCCGGTTCCTCATCAATTCAGAATCAGTTCAATCGTGCCGCCGAATATGGCAACAATCAGATCACGCCGCCGCGCCGCTTCTTCGGATACGCCGTGTACAAGCTTCCAGTAGGCCACGGCCAGCGTTTTCTCGATAACCAGTCCGGTATTGTACAGGCGTTTCTAGGCGGCTGGCAGATGGCCTGGAATGTGCTGCTGCAATCTGGACAATACTTCACGCCTTCGTTTACGGGTTTTGATACGTCCAACACCAATACCCTGGGAGGGCGTCCCGATGTAGTTCCGGGCGTCAGCACGGCTCCAGTCGGCCCACAGAGTATTACCAACTGGTTTAATCCGGCGGCGTTCGCCATTCCGGGCTGCCCCGCTTCAACACCAGTTTGCGCCAAGCCCGCCGACGTCGGAAGATTTGGCAATGCAGGGATTGGAATCCTGCGCGGACCTGCCATTTACAATGCCGATCTGGCACTGTCAAAGTACTTCACGATCCACGAGAACATTCGGCTTCAATTTCGCGTCAACGCCGCGAATGTTTTCAATCATCCAAAGTTTGCATTACCGGCGGCGAACATCAGCTCGCCGGCAACGGTGGCACAAATCACATCCGATGTTCCGGCGACATTCGGCACAGTGGCTCCCCGCGAGGTGGATTTCCAGTTGCGATTAGAATTTTAGGATGGTGCAAACTGTCCGCATCGCCTCTTGTGCCCGATCTAAAAGTTAATTCTTGCGCCGATTGTCATAGAGCGCGAGGCCATGGCGCTGGTCACTTTTCCGAAGTTCACGTTGGTCAACTCCGCTGTAGGGGCGTTATACGTTGCCGTGTTGAAAATATTGTACGCCTCCACCCGCAGTTGCAGAGAGGCACGCTCTTTGATGGGGAAACTGCGAAAGACCGACATATCAAAACGAATCACGCGATCGGTTCGCAGGGGATTCCCGCCCGCATCGCCGAACGTGAAGGCGGCCGGCGCCTTGAAGGCGGCGGTGTTGAACCACTCTTGCTGAGTGGGATTGCTCAGATGCCAATCCCCTACTACATCGGGACGTTCGTAACCGGAGTTGCCGGTATTTGCGATGTCCCCCGAAACAGTCAGATTGAATGGCTGGCCGGAGCGAATATTGGAAACTCCATTCCATTGCCAGTTACCGATCAGGGTGTCCAGAACGCGATTATTCGTGCGCAGATTTTTGCCCGTTCCGATCGGCAGGTTGTAGACCCAGCTCATCACCAGGCTTTGCGGAATATCGTACCCTGCCACAGCCCGGTCGCGCCTGGTGTCGTATGGGTTTTCAATTGACTGGCCATCAGCCGCAAAAAATCCGGACGAGCCTGGAGCGATCGCTTTCGACCAAGTGTAGGCCAGCGTGAAGGCCAAGCCTGCCGACCATCGCTGCTGGAGCGAAACTTCGAGCGCGTGGTAATTCGCATTTCCCCAGCTTCGATCCCACGAGACAGGAATCGCGATGTAGGGGAAAGGCGAGCGGTCCTGCCACGCGCCAGGACCCGGTGTAACCGCGACGTTGTAACGGCCGCCGATATCCGCGCGATGCGTCTCCGATCCCACGTAGTCCACCGTGGCAGACAAAGAGGAGGTGAACTGGCGCTGAAGGCCGACGTTCCATTGTTCCGAATAAGCGTTTTTCCAGTTTGGATCGGCGAAATAAGCGGACTGTGTAAAAGGAGTGGGAGCAGGAAGCGTGGCCGAGGGGAGCGGATTCGTAAACGGCACCGACGGCCCTGGTTGCGCTGCGGACGGGTAATTCTCGTTCGACGCGGATTGAAAACCGATGCTCGGCCAGGTTCCGGCAAAGTTCCTGGCAATCTGTGTAATGCCCGAATAGTTGTCAAAGAAAATGCCGAAGCCCGCCCGAATGACGGTTCTCGATCCCAGCCGGTAGGCGAGCCCAATTCGGGGCTGCAAGTTCTTGGTCGTATCATGAAAGATTTTGCCTGTCGGCGAGACCAGCACGTTCGCAGGTAATGACCCATCCGGCGTCGGGACGCACGGCGCTGCCATCGCTTGCGCACAAGGCGGCGCAGTCTTCTGCAACACATAAGTGCCGTTATTGAAATCCATGTTGCCGTCCATGTTGTTGTGATCGGCGTCAGTACCATTGCTCGGAATGAAGGTGCGATCGTAGCGCACTCCCAGATTCAGAGTAAGCCTGTTGGTGACCTTCCACGCATCCTGGATATAAAACCCCATCACGCTGCCCCACCACGGCATCGTCTCATTCACGTTGCGGCGCGTGGCAGAGTCCGGAAAACCCAGCAGGAAGGATGCCAGAGCGCCGCCGGTGCTTGCAAGGTTCAAGGGATCTGCAGTCTGCGCAGGTGCAAAGGATACGGTGGTTTGACCTTGGCGATAGTTCCACCCGACTGTGTTGAACTCGCCACCCATCTTCACCAGGTGAGTTCCAAACAATTTAGAGAAACCTCCCCGGAAATGATAACTATCTCCGGTGTTCTGATAAACCGTCTGTTCGCCGCCGCTAAAATAGCCTGCCACACTGAAACTCGGAATATAGACGTTCCCGTCCTGATACGGGCTAAGAACATTCGAGGAATATCCGACTTTGCTCTGGAAATCTGACGGAACGGAAATGAACCGGTCGTTGTAACCGCTCCATTGAATAGAACGGGCTATTTCAACTTGCAGAACAGCGGTAGGCCCAAATGTGTGTACCCAGTTGCCCGCCATATTGTGATTGCGGCCGTTGATGTCCCGTTCGAGCGATGGCAGGCTGAGAGCGTTTGTGCCGGGGTTGAAATTTCCCACGTAGCGAACCCAAACCGAATCCTTATCCGTAAACTTCTGATCGATTCGAGCAGTTAGGGTGTGGTTATGGTTGATGTTGACGAAGCTGTTAATGGCATTAAAATTTCCAACGCCGGTATAAATCGGGGAGGGCAGCACAGTTTTAGCGAAGTAAACTGTCCCGGGATTCAAAAGGCTCGCAGGAATGATATTGCCCGGAAAAGGATCGCGCACGAAGGTTCCTGCTTGGGCCGGATTGGGCCGGGTGCTGAATGGATTGTAGATCTGTTGCCCCCAGTCGCTCAGGTTACCTTGCAGGTTGGCTGCGGTTGGCACAACAAAGTAGCTCTGAGCGGGCGAACGGGTCAAGCTCGTTTGCCATCCGGCAAAGAAAAACGTCCGGTTCTTGCCGTTGTAGAGTTTGGGCAGGATGATGGGGGCGCCCGCTGTTCCGCCGAAGTTATGTCCCTTAAAGGGAGCGACCGACGCAAGAAACGTATTGCGGGCGTTGAAAGCATCGTTCTGCTCGTAATCGTAAACTGTCCCGTGCAGCTCGTTGGTCCCCGATTTGGTGACGATGTTGATGACTCCGCCCATCACACCGCCTACTTCCGCCGAGTCGTTGTGAGACTGAACCTTGAACTCCTCCACCGTCTCCATCACCGGACTAGCATCCAGCGCGGAATAGAACGTCGCCTGGTTATTGATGCCATCCAACATGTACATGCTGCTCCGGTTTATTTGTCCGTTCACGGAAGGGATCGCACCCTGTCCGGTGCTCACCGCGTTGACGCCCGGCGTCAGGTTCATCAGGTTTTGGACGTTCCGGCTGACCGGCAGGTCTAGCGCTTGCTCATGGGTTAGCACGCCTCCCAGTTCTGCGGTGGCGCTCTGCAATTGAGTTCCGGCCGATTCCACTGTAACCGAACTCCGTGTCTCCCCCACTCCTAACGCCAAATCGAAAACCGAGCGTTGGTTCACTACCAGCGCGAATGGCTCCAGTCTGCTGCTGGCGAAACCTTGCTTGCTGGCTTCCAAGGTATAGTTCCCCGGCAAGATGCTTAGGACAATGTAGACGCCCTGCCCATTTGTGGTCGTGCGAGTCTCGACACCCGTATCCGTATTGCGCAGCAGCACTACGGCATCGGGGACCACAGCGCCGGAACTATCCATGATCGTGCCGTTGATCGCGGCACTAGATACCTGTCCATAACAACTGTTTGGGTGAAAGACTGGGCCGGCGAAAACCAACAATCCTACGCAGGCAAGCTTAAAAATGAGCGAGGCTGGAACCTTAGCCATTGGGTCCTCCCGTGTGCTAGGCTCCCTAAATTCTATTCTGAAAATTTACTTTGTCAACAACAATCTTTGGCGACTGACAGAGCAAGGCGGGCCCTCATAACAGACTTACCCTCACCATGTCGTAAGTCTGAAGGCGTGGCACGTGGATAGTGACTCCTCCCGGCCTCGCTGTGTATTGCAGGACTGAAGCACCGTCTTGATCCGGCGACAACAATTCGACAGCTTTGACTTTCCGGCCCTGGGGAAGCCTCAGCGTCAGCTCGATATTATCCACTTGCGGCGTGTGAACTGCATCGTAATTTAACAGATGAACATAGAGGCGCTGGGTGGCGCCTTGCTGCAGCAGCTCCGATACCACGGTGGGTGGGGCTTTTACCTCCAGCGAGAAGTCGCCGCCGGCGGCCCAGCGCAGCTCGTTCAGCAGCTCCCGCCAATTCACCGGAAGCTTCCAATATTTGCTGAGCATAGGGACTGACGGCGGCTTCGGTGTAGCAGGCTGGATTGCGGGAATGTAGACGACTCTGCCCCGGCCGGCTTCGTTCCTCACCGGCTTGCCCGCGAGGATCGCATCGGAAAGATGCGACCCGTGCCATTCGGGCGCTGTGGCGTGGAACAGATCTTTCAAGCCGAAGTCGCGCCGCCGCTCGCGCCAGGGTGTAAAAAGTGAACTACGTCCGGTGGCCACCAATCCGCCGCCTTTGCGCACGAAATCCCGAATCAATTCCATCTGTTCGTCGCTCAGGCATTCCTGATCAGGTAGGGCCAGCACTTTATAGCGGCTGAGGTCGCGGAGATTGTCATCGAAAATAATGTCGAACGGAATGTCCGACTGAATCAGAGTCTGTTCCAACAGCATCGCGCTCTGCCAGGGCAGGTCGTTGTTGAACCCCATGCTCGCGTGAGACTGAAGTACGGCGACGTCCGCAATGTTTTCTACATCGCGGTAATCGTCGAAATTCCGGCGGAAGTAATCGACGTACCGGCGCTGGTCTGGCGATACTTCATCACCCGCAAGACCACTGCCGATCATCCCAAGCCCCTGGCGGTTGTAAGTCATCGATTCGGCCATCTGAAGTTTTCCGCCGCGTCCGCCCGCGGTATACGTCAGGACCCTTTTTCCGAGAATCGTTGCCATTTTGTAAGTGCGAATCTTCGAGACCAGAATCCCCTCAGGAGAGACACCAGCCGCGTTGCCTTCCTCCGTCCAGACCAGATCCATGCTTCGCAAAAGGCCGGGATAATCGACGCCTTGATCCCACACAGTATTCCGCCCGGAAATGCCGGAATGCGGATTGGTATCAATCGCTACATTCGGGTTTAGGCTCCGAATATACGCCGCCATCTCTGCGTAATAGCTTTCAAGCTGATGGCAGCGAAAATCCGCCCATTCCTGAAACAGCGGATCGTTGATTGTGGTGAGCGGCCTATCCGATTGCGGCGGCAGGATGAATCTCGTTTCGGAAAAACCGAAACGGCGCGTAAGCACTTCCCGCGTATACCGATTCTGCAGAAATTTGCGGAAATCCTGAATAGCCAGCGGATGCAGAAAGATAGGCGGTTGCGCCTGCATACTCGTGTTGTCGAAATGGATTTCGTCTGCTTTCAGGTCCTCTATGGCCACGCGCAACACGCGCTTCATATACTCCCGATACCCCGGGTGCATGAAGTAAACTCGTTTGCGGTACGTCTGGTCGTCATAGAAAACCGGCCTGCCCAAATAATCGGGGACGAACCATTCCGCGGCATCGGGCTGCTCAGCCAGGAATGTCTCGTAAGCGATTGTGCTGCCCACGTAGACGCCCACCCGAATGCCATACTTGTGCAGCAGGCCCGCGAGCTTGCGCGCATCGTCGATGTGCGGCTTTTCGGCAACCAAACCAAATCCCTTGTAGAAGTGGATAATCTCCATCGTGACGCCCAGGTCCTTCAGTTTCCTGACCGTCTCCTCCGTCAACTCTTTTTTATAGTCCTGTTCCTGCCACGTCGTATTTCCTCCCACGCGGCGGCGGAAAATCGGCATGCTATCCCAGTTTCCGGTTATGATCAGCGGTTCATTCTTCAGCCAGGCTGGGGTTGGAATGCCGTCCGTTTTACTGGCTCCGTGCAGTGCCGTCACCGGAACAGCCCAAAGCACAAGCATCCCAATTGGCACCGCGAGGATGCGCGTCCGCGATCCCGACGATTTGCATTTGAATGTTTGAGTAATAGTTTGCATAAAAATGAAATGGCGATACTAGCAGGAACTCACCTGCCGCGGTTCCTTACCAGAGAAACTTCAAGCTCAATTGACCAATCCGCGGAGCCCGGGCACTGGTCACGATACCAAATAGGCTGCTCGCATAGTTGCCACCCGGATTGTTGAACTGTGTGTGGTTAAAGGTGTTGAAGAATTCGGCACGAAACTGGAGGATCATCGATTCACGAATCGTCGTTTCCTTATGGAGCCCAATATCCCAATTGTTGAATCCGGGGCCGTGGAAAAAGCGCCGGTTGGAATCCCCCGCGATTCCCAGCAATTCGGAAGTAAAAGTAGATTTATTGAAATATTCGTGCGCCTGTCCGTCCGCGCTGGCGCCCCGCGGATCGCTGAAAAGCAACCCGCCGGCAAAATTCGGTTCGTCAACCCCACTGGTGCCAGTGAGGGAGCGATCCCCGCTTTGTCCAATGGTGATAGGAAGACCGCTGGCAAAGCGGGTGATGCCATTAATGCTCCATCCTTGTGTGAGACGCTTAGGAAGCGCTTGAAAAGCACGCTCGAACGGCAGCACATACGCGTAACTGACAACAAAGTCGTGAGTGACGTCAAACGAGGATAGCGCGCGACTAATTCCGTAATTGGTAAAGTTCACCCACTGCGTAAATCCGGAAGCGTCGTCGATCGCCTTGGAGTAGGTATAGGATGCCAGGAACGTCATATTGGTAGTCTTTCTCTGGACGCTCGCTTGGAGAGAATTATAATTGGAATTGGCGAAGTTGGAGCTATACGCATTACTGCCAAAAGCGGGCCCCAGTGGGCCTCGCGTGCCATTCACAATGCTTCCGTCCGGACGCGTATAGACGCCCAGTTCCCCATTTGGTCCACACTGAGTTGTGCCTGGCTTCACTCCGACGCCGCGCAGACTTAGACACAACGCAGGATTTCCTGGATTCGATTCTGCCTCCGCCAGCAGCCGGTGCCCTTGCGTGCCCACGTATCCCACGCTGACAACTGTGGAGCCGCCAATCGCGCGCTGGATCGTGAAGTTGTAATGTTCCGCATAAGGCACCCGGTTATTGATGTCGTAGCCTGGCGACCCTGCAATGGGAAGGAACGCGGAGAAGTCCACATTTTTATTCGCGGCGCCGCCGACGGCGGGCAGTACAAACGGGAAGCGCTGTCCTTGCGACGAGCCATCGGAGCGGGTCCGGTACGGTTCTTCCAGCAGCACGGGCGCTTCGCTGTTCCAATACTGGCCGAATGGCGCATCGCCAATTTCCCAACCTAAAGTCAGATCCTCAATCGAGCTGTAATAAATGCCATACGCAGCCCGGATGCTGGTCTTCCCGGACCCGCCGAAGATTGTGCGCCAAATGCCGCTGGATGCTTCCGGGGAATACGCGATGCCAAGCCGCGGAGCAAAATTGTTGTAGCGCGTCGGTGCAAGCGTATTCGGCACGCCCGGATCGCCGGGAAATACCCAGCCCTTCGGAGCCGTAGGAAACTCGATGGACTGCTCGCCCGGCACGATCGTCTGGATTCGATTTTGCGTGTCATACCATGGGGTATTGACTTCCCAGCGCACCCCGTAATTCAAAGTCAGATTGGGCCGCAGCCGGAACGAGTCCTGCGCGAACGCTCCGTAGTACTTCGCGCGGGAATCGAGAGCTTGAATGCTCGACTGAATGAAGGAAGCCGGTGCGCCCAGAAGATAGTCGGCGAAATCGTTCCCGGTCTCCGCTCCGGAAAAGTTAAAGCTCCCGTTGGGAACATTGTAGTTTCTGAGATTTAACTGATAGTAGCGGAATTCTCCGCCGAATTTCATCGTATGGCGATACCAAACCTTCGAGAAATTATCGGCGGCATGCCATGTGTTGTTGTACTGGTTCGACGTAAAGCTTGACGCCCCGAAGCTGAAGTTCAAAAAACTCATCTGCGGAACGGCCTGCACCGGGCCGGAAGGATTCAATCCGAGAGTATTGGCCCCGCTCACGAAACCCAGGTCGGAGACGTTTGCGAAACCGCCGGCGGGCTGACCCGTTAACCCGGCGTTTCGCGTAAATGTTAAGCGGGCTTCGTTCACGGCTGTCGGGCTGAGGACCTTGGTATTGCTCAGAACCGCTTCCTGGGCGCGAGTCGGTGTGATCGTCGCGAATCCCGGCAGGCTGGATGCTCCGAACGGGTTTGTCACGGTGGAATCGTCAAAGAAGTAATAGATGAACCAGTCTCCAGTCTTCCGATTATTGATGTCCACGCGCTGGCCGGCTTTGTCGTCGCGGATATTCTCATTTCCCAAGCCAACCGTGCTGAAGAAATTGCCGCTCACATTCGGAGCGGGAATATACTTCAGCGTTTTGACTGCGACTGGGTCGAAAGTGCGCGCCGGGATTATTCCTCCAGGGAACACACAGCTCGACGTGCTGGTGCAACCGGCCGGACCGTAACGTTCACCGGGTGTAACCGTATAGCCAAGCCGCTGCGACAGTATGTTCGCCCAATACCCCCCGTTGACTGTTGTGGGTGAGCCGCTACTATCGACAAACGAATTCAAGCCCGAAAAATCTCCGGAGCGTTGCGCCGCTGTAGGAACCTGCACCAGTGCGCCCGACGAACCTTGGATCTCGCGGGTCCCCTGATAATCGGTGAACCAGAACACTTTGTTCTTGATGGCTGGGCCGCCGGCGGCGTACCCGAACTGATTGCGCTTGAGTGCGGCCTTTGTCGGCGCGAAAAAGTTTCTCGCGTCCAGATCGTCGTTCCGCAGAAACTCGAATGCAGTCCCGTGGAAACCGTTGGAGCCCGACTTGGTAATGGCGTTCATCACGGACCCGCTAAATTTGCCATATTCGGCATCGAAGCTGTTAGTGATCAGCCGGAATTCCGCCACGGAGTCGAGATTCGGAATTACCTCCGTGCCGAGATATAGGCCCTCGCTGACATCCCCTCCATTGACCAGGAATGAATTGGCGGTTTCGCGCTGCCCGTTCACCGATATGTTGCCGGATGACAATTCACCCGAGACCGCTCGGCCCGCCTGTACGGCGTTGACCGGTGCGACACCCGGCTGCAAGGCAAGCAGATCGATGTAGCTGCGGCCATTCAGAGGCAACTGCAAAATCTTTCGTTCGTCCACCACCTGCCCCAGTTGCGTGCTGGTCGTATCCACGGCGAGCGCGGTAGCACTCACCTCGACGCGCTGTTCGACATTGCCGACTTGGAGCGCGATATCCACCTGCCGCTGCTCGTTCACATCCAGAACAACACCCGAGATGAGGAAAGTTTGAAAGCCCTTCGAGGAAGCTTCAATGCGATACGTCCCCGCCGGCAAAGCCAGAATGCGATATTGGCCGGACGCGTCCGAAACCGCATCGCGGGTCAGATTGGTTTCCAGGTTCGTCGCGACGACGCGGACCCCTGGCACCACCGCCGAGGTGGCATCCTTCACGACTCCCAAAAACGAGCCCGTCACATCCGCCCACAGTCCGGTTGAGGTCGAAGCGATAAGGGCGAACCACAGAACGGGCAATAGCCGTTTAATGCCGCTGCTCTTCATTTCCCGACCCTCCTTGGCAGGTCTGAACACCAGTTTGGATTAATTAAATATGAAGCGCGCGGGGCTGTCAATACTGCGCCAAAGGTGTGTCAAGGCAAAGGTGTCGTCAATCGATCCGGAGAGATTGGTTTCACAGGCCAGACTCGCAGCGATCGCAATTCCGCTTTACCGCCTTGGGCGAACGCACTGATGCCGATACTATCGGGCCGCGTCGGATACAGGCGCTCGATGAGACAGGCCCGCCCGTTCGCGAATATTTCCATTACTGAGCCATCCAAAAATATATGCAGTTTCAACATCTCGCCGCCGGTGAGCGAAAAGCTTCCGCTCTGAACCGCGCGCGTGTTTTCCGTGTTGAGGCTCGAGTGGCGCGTGTCCGTGAACAACGTCCCGGCCGCACGACTGTATCCGGCGATCGTGTATTCCGCTCCATCCGCCGCACCGCGTACTTTGAATCCGGCCTGCCCGGCAGTTCCAGGATCGAATTCTGCAAGGATTTCGACACAGTCGCCCGGCACGCCTGCGATCATAAAGTCTTTTCCAGGGCTCAGCGCGATGCCGCGAAATTCCTTGGGTGCGCCCCTTAGCAGCTTCAACTCCGGAAGCGGCTCAATGCCCAGCGTGTTATCGGCCCTTAGCGTCAGCAAATGCGGCAGGCTCATCACGCCGGCCCAACCGGCGGCCGTGTAGGCTTCCTTTGTCCGGCGCTCCCGCACCCACGCCCAGTAAATGCGCCGGTCCTTCGCATCGAGCATCGTTTTCGCCGCATAGCCCGCGCCAAAATCCGTGTGGCCCTGCACTTCAGGCGTGAATTTGTGCTCTGCATACCTGCCAACGAAATACGGCGATTTCCCAGCCGTGGAAACAATCAGAACGTGCTTGCTGCCGAGCGGGAAAAAGTCGGGGCATTCCCACATATCATTCTGTGCGACGGCATTCGCCTCATCACAGGTGCGCACTGTACCGGCCGCGAGCGGGTGCAGATACTCCCAGCGGCGTAGATCGGGCGAGCGGTAGAGTAGCGCCATGCCTCCTTCATTCGCAATGCCGGAGCCCACGATCAGATACCACGCATCGTCTTCCTTCCAC
>Ga0070735_10002956_pt1 | contig 15054 bp, 14 predicted proteins | sample Coa_R1_FD_66443 | JGI IMG/M metagenome (GOLD analysis project Ga0070735, IMG submission 66443) | Surface soil microbial communities from Centralia Pennsylvania, which are recovering from an underground coalmine fire - Coalmine... | ecosystem: Environmental > Terrestrial > Soil > Unclassified ... | reverse complement strand
GGGGCTTCCGGACACGATGATGCAGTTCAAATTTTGAATGCTTTCTTTCGCTATCTCGAAGAAATGCTACAAAACCCTGGTCGCGCACAAACGGTCGACCAGATCCTTGCCTTGTTGTTCCGGGAAGGTAAACAGGCGATCATCTGGGCACGTTTGTTGCGCCTCGGAGCGCACCATCCTGCTGAATTCGGCCTCCGCTTGCGTTCGCTTGCTTGGGCCGTCCCCGTCTTGCGCTCCATGGATACCGAAGTCGAAGCCGCCGATTTTGTAGCGGCGATATTCCCTTTGTTATCGAGTTCAGAAAGGGCGAAGATTGAAAATGCGATTCTCTCACTCCCCGCCGGAGCTGAAGATGAAAGGCAGAGGGAGATCGCAAAACGCGACCAAGCCAGACTTTTGGGCAGATTGAACCTGAATAACCTTGTAACTGAAGGGGCAAAGCGTCTTGTCGAAGAGTTGCAGGCTGCCAGTGCAATTCCTGCACCGATATCAAGGCGTCCGCGCTTTCAGGTTTCAGCCGTAGAAATGACTGACAGTCGATGGGTTCAAGACGTACTGGGCGTTTCGGCCGAGAAGGAAGGCCATAAGAGGTTGCTGGAGTTACGCCGACCTGTCGAACAATTCCAATCCCGTCATACCAACAGCACTCCCAGCGCAGAGGAAGTGGAAGCTATGCTTCCGCAAATGGAGGCCCTTCGTGCTGCTCTGCAGAATCCTGGACACGACGTAGACACAAAACTGGTCAACATGGGCTGTGGCACACTCAGTGCGGCTTGTGCGGCGGCTGCGAAAATCGAGAATCTTTCATGTGAAACTCAGCTAGGCCGTTTTGTGCATGCATTTCTCCTGGAGATGAGTCAGCACCCAGAACCGGAGCACGACCCAAAGTATGACGCCAGTTTCGATGAACATCCTGGTTGGGGCTCACCTGTGCCTAGAATTGAAGCCGCGGAGGGGCTGATGGCGCTTGCTCGCCAAAGGTCCTGCTGCGATGCTGAGGTCTTAGACGCCATTGAACGATTAGGCAGTGACCAGGCTCCGCAAGTTCGCTTTCAAGTCGCAATCCGCCTTACGCATCTGTACCAGATTGCGCCCGAGAGAATGTGGAAGTATCTCGAGGAGCGTATCGAGACTGAAACTAGCAACGCTGTCCTGAACGGCTTCGCACAATGCCTTCAGCAGTTAGCCGGTCCGCACTCGGACCGTGTTGTCGAACTGTCGGCAAGGCTTTTTCAGAGAATCGGAGATGGACCGGGAGCCGAACATCCGAAAGCAACATGTATTCACATCTTTGTAGGGTTGTATATTTGGCGCGACCACCACGCTTCAAAGGAGCTCCTGGACAAGGTGGTGGGTGATGCGCGCGCAAACCAGCGGGAATTGTCGGTGGCCCTGTCAAACTTACGAGCCACGCTGACCCACAGCACCACAGAACCCCCGACCGCAGAGGACTCTGGCATTCGCGGACGGTCCGTCGAACTATTCCACACAATCGCCGCAGTTGCCTGCGACGAGTTCGATAATTTGATCACGCGCTCGGATTCTCCCGGATGGTCGGAATCGGATGCTGAGAAGCTAAAAGGAATCGCACACTTGGTAGATCATGCTGATAGCGAGCTCTACTTTGCTTCCGGAGTGTTTCGACATGGAGGCCAACAACCAGCAGTATCCCGTCCCCAGCAGGAGCGCTTTTATCGCGAACTAAGCTCCACGATTGATCGCTTGAGCGCCGTAGGTATACCCAGCGGTGTTCATCACCTGATCGAGATGCTAGAGGCATTCATCCCCATCGATCCCAGGCGGGTTTTTCTCCAAGTCTCGACGCTCGTGAAAAGCGGTAAAAGCGGTCGCTATCAATACGAGTCTATGGCTGCTGAGCACATCGTTCGCATCGTTGAGCGATACCTTGCGGAGTACCGACACCTTCTTCAAGAAGATGCTGAGTGCCGGATCGCCCTGCGAAAGACGCTCGACGCTTTTGTTGAAGCCGGCTGGCCAGGAGCCCAGCAGCTCTCCTACCGCCTGGACGAAATTTTTCGATAATGACGAGAGTAGTGTATATTCTCGAAACTTTCCGTGGTCAAGTCGACTTACTGTCGCTAAGTCGTCAATCCATGCCCCCGTTTCAGACTCCCCGATTCGTGCCCATTGTGTGCTGATTCCGGTCGCTTTTAGTACCCATACCTGACCAACCTGTTTTTTCGCCGTTCCAGTTGCCCGACTCTCCAAAGCAAAAGCAATCGCTCGGATGCTCTTGGCCGCGCGTCTTTTCTACACTTCCGCCGACGAGGGCGACCACTCCGCTTCGCTTCGGGACGGCCCTTCGGGACAGCACGGCTGCGCGCCAAACGGTAAAGCTGTTTGGCACTTACCGCGCCTGCCTCTCGGTCCTTCCCCCTCGCCCGCTGTCGTTCCTCTTTGTCTCCCGGCGGTCCGTTTTTTCCTTCGCTTCGCTCTGGATTGAAAGAAAAAAACGCCCCACCGGGCAGACAAAGGAAAAAACAATGGAATATCACAGCAACAACAACACCAACCGCGACGGCTCAGCCGCCGTCAATGCGGCTTCCGGCAGTAAGAACCGGAAGCCAGCCACCGCACAGCAACTCATCCGCGACAACGTGAAATATCTCATCGAGCAGTTGGAAGCGGGACACAGTGAAACGCTCACCGCTTACCTGAATGCAATGGCGAACTTCCACACGTATTCCTTCGGCAATGTCCTGCTTATAGCGAGACAACGGCCCCAGGCTACCCATGTGGCGGGAATACGAACGTGGAACGAGCTTGGCCGCCGCGTGAAACGTGGTGAAAAAGGCATTGCCATTCTCGCGCCGATGATCGGCAAGCGCCGCAAGAAGGAGAACACGGAAGCCACGACGGAGGAAGAAGCGAATACATCCACTTTACTGGGCTTCCGCCGCGTTTTTGTTTGGGACGAATTCCAGACCGAAGGTGTTTCGCTCCCGACGATTGGAGAGGTCTCTATTGACGGCGATTAGTTTTTGCTGTGGCGGAATTCCATCAAGGATTCCGATTGGCTGTTTGCGCGTTGTCGGATTTGCGCGCAGAAATACTTGAATAGCAAAATTCGGGACGAAGATGCATCCAGATAACATGATTGAACATTCTCGTTTTTTTCATTCCCTCAACCAGCCCAAGCTGTAGCCACAGAAAACCTGGCGACAGAGGCTGCGGGTTTGCGACCGCTCATCTCGGCAAACTGTGAACGAGTTCGGAGCATCTCTGCGGCAATCTCCGCACCTGTAAAAAGTTGTGGATGGGCGGGAGAGCCAGGCGTGACCGGCCACTCCGACGACAGAGTCTGAAGCTGAAGCACGAGAGAAGCACATGACTTCGCAACCGGCTGCCGTCCAAGAACAAGCAAAGCTGCCGGAGTTCCCTCAACAGCTCGCCGAAACTTGAACCAGTACGACGGTGGAATACGGCCACCGATCGCTTCCGGTACATCGCCGAGATCGAAGATAATCAGGCCAAAGCCACCGGTATTGATGACCCAATCGGTTGCCCGTAGAGCATTGCCGATGACCGTAGACTTTGAATGAACGGAATTACAACGAACCCAAAGCACACGTCGCAGGTCAACTCCTTGTGTAAACGCCGAGAGCGGATCGAAGGCATTGGAAGTGTCGATAAGAGCGCAACATTCGCCTCGTCCAGTTATCTCCCGCATCAGGGACAAAACGACTGTCGTGCGGCCAGACGAAGTTGGGCCGCAGATTTCGGTAAGGCTACCTTTGGGTATGCCCCCGGTCAGCTGATCCAATTCGGGGATGCCGGTCGGAACTGTCTCTGGACTATTCTTCTCACGAAAGCTCAAGGCCGCTGGTATGCGCGCTTCCAGGGCAGCTTCGATTTGCGTACGGAGAATGCTTGCAGAACTCACGGATACCCCTAGAGCTTGACGGCTTTAGATTCGCCTTTTGTTCGCCTACAGAATTCAATCTTCATGCTAGAGATTGGGGCTGTCAAGAGACCCCAAGGGGTAGCGTTCGGCGGGGTTAAGAACCACAATGTGTCGAGAGAGAATCTAAAGAAACGATGAGCGACAGGCATCGAATCTTGATTGGTACTTCGGGTTTCTCCTATCCCGACTGGCACGGCACTTTCTATCCGCAGGACTTCAAAAAGAGGAAGATTCATGAACTCGAATTCCTCTCGGAGTTTTTCGATTTTTGTGAGATCAACAACAGCTTCTATCGGCCAGTCAATCCGGAGGTTGCGCTGAAATGGTGCCAGTACGTCGCCAACAATAAGGAATTTCAATTCACGGCCAAGCTCACGGAAGTCTTTACCCATGCGCCTGGGAGGGGCAACAAAGAGTCATCTTCGGCGGAAACCATCAGATATACGGCGCAGGATATTGACGACGCCAAGAAGGGATTTGAGCCAATTGCGAATGCAAGGAGGCTCGGAGCGCTGCTCTTGCAGTTCCCAATCTCATTCAAATATATCGAGGGCAATTGGGACCATTTGATTGATGTACTCCATCTATTTCGTGAATATCCGCTGGCGGTAGAAGTACGGCATAAGACTTGGGCTGATCCGCTGGTTTTGAAAGCCTTGCAGCAAGAGAATATTGCCTTTTGCAACATCGATCAGACGCGGTTGGGCCAAACTTTGGAAGGCACGCAGTACGTGACCGCATCGCTCGCATATTTGAGACTGCACGGCAGGAGCAAAGAATGGTTCACTGCTAAGAATCGGGATGCTCGATACGACTACATGTATTCAAAGGAAAGTTTGCAGAAGGTAAAAGGCAAGATCGAAAACATGGCGGCGACAGCAGAGGTAACATTCGTTGCTGCCAACAATCATCCACGGGCTCAGGCAGCAGCTAACGCAGTCGAACTGAAAAGCCTCTTGTCTGGGGAAAAAACAAAAGCGCCTGAAACGTTGGTGAAAACTTATCCAGCACTCGAAGAATTCGCTGTTTCAGAGAGCACACCAGATTCCCCGACAGAAAGCTCAACGGTTCAGCCGCAAAACACGCGATCACCAATGCCACAAGGGAAAAAACGGAAAGTCAGCGAAGATCAGCAGGATCTACCCCTGTAGCTGCGGTTAGGCAATCCCCTAATCCTCACGGATGAACACGGATGATCGTCTTTCCCTTGCGTGGCTCGGTCGAGTTGAAGGCGGCAACCGCATCGTCGAGGGCAGCCACGTTGCCGATACTTGTCCGCAGCCGACCAACCCGCACCCGCTGGACGAGCTCACTCAATTGGGCGCGATCGGGTACGACGACGAAGTCGATAGTCAGGCCGCCAGAGGGCCGCGCCTCGGTCGGGCCGGTGACGGTCACCAGCGTTCCTCCGGCACGAATCAGGCCCGCAGACCGCTTCCCGATGTCGCCGCCGATGACATCGAAGACCAGATCGACCTCGCCGATATCTTCCAGGGCGTCGTTATCGAGGTCGACGAACTCCTGTGCGCCGAAGTCGAGAGCCGTCTGACGGCCGCCAGCGCGCCCGGTGCCGATGACGTAAGCGCCTGCCTCACGTGCGAGCTGGCTTGCCATCGAACCGACTACGCCGGCTGCACCGTGCACGAGGACACTCTTCCCCGCGTGAAGGCGGCCGTGCTCGAACAGCCCCTGCCACGCGGTCAGGCCCGGCATCACGAGGGCCGCGCCCACCGTGAAGTCAACGTCGCCCGGCAGCGGTGTGAGGTTGCGTGCCTCGACGGCCACATACTCCGCCAGCGTGCCGTCGCGATACCAGTCCGTGAGGCCGAACACCCGCTGTCCAATCGACAGCCCCGTCGTGCCATAGCCGAGAGCGGTGACCACTCCGGCCAGTTCGTGTCCGGGGATTGAAGGCGTCCGGTCACGGCCGACGCGATCGGTCCAGGTCGAGGGCCACGTCAGCTCATCCCCGGTGAATCCCGACGCATGAATCTGAACAACGACGTCATTTATCGCCGCCTGCGGCTCGGGCCGCTCCACCAGCTTCACCCCGGTCGCTCCCGCAGCCTGATCCGTCACCACAATCGCCTTCATCGGTCACCTCCCTGTGTCGAGTTCTTGCCTGCAAGGTAGCCGCTCCACGCTTTGTCCCAAGACGGGAATGGGTTGGCGTTATCGGAGCTTTTCGAGGAGTTTGGCTGGTCGCACTTTCAACACGCGTGCCAGAGCTACGATAACGAGCAGCGTGGGATTCGCGCTGCCTCTTTCGACGCGACCTGGGTAATTGCGATGCAAGTCGGCCAACTCGGCCAGTTTTTCCTGGGATAGACCACTCTCGTTACGGACTGCGCGCAACTGCTTCCCAAAAGCCTTCAGGACTTCATCTCGCATGGAGGGACATTATAGGATGCATCTATACATGTCCACATCAATAGGTGTAGCACCATATAGTGTACTTTTGTGATTGACTCACATGAACGACTGGCGTAGGTTAAAACGCAAGCGGGACGCGCTGGTGCTTGCAACACCAACGCATCCCTGACCACAAGGTCCTGTACAGGAGGCCCCGTGGCTAAGACGCATTGTGCTGTAAACCACCAGTTTGGAGCAAGGCTGCGCGTCCCGCCGATTTCCGTGCGGAGGACGCAACCTATGCTTCCATTTCCACCCGGCCTTGAACTTCCACCGCCGACTCAGTTCGAGCAGTTCTCTAGCCTTCTAGTCCTTTACCTTCTCCTGCTTGCTCTGGGCTCGCTTCTTCTGCCGCGCCGCTGGTTCCTGGCACTGATGAAGATCGCTTTCCCGTTCCTGCCGGAAAGCCTTGAGCAGTTTCGGGAGGACGACCATGACTGAGTGGAAGTATCCCGGCGATGACGCTGTCCGGTTGGCCTTCGCTGCCAATGTCCTAAAAATCATCGAGGAGAAGGGCCTAACTATTGATGAATTCGAGCGCCGGATGCAAAAGGTTCGCGAGGATCTCGATGTCGGCATGCATGAACGGGCATTAGGACGCACCGTTAAGAAGCTGCGCGAAGAACGCAATATGACGAGAAAACTTCTCGCCGCCTCAGCTGGCATTTCCGTGCGAGTACTGATTCAGGTTGAGCGTGGTCACGGTGGGCTTCTGCTTTCAGTGCCAGAAGTGTGTCGGATCGCTGTTGCCCTCAAGCTGCGTCCGCACGAACTGATGGCGCACTATGAGGATGCGGTCCCGCACGCAACAGAACCCCGGAGAAAGTGATTCTCCATAAGTGGCCACGAAGCGCGACGGTTGAAAAAAGGTGATTACGTACTGATTCACAGTCGCCAGTTTCTCCTTTCCGGTTGGCGTCGCCGATGGGTAAGAGCCACAGTAGTGGAAGTTCGAGAGAACACGATGCGTCCAGATGTTCCCGACGTGGTCATTACGATTAGTCGAATGAAGAACCCGCTGTTTTGTAGCGCGCGCTAATTGCGCCGCGCGGCGCAGAAAGGAAAGTGAGGCCAATGTATAGATACAAGGGAATCGAGTACCCTGCGCTTCGCGGGAAGACCATCAAGCAGGTGCATTTGATTGACGACACTGAATTCAATGCCCTGATCTTGGAATTTGAGGACAACACACGCGCCAGGTTCGTGCTGGAAACACGAATCTCCTTTGCGGTCGCTCCAGAAATCATGGGAATTGCGTCAAACGGCGATCTCATAAATTGCAGGCGGTTGGCGACCCGATCCATTCCACCAGAGCAGGCTTGAGAGTCATCAAATGGCAGCGAAGAGAAAGACCAAATACTTGAACGCCCACCGTGGTTGCTCCGGTGGCCCAAAATGCCGCCATTGCACATGGGACAGCCTGCACATCAGCATTCTTGGCCCTCAGGCCAAGTACATCAAAGGCCACCGCGGCCAACATCGCGGGGACATCGACGCGGCCATTGACGATTTTCTTGGCACTCTAAAAGACGTAACTCGACGGCTGTTGCGGGATTGTGCCAAGGAATCAACCGCTCTTCGATAGTTCGCGTGCATGCTAAGCGCTAGTGTCGGCGGCGTGTGACGAGCGCACGAGAGATTCCTATATGCGACAAGAGGAATGGGTCACGTTATCCACCTGGGGCCGAGCAAATCTTCAACCGAGTCTTCAGATTCGTGGCTTTTTCGACAACCACCCTGGCGGACACCTTTTTCGTACAGAATCCTCTTCCGTTCAGGCGAACCTCGTATTTTCCCGGCCGCAGATCGATGAAATGATACACCCCTTGTGAATCAGTCTTGGTTCTGCGTTCAGGACTGGAGGGCGGTTTATGCAAGAGGGTTACGTCAACCCCGACCATCATTGCACCGAGGTCATCGAGAACTAAACCCCTAATATCTCCGCTGGTCGGTTGGATCACCACAGGCAAGCCCTCAAAATGATCGCATGTGTCACACACAGGCATTTTCGACTCTAGGGTGGTTGTTTTTCCGGCAAACACCTCAACGGCTAAGATCTTCACTAGCTTAAATTCTCCGGACTTCGGCGGAGCTTGTAGAAGCACGTTGTATCTTCCAGACGGCAACTGAGTGAAGTTGTACTCGCCGTTGGAGTTTGTTCGCAGAGCATATTCCGTTTGGCTTGTCTGATGCGTAATCGTCACGCCAACGCGGGGAAACCTGACGCCCTGAGGATCTACAACGACTCCATGAATCCTGCCGGTTTCCTCCTGAGGCGCACCCTGTTCCCGAATGGGCGCGGCTTGCCCCGCAATCATGAACATCAATTGCAACACCACGGCGAACGCCAAACGTGTCATCTTCTCCTCGCCTCATCAGCAATATTAGAACGAAAGCGTGCGAAAATCCGACATGGCGATCTGAAGAGGAAAGGCCAGCCAAGGGACCGAGATTCAAGGAGAGCCCCCGCTCGAAATTTACGATGTAACGGGAAGTCGGCTTCTCGCAATCAATCCCACAACCTACGCTAAGCGCGTTTGTTGGTAGCGATCCTGGCCGCTAGGACTGAGCAGAAGTGCTCAGCTTGCCCGTCACGGAGAGAGACAATCGCTGTAGGCTTCTTTGGAAGGTCGACCTGGTGTCTTAGCAGAGGGCGGCCGCAGGGTTTACCATCAAACGGGCTTTTCCTGATTCAAAAGATAACCAACATGGCTACTCAAATTCCTCAAGTCGCACCCACCCATCAGACGGCATCTACCCGATTCGTCGAAGGCAACGGCATTCGGTTTGCGTATCGCCGCTTTGGCAAGAAGGAGGGTTTGCCGCTCGTCTTCATTCCACATATTCTTGGCAACCTCGACAGTTGGGATCCTTCGGTGACGGACGGATTCGCACAAAACCGCGAGGTCATCCTCTTCAACAACGCCGGCATCGCCAGTTCAAGCGGCGAGGTCCCTACTACTTTTGCTGAAATGGCGAAAAGTGCCGGAGTGTTTATCGATGCACTCGGCCTTACTAAAGTCGATGTCCTGGGATTCTCCATCGGCTCCATGATCGCGCAGAACGTGGCCCTGCAACGTCCGGACCTGGTTCGCAAGCTGGTGATCGTCGGCAGCGGACCCCGCAATGGAGACGGCATTCCCTTGACTCAGGAATCGCAGGCCATCTTCACTAACAAGTACGGAAACGTCGACGACTTCTGGATCGACGGTTTCTTCACAGCGTCGCCTGAGAGTCAGGCAGCCGGCCGGGCGTTTCTAAAGCGCAGAGACGCGCGCGTGGAAAATCGCGACATTCCCATCAATGACAAAGTGCAACCGGCGCAGTTCGCGGCCCTTCAGGAGTGGGGAAAGCCAATCGGGGAACGCTTCGCCTATCTGAAGAACATCAAGATTCCAGTTCTCGTGACCGGTGGTAAATCAGACATCATCTTCTACACCATCAACTCGTTCTACTTGGAGCAAAATCTGCCCAACGCGCAACTGATTGTGTACCCGAACTCCGCACACGGCTCGCTCTTCCAATATCCCGAGTTGTTTGTCGAGCACGTCAGCATGTTCCTTCGTGGCTAAATGTCGTTCTGGCGAGGAGTAGCGCTTACCATATCGGTAACGACAAGTCGGGGTCTCGTCATCGATCGGACAACCTACGCTAAGCGCGTTTATCAGGACCTGAGTCGGCGCGTTTAGGGGAAACGGCCTTTCATTTTCTTGTCGCAGTTGAGAAACTATTGGAAAGGTTTAGGGTTCCAAACCGAACCGCCATCGTCTGCGCCGCTCGTCGCTACTACTTCGTAGATCCCTATTGCGCGTGGTTTGTCTGAGTGAGCACACGTGTCCCAAGGCGGATAATGGTCGCAGTTGCCCTTCTCTTAGTGGGGCTTTTTGCTTTCTTGTACCGACGTGCTATAGGAATTCACGGCATTCGGTCCGCCGATAAGTGGCTGAGCCGTGGTGCAGAACGAACCGAAAGCGATACGCCGACTGATCCGCAAGACCTTCTCGCTGAAGCAAACCGTTTGTTCTGGCTAAATAATGGCCCGAAAGCGGCACCACTTTATGCCAAAGCGGAGAATCTGTTTGCCAACAGCGGTGACACGCGGAATGCGCTTTATGCCAAGGTGGGGCGACTGCGATCAAACGCTGAAACGATGTCCTTTGTGGAGCTGTCACAATTTCTGAATGAACAGATCCAGCGCCCGGTGGTGCAAAACGACCCGAGCCTCCACTTGTGGTGCCTCATCGCAAAAGGTTACACAGACATCGAGATTGATTACCGCGCTGCAAAGCGCGATTGGCTGGAAGCACAGGACATCGCCAAGGATTTAGGCGAGAACCAATGGGTGACGAGGGCCTCCGGCGAACTTGGTCTCATTGGTTTCCTGGAAGGAAATCCCGGACGGGCGGCTAGGCTTCTAGGTGGAGCCCTCTTATCCACGATGACCAACGGCGATACCGGGGGACAAGTCCGGTTCTTGGAGCTAATCGGAACCGGATTCGAGGAAGTGAACCGACATGCAGAGGCGTTGAAATTCTTTGAAAGAGCCATCAAGCTCGCCGAATCTAATCCAGATTCTGGACTTCCGTTCATGGCGTATGAAGGAAAAGCGCAATCACTGGTGTCGCTTGGGAAATGGAACGAGGCGAAACAAGTGCTTGGGGATGCGCTTACAAAAGCCCGGTCCGAGCAGAAGCTTGGGCATGAGGCACAGTTGCTCATCCTGCTCGGGAAACTGACAGCGCAGATTGGGAATACTCGTGAGGGCATCGCTTCTCTGGAAGAAGCCGGACAGTTCGCAACCCGAGTGCAATTCTTCCGAATGGAAGCCGACGCCATGTTCGAACTAGCAAAACTGTATCGTGACAGTGGAGATCTGGACACCGCTGATGCGCGCGCTACACAGGGTCTAGCAGCGAGTCAGCGGGTAGGCGACCGTTATTATGTCCCTCGCAACTTGACCATCCTCGCTGATTTGAAAGCGCGTCGTGGTCATCCTGCCGAAGCTAATGCTCTCTACGAACAAGCGGAAGATGTGATTGAGGGGATGCTCATCAGCGTAGATGAACCGTATTGGAACAGCTCTGTTGCAGCAGCGATGAGCCAGACATACTTGCAACATTTTGAACTGGTCGCGAAAAATGGGGGTGCGCCCGACGCCTTTAGAGTCCTGGAACGCGTTCGGGGACGAACGCTCGATTGGGCCCTTGAAGACCGCAGCGCAATTCAAGCAACGGAATCAGGACAGACGGCAGAGCTGGAAACCAACATCGCGAATCTTCAAACTCGGCTGATGCAAACCAGCCTTGCGGTCCAACGTGAGCAGTTGCTTGAGGACTTAGTTGAATATGAGCGACGGTTGGGATTGGCCTGGACTAGAGGTGACGCTCCCAACCAGCGTCTCCCCGTACAGCCCGCGGAATTAAAGAATGTGCAGGCCGACCTAAAACCAGATGAGGTGCTTTTGGAGTATGTGTTGGATGACCCAAAGTCCTTCTGTGTTTCCGTCACTCATGGAGCTGCGCACATTCTCACGCTGCCGGTGGGACGCAAGCGAATTGAAGAATTGACACATCAATTTGTCGATGAAGTTCATGCTAAGCGTACAGGCGTTGAAGCCTCGAAGCAGCTCTTTAGCCTTCTTCTCGGTTCATTCCCAGAAGCGTTGGCGGCGAAGCGAATCATCATTGCACCGGATGGAGTGTTGAACCTGCTGCCATTTGAGGCTCTTCGGGATGGCAGCGGCGAATATTTGTTGAAGTCTCACGTCATAAGCTATGTGCCTTCCGGGACCGTTCTTGATGTTCTAAGCCGCGTTGAACGCCACGAGCGAGCGCCCCGGCCGTTTCTGGGTATCGGTGATGTTGCTTACGAAAACCAAGGGGGTGCGGGTAGAAAATTGCCGCCTCCAACCACGGTTCCAGGGCGACTTTTGCGTGACATGGCGGATTTTTCGGGCATGGAGCTTCACGATCTGCCTCAAACGCGCGAAGAGGTCCAGGGAATCGGTAAAATTGTCGGAAGGGACGCGGTTATATTGCTCGGCAAAGACGCTACTGAAACTGGATTCAAGAAACAGCCACTCGACCAGTTTCGCGTCTTGCACTTGGCTGTGCATGGGTTCGCAGACACGCAGTATCCTGAGCGCTCGGCGCTGGTCTTGGGAACAGACCCGAAGTCCGGCGATGACGGTTTGCTTCAGGTGCGCGAGATCGTCAGATTGCGTCTCAATGCCGAACTGACTACGCTGTCCGCGTGCGACACCGGTGTAGGCAAACTACAGGGACAAGAGGGCGTCAGCAATCTGGTGGAGGCATTCTTGGTAGCCGGTTCGAAATCGGTTGTAGCAAGTTTGTGGAGCGCCGACGACACGTTCGCGAGTGCGCTGATGGATCACTTCTATCAGCGACTTGGCGAAGGCGAGGATACGAGTTCGGCTCTGCGAAGCGCGAAGCTTGACCTGCTCGCGAAATATGGCGACCAAGTGAGCCCATTTTATTGGGCAGCATTCGTAGCCGTGGGAGAGACTTCAACCCCGATTGGAATCAAACAGCAATGAATTTAACTCTCGAAGAGCGCACAAAGATTTTCGACAAGGTATCCCTCCTTGTAGCCACTAAACACTTCGATCCCGGAATGAACGGAGTCGATTGGAATGTTTTAGCTCGGGATCGTCGGGATCAGATCCTGGCATCTACCGACCCAGAGGTCTTCGAGAAAGAGGTCCACAAATTAGTAGCGGAGCTCAAGACCAGCCACACTGGCTTTCGTCATGCCGGAATGCGGAATATTCCCGCCCGCCACGCAATCAATGCGACTCTGCACCCCTTCGGGGTGAACGGAAGTGAGCGCTGGATGTTCCAAGACGTACATCAGGGTGGACCAGCCTTCGCAGCCGGGATACGGCCGGGTGATCTGCTGCTCGAATGCGGTGGACGCGAGGTTTTGCCCCCAAACGACCTGACCTTTTCCGTTGGCGAGTCCGCAAGCCTTCTCATTGAAAAGCTCCACGGCGAAGTGCAGAAGGTGAACGTTCAATTGCCAATGCCAAAATCCCAGAAGCATCCCGTTACGGCACCACAGCCAGTCACCAGCGAAAGGCTCAGCGATGAAATTGGATTGCTGAGAGTCGCGATGTTTCCGGGCGCCATCGGCATAGACGTAGCGAAAGACATCGACCGCGGCATCGCCGCACTCGACGGGTGCAGCCGGCTCATCGTCGATCTACGCGGCAATACTGGCGGAGGAATCGGCGGACTACGCCTCATGAGCTATTTGACACCCGGAAAGCTTGAGGTAGGCTACAGCCTCACGCGGAAACGTCGCGAGCGCGGTTATCGTCGTGAGGAACTGACCCGATTTGGACGGATTCCGTCCCACAAGGCGACTCTCATCTGGTTAGCAGCCCGATATGCGTTTGTTGAAAAATCCATCCTCGTGGTCTCCGAGGGGCTCGGTCATCAGCGCTTTCACGGTCGAGTAGTGTTGCTGGTGAATGAGCACACCGCCAGTGCAGGGGAGATGGTCTCGGCGTTCGCTGAGGAAAACAATCTAGCCACCATCGTGGGGACGAAAACGCCTGGCCGTCTCCTCAGCGGTAGTGCATACAAGGTCGGCCACGGATACATTCTTGGCCTTCCTGTTGCCGCCTATCTGACCTGGCAGGGACGGATGCTGGAAAACAACGGCATTGTGCCGAAGGTCTGTGTCTCGCTTTCCCGAGAGGCTCTAAGAATGAACAGAGATGTCCAATTGGAAGCGGCAGTCGAAGTCGTGAACGCGAGGTAACGAGATTTAGTCGAATCGTCGCAATTCATAAAAGAATTTGAACTCTGAGTTTTCCCGATAGTGGTAAACGCAAGTCGATGAACGAAGCGATCCCTTTGGCGCACACTTGTCCCATACGGTGGAATCGGCCTTCCTTTGGGTAGGCAATCAGCTGTCTTGATCTCGCTCTAGGCAATTCTACGGGCCTGACCGGGGAAGTTTGGTGGTTGTGTAGCGACCACGCCCTGACATGCATTCAACTTACTTGTTAACACAATGATCGCACGAGCACCGGTGACTGCACGATGGATCAACCCTACGGCACCAATAACCAATAAGTAGGCACCACTCCGACGTCCGATCCACGACTGAAACACTGTGGCATATAGCCCAATTGATAAAGAAACAGATTCCATAATCACCAAGCTGAAGTGTGATCCCCCAATCCTCGGAGGGAATGTTCGCTGCACATCTCTAAATTGCACATTGGACATTGTTCCCCTGCAGTTTGTCGATACCATTTGTAAAATCCTATTCGCCACTGTCGATGTCAGCTTAAGTGGGTCAAAGAATTCTTCGAACGGCCCAAACACTCCACCGAGTGCTATGTGAACTTCCTCTATCGCATCCCAGGAAAGATCCTGGCCGTTTCTCCAGATGGCAGTACAAAGAAGAGCCGTTGACGAGATCAACAGCCTTTCTATCCACTTCGTAAGAAGTAGAGCTGGAATCACAGCAATGAAACCAATTGCTCCGAGAATAAGCAACGACATCCTTGCAAGTCGAGTAGTCGTCTCATTGAAACCGAGGTCCGGAAGAGCAAGGCACACGAACATCAGCACAGGGACCGTTAGCAATGCGAGGTCGGTACGTGGTCGAAGGTATTGCCCCTTTGTCTTCCTTCTCCACATATCCGCCAGCATCCAAATGACGATCAATAGGAATGGAGCGAT
>Ga0070735_10002955_pt1 | contig 15058 bp, 11 predicted proteins | sample Coa_R1_FD_66443 | JGI IMG/M metagenome (GOLD analysis project Ga0070735, IMG submission 66443) | Surface soil microbial communities from Centralia Pennsylvania, which are recovering from an underground coalmine fire - Coalmine... | ecosystem: Environmental > Terrestrial > Soil > Unclassified ... | reverse complement strand
AACCCCGGTCGCGGGCTGAACCATCTCCCAACCGATGACGATCAAATTGCCGCTTCCCGTCGCGGGAATGCCAGCACACGTTCCGGGGAACCCCTGCGGACCACAAGGCGTCACGTGTACCGAGCTGATCTGCGCCCTGCCCAAGCTCGAAGACAGGATGCCAACCAAGAGCACCCACAAAAACCGGTCGATCCAATGATTCCTGTTGTAGCGCTGATGCTTCGTATGATATGGAACTTGCACGAAAATCACCCTCCTAAAGGGTTCCAGTTCTGAGTTCACCATCTCCACAAAATTGCTAGTACTCGCTGTGGGAAAGTACTCACTCACCTCATCGGCAAGCGCCTCTAACCTCTTTAGGTACTAAATGAAAGCTGTGATGGAATAAGTTGTGAGGGACCATCATTCCTTACTACCTTGTTCTAGACGGGGCAAGCCGCTGATGTAACGTATCGACCCCATCGAGCAATTTTACCTCCGTGGGTGGGCGCCCTTGGCCGCTCAGCTCCGCTGATAGTTCGTAAGCAGTTCTCCCGTATCGATTTCATCGCGAGCAGACCGGTGTTCGGAAGACGCCGCCTCGAGTGGGCTGAGCCAGAAACGGTAAAATTTGCGGGACGGAGACCTCGTAAAACATACACAGCCGACAGCTTGCCGGCCACCCTCTATGGGCGGAGCAAGAATGGCCGCATCATCTCGTTGTCCTCATGTTCAAGCATGTGACAGTGCCAAACGAAGCGCCCAGGCTCCCCGTTGAAAGGGATGAGAATTCGGGTCACTTGGCCCGACGGGCAAAGAATTGTATCCTTCCACCCACGTTCTTCCGGCGGTGCTTGGATCGGCGGCCGACTGAAAATCACCTCTGACGTTTGCCGGTATCGCCGCAAGTCGAAGGCGCGCCGGTCCAACAATTGGAAATGCACGGCATGCAAGTGAATCGGGTGAGCATCCGGGGTGGTATTCACGAATTCCCAAAGCTCCGTGGTTCGATTGACAGGATCCTCGGTGACGGGATCCATAAACCGACGCCCGTCCAGCAACATCCGGTGCGGCATCTTGCCCTGCATCTCCTCAAGCAGTTTGAGGGTGCGGATCTTTACAGCGTCTTTCTCAGCGAGTCTTGGCACGCTTAAGAGTGTGTCTGGAATCCGGCTTGAATCGACTTCCTGTCTGACTGGATGATTCACACGGAATTGCATCGCCAACCCAGGAACGGGTCCGCCCCCAGACGGAAACGGCGCGGGCGCGTGGTTCACGAGCATCAGCCGCCGTCCTTCGCGTCCCTGAAAATCAACGATCGCCTCAACCCGTTCACCGGGTGCGATCACGAGTTCGCCTCGAACGACGGGCTCCGCAAGAAGGCCGCCATCGCTGCCGATTTGAATGAAATTCTGCTCCGGCACGAGCGAGAGCTGGAGCACGCGCGCGTTGGATGCGTTCAGAAACCGAAAACGATATCGGCGTGGCTCGACATTGAAAAATGGCGATACTCGTCCATTTACCAGCAGGTGCGTCCCGAAAAACTCCGGAACCCACGGAGCATCCCGGTTCGCTCCCACCGGATACAGAATCTGGCCGCGGGCATCAAAACTTCGATCCTGAATGACGATCGGGACATCATAGGCGCCGGTGGGAAGCTTGAGGCCATCTTCCGCCGGGTCATGAATCAGGTACATGCCGGCCAACCCCATCATCGCGTTCAGCCGCGTGATTCCCATCGCGTGATCGTGATACCAGAGCGTCGCCCCCGGTTGACGATTGGGATAAACCGTTTCCTGTTTTTCGTCCGGCCTGACCCAGTGCTCCGGGTAGCCGTCGTTTTCCGAAGAAACGTGCCCTCCATGAAGGTGAACCGTCGTCCGCACCTCGGGAACGTCGGTGCCTGCCCCATCCAGCGAATGATCCACAAGCAGGCGGTGGCGTTCGGGCAGACGATTCAGCCACTCTACAGTGGTCTGGCGATTTCGCTCCGCAACAATCAACGGTCCCGGAGTTTGACCATCGAATCCCCACAAAACGCTGGGCGGCAGGTCGCGGTGAACCTTCTGGCGAAACTCAGATAGCGCAATCGTATAGTGCGCCGAATCCGGCGTCGTCGCGTTCGGCCGGCGGACCGGAGGCACGAACAATGGATCTACGAACGGTTCCAGCCGGACGCCGACAAGTATGTTCGGAACGGCTTCGTCGGCTTGAGCGCGGGATCGCACGGGCATCAATGCTGCCGCTTCAGCGATGCCGACCGACCAGAGAAACTGTCTGCGAGATACCAACCGGCTACAACCTCCGAAGCTACTGCGGACTCGGACAGCGCTGACCAATGTTGGTGGTGACTCTAATCGCGCTACCGTCCTTAGGCCAGCTTGACAGCGCCGCGCCAAATCTGTCCAGCCCGCCGGGCAAAGCTGACTCCGGCGCGAGATTCTCAATGGCTTCGATCCGCTGGCCGGACGCTTTGCCGGATCCGCACAACGGCACTGAGGCGGCAAATGCGGACGCACCTGTACCCTGCGTTGATGGCGCCAGAAAGTCTGGCGAGTCGCTAACCCCCGCCACCAGAAGCCAATTTCCAGATGGGTCTAACGCAACGGCTCGCCCCTCATCCTCCCTGGATCCACCGAAGTGAGCGAGATAGGAAAGGCGCGCACCATGATCCGCCACCGCCGCCACCAGGACGTGATCACACCGTCCAGTCTCGCAGGTGCTGAAGGGAGCGCGTCCGGTGACGAAGATTTCCATAGGAGAATGCAACGCGAGAGAAGTCAATTTCGTGTTTGGCAGCAAAGTAGACCACAGCCGCGAGCCGGTTGGGGCCAAAGCAGTCACGAATCCGTACTCCCGGTTTTCGCCGACGATTCCGGGGAAGGGAAGCTCTGAATCGTGAGGAAACTCATGTGATTCCGTGGTGCCGATAACGTATAGATTTCCCTCGCGGTCGAGGCGAAGGGCGGCGGCCCGACAGGGCACATCGGACAGATAAGAAGAATACACCGGCTCGCTGGGACCAATTTTTGTAGTGTCAAGAAGCATCACGAAACCGCGCATGGAGTTTGCGGCCGTCGGCTTTTGTGGGATCCCGGTCGTCCGAATGCACCCCGTCGTGTTGCCCACGATCCACGCGCGGCCCGCGTCATCGACGTCTATCCCGGTCAGGGACAAGAAACCATCACCACAAGAACGGATCACAGTATCGTAGGAGATGCTGCCGTTTGGCTCATAGCGCCGCAATTCAATATTCGCAGACGAGTGCATTGCGGCAAAAACTTTTCCATGGCCATCCACGAAGATCGCGTCCGCGATGTCGGCCTCAATACTCTTCAAGTTCCGCCCAAAGACCCCCAGATACGGCGGGAATTCTGCCAATGAGGTCATGGCCTTCTCGCCTGGGGCCCAGTTCAGGAGCCCGGTGCTTACCGAGAGCGGGCAGAGGCGTGGATCAAAGCGGCGGAAAGGGTCGCAAATGCTGTTGTATTGCGATTCGGAGAGGCGAAGGCCCTCTAACTTCGCACTTCCAACTCCGGTGACGGCGACTTGCAATGTATGCTCGCCCGAGTCGAACGGGGACATCACGTTCGTTTCTATCGACAATCTTTGGACTGGAACGGCGACTCGGATATCGGACACGACTGTCTCGTCCACGCGAATCGTGTAGTGAACGATTCGGTGACCTTCCTCCGCATTGACTTGAGCACTCAAATGGAACAGGCGGGGAATCGGAGCGTCCGATTGGAGAGAGGTCGGGTAGCAAATGAAAACGCCGGCCTCCTGGTGCTCAATCGCGCAGGTTGTCTGCCCGCGCCCCAGCTCGGATGCCGCGAGTACCACGATGAAAAGTCGATAGCTCTGCGCTGTGGTCATGTCTCAGCTCGGTTCAGCGAACTGCAACGACAGCGCCTGGCGGACTCGAAGCGTCGCCGACGCGGAGTTGAATGCCGACTGCGTCGCCCGGGGTGATGTTCTGGGGCACGATGCAATTTACCTGAAGAACGCCTGCGACCAGCCCCGGTGCAGCGCCCTGATACTGAATTGCAGCGTCAATCCCCCCGATTTGAACCGAAACCGGCAGAGTCGGGTGACCGGGAGACGTGCCCGTCACCTGACCATCAACGGGCACCGGATTCATCATTCCGGCTCCATTTGCGTACACGACGACCACAGACCCGCGATCGGCAGGATTGGACGGAGAATTTACGCTCAAGTCTTGATTCAGAACCACTGCCGGTCCAATGCCGCTCCCGTCCAGCGTGAAAATCGCTGGTCCAGCCGCCGAAACCGGTAACGAGAAGCCCGCCACCAGCTGTCCCCCGGTCATGATCGACATCTGTGTGGAACTCTGACCGGAGACTTCAAATGGCACGATCGCGTTAATTTGATTCGGCCCTGCGTACAGCAAGGGAGCCGGAAAGGTGTCGAACAGCACGCTGGTTCCTCCCAGCGCCGTGCTTGTTGCCGATGAGTCTGGTTGGAAGTTGCCCCCTGGACCAATAGCAGAGCCAATCAAAGTGACAATCTCGCCAGGTGCAACCGGGCCGGAAACGAGGCTGGCTGCGTTCAAAACCCCTGACGGCTGGATCCGCGAACCAGCACTTCCTTGAACGCTGATTCCCCCGCCGGTGGAGGTGGTCGCGACCGCATTTCCGTTGGAATCAGTACTGAACAGATTAATGACGTTCAGCGTGTGCAGTCCTGCGGATGCGTTCAGGTTCATGTTCACAAAAATACTGAGAATCGTGCCAGCCGGAATCGGGTTCTGATTTTCACCGACGATGACAAAGCGTCTCGTGTTTGGATCTAAGTTCCTGACAAAAATCTCCTTCAACGACCCTCTCAGCGCGTCTCCGGGCGCGACGTTCAGGCTCATTGCCGTACTGTCGTACCGCACATCGAGTTGGAGCCCCGCCACGGGGGTTGTGCCCGCTGAGAAAGCCGCAGAAATGACGATGCTCGTTCCTGCGCTCGCGGCCTGCGAAGGTAAGACTAATTCGGCGGCCACGCCGTGCGGGAGGGAAAGTGCGCAGATGAGCGCACCTACAGCGTTGCCCGCTGCTCGCCACTTTTTCATTTTTGATAATCCATCATAGACGATCGATGCATCAAGTCAAGAGAGAACGTTCTGGGTCAGATTTGTTTTTTCCACAGGCTAGTGCACGTATCACGTTGATAGATAATAAGTTAATCTTGTTGAAAAATCGAATCAGGACTAGACGGGGAATTCACGCCATGGCATTGTTGCTATGGTGTTACGCGTCACGAAGAAATGAGTGGTCGTTCAAGTGCTTCGGGTTGTCGGTTCTTCTGAGAATGTGAGAATGCGCTGACACGTTGGACCTAAGAAGCTTACGCTGGCCTGGACGAAGCAGTAGCCAAGAGCATGCAAGTCTTAAATTCGGCTGTGAGCTTCTCAAACTATCGCTGTAGAGCTCCGAGGCCAGATCGCAAGGTTACCAACTCTTGCAGCTCGGTATCCGTGCACACATTGCAGTCAGTTTTCGGCGCCACCTTACTGTGTCTAAATTGATGACTCCCGACGCATCTGAGCGTCGCCGACGCTCGCGCCTCCGGTTGGCGTGCCCAGTCGTTCTATGTCGACCCGGGCAACGCTTTCGGACCGTGACTCAGACTGAAGACATCAGTTGTGAAGGGTTCTTCTGTTTCACCAAAACGCCGTTCTCGCTGAACGAGCAGTTGGAGTGCGAACTCACCATCCCACTTCCGGAACAGCGACCGGACGCTGGTAGCAACATGGTCTTGTATTGCCGAGCTGAAGTCGTGCGCCTGGTTAGCGACAGTGACCGGTCGCCGGTCGCGATAGCTTGCCACCTTTCCGACTATCGCATTGGACGCGGAGCATGTGACCCGGAAACGATCCGCGAATGCTTGGATGAAGCCGGTTAATGGCCACTCGCGACTGATCATCTCGCAATCGCTGTTGGCAAACTGAACGGATGCTTCGCGACCAGATCCACCTCGACGGGGACCCCGTCGGCCGTAGCAAGGGTCCAGCGCGCGCCGGCTGACGCCGCCCCTGAACCGGCCTGCTGTTTGGCACAAGATGTCTTAGATCAGGTCGGGTTATACTCACTATCGAGCTGGTACAAATTATCGGTCAGGTCAGTTCGCTGGTTTGGCCCGCACTCAGAGCCTCTCGGGGAGAGGAATGCGACGTTGAAACGATTGTTCCTTGCATGCACGCCTCGAACCGGCAATCTTTGGTTTCGCAAGATGCTGGCGAGCGCCCTGGAAGTTCCGGATATCGCCGCTCACTCACCCGGTGAGATCGATTGGGACGCTCTGCCGGACGGATTCCTTGTCGCGATGCATTGGCACCGGACGCCGGTATTGCAAGAGATCCTAAAGAAAAAGAAAGCCGAAGTTCTCGTCACTGTCCGTCATCCGCTGGACGTCCTGATCTCGATCCTTCGCTTCTGTCAATTTGAGCCCGCGACCGCGCGATGGCTCGACGGGGAAGGCGGCAACGAGGCTGTCTTGTTGGGCGCTGATCCAACCGATAGCCGATTCCTGCAATATGCACTGAGCGATCGCGTGGCGGCGCTCTTGTCCGTGAGTCTGGAATGGCGGCGGGAAGCTAAGGTCATCGTGCACTATGAAAAGTTGGTCGACGATCGATACCAAACTCTGAGCGGCGTTCTAAACGCCGTGGGGGAGAGCCCGTTGCAATCGCTGCAAGACGCGATTGCCTCTTATGAACTCGGACGACTAAAGGCGATTACGGGTCGTCACTGCTGGCTTGGACGCCCTGGGGTGTGGAGGTTCGTGCTGGTCGACGAATACCGCCGTGCAATTTACCAACGGCATCGCGACGTCTTTGACTCCTTCGGATACGCTGTCGAACCTACTCTGCTCAGCGACCAGGAGTGTCGTGACAACTGGAATAAGTTGTTGGCCTCAGAATCTCACCCCGAGGCGTCAGGGGCTGCTCCCGAATAGGGCGATTGGTGTTCAGGCTGCGTGAGCTGCAACCACGGTTAAGTGGGCTACTCGCGGCAGCCCACCGTGCACTATTGCAGACCGATACTTCCGGTGAAACTGCCGTTGGTCGCGTTGCCCGCAAGACGGTTGTTCCCGAAAGATAGGATCGCTCCGCCGCTGGATGCCGATAGACCCGTTCCGTTATTCAGGATGCCCGAGTTGTTGAGGCGCACCGTGCCGCCGTTGAGGGCAATGATACCGGTCGGGCTGCCACTGACCACTACGTTGTCCATGTCGAGGCTGGTCGTCCCACCTCCCGTACCATCAATGCGGATCGCCGAGAAAGTGGTATTCACAGCGTTGTCAGCCATGATCGAGTCGCGCATAACCACCACACCGCCTTGGGTAATTGAAAGTCCGAAATTGGTGTTGCCAGAGATGGTCACGTTGTTGAGCGCGACATGCGCAGCAACGCCGGCGGTGGGGCTTACCACGACGCCATTGGAAGTCGAATTCTTGATCCGGGTGTTGGTGATCGAAACGTCGACAGGATTGGAAGTCGGTTCAATGCTTATTCCGCGTGGAGTAAATCCATAAATCTGGCAGTCTTCGATGGAGACCCTCTGAGCCTGGAGCACCTCAACGCCCTTCGTACCCGTGGTCAGACCATCGATATCGAGCCCCCGCAATACGACTGTATCCGTCGCTGCAGCGTTGATGACGATTCCCGGCGTACCCGAAACTAAAACGCCGGCGATCACCGGGGTGCCGTCGATGGTAATTGACTTCGTGATCGTCACCGCGCCGAAACCGCCCGGATCCAGCACGTCGATTTCGCCGGACGCCGCGGTCTTCGAAATTGCTCCCGCAAAGGTCTTGCAAGGCGCGGTGCGGCTGCACGGGTTGGCATCATCCCCCACTCCCGAAACCCAGGTGCGTGTCGCCTGCCCGCAAGCGAGCGATGCCGAAATCGCGAACAATATCATCGAACGATAGCTGATAGTTGAATCGAACATAGTCTCCTCCTCTAAGGTTGGTGTGCGTACCCCGTCAAACTTCAAATCGTGGGTCGAGCAATCATATCACAAGAAATTTCAGAAGCAATCGGGTGCGAACGATAGGACACATAGTGTGATTCTCCGGTTAAGACGGTACTGGCTTGACACGCTCATCGTTATCGATCCCTAAGCGTTCTCCCGTATGTCTATCTCAGGTGGTACGTAGGCTGCCTCTATGAGCGCCGTTTTTGTGCGCTCGACTCGATGCTCTCCGATCAAGCCATGCGGAACCAGAAAGAACAACCGTGTTTCTGGCTTAAGCCCTGAAGCGGGCCATCATCCCAGAATTCACCAAGGGCCCGAGCAAAAACCGAACTGCTGCTGACAAAAGCGTTGGGAAGTTCAATGTGAAAGCGTTCCGCGCCATACAGGAGAGCGCAGGCGAGAAGGTACTGCTCGGAATAACATCGATCCGCCCAGTCATCGTAGTAGTCGCAGGGCAAGCAGATGTCGTGAATTTGAACGAGAACCCCGGGCCGGAGAATGGGCAGCACCTCCAAGAAGAAGACAACTACATCGGAGTTCATATGCGCGTAATGAGAACCGTCGAAGAACAGTACGTCGCCGGCCTCCAACTGCTTGAATTCCTGGCTGTCAAAATCCTCTAGGCGCATTCTCACGACGCGGTCGCAAATCTGATCGATTTCAGCGCGAGGATGAGGATCGAGTGAAGTAATCGCGGTCTGAAGGCCGTGCATTCGAATCGCGCGCCGGGCGATCTTAGTTGAGTTCCCGGATCCGATCTCGAAGTAACGGCGCGGATTCAAGCGGCGCAAGAACGCATGTAGAGCCGCGATGTCCAGGGCTGGGAGAAATCCGTTTTCCCAATTGGGCAACAATGGGTCGGATTGATCTGCGAGCACCGGGATTCCGTAGAAATCCTCCCGGATCTGAGACAGGTATCGGAGGTGCTCCAGATAGCGGTCTGTGTTCCGCGTGAAGATCGGCAGCAGGTGAGGGTTCGCAGCCCCATGGTTCCGGCGTTTCGGTTCGATATCGTATTCCAGTTCGATGGCTTTCATATCCGTGTTCTGATGCTCGGTCTCTATTTTACCGGGGGGCAATGGAAATCCGGCGCCCCTCTTCCTTGCGAAGAATGCCCGACAGAAAGGCTGCCAACGGGCACGCGTTTGAGCGGCCGGTTGATCCACGGAATCGCATCAAACGTCATCCGCAGTGACGCCGGACGATGTGTTTCTGGTGTTGCCTGCCGCCTTTCGGATTTCAGGTTAGCGCGCGAAGCGGCCGAAAAGGACCTGCCTATTGTGTGAATGAGGTAAATTGACAGACCTCGCGTTGCTCTTACTCCATCGGGCCTCGCGCGAGCGCCGCAGGTAAACTGAACGGGATTTCCACTACGATATCGACGGCCACGGCCACACCATCGCAGGTCGCCGGCCGAAACTCCCACGAAGTCACGTCCTCAAATACCGCGTGCTGGATTGCTGGTGTCGTCTTGGTCAGCAGGGTGACTCCATCCAGCCTGCCGTTCTTCCCCAGGGTCGCGGCAAACTGGACTCTCTCCTTGGTGCGACTGCCGGGCGGGGCATTGTCAATTCGCTCCAGTTTCCGTAGCGGAACAGGCGCTCGAATCAAGGGAGTCTCTCCCGGTTTCGACGCGAGATCCGAAAACCATAGGATCCAATCCCCGGTGTACGCCGTCATCCGCTCCATTGGGACGACGATCGTGTAAACGTTCCGGCCTTTGAACTTAGCCTCCACTGCCGCGGGAATCATCCGACTGGCGGGTCTCAGCGGGACGGATAGCGTGGTCAGCGGAACGCCGCGGACGCGGTCCGCATACACGATCTCCTCAGTGGGCATGGCTGGAGCGGGCTTCGGTGCCGGATTACGGATCGTCAAATCCGGTACGGTCAGCGTGGTAGTGCCAGTCTCGCCGCCCGCTGCCTCGCCTTGGGTGGGTGCTTTGGAAAATCGCCCCGGTCGTCCCCCATCCGGGAGAGGAGCGGAATTCTCCGCCGGGTGAAGGCTTGCAATCGCGATATCAGCTGGTGCGTTTCCTGCCTGAGCGGTGGGTGCTTCGGGCGCTTTTCTGCTCGGTGCAACCGCGGACATCGCAATCCTCTGGGGCGGAGTTTCAGGGGCCGAAGGGGCGGCGGCAATCAACGCCGGCTGGCTATCGGAATCCAGGATTGGGGGGCGGATCGGCAACTTCGGTTGCTCCTGGGGTGGAGGCGGGACATACTTTTTGGGTGCTCGCGCTATGGCCGCATGAGCGGGAAGGATCGAATCCATTCGCGCCACCAACAGGGGTGCTGTCAAATCCTGCTGGATTTCGATCTTGAGAGCGGGGATGGAGATCAACACCTGCTTCGATTTTGGCTTGGGCGACATGGCGACAATCGTCTGCCGGGACAATTCCGCGCCACGCGGATCCGGGTGTCTGCCCACCTGCTTGGGAGGACTGACATCCGGCACCTTGGGCCGAAAATCGTAAAGAATGATCTTGTGCTCGTAGGGCTTAATGAATTGGTCGTATACGGGTCTTTCAACCGGGGCCGTCGGCAGCCGGATCAGAGCCAGTGCGAGTACGGCAGCCGAGTGTGTTGCCAGGGAGAAAGCAAATGAAGAGGATCGTAGCGGGTAGTCGGGCCGGGGCGTATAGCTCCCTGACAGCTTGGCCTTGACCCTTACGCGCATAGGGAATCTGATGGAAGCAACTCCCCGAAAATGCCAACTCCTCTTCCGCCTCGATTCATCGGCATGTTCTCTCTTGGCAGCATACCAAAGATGGATCGCGCCCCTCCAGCGAAATTGGTTCGGTAGGGCCTAGCGAAAGAACTTTAGAGGTTGCCGGTGCCGACTCTCGTTCCCCCTCCCCTTGACTTGAGTGACGATCCAATCGTGCATCCGGCGATGGTCTCACCCAGTTGAGGGTTGGCGCTAGGCAGTGGGAATTTATCCCAAATCAGGGCGTTCATCGCAGCCGGCAGGGGCGGCCCGCGAGTTTTGAGCATACTAGTACTGTCCCCAAGAGTCTCCCTTAGTCCCAAAGGATATCCCTTCGTACCATTGACGGCCCCTCGGAAACGGCCTATCCTAGGGATTCCTGTTAGAACGTTAACGCGGTCTATCTTTGTTACACGATATGCCTAGCCCGGCTCCAGTTGCGAGCGGCGATGTGGTCATCTTGGCCGGATCGGCGATCACCCTCGTGGTGATCTCCTCCAACCTGGATCTAGTTGGACTTTGTCGCGATGTGCTCCGCGAGCTAGCTGAGGCCCGAGGCGACATTCGTCTTCCGGCTAGAGGCGATCGAGACGCGCACTCCGAAATCTGCCTCTGGGACTACGACAGTGTCGAGACGACTCCAATGCCGGAGGAGTTTAGAGGAAACCCGACTCTCTATTTGGTGCACCCGACGCAACTGGACGCGTTGCTCCGGACGGAGCCTGGGGCCGAAGGACACATTCTTCTCAAGCCCTTGACTCGGCCAGTTCTTCGAAGCTTCCTTTGGTCGGTTGATCCCAGCGAGGAGAGCTCAGTTTCGTCCGTTGTCGGAACGCTCCGCGCGAATCGCGACGACCTTCTGCAGCGCCTTCTACAGGCCAACCTGCGCCTTCAAGAGTACGATCAGCAGCGGACGAATTTCATCGCCCGGGCCGTTCACGACTTCCGGGCTCCGCTCACAGCACTTGCCGGATACTGCGGGCTACTTGCCAGCGGGCAGTTGGGCCCATTGAACGACGATCAAGGAGAAGCCCTCAGAAGGATGGAGCATAGCTCCAAGCGCTTGACACGTATGGCTTCGGCGATGTTCGAGCTAAGCGTCGGTCCCAAGATCATGCGTCAGCCCGACCTGCGCGAGGGTGATATTCTCGAGCGTATCAAGCAGGCTCTCCACGAGATCCGGCCGCTGGTGCGCGAAAAACAGATTTCCTTGAAGGCCGAGGATATCGTCCCCCCCGGACGGCCACTCTATTTCGAGGCCTCTGAGATCGAACAAGTTCTTATTAATCTATTAGATAATGCATGTAAGTTTTCGCATAGCGATGGTGCTATCGAGATACGGGGATATCCATATTTCTGGGAACGCCGCTTCCTGGTGCGAGGAAGCGCCCCAAGAGAGAGGAGACTGGACGATGTTCGAGTACCCAATGCCTACCGGATCGACATCAAAGACACCGGTCCTGGAATTCCCGCAGACCGTTTGCATCATATTTTCGAGGAGTATACATCGTATGCAGGGCCGCAGGATCGTTCCGGCGGTGGTCTTGGGCTGGCCATTTGCCGGTTGATCATGGCTCGTCACGAAGGTCATATTTGGGCAGACTCCCATAAAAACGGAGCCATTTTTTCCTTTGTGTTGCCGTATCCGCGGGCGGATTCCGGGAACAATCCCGAACGCCATTTACGCATAGATAAGTAGCATCAGGTTTTTAGAGTTAGTCGGAGAACTTTGTGAACCCTGGAGTGAAGCGGAGAACTATTGTCGTCGGTGAGGACGACGCCGAGGTCAGAGATTACCTTGGCATGACGCTGCGTTGCCGCGGCTATGATGTTCATTTGGCTGTGGATGGAGAAGGAGTAGTCAGCCATCTGAACGCGGGTCACCCCGCGTCCCTGGTCTTGCTCGACATCATGATGCCGAACAAGGACGGTTGGGAGACGCTGCGTGACATCCGGAACATGAATCTGGACGTTCCAGTCATCATGCTCTCGGGGATGCATTCGGCGCCGAATGTGGTCCAAGCAATCAAGAGCGGTGCTGTTGATTTCCTTGCAAAACCTGTAACTCACGAGGACCTCGGCCGAGCTATCGATCGAGCTCTCCTTTGTCAGGAAGAATACCAGGCCGATCAAGAGGCGCTGTTCAGCCCTTCAAACGGGGTGTTCTTCGGACAGAACTCCGCAATGAATGCTCTGAAATCGTGCATCCCGAAAGTTGCCGTCAGCGACGTGCCGGTCTTGATCCAAGGCGAGACCGGTACCGGCAAAGAAGTTCTCGCGCGCCAATTGCATGCGCTGTCGTTGCGGTCCGCCCGCCCCTTCGTGAAACTGAATTGCGCGGCGGTCCCCTCAGAGCTTATCGAGAGCGAGTTGTTCGGCTACGAACGCGGGGCATTCACCGGGGCGTTTCAGAAGAAGCAGGGTCTTTTTGAAATCGCGGACGGGGGCACCATTCTGCTGGACGAAATCGGAGACATGGATTTCCGGCTTCAAGCCAAGCTTCTGCAGGTGCTTCAAGACCAGGAGTTCCGGCGTGTGGGAGGAACTGAGGTCGTTCGGGTGAATGTCCGTGTAATCGCAGCCACACACCGTGATCTGATACAAGCCATCCGTAACCGTACATTCCGCGAAGATCTTTACTATCGGCTCAACATTTTCACGTTTGCGTTGCCTGCGCTCCGGGAGCGCAAGGAAGACATTCTCAGCCTGGCGGAGTTCCTGATCGCGCGTCACCGTGTGGTGAGCGCCCCTGAGATCGCCTTCACGCCCGCGTTGAAAGCAGCGTTCCTCGATTTTCAATGGCCCGGAAATATCCGGCAGTTGGAGAACATCATTCGGAAGCTCATCGTCTTGCGGGATCCGGACGTCATCGCCACCGAACTGGGGCAGATGGAGACTCATCCTTGCAATTCCAGAAATGACGTGCAAACACTGCGCAAGGTGCCGCCTCCCGAGCCCGGTAGCGTTTTGGCGGAAGCCTCTCGCGCGAAAGAGGAAAAAGAAGCCGAGGCGATTCTTCAAGCGCTGCACCGTGCGCAATGGAATCGAAAGCAGGCGGCCGCCGCGCTGAATATCGAGTACAAAACACTGCTGTACAAAATGAAGAAACTATCCATCGCCGAGCGCGCGAGCAAGATTTCCGCCTGACTGCCTAACGCAAGTGGCTCTTTGAGAGAGAAAACGGCAGGTACTGGCCAGAACCTCCCTTGACACGCTCGGCAAGTCCAGCCCATCAGGAACTTAGCGATTGGGCTTCCACGCTCTTTATAACGGAAACAGAGTATCGGCAGCACGCCAATTCATGCACCGACGGCGACCGCTTTCTGCATGCAACGCAAGATGCCGTTCGGCTCGGCGACGCCCATCGCCGCAATCGCGTCGGCGCGGACCTGACTATCGGCCACCGTATAGATGCGCAGTTCGTCCGCGTTCCCGGACGGCCGCACATGGGCCACATCGCCGTTATCGAACAGGACACGAATTCCATCGGTGGTGTCCACGTGGACGATGGTTCCGAACCCCATCTCCGGAGTGAAGAACTCGGCCAGGAGCTTGTGAGCAGCAGCACCAGAGGAGAAGAACGCGACGATTTTCAAACCGACCGACCGGGGGAAATTCTCCAGTAGTGCGGCACGGCTGAAGCGCTTGGGGAGCCGGTCAAAAAGATCTAACAGGTTGAGCCCTCGGTCGGACGCGGCGAAAAGTACTCCGAGGATCGGCAGAATGGCATCCCTCGTTAGCAGCGCGCTTAAGACCGCGCCGTTCCGTTTGATATCGGAGCCGGTCAAAAACCCGCCATTTGGTTCCCATCCACAAACGCGGTTTTTTCCTTTGCGCCTGGCCTCCTCCATGCCGGCGATCACGAACGGTGAGCCAATGCGCGTCTTGGCCTCGACCACAGACGCGAGATTTCCCCGGTCGACCGCGTCGTTGCAGCTGATGGGAACCACGACGGCATCGGCCTTCAGGTACTCGGCTACCACCATGCCCACCAGATCTCCCCCGAAGAAATGCGCTTTGGCCGTCGCCGGATCCACGCCGACAACCAGAGGCCGGTCACTGTCGCCGTCCGTAGATACGATGGCATCGAGCCGTCCATGTTTCGCTATGGCTTCGTCGGCCAGCGCCTGAATCGCTGCAAGCTGCGGCGCACCGATATTCTCCGTATCGATGGGGACGAACGTATCGCTGCGTCCCGCCGCGACCACCTCGGCATTCATGCGTTCGAGGACCTCCACCAGCAGGTCTCGCCCCACCGCGGAGTGTTGATAGACCAGGAGCCGTTTGCCTTCGAGAGATGCGCCCTCGAAGAAGCTGGTGAATCGCTCGATCCAGGCAGCACGAGCTTCAGGATGTTCTGTGGGAAGAGCCTGGTGGCCGGT
>Ga0070735_10002953_pt1 | contig 15067 bp, 8 predicted proteins | sample Coa_R1_FD_66443 | JGI IMG/M metagenome (GOLD analysis project Ga0070735, IMG submission 66443) | Surface soil microbial communities from Centralia Pennsylvania, which are recovering from an underground coalmine fire - Coalmine... | ecosystem: Environmental > Terrestrial > Soil > Unclassified ... | reverse complement strand
ATTGCCGGCGCGATTGAGCGGGGTGTGCCCGCCGTGCTCCCGGGCGTTCGGGTCGGCCCCCAGGTCCAGGAGCAGCGCGGAGAACGGCACGTCCCATGCGATTGCGGCCCGGTGGAGGAGGGTCTGTCCCCCGCCGATTTCCGCGCGAACGAGCGACGGATCTTCGCGTATACGCTGGAACGCCTCGGCCGCCAGCTCCGGGCATCCGCAAACCGCCAGGCAGGCCAGCGCCTCGAGGCGGCTCGGCAGATCGAGACGCATGGCGTCCCGCAGGTCCGGCTGCGCGGCGGCGTCCCGGACCGCTTCGGGGACGCCGCGCTCGACCGCGTCGAGCAGCGCATCCAAGGCCGTCATCGCTCTCCAGCGCCGGGCCACGTCCTCGGCCAGCTCTGCGCCGGTCACTTGGTGCGCCCCGGCGGATCTCGCCGCGCCGGCTGGCCTGCGGGAGTCTTGTGGGCGCTGGGGCAAAGGCCGCTCCCGCTGCCGACAACGGAATCTCTGGCCGACGATAGGCAGCGAGCTCCGGCCCTCGGAGGAAGATTGCGGCGGCCCGGACCACCTCCGGACAAGGCCCGCCGCGACGCCGGACTGACCGCGGTCACGATCCCACCTCGGGCGCGCTGTTGATGAGGAACGTAGAGGATTTGTCGAAGTACTGCCGCATGACGGAGGCGATCGGCTCCTCGATGCCGACCTCCTCGATTGCGGCGCACATCAGTTTGAACCAGGCGTCGCGCTCGGCCTGACCGATTTTGAAACGCACGTGCCGCATCTTCAGGCGCGGATGGCCTCGCTGGTCGCTGTAGGTGCGCGGCCCGCCGAAGAACTGGGCGAGGAAAGCCGCCAGCGTATCGATCGGACTGCATAGTCCCGGCTGATCGGCCGCGCCGCCTGCTGTCGAACCGCTCGCCGCCGCGGCATGCGCCTTCCTGCGGGCCTGGTGCCGGGGATCCCACATGCTCTTCGGGTAGAGCGGTCGGAGCAGCGGATCGGTCTCGACGCCGCGGTAGAACGCCTCCGCGAGCCGCGTGAAGGTCGGCATGCCGCCTACAAGTTCGTACATCGAGCGGCTGGATTGGTCTTCTGCCATTTACACGATCCATCATCGGCCCGGTACTCGGGACCGCAAAGCCCTCTAACATATGACCTGTCGTCCGCCGGGCCTCATCGCACCTGCGCCGGATCGCGAACCTTCATTGCAGCCGCGCGGCCGCCCCTGCGGTCCCGCCCGATTGGAGGCGCGAAGCGTTCTGACGCGCCTACACACGGACCATTTCGCCGATTCTCCTCACGGCCTCCTCGAGCCGCTCGCCGTTCTTATCCCCCATTACCGTGAGGGACATGCGGACGTACCGATCGCCATATTCGCCATAGCCGAGTCCTGGGATCACGAGCACGCCCGCCTCTTCGAGGAGCAGCCTGGCGAACGTCACGGACGTGTGGCCCTCCGGCACGCGCGCCCAGACGTAGAGCGTCGCGTCCGGCTTCTTCACCTTCCAGCCGAGGGCGTTCAGGCCGTCGCACAGGATGTCGCGCCGGCGGCGATACAGGTCCAGCGTGGCCTGGTTGTCGCCGTGGAGCAGCGCATGCGCCGCCGCGAGCGAGACGGCCGGGAACTGCTTGCTGTCCAGGTTGGACTTGAGGCGGTTCAGCGTCGCAATCGCCTCCGGGCTGCCGACGGCGAACCCGATGCGCCATCCGGTCATATTGAACGACTTCGAGAGCGAGTGGAGCTCGATGGTAATATCCTTCGCGCCGGGTACCTGGAGCACGGAGGCGGGTCGGTGCCTCGGATCGTAGTAGACCTCCGAGTACGCGGCGTCGTTCACGAGCAGGATGTTGTGCTCGCGGCAGAACGCGACGGCATCCGCATAAAACGAGAGCGGGGCGGTCGCGCCGGTGGGGTTGTTCGGATAGTTGAGCCACAGCAGCTTGGCACGCCGCGCGACGTCCGCCGGTATAGCGGACAGGTCCGGCAAGAAGCCGTTCTCCTCGAGCAGCGGCATGGCATGGGTCTCGCCGCCCGCCATGAGCGTGTTCACCATATATACGGTATAGGCCGGATCGGGGACAAGAGATATGTCGCCGGCCTCGATGTAGGCCCAGGCGAGGTGCGACAGGCCCTCCTTGCTGCCGATGAGCAGCATCGCCTCGGTTGCGGGGTCGATGGCGACGCCGAAGCGCCGCTGGAACCAGGTCCCCACCGCCTCCAGGAAGGCCGTCCAGCCGGCGCTGGACTCGTCGTAGCGATGCGTTTCCGGATTGCGCGCGGCGACGGCCAGCGCGTCGATGATCGGCTCCGGCGTCGGCTGGTCCGGGTCGCCGATACCCAGGTCGACCAGGTCGCGGCCCTCCGCGATGGCCTTGCGCTTTAGTGCGGCGATCTCTCCAAACAGGTACGGCGGTATCTTCTCCAGCCGGCTGGCGCGGGCAATCACAGGGCTGCGGTCCTCCTCGAACGGGGCGTTGTGCGATCATTATACCCGGTGCCTGGTGGCCTCACCGCCAACTCCCTCTCCCGGCTACATGCTCGCCTGCCGGACCTCACCCCGCCCGCAAGCGGGTAACGGCCCCTCTCTCCTGGCCTCGCCTGGCGAACCACGCCCCCAACTTCCCGCTCCCGGACGGTCGCTTAGGCTCCCTGGGAGCGGGGGGCAATCTAGGAAGTCCCCTTCTCCCCGGCGATTGGAACGAGCCGCCCGGGAGAAGGGGATTTAGGGCGTGAGGTCCGTCCAGTCGCCCTACCCGCCACACAGCCAGGTTCTCCTCTCCCGGGCGAGTGGAACGAGCCGTCCGAGAGAGCGGGATTTTGGGGGCGAGGGCCGCCCAGCGACACGGGGACTCAGGGGTATGGCTAGTCCGCTACGGGAGCGCGTCGAGCGACCCATGTGCCGGCCGGCGGGGGCGGCATCACCGCGGCTCCTCCAGCACGGCCATGAGGACCGGTACGAGCTGCTTCTTTCGCGAGACCATGTCGTCCAGGTCGAACTCGCCGTCGGCGATGCGATTGAAAGGCAGCGCCTGCAGTATCCAGGTCTCGCCGCGGCAGAGCAGGCGGCTGCGGCCCATCACCACGTCCGTCACCATCAGGCATATCAGCGTCAGCCCCTCCTGCCGGCACCGCTCGTCCAGCGCTGCCAGCAGGTCTGCCCGGCGGTCCGGCAGCTCCTGCAGGGCCGCCACCTCCACCTGGCCGATGCTCACCTTCATCCCGCCCATCTGGTAGGACTTGCGGTCGGAGTCCAGGATTTCCGCGGGCGTGCGCGCCGTCAGACCGGGCGAGGCGCGAAGCAGCTCGTCTCCGTAGGCCTCCGTTTCGACGCCGGCGAGGCGCGCAAGCCATGCCGCAATAGAGCGGTCGCGATCGGTTGTGGTCGGCGAGCGAAAGACGAGCGTATCGGACAGGACCCCGCTTAAGAGCATTCCCGCCAGCGGCCTGGGAGGCTCGAGGTTGTGGTCGCGGCAGTACTCGGCGACGAGCGTCGAGGTGCTGCCCACGGGATCGACGACGAACGGGATGGGCGTGGCCGTGGAGGGATTGGCGAGCCGGTGATGGTCCAGCACGCCAATGATCTCCGCCTCGTCGGCATCGGCGACGGCCTGCGAGAGCTCGTTGTGATCCACGAGGATCAAGCGGGCGCGCGGTGGCGCAAGGATATGGCGCCGTGTCGCTATGCCGACGTACTTCCCCTCCTCCGAGACCACCAGGAAGTCGTCGGTCTCGCTTCGCAGCAGAGCGCTGCGGTGGTCGCTCAGCCGGTCGCGCTCACGATACGTCACCGCGGGCTCCGCTATCGTCTGGCACGGCTGCGCAAGCATCAGCGTGACGTTCATCGGCGCCATGTATGCCCTGGCGAGCGCGAGCGACGTGACGATACCGGCCGGCCGCCCTGTCTCGTCCACGACCGGAATGACGCGATCTCCCTCGGCGACGCGCGCCATGGCGGCGGGCAGCGGCGCGTCCGGCAGGACGGACGGCTGCGGCACGGCGACGTGTCCGAACGTCGGCGCGACGCCCGTCAGCAGGAACGGGGACGGCTGCTCGAATCGACGGAGAGCGAAGACGGCCTGCTCGGCGGGCTGACCGGCGCGCGCCGCGGTCGCATCCGTGTGGCCGATCGCGTTAAGGTACCAGGCGTAGCCGAGCGCTGACGCGATGGCATCCGTATCGGGGCGCTGATGTCCGATGACGTACGTGCGGGTCGTGTCCCAACGATCTTTTGGCGGCGGCATCATCGTGAGAGCCTCTCCAGTGTCGCCGTCATTACCTCTTCGGTCTGCGCCTGAATGGTGTAGAACATCGCCTCGCGGAGCAGCCGCTGGGCCGGGTGCGACCGAAGGTTGGCGGCGCCGCTCACCGACGTGACGGCGGCGTGCGCGGCCCGCACCGCGAACTCGATGCTCCAGGCGCGCAGCCTGACGCCGGTATCGAACTGGTCCGGCTCGCCGCCGTGCGGGATCGCCGCCTCGATCTGCCCGCGCAGCTCGTCCCATTCTGCGCCGAACGCCTCCGCGGCGCGCTTTATTGCGGGAATCGGCCGCCGCTCCGCGGAGGCGCAGAGCACGCGCACCGATGCGGCCGCGCAGCCGAGCGGCATCGCCGTCGCGCCAAGCACGCCGTTGCGGTCGTTGCGGCGCATCGTCTCGCGGTCGGAGAAAGAGAGCCGGTGCTCCTCGGGGATGAACCAGTTCTCCAGGGTCAGCTCCACGGTTGCGGAGGCGTTCATCGCGCAGAGTGGGAGAGGCGTCGAGGCGCGGAGCGCGCCCGCGTCCGCCGGCAAAGGAACGTCCGCGAAGACCGCCGGGAAGTCGGCCCGATCCGCGGGCGACCAGAGGTAGACGAACCGGCCGTCCAGGAGCGTCGCGCCGAAGACGACCTGGTTCATCAGCCCCCAGCCGGTGACCCAGGGCGCGGAGCCGTGAATCCGGTAGCCGCCCTCTTCCGGCACGGCGCGCAGCACGGGCGGACCGGGCCGGCGCAGGTGGGCGAAGGAGATGGCGCACATCGCAGCGCCGCGCGCCAGGTCCGGCAGCAGCAGCTCGCGGAGGGTATCGCTCGGTCCTGAGGCGATCATGCGGGACGGGCCGTGATGCTGTGCCTGAATAAAGGTGGTGACGCCGCAGTAGGAGGCGAGTATCTGCGTTACTTCTCGCTGCGTGGCGCCAGACGCGTCGAGCCCGCCGTACCTCCGGGGCGCGCCCATTCCGAGCAGGCCGGAGGCGGCGAGAGCCTCGAAGTTCCCGCGGTTGGGACCGGGAAGCTGGTCGCTCGTCTCGGCGTTCGGGCCGAGCACGTTCTCGCCGAGTCGCCGCGCGATCTCCCGTATCTCCGCGTCGCCGACGGCCGTCCGTCCCGGCGCGTCGGCCGCCTGCGCGGCGCCGATTGCGTCGGCGGTGCTCTCGTCTGGCGGCCTCTCGGGGGCCGGCGGCTGCGTCACGGGCGGGTCTCCTGATCGTCGCGGTACCGCGATAAGTTTACCCGGTTTGCGCTCCGCAAACTGAAGTTGCGAAACCGTGCAACAAAACCCCGTCGCCCACCTGTCTCTGATTCAACGGCCGCGCGCCGGCCCAATCCGCCCTTGAGAGGACACGACCTTGCCCGACCCGACGCCCAGCCCCCCGACCCAGGCCACCAACCAGGGACCCGGAACCAGTAACCAGGTACCCATCCTTCTCGACCTGCCGGACGAGCTCGCCGGCCCGCGCGTCCTCGTCCGGCCCTACCGGACCGGGGACGGCGCGGCGCTGTGGGAGGCCGTGGAGGAGTCGCGCGAGCACATCATGCCCTGGCTGCCCTGGGGCGACACGCACAAATCGCCCGACGATTCGGAGGCGTTCGCGCGGCGCATGCAGGCCAACTGGCTGCTGCGCGAGGACCTTTCGCTATCGATATGGGACCGCGCAGGCGCCCGCTACCTCGGCGGCAGCGGCCTGCACCGGGCGGACTGGAAGATCCCTTCGTTCGAGATCGGCTATTGGCTGCGGAAGTCGGCCGCCGGCCAGGGCTACATGACGGAGGCGGTCCGGCTCATCACGGAGCTGGCGTTCACTACGCTAGGCGCAAAGCGCGTCTTCATCCGGTGCGCCGCCGCAAACACCAGGAGCGCCGCCGTTCCGCCGCGGGCGGGCTATACGCTGGAGGGAGTACTGCGCAATTCCCACGTGGACGCGCGCGGCGCCCTCCACGATATGATGCTCTTCGCCATGACGCCGGAGGACTACGAGCGCGCGCTCCCAACCCGAAGCTGAGTCCTGGTGATAGTCAACTCCATGCGAGCGCAATAAGCCGGTCGATTTCGCCTCGACCGGCTTCGCGCAGCGCCGGGGCCGCCGCACCCGCAAGCGGGTACCAGAACCCCGCGCACCCAGGGGGTACCCGGTGGCCTTCGGCCCAGTTCCCGCCTGCGCGGGAACATCGAATCCGACGGGTCGCGTTCAGATTGTTCGGTCGTCGCTCGAAGGCACGAAAGTCAATGATCGATTCGTGCCTCACTGCTCTCGATCGGCGAGCGTGATCCCCCACCTATTCGGCAGATTATCGATCGTTATGCTGGGACGTCGCGCGCGGCCTGCGTTCGGGTGGTTGGAGGTATAGCCTATCGGCTGACGGGGAATTCGACCACGACGCGGCCGCCGCCCTCGGCGCGGTTCTCGTACCGGACGCTGCCGCCGAGATCGTGTCGCCCGGCGATGTCGATCAGGCAGAGGCCGGTGCCGGTTGCGGTGCGCCAATCAAAGTTTGCCGGGAAGCCGCGGCCCTCGTCGCTCACCTCCAGCCGGACGGCGCCGTTCGAGCGCGCCAGCGTGACGTGGACGACCCCCTTGCCGTGCTTGATCGCGTTCGTCGCCATCTCGTTTACCAGTATGCAGAGGCTGCCGATCTCATTCACTGAGAGCACCACGTCCTCTGCCTCGCAGCGGATTTCGCGGCCGTGCGCTATCGCTTCCAGCAGCGGCATCAGCTTCTCCAGGGCAGTTCGCGCCGAGATCGACCCGACGTCGGCCTCTTCCCGCGAGCGTTCCATCAGCAGGTCGTGCATTGCCGCCAGCGAGCAGGTGTGGTGCTCGATGCGGCCAAGCGCCGTCACCGGAACCGTGTCCTTGCCCTCCTCGATCGGGAGCTGCGCCAACGCCATGATAACCTGAAGATTGTTGCGGACATGGTGATGCGTAACTTCTACCGAGAGTCTCAGCCGGGCATTGAGCGCCTCGATGGCCTCCTGATGCGCCCGCAACCGCTCTTCCGTCACCTGCCGCCGCTCGATCTCCCTTTGCGCAGACCGGAACGATCGGGCGTTGTCCACCGCCAGCGCCGCGCTATGCGCCATGTCCTCTGCGATCGCCATCTCGGATTCCGTATAGCGCCTCCCGGACTCGGCCGATACGAACGTGATGACGCCGATCGTCGCGCCACGCGCGTTCATCGGCACCAACATGACGGACGTGAACCCGACCTGGCGCATTTTCCGGAGGTGCTCCTCGTCGCGCGCGCCGGCGACGAGCATGGCGTCCGATATCTCGGGGTAGATCTCCGTGCGCCCGGTCCGAAGTACTCGCGGCACGCCCGTCGGCGCGTCCGGCTCGTACGGGTACCGCTGCTGAAGCTCCTTGGCCCACCGCACCTTGTCCGGATCGACATGCGCAACGGCAAGCTGCCGCACGCCCGAATCGGGCTCGACGATGTGAACGACGCACCAGTCCGCAAGGGTGGGTACGGCAAGCCTCGCGACGGTTGCGAGCGTCGTTTCGTAGTCGAGCGAGGAGGCGAGGGCCGCGCTGGAATCGGCCAGGAACCGCTCCGTCTCCGCCGCGCGCTTCCGCGAATCGATGTCGGTGCAGGTACCGAACCAGCGGACAACACGGCCATTTTCGTCGTTCAGCGGCACGGCCCGCACGAGAAACCAGCGATAGGACCCGTCCGCTCCCCGCAAGCGATGCTCCACCTCGTATGGCCCGCCGCTGTCCACGGCCTGCGCCCAGAGAGCGCGCGCGTGCTCGTCGTCATCGGGGTGATTGAAGGTGGGCCTCTCGCTGGATTGCATCTGCTCCGGCGTGGATCCGGTGTAGTCGTACCAACCCCGATTGAAGAACTCCGGATTGCCCTCTGCGTCGGCGATCCAGGCGAGCTGCGGCATGGCTTCGGTAAGCTGGCGGTATTGCGATTCGCTCTGCCGGAGCGCCTCCTCCAGCAGCTTCTGCTCGTGGATGTCGGTGGTGGTTCCGATCCAGCGCGTGATCTCTCCCGCCGCGTCGAGGAGCGGCACCGCGCGGACGAGGAACCAGCGATACACGCCGTCATGCCGCCGGATGCGCAGCTCACAGGAATAAGGCGCGCGCTCCTCGCGCGCCCTCTTCCAGATCGGAACCAGATGCTTGAAATCGTCGGGATGATGAAGCACGTTGGATGGGAGCCGGTCGGCCTGCGTCAGCGTAAGGCCGGTGTAGTCCATCCAGCGCTGGTTCACAAAGATCGCCTCGCCGTCCGCGCCGCACGCCCATACGAAATCGGGAACCGCCTCTCCCAGAGTCCGATAGAGCCGCTCGCTCTCCTGCAGCCGCGAGAAGGCCTCCTGCTCGATCTTCCGCCGCTGCGCGCTCTGCTGGCTAAGATCGTGGCGCAGTCGCGCGAATTCGGTTTCCTGCTGCCGAAGGTCCCGCCGAGCGGCGCGCAGCTCGAGCTGGGCGACGACCTGCCGGCCGATCTTGGCGAGAGTGCCGGCGGGGTCTCCGGTCGCGCCGCGCGTGGCGCGATCGGCGATGCATAGGGCGCCAAACTGTGCGCCGGATTCGTCCAAGAGCGGCGCGCCGGCAAGGTATCGGATCGGGCCCTGCTCGTCGGTATCCGGCCGCTCCGTCGGCTCCGGTGGCGCTGTCGACAGCTGGACCGGAGCGCCGGCCTCGACGATCCGCCTTCCATGGAGCTCGGCGACGACCTGGTCTGAAGGCGCGAAGCGGGGGCCGCTCAAGATCGTCCTGTTCGGCCCGATGACCAGGTAGAGGAATGCGATCGGCGCGCCTGTCAGGTCGCGCGCCAGCTGAAGCAGGTCGCCGAAATCGGCGTCGAACATCTCCTGAGGTATCTGCTCGCGGCTGAGGTAGTCGGGGATCGTGGTTCGAGCAGGCGGTTGTCCTGGTTCAACGGGCATCTTCGGCCTTCATGGGCTTAAGCGGAGCCGCGCAGAGAGGATACCCGTCCGCCAGTCCGGGCACGCTCGTCGGGCGGCCGCTGCACGCCCTGGCCTTGTCCGCGTGGCACGCGGGCGGCGGACGGAATCACGATGGTCGCGACACCTCGGCCGGAGCTGCGTCGCGGCAGCATCACATGGCCTGGTATCTGTGTCGGGATTATAGAACGAAAAACTCAGGGTGTCGTTACAGCGGGCGAGCGGCGGCGACGTCTATTCGCCTGCGCGCCGGGCGACCTCGATCAGGCCAAGCTCCTCCGCGCCGCGCTTGAGTCCGCGCAGCCGCTTCCGATTGGCGCGCGCCAGCACCCGGAACACCAGCGGGTCGCACAGCCAGCCGATCCAGGGATAGCGCGCCTCGTAAACGCACTTGAATGTTACCTCCGTATCGCCGTCCTCCAGCGCGCGGAAGTGCCAGCTGCCCACCAGCTGGCGGAAATACCGCGGTCCACGAACCATCTTCACGGCCATCACGGAGGGCCGTGTAAACCCGAAGTACTCCAGCGTCACCGAGAGGCCCGCCGCATACCTCAGCCGAACGCGCGAGCCCGTGCCCGGGGCGGTGCCACGCACGAAGCTTGCCTCGCGCAACAGAGGGTCCCAACGAAGCTGCCGGTCGTAGTCCGATGCGAGATCGAAGACCGCCTCCAGTGGCGCGTGAATCTGCATTATACTTCCGAGCGCCGGCACTCAACTGCTCCTTCGACAGCACGAGGGCCCGGGACCGCCGCGATAGGTCGGCCGCAGGATTTCAACCACACTATTGCGAATGATAATCTACCATGAATTTACAAAAACTTCGGAGATTTTCCGGCGCATTTCTACTGTTTGCCGCAGGCGCCGTTGTTCCAGCCGGGCGCTCTCTGGCGCAGGAGCCGGTGAAGCCGCTCGTTCCTGGCGCGACGCCCGCGCCCACGCACGGCCATTCGGTCCTCGGCGAGGCGTTCAACGAGGGGCCACGCCAGCACGCCTATCTTATGAAGGGCATGCCGAACATTGTATTCCCCGTTACCACCGCCAAGACCGCAGCACAGCGGTTCTTCACCCAGGGAGTGGCTCAGCTTCACGGGTTCTGGTACTTCGAGGCGGAGCGGTCATTCCGGCAGGCCGCCGCCATCGATCCGAGCTGCGCAATGGCGTACTGGGGCATGGCGATGGCGAACACCAACAACGCTGCGCGCGCCCGCGAGTTCATCCGGCGGGCCGAGGAAAAGCGCGCCAATGCAGGTTCGCGCGAACAGATGTGGATCGACGCCCTGGCCGGCTACTACAAGCCGGATGCCAGGGGCAAGGAGCGCGATCAGCGCTACCTCGACGCGCTCCAGGCGATCGTGAAGGCGTATCCTGCGGACCTGGAGGCCAAGGCGTTCTTCTGCCTCGAGAGCTGGGAGCACGCGAACACAGTCCCAATCAAGGACTATGCTGCGGTCGACGCGATGTATGCCGACATCCTGAAGCAGAACCCGATGCACCCGCTGCACCACTATCGAATCCACTTGTGGAACAGCCGGGACGACGCCAAGGCACTCAACTCCGCGGCGCTGTGCGGCCCGTCGTCGCCGGGCATTGCGCACATGTGGCACATGCAGGGCCACACCTACTCGTCGCTGCACCGGTACGCCGACGCCGCATGGTCGCAGGAGGCGGCGGCCCGCGTGGACCACGCGCAGATGAACCGCAACCGGATCATGCCGGACGAGGTGTTCAACTACGCGCACAACAACCAGTGGCTCGTGGAGGACCTGGACTACATCGGCCGCGTCCACTCGGCGATCGACCTGGCGAAGAACATGGTCGAGCTTCCGCGTCACCCCGCCTACAACACGATAGGCGGCAGCCGGAGCGCGGCCGAAGGCCGCATGCGCCTGCTGCAGACGCTGCAGGACTACGAGCTCTGGGACGACGCGATCGCGCTCAGCCGCACGAACTACCTGGAGCCGACCGATCTGCCGGACCACCAGATCGAGCGGCTGCGGCTGCTCGCGGTTGCTGCCTGCAGCAAGCCGGACGTCGCCCTGCGCGACGAGGTGGAGCGCGCGCTCACTGCGATGAAGCAGTCCGGCAAGGCCAGGATATCCGACGGCGAGAAGACGCTCAGCGAGGCGGAGCGCAAGAGCGTGGACGACATCCTCACCGAGATGCGCTGCTACGCCGCGATAGGCGCGGGCGACAGGGCGGACGCCGCGGCGCTTCTCACGCAGCTCGGCGACAAGCTTCCGCGTGAGCGCGCCGCACGGCTCTGGATGCGCGTCGGCAACACCGATAAGGCGATCGAGCTGGCCAGGTCGGGCATCAATGGCCGGGCCGGACAGGTTGCGCCGCTCGGCTGCTACGTCGATATCCTGTTCCAGGCCGGCAAAAAGGACGAGGCGCGCAACCAGTTCAAGAAGCTGCGCGAGATATCCGGCTCGATCGATTCGGAGGATATGGCGACGGTCCCGCTGTTCAGGCGCCTCTCGGTCGCCGCGGACGGGCTAGGCCTCCCGATCGATTGGCGCCTGCCGCCGCCCATGCTGAAGGATATCGGGCCGCGGCCCCCGCTCGCCAGCCTCGGCCCGTTCCGCTGGCACCCGGTCGCGGCATCCGGCTGGACGCTGGCGGACAAGGAGGGCAAGCGCGTCAGCCTCGCCGACTATACGCGCCGGGGCCGGCCGGTGATCATGGTGCTGTATCTCGGCTCGGGCTGCCCCGCCTGCGTCGAGCAGCTCAACGCGCTCGCGCCGATGGCGAAGGAGTTCGACGCGGCCGGCATCTCGCTGGTCGCGATCGGGGTCGATCCGCGCAAGGAGCTGCACCAGACGCTGGAGCAGTGCAAGACGCCGGAGGGCTTCCCGTTCCCCGTGCTGTCGGACAAAGAGATGCGCGTATTCAAGGCCTATCGCGCCTACGACGACTTCGAGAAGATGCCGCTGCACGGCGTCTACCTGATCGACGGCAGGGGCCTGGTCCGCTGGCAGGACATCGGTTTCAAGCCCTTCACGCAGACAAAGTTCCTCCTTGACGAGGCCAGGCGCCTGCTGGCCCTTCCGGAGGTCGCCCAGACCGGCGTGGCCGGGGAAGTCGCGAACTGATCGAGGCTATTGGGGATGGGACACTTCGTATTTGAGGGTCGGGTGGCCCATGCGGGAGGCGTAGTAGGCGTCGCTGGCAGGGTCCCAGCCGAAGTTCGTAAACCAGCCGGCGGCCCACTGCTTGGCAGGCGTCCAGTCCGGCGGGCTCTCCTTGGGCCAGGTCGGGAAGGGCGCCGCCAGAGTCCAGGTCGCGCCGCCATCCTCCGACCGCCATAGCCCCGCCACATGGTCCCGCCGCGCGACGACGACGATCTGCCTCTCGGTGCGGCCGAAGAACGGTCCCCACGCCGCTTCGATCGGGCCGCCCTGCGCCTGCCAAGTCTGGCCCCTGTCTCTGCTGACGAGCAGGCCCTCTTTAGACACCCAGTAGCCTACGCCTTTGAAAACGCAGAGAACGCGGCCCGTCGGGGTACGGTCCGACACTCTGCTCCAGGTGGCGCCGCCGTCCGTGCTGCGCAGGATGCCGTCGCCCCGGCTCGCGACGAAGGCGGTGAAGTCGAAGATTCCGACGGCCGTGAAGTCCTCGCCGAGCAGCTTCCAGGATTTGCCTCCATCGGCGCTCGCGTGCAGCTCGCCGCCGGATTCGTGGTGGACCGCCAGGAGCGATTGCGGGCGGGGAACGCTCCAGTCGACGGCGCCGTAGTCCCAGCCCCTGCCGTGCGGCTCGAAGGGCTGCCAGGTCCTGCCGCCATCGAGCGTCATGCCGCTGCGGCCGTCGAGCATGAAGCAGGCGAGCCGCCCGCCTGCCGGATCGAGGTTGATTGCGTAGCCGGTCTCGCAGCGGCCGCCTATCACGCCCGCCGTATCGCGCGCAAAGGTCACTCCGCCGTTCGTGCTGGTCCAGATGCCCTGGTCCGGCACGATCAGCCGCACGACGCCGCGCCGGTCGACCGCGACGCCCGCCGTACCGCCGGGCCAGCTCGGCTTCTTGCCGGCGTCGGTCAGGCTTTTCAGAATACCGTCCGAGATCGGCTGCCACTCGGGGGCGGCGGCGGCCTGACAGGCACGAGCGGTGGCGCAGCGGCGCTGAGATACCTGCGGCACCGAGCCGGACCGCACTGCTGGCCCTACGGCCGCCATCGTGCGCAGGCGGAGCGGCGGGGTCGCGGCGCCGGATTTGATGCGCGCGGCGCCGAAGTAGGTATCCTTGTACTCGCCGCGACCGAACATAGCCTGCTGGTCGGCGTAGTGCGGGTTGGCAGGGTCCTGCGAATCGCCATAAGGGAGCACGCTCCAGGAGCGGACGCCCTTCGGATCGAGGTCGACGATCATGCGGAAGCTGGAGCCGCCGGCACAGACGATGCGGCCGTTGGCGAAGGGACCGAAGTTCGGCGTCACCGTGGCCGTCGCGTCGCCTGGCGCGAAGTAGCCCAGCCCGGAGACCGGCGCCGTGTGCTCGCCACGAACGGAGACATGCACCTCGCCCCAGGGTTCATCGAGCGGGCCGTGCGGCAACAGGTACGCAGCGGCTTTGTCGAGCGCGGAATCGAACGCGGCAGCCTCTTCCGTGGTCCACGCCTCGCCGCGCTCCGTCTTGCGGGCGATCGCGGGCATACGCCTGTCGGCGCGCATCCAGTACAGATACAGTGCGCAGCCCTTCGAGCCGACGTCGGCGCGGCAGTCCCAGTGGCGCAATACCTCGAGCGCCTGTGCATGAAGCCGCTCGGCGTCGATCTCTTCAGGGGCTTTCTCATACCGGTGAACCCCTGTTGGACCGGTGATACTTCCAAAGAATCGACGAAGCTTCTCCTGCTCGATGAGGCGATTGATCAGGCTTCTCGCATAGGGCACGAGCGTGTCGGTGGCGTAGGATTTCGCCTTATCGAGGGTGACGCGGTCGTCGCCGGTGAGCAGCTCCTTGAGGCGCTCGTAGCGGGTGGTCGAGCCGTAGGAGGTGACGTACTCCGGCCAAGCGGTCGACTTGATCTCGCCGCCAAGCGTGGTGAGCCAGGGCGCGGTGTTGCAGTTGATCAACAGGCCGGACGCCGGGTCTTCGGCGTGAGGCAGGGCGTCTAGCGGCCAGGGATCGCCCCACTTTGTGCGCGGGTCGTCGCCGGGTACGGCCTTGCTCCAATCGAGCGTCTCGTCCCGCCGCGGCACATTGGCGTTGTACTGGTAGCCGATGTGGCCCCGCGTGTCCGCGTAGACGATGTTCCACATCGAGAGACCGTGATCCTGGAGCGCGGCGCGGAACTCGGCCGCGGTGCGCGCGCGGGCCATGCGCAGCGACTGACGAAACATTGCGCCGAGGTTCGGGATGGCGAGCCGGACTGCCTGCGGGCTGAGCGGCGCGAGCGGCCCCCAGGCGGTCCGGCGGGCGGTCTGCTTGAGCGTCTTCAGCGCGGCGCCCTCGCGGAAGCGCAGCTCCAGCGGGACCTGCTCGAAATCGCGCCAGACGCCGTGATAGCTGTACTGGTTCGGATTTGCAGGATTGGTCTTGACCGTTACGAAATCGTAGAGGCGTGGGTTGTTGTTCGTCATCGACCAGGCGACGTGGTCCGTATGGCCCATCGAGCCGAACGGGAGACCGGAGAGCGTGATGCCGTGGAAATTGAACGTACGGCAGTAGACGGCATACTCGTACCAGAGCAGCGGGCCGCTCCAGTTCAGGTGCGGATCGATCGATAGGATCGCACGGCCATTGGCGGTTCGCTTCGGCGCGATGGCGAACTGGTTCGAGCCGATGCCGGGCAGAAGCCGGTTGGAAATCTCCTGAAGCGGGAAGGCCGCCTGCGCGAGCTGCGCCAGCGAGATCACGTCCACCGGCGTGAACGGCTCGATCCAGCCCGGAATCCGGCCCTTCTGCTCGGC
>Ga0070735_10002952_pt1 | contig 15067 bp, 13 predicted proteins | sample Coa_R1_FD_66443 | JGI IMG/M metagenome (GOLD analysis project Ga0070735, IMG submission 66443) | Surface soil microbial communities from Centralia Pennsylvania, which are recovering from an underground coalmine fire - Coalmine... | ecosystem: Environmental > Terrestrial > Soil > Unclassified ... | reverse complement strand
TTGCCGGATCTGCTGGTCGAGACGGTTTTCGTTCGTGATGACGCGGTCGATCACTTGATCCATCGTCCGTGCTTGCTGCGGCTCCGGTGCTGCCGCGCTGGCGATGGTCCCGGACCCGCCCAAGACCAATCCGAGGACAACTGTAGCTAGCTGACGCATTTCTCTCTCCCCTCAATAGGCCAGGCGGAACTCAATCCGCACGCGTGCCGGAAAATCTACCGGCTGGCCTTCGCGTTTTGCAGGTTTGAACTTGATTGTTTGGGCCGCACGGACCGCAGCCTCATCGAGGCCGTGGCCCAATCCGCTCACGACGCGATTCACTTGCATGGTGCCGTTCGAGAGGAACACCACGTCAATGACCACATCTCCTTCTAACTTAAGACTACGCCCTTCCGCCGTGTATTCCGGCTTGGGCTTTTCCAAAATGTCAACAGGCGTGTCCACCGGTCCGCCGGCGGCCACCTTCTTCTTCGGCGCATCCGACACCGTTTGGTCTCCGAACCCGGAAGACACTACTTTTCCTTGTTTGCCTCCGCCGGGCGGCGGGTTAGCGATACCATTTCCAAACCCCGTGCTAGCCACGGTTCCTCGAATTCCTTTGTCGCCCCCCGTGCCGTTTCCATAACCAGGCCCGCCAGGCAGCGCCGGCGAACCCAGCCGGTTCACGTTTGTCGCGTGCTGCGCGTCGCCCTTGCCCGGCATCCCGTTGGGATCCCCAAAGCCGCCCGTCTGCACCTTGTCCACCGGTGCCTTCACCGTCGCGGGCGCTGCGCTCCCCGAACTCATGTTGTTCAGCTTCACGTCTTCTTTGGGCCGCTTCGGTCCATTGTTTGCCGTATCGATCTTCGCCGCTTCGAGATGCGCCTGCATCTCCGGCGCCAGCGCTTCCACTTTTTGCACCTTCGGCATCACAGCTTTCGGTATTTCGAAGATGTGCGGCTTTTTGGGATCCAGCTTGATCGGCTCGACCACTTCCGGTTTTGGCGGCGGTGGCGTTTTCGCTTTCACCACCTTCGCAGGCGGCGGGGGCGGCGGTGCCACCGGAATCTCCGTCAGCGGTGCAGCTATCTCGACATTTCGATAGTTCAACGCCGTCTTCAACTGGTCCGGATAAATCAGTGGAATCAGCACGCAAAAAATCAGCAAGGCCAGTTGGACTCCCGCGCTGAGCCCTATCCGGCTCCATCGCGGTTTTGCGTCTGGCAGTAAGGCGAGTCTCGCGGCTACCGGTTTTGTTCCAATGGCCGCCTTCCACGCGTCTGAATTCGGTAGACGGCGCCTGTCGGCGTCAAAGCCCACGCCTAGCCGCGTCGCGCTCCTCGGTGAATCTGCAGTCATGGTTGTCATCCGCGTGCCGCCTCAGAAAGTTCATTCGTGGGAACCTTGGACATCTAGGAAGGCCTAGCGTTCCCAAGTTCGCCAGTTTCTTTTCAGTTCGTGCGCTTAACCAGTACTAGGTTACGTACGGGGCTGAGGGTGTCCGAATAGGACTTTCGTACTAGCGTCGCGAAGTCGCTAATGGCCCGCTCGCGCATGGTTCGCACCCTGTGCTAACCCAGCGAGGCGGTTCTTGTTGCGGGGTTGGGGTACGCAACGCGCTATAGGATACCGCAATCAAGCCCTTTAGGGTCGTACTTTTACGTACACTTCCTCCCGTACCGGATTAAGCTCCTAGGATGCCAAGGGTACCCATTCCGTTGGATGCTCTGCGATACTGTAAATACCTGAATTGCTGATGAAAAAAACCACTCCAGACCGTCCTGAAACCAGTACGCTCGCCGGGCGCACCCTTCCCGCCGAGACGACGCCATTGGTTCCTTCGGCTCGGCTAGAGGTGCTCTACTCCCAGTCGAACGCCTCCCGCTGGCGCCTCTCTCGGGACCGGTTTGCCGCTTCCCTGCAACGCAGCGCCGAGAAACGCCTCGCCAGTGGCGTCCTCGCACCCGAAAAACTCGAAGAATATCTCGCCGCCCTGCATCTCGAAGACTTAGCGCTCGCCACCGCTTGCATGGAGAATTGCGAATCTGCGTGGGAACATTTCGTCGCTTCCTATCGCCCTTACCTTCGCGCCGCTGCCGCCGCCGTTCTTCGATGCAGCTCCGCTTCCCCGGAAGCCTGCGAACTCGCCGATTCTCTCTTCGCCGAACTCTATGGCCTCGCGGACGGCGCGCGCCGGGAACGCTCGCTTTTCCGTTATTTTCACGGCCGCAGTTCGCTGAAAACCTGGCTGCGCGCCGTTCTCGCGCAGCGCCACATTGACGCCATCCGCGCAGGTCGCCGCTTCCAGTCGCTCGAAGACGACGAAGCAAAATCCCCCGGCGCGCAAACCATCCAGAAACTTTCGCACACCGTTTCTGTTCCGCCCTCCGACCCGCATCGTGAACGCTACTCCACGCTTTTCGTCCGCGCGCTGCAGGCAGCTCTCTCCGCACTCGATGCACGCGATGAACAGCGCTTGCGCCTCTATTACGCCAAAGAGCAAACCCTCGCCGAAATCGGCAGGCAACTCAATGAGCACGAATCCAGCGTCTCGCGCAATCTCGATCGCATCCGTCTGGCTCTCCGTCGCACCGTCGAAGAAACTCTTCGCAACGGTTGCCCCGCCGCCAACGGTTTCGCCGCCGAGCTAGGCCTCAGCGACGCCCAAATCTCTCTCTGTTTTGAGTACGCCTCTGCGGACGCCTCCTTCGATCTCGAACAGCTGCTCCAGCGCCGCACTGGCTCGCGCCCCGCAGCCGGGAGGTCCGACCCATGAAGCCCGGCCTCTCGAGCTCTCATTGCAAGAACCCGGCCAACCATCGTTCTAAGAAAGGAGAAGACCATGGCGCCTGACGATCGCGACCGAACCTTTGAAAAAGCGCTCGCCCGCCATCTGCGTGCTTCTGCGCCGCAAAGCCTGGACGCCAGTTCCCCGGCTGGAGCGCCTGTCCACCCTTCCGTCGAACTCTGTCCCGATCCCGAGATGCTCGCGGCCTACCACGATGGCTCACTCTCTTCCGAGGAACGTAATCTTTGGAAGCACCATGTCCTGAAATGCGACCGCTGCCAATTCGTCCTCTCCCATCTTGAAACACCTCACGTCGCGGTCCATTTGGACATCGGCAAAAATGTCGAGGCGTTGCAGCCCTCCCTGCCGGCTGCCAGAACTCCTTCTTCGGTGCGCGTAGCCGGTCCGAGTCCCCTACACACCCTGCGCTGGCTCTGGCTCGTGCCTGCGGGCGCCATCGCCGCAACCCTCATTGCTTGGGTCTCCCTGCAAGAAAAGAAGCCTGTGCAGGTCGCCCCGTCATCGCCCGTTGAAGTCGCCGAAAACCGTCAGCCATCCGTCGCCGCGCCTTCAGCGGAGACCGCGCCCGCGCCTCCTAGCGAACGCAACGAGCGTAAGGAAAAGGATCAGATCACCGTTCCCTCCGCGGGCGGAGTCGCCGGTGCCACTACGGTCGATCGCGATTCCACGCTTGAAGAACTGCGTCAAGAAGATCTGCGTAAGAGCACACAGCTAGCCCAGCGAACTCCGAGTCAGTATGCGGCTAGCCCTGCTCACGGACCTTCCTTTACCGCGCAAAAACAAGAACAACAAATAGGCCGAATTGCCGCGGGTAGGGCCGGAGCCTTCGACCAAAAGAAGCTCGACGCGCCATCTGCCGCCGGCGCAATTGGGGGAAGAAGCGGGGACTCCCTTGCCAAGGCAGTTCCGGCACTCCCGCCGTCCCCGCCGCCTCTCGCAGCTTCCGAACCCGGCTTCCTAACCGATGACTCCGTCTCCGCTCCCCTAAAGGACCAGGAACGGTCTCCGGCCGCGCCGGCACCCTCGCCAAATTCCGCAGCAGCCAAGACGAAGGCGGCAAACGCTTCAAACGTCAATGCAGTTTCCGCGATGGCCGAATCGGTCGAAGTTTCCGGCGCCCTCCAATCCGCCGCCGCATCGCGCACCCCAGAACATGCCATGCTGCGCGCCGCCGCCCTACAGAATCCCCATGTTTTCTGGGCCCCCGGCGGAAAACAGGCTTGGCGCATTGGTCCCGCCGGCATGCTCGAGCATTCCACGGATAAAGGTCTCAATTGGACGCCACAGATCAGCGGCGTTTACACCGACCTCCTCGCAGCGTCCGCCCCTAGCACCAAAGCCTGCTGGATTGTCGGCGCCTCCGGCACCATTCTGCGCACTACGGACGGTGGCACGCACTGGACTAAGCTGGACTCGCCCGTCACCAACGATCTCACCGGAATTCGCGCCACGGATGCCAAGCACGCGCTGATCTGGTTTGTTCTCGACTCGCAGACCGGTTTCACCACCACCTACCAGACTAGCGACGGCGGAGCGACTTGGTTTCTTGTTCCCACTCCGTAGTACCAGGCAAGCACCGCTGCCGCCTCTTGCAAGGAATTCTAGCCTCGTCGTTCTAAGCTGGAAGCTAAATTCTGGTCGAGGTGAACATCATGGAAATCCGCACATCAAAAGTGAAGGGCCGCCTGCCCTGGATTCTCTCCGGCACCGCTTTTCTGCTTGCCGCCGCTGCTTTCTTTTATCCTGCGTGCCGCAGGCAACACGTTTTCGCATCGCAAGACAAGCCCGCGCAAGAAAAAGAAGCTCCTCGCGCCACAGGCCCCGATCAATCCACCAGCCTCACGGATCAGACCGATCTCAACGTCACCGTCTACAATTCCAACATCGCTCTCGTGCGCGACGTCCGCAATCTCAACTTGCCCGGCGGCACCTTCCGGCTCAAATTCATGGATATCGCCGCGACAGTGAATCCCGCAACGGTCCATTTCCGCTCTCTCACCGATCCCGACAAACTCGGCGTCATCGAACAGAACTACGAATACGATCTCCTCGAACCCGCCAAACTCCTGCACAAATACGTCGGCAAGGAAATCACTCTCGTCCGCTCTTATCAGGACAATGGCACCACCAAGCACGAAGAAATCAAGGCCACCCTTCTCTCTGATAACAACGGCCAGGTCTGGAAAATTGGCAACGACATCGTCACCGGCGGTTACGCCGAAAGTTACCGGTTCCCCGACATCCCCGCCAATCTCTACGACCGCCCTACCCTTCTCATGTCCCTCGAAAATTCCGGCTCGCGTAAACAGCAAATCGAAGCTTCCTACCTTGCCGGCAATTTATCCTGGAATTCCGATTACGTCCTAACGATAGCCCGCGACGACAAAGTCGCCGACCTCGACGGCTGGGTCACGCTCGTGAACAACAGCGGCACTGCCTTCCACAACGCGCGCCTCCAACTCGTTGCTGGCGATCTGAATCGCCTCCCGGCCAATGGTCGCGCCGATCTGATGGAATTGCGAACCAAGGCAATGGCTGCTCCTGCCGCTCCGCAATTCCAGCAGGAAAATTTCAGCGAATACCATCTCTACACGCTTGGCCGCCGCACCTCCGTTGAGGATAAAGAAACCAAGCAAATCAGCCTTCTCCAAGGCTCCGGCGTCCCTGTCGAAAAAATCTTCGTCGTCAACGGGCAAAACTACTACTACCACAATCGCCAGAACCCCGGCTCACCGATCAAAGACGCCGTCATGGTCTACTACAAATTCAAAAACGACGAGAAAGCTGGCCTCGGTATTCCCATTCCCGCCGGCAACGTCCGCGTCTACCAAAAAGATTCCAAAGGCGGCATTCTCTTCGTCGGCGAAGATCGCATCGACCACACCCCCAAGGATGAAAACATCTCCGTTCACATCGGCAACGCCTTCGATGTCGTCTCCGAACGCAAACAAACCGACTACAAGAGCATCGGCACCAACACCTGGGAAATGGAATTTGAAATTACGCTGCGCAACCACAAAGACACGCCCATCACCGTTCAGGTGAACGAGCCGGTTGGTGGTGACTGGGAAATGCTGAATTCCAGCTACAAATACACAAAAACCAGCGCCTGGGCCGCTCAATTCAATGTCCCAGTCGACAAAAACGGCACCTCCGTCCTCCGCTACCGCATCCGCGCCCACTGGTGATTTCGCTGGCCTACTCGGGCAGCGCCCAAGCTCTACCGTGGGGGCACAATACATCGTGCCCCCGTAGCCTTGTCTTGTTTCTCTTGCTTCCTTACTCTGATTCCGCCACAAAAATCATCTCTGGCGACGCGTCCCCCAGCGGCGACCGGTCAAAATCCCCATAAACTGCGCGAACCCGGAATCCGCAGCGCGCGAGCAAATGCTCCACCTCATACCGAAAAAAATACCGAAGCGTCCACGCAAACACCAGACGCTCTTCCTTCCCACGCGCATCGGTCACATAAAAAATCATCTCCACATCATTTCTCTGCTGCGCCCGGTGAAAGGCCGTCACTCGCTCCATAATCCTTACCCGCCGCCCGTCCGGCATCGCATACTCCGACACCAATGCTTCCTTCTGGTACGAGGGGTCATGCATCCGCTCCGCATCCGTCTGAAACACATCCAAAATCAACCGCCCGCCCCGTTGTCCAAATCGCCGTACCGCCGGTGAAAGGTGTCTGCGCACCGACTCCAAACATGAGATCTGTGCGTCAATCTCCAAAAGATGCTGCAGGGGCCGAAACGGAATAATCACCAGCCTGAATTTTTCCCCCAGATCGAACCGCGTCATATCCCCCTGCACCAAATGCACGCGCTTACGCGACTCAGTCTGCAGTCCCGCCCGCTTCTGATTGCCTCGCTCCAGCATCCGCTCCGAAATGTCCAATCCCGTAACGCGATGCCCCGCCTCTGCCAACGCCAGAGTAATCCGCCCCGTTCCGCAACCCAGCTCCAGCACCGGATCGCCAAATTCGTGCACTGCATCGCGGTAAAACGCCACATCTCGCAGGCGTCCCTGCACAATCGGCGACTCGTCGTAATAATCCGCAATAAACCCGTCGTAAAGCGCGCTGCTCATAGCATTTTTCTTTGCATCATTACATCTTTACTTCGTTACTTCGCCTCCCGCTCCTACTCAACCACCGCATCCGCCTCAATCTCCACCAGCATCTCCGGCGAAATCAACTTGCTCACCTCCACCATGCTCGTCGCCGGACGTATCGCCCCGAAAAACTCCCCATGTGCCCGTCCAATCTTTTCCCACTCACCGATGTTGGTAACGAAAATCCGCGTACGCACTACATCCTTCAAACTTGCTCCCGCCTTCGCCAGCGCCGCCTCAATGTTTCGAACCGTCTGCACCGTCTGCGCATACGGATCTCCCACGCCAACGATTCTCCCGTCCGGCCCCGTCGCTGTGGTCCCCGAAACCGTTATCACGTTTCCTATACGCACCGCCCTCGAATACCCCACAATCGGCTCCCAAGCTGTTCCGCTAGAAATATTCTCCCGTGCCAAAATAGTCTCCTTTGCTTCAGCTCACTGTGTCACCGCGAGGCTGCATGCTAAACTGAAAGAATTATGGCACAGCCCAAGCGCTATCTTTCCGCCTTGCCGTGCGCCGGAAAACTTCATGCTCTGTAACAACATTCTCGAAGCCATTGGCCACACGCCGCTGGTGCGCCTCAATCGCATCAACCAGGGCCTGAAGCCGCAGATCTACGTCAAAGCGGATTACACCAATCCGGGCGGCTCGGTCAAAGACCGCATTGGCATCACCATGATCGATGATGCCGAGAAGCGCGGTCTTCTCAAGTCAGGCGGCACGATCATTGAAGGCACGAGCGGCAACACCGGCATGGGGCTCGCGCTGGTCGCCGCTGTCCGCGGATACAAAATGGTCTTTACCATTACCGACAAGCAATCCAAAGAAAAAGTCGATCTCCTCAAGGCTCTCGGCGCCGAAGTGATCGTCTGCCCTACCGCCGTCGAGCCCGAAGATCCTCGCAGTTACTATTCCGTCGCCAAAAAACTCGCGCGCGAAATTCCCAATTCCTTTTATCCCAATCAGTATGCCAATCCCATGAATCCCGAAGCCCATTACCAATCCACCGGCCCCGAAATTTGGGAGGACAGCCAGGGCAAGATCACGCATTTTGTCTGCGGCGTGGGCACCGGCGGCACCATCAGCGGCGTGGGAAAATATCTCAAGGAAAAAAATCCCACTGTCAAAATTATCGGGGTCGATCCCATTGGCTCTCTCTATTACGATTCTTTCAAAAGCGGCGAAACTGTGAAAGCCAAGACCTACGTTGTCGAAGGCATTGGCGAAGATTTTTTCCCTACCACGATGAACATGAAAATTCTCGACGACGTCCTTCAGGTCACCGATGAAGAGTGCTTCGTCGTGGCGCGCCGTTTGGTGAAACTAGAAGGCATTTTCACCGGCGGGTCCGGCGGCGGCTGCATCTCTGGAACACTGCGCCTTGCCAAAGACCTCGGCCCCGAGGCCTTTGTCGTCGCCTTCCTGCCGGACACCGGGATGCGCTATCTCAGCAAGGTGTATAACGACGAGTGGATGCGCGAGCGAGGCTACGTCGAAGCCGCAGTCCGGATCACCGCGGCCGAAGTCGTCAACGCCAAGCACAAAGCCGGTAAAGTCCGCGAACTGGTCATCGCTCGCCCATACCAAACAGTTTTTCATGCGCTGAAAACCATGCAGGAACAGGATATTTCACAGATTCCTGTCTTCGAAGAAAATCTGCCTATCGGCACGATCTACGAAGATCAAATCCTGACTATGGCCCTGCAAGGCAAAGACCTGCGCAAACTCGTCGTCCGCGAAGTGATGAGCAAGCCGCTCCCGCGCATCCCCGGCACTTCACCCGTCGAGCGCGTCACCTACATTCTTAGCCACGAAAATCCCGCGGTTTTCGTCGAAATGGACGGCGCCAAATTCGAAATTCTCACCAAGTACGATTTGATGAGCACAGTTGCCTCGCTCATGGAACAGAAGAGGTAAGCCCTACGATGCCTGGAGTTGTTCCAGGAATTCCTGGTTGGATCGCTTTTGCGGGTGTGAAGTTCAGTGGTTATTGTCTCGCTGGCTTGGCTCTCAAGAAAATTCAGCCGGCAATCACAGCAGGCGTCGCTAGAATCGCAGTGACCCGAACCGGACTCGGGATTTTGATCGGCCCCCCTCTGACGTATGGGCTGGCATATGCGATGGCGAAGCTTTTCCCGGCGTCTAATCTGAACGGTTCGCTAGTCTGGCTGATGTACGCGTTCGTCTATGCTTTGCGCGTCCTCGTATGGACGTTCGTCATATATTTGTTTACGAAACAGATTGAGTTGCCCAAATCTAAACTATGTAGCTACGCGGCGATCGGTGCGGTGTGGTCCTGCATTCTGGATGTGCCGGGGATTGCCCTTGCGATCATCACGCCAGGCCAAATTCCATTCTGTTGAGCAGCATTGGGATAAGAGCGAAAATAACTCATGAAGATTCTCGACTTTAATGAACGGCTGAAAGACTCGATCCTCATCGCGGATGGCGCGATGGGCTCGATGCTGCATGAAGCGGTCGGTACGCAGCGCTGCTTTGATGAGCTGAACGCCACCGAACCGGAAGCTGTTTTTCGTGTGCACCAGGCGTACATCGAAGCGGGCGCGCAAATCATCGAGACCAACACTTTTGGCGCGAATCGCTTCAAGCTCGCGCCGCTCGGACTCGCCGACGAAGTGCAGCGCCTCAATTCCCGCGGCGTAAAAATCGCTCGCGAAGCCCGCGAATCGGCATCGCGAGAAGTTCTTATCGCTGGCTCCATCGGCCCGCTTGGCCTCGGCGTGCAGTCTCGCCATCCTGAACCCGATGAAATTCAGAGTGTGTTTTACGAGCAGGCGCTCGCTCTCGAAGAGCGCGGCGTCGATTTCTACATTCTCGAAACTTTTTCCTACATCGAAGAAATTCTTCTTGCTGTTGACGCCATTCGTTCTTTCTCCGGTTTGCCGATCGTCGCTCAGCTTACGTACTCCGAAGAAGGCACCACCTACGGCGATCTTCGTCCCGCTGGGGCCGCCGCGCAGCTCAAAGCAAAAAATGTGCAAGTGATCGGTGCGAACTGCACGCTCGGACCGCAGCCGCTGCTAAAAATCTTGCGTGAGTTGACCGAAGGTGATGACCTCCGCGTCAGCGGCATGCCCAATGCGGGTTTACCTAAACGTGAAGGCGACCGCATCGTGTATCCAAAATCTTCGCCGGAATATTTCGCGCTTTTTGCGCGCGAGGCTGCCGCTCTCGGCGTGCGCATTCTCGGCGGCTGCTGCGGTACTACGCCCGCACACATCCGCGCCATGGCTGAAGCTGTCAAGTCCCTGCGCCCCACAAAATCGCACGCCGCGCATCACTCTGTCGAAGTCGTTGCAAAACCAGCGCCAGTTTTGCAGCGCGAACCGGAAAGCAAATTCTGGAAAAAACTCCAGACCAAAGAATTCACAATTTGCGTCGAAATTGATCCTCCGAAAGGCCTTTCGCTGGACCGTATCTTCGAGCAAGTCGATCGCATCATGGCCTCGAAAAAAGTCGATGCCATCGACATCAACAGCGGTGCCATGGCGCGCGTCGGCATGGACGCGCTCGTCACCGCGGGCGCTCTCGAAGCACGCGGCGTGGAAACCGTTCCGCATCTCACCACGCGCGATTTCAACATCATCGGCCTGCAAGCCTGTTTGCTCGGCGCGTGGACTGTCGGCGGCGTTCGCAACGTGCTTGCAATCACCGGCGACCCGCCCGCCGTTGGAGATTACCCCGAGACCAGCGGCGTCTACGAAGTCGATTCCGTCGGCCTGGTCAAAGTGCTCAGCCGCCTCAATCAAGGCACGGACTGGGCCGGGAAAACACTCGGAGGCGCGACAAATTTTGCGATCGGCGTTGCGGTCAATCCGGTCGCGGACGATCTCGACAACGAAATCGAGCGCTTCCACGCCAAAATCGAAGCCGGCGCGCACTTTGCGATGACCCAGCCGATCTTCGATCCCGAACACTGGTACGCCTTCGTGAAAAAACTCGGCGGCAAGCCGTCGATTCCCGTTCTGCTTGGCATCTGGCCGCTCAACAGTTACAAACAGGCGCTGCGCCTCAACAACGAAGTTCCCGGCATCGTCATTCCGCAAGCGGTGCTGGCGTCGCTCGAGGCCGCCGGCGCTGCTGCTCGCGACCGCGGTTTCGAGGTTGCGCGTCAAATGCTCGCATGGTCGCGCACCGAACTTGCCGGCGCCTATCTCATTCCGCCTTTCAAACGCTACGAAGAAGTCCTCGACATTCTGTAGCGCGTTGCAGCAACCTTTTCTTGGCGAGTGGGACAGACTTCAGTCTGTCGTCCTTTCTCTTGGTGTCGTTCCCGGCACGCGTCGCAAAAGCGGCACAAGAATCACGTACGCCAATGCCACAAACGGCAGCGCGATCAAGCACCACGCCGCCGCTGCGTGCCAGATCGTTGTCCACAAGAATCGAGTAGCGCCCCAGAAACTGGCGTGCATCATCGCCAAAATCTGCGTGATGGAGAGCGGCAGATGCGGCGCGCTAAACAATCTTTCTCCCGCGCGAAAAAACGGAATGAGCAACGCAATCTGCAGCGGGTACACAAAATAATTAATGATCTGAATGGCGGGCAAATTCAGCCGCCACGCGAATGCCACAAGCGCGCAAAACGCTGTCGTCGTCCCTAACACAGGAAAAACTCCCAACGCCACGCCAAGTGCAAGGCTCAGCGCCATTTTTTCCGGCGTGACGCCTTGGCGCAGCAACTCGACAATCGGGCGCGCAATCCGCCGACGAAAGAATCCTTCCTTCATTCTGCGATTCAACTCCACGCAAAGCTTCCTCGCCTCCATCATATTCGGAAACACGCTTTTCTCTTCTTCTCGACTCTTTATTCCGGAGACGAAAGACTTGCGGAGTTTGCGCGCGCAACCTATGCTCCGTGATTCTGAAGAAGGAGTGAGACGATGACGAAGAGCATTCGATTGGTTGCGGCAGGTGCGACGCTGGTTTTGCTGTTTGCATTGGGCATGCGAACAGGGAGGCAAACGAAGGCAGCTGAGGCGCGCGAGGCAGACAAGGCAGCGATCTCTGCGGTGTTGAATGCGCAAGAAGCGGCTTGGAACCGCGCGGATGTGGATGCGTTTCTGGTGGGCTACTGGCATTCGCCGGAACTGACGTTTTCCGGGAGCAACGGAGTTTCGCGCGGGTGGGATGGCGTGATGGCGCGGTACAAGAAGAATTATCCGGATCGGGCTGCGATGGGGCAGCTTGATTTCTCGGAGCTGGAGTACCGCTTCCTGGGGCCGGATGCCGCGCTGGTGCTGGGACACTGGCACCTGAAGCGAGACAAAGGAGATATTGGCGGCGTCTTCTCGCTGGTGTGGCAGAGGTTTCCGGAAGGCTGGAAGATCGTTCACGACCACACCAGCGCGGTAGAAAAGTGACCGAGCGAGGCAATGAGAAGCAGTGAGACGACAGGACCGAGCGGAGGCCCCTCCCGGTTTTTTTGTAAGTGCGGATTCTAAAGGACTTTAAGTCCTGCGTTTTGCAAGTGCGGATTATAAAGGGGTTATCTGGGCTTTTTTCGTAAGTGCGGATTCTAAAACAGTTAGCATGCGGCGTATCGAAAAAGCGGCGAAATTCGTTCGTGGAGGAGGTGTCAGCCCCGGCTCCTTGCGACAGAATGAAAAGAGTGAGGCAAAAAAAAGGGCTGAACTCAAAGACAAATGGGTAGAGGTCGGAGGCAGAAGGGATTTTGAACGGCCGGACTGGAGGAACGAGGGATGAGCGAAACATGCGATATGGTAGCATTGTAGTTACCATTTGTCAATAGAGGATTTGTATACTGAATAGGTTATTCTAACGGCGAAGCATGGATTCGACCGGGCGTGTTGGAACTGGTTGGGATTGAGAGAATTAGGCCGGGAGTAATCGGTTTGTAATGGCTGTGGAAATGTGTGCAAAAGTCGGAGACGCGATGGATTTCACTATCGGTCCATAGGTTCAAAGTCGAAAGTGAAATCCGAGCGAGACGATTGGGCTGTGATTCATTCCGCCGCGGGAGGTAAAGAGTACAATGAAGCCGCTTCTCGGGCGGAGGAGATTCCAAATGACTTCCGATCTAGCGGAACGGCTTCAGTGGATCGCGCTGACAGTTTTGGGGATTGTAGCGGGTCTGGCTTTGGCGTTGCCCTTGGGCGTACCCATTTTTGCCGTGCTGGGCGCGATGGCGGGAACGCCGATTGTTTTGAGCATTGTGGGGCTAAGTCTGGGGACGGCGCAGTGGCCGGTCATTCGGCGGCATATTTCTGGCTCCGCGTGGTGGGTGGTTGGTAGCGCGGTAGGAATGGCGGCAGGACTTACGCTGGGGGTGATTCTTGTGGAGCAAGTCGGGCGCGCCCTATTTGGTGGGCCGATCAACTTTCGGATGCTGGGAGTTGCGCAGCGTGCTGCGAGCTTTGGAACGATCGGTCTAATTGGCGGCGCGGGCGTGGGGTTGGCGCAGTGGCTTGTGCTGCGACGACAGGCGGCGAAATGCAGTCGCTGGGTACATGTCAACGCACTGAGTCTTGGAGCTGGGCTGGCATGCGGATCCTTGCTCGCCGATGCCCTTATGCTGAGAACCGGATCATTGGCCAGCGCTGCGGTGCTGCTGGTTGTCGGGAGCGGTGTTGCAGGCGCGTGTACAGCTAAGGTGCTGGCGACGGTCTTCGGGCCACAGCCGGAACAAGTTTCGGCGGCGCGGCGGTAGGCAGATAAGAACCCCCAAATCCTTGGTTCGACCGGGATAGCTCTGCGAGGGTGGCGAGTGCGTGCCAGAATCGTAAATTATTGATAGTAATAAGCTTAGTTGGCCTAAATTGGGGGTCCTAAGAGGGTGGTACTAGCGGCCTATTGGAGCGGGAGAATGTGGCGACCAGAATAGGCGTAGAGGCTAAGAAGGGATGTTCGCCGCTATGCTACTTGCGATCTCGATTGTGGCTCTCTCGCAGTTCGCCCTGTACTACTGGCGGGCGATTTTGGCGGGCGTGGCAGCCCAGCCGGTTTCGGACCGGGTTTTGGCCGCGGCCAACCTGGACGCCGGGCGAATGGCCGGGCAGGATTTCGAGAAGTTGGCTGGTTTGCACGAACTGACTCCGAAACTGGGACCAGGCAGCGGCGGTTTGACTTTGGTGCGGGCGTACTACCGGGTGGTGGAAGGACTTGGTGCGCTGTCGACTGGGCGCATGCCGGCGCTAGCAGAATGGTGCGAGCGCGAGAGCGTGATTTGTGCGCGGTATGCGGCGGTGCAGATCGACCGGCGGTTACAGGTCAATCTGGCGTTGGTGGCTGCTTTGCGCTCTTGCTAGAGAGCGAGCCACTGAGTTTTCTGGAATTTCCCTCAATCGAGTCAAATCCTGAATTAACCTGAATACCTGCGGCTTTGCGCTTGCTCTTTGCGGTCCGCTCTATCGGTCTCGCTCTGTGGGTCTCACTTGGCTTGGGTCGACGAGGCTTTGGAGCAGCTCGGCGGCTGTGGCGGGCCACGCGGGATGCTTGAGGTAGGGTGCGATTTCGGCTAGCGGGGTGAGGACGAAACGGCGCAGGAGCATGCGTGGGTGAGGGATTTGGAGATCCTGAGCGTTTATTGTCTCGGAGCCGTAAAGAAGGATATCCAAGTCGATTTTGCGGGGCCCTTTGGCGAATTGCTTTTGGCTGCCGAGTTGCGATTCGATGGAGCGCAAGGCTTGGAGGAGCGCCTGGGGCGATAGTTCTGCTTCTGCTTCCACTACACAGTTGAGAAACCACGGTTGGTCTAAATAGTCGACTGGCTCGGTTTCATATATCGAGGATACCTGCTTGATGCGGACTCCGGCAGGCAGAAGCGCGTCGATGGCGGCGCGAAGATTGGCCTCGCGGTTACCTACGTTGGAACCTAGAGACAAGTAGACAATGGGCATGAGTGGATTGTGCGCGGACGCGTGGGGAATTTCTAGAGGAGCGCAGAGACGGACCTTAGTTCGTCGGGCTAAGGGATTCCACTGGCGGCTCAAACGGTCGGAGTTAAGAATTCCGTTTGAATGGCGTCTGACATGCAAAGCGACAGACAAGAATGTCTGTCCTACCTTGCGGAACAAAAGAGAAGCGGATCGCGTATCTCTTGGCAGAAAGCGGGACTGCGGCGAGGGTGGCATAGAGGCGGCTGATGACGAATTTCTGGCAGGACGTGCGGTATGGGTTGCGGGT
>Ga0070735_10002951_pt1 | contig 15069 bp, 16 predicted proteins | sample Coa_R1_FD_66443 | JGI IMG/M metagenome (GOLD analysis project Ga0070735, IMG submission 66443) | Surface soil microbial communities from Centralia Pennsylvania, which are recovering from an underground coalmine fire - Coalmine... | ecosystem: Environmental > Terrestrial > Soil > Unclassified ... | reverse complement strand
CGAAGTCGGCTGCCGCCTCCCTTGCCCCCCGCGACCGAGCGCCGCAGCCTTTTCCCCTCGTTACGGCTTCACATTTGGGCAAGTCTGCCCATGTTAAAGGCGTTCCCCTCTGTTGGGGATTTAAGGAAAATTGCCATGAAATTCACGCAACACGCTTTCAGTTTGGTAGCCGCCGCCCTCGTCGTCCTCGTGCTGGCGCTGCCTGTTATCGCCTTCGTTTCGCCGGCCGATGCTCGCATTGGCGGCGGCCTCAGCTCGGGTTCTCGGGGCGGGCGCACCTTCGCACCGCCGCCTTCGACCTCGACGGCGCCGAACGCCGCCCAACCGTTCAATCGCACCACTACTCAGCCAAGCCCGGGCCTGTCCGCGCCGGCTGGCGGTGGTTTCTTTAATCGGCCCGGCATGGGCATGTTCGGAGGGCTGGCGGCTGGCTTCCTCGGCGCGGGCCTTCTCGGCATGTTGTTTGGCGGCGGCATGTTTGGCGGGATCGGCGGATTGTCGTCGATCTTCGGCCTTCTGCTCCAGATCGGCTTGATCGTGATGCTGGTGCGCTTTGCGATGTCGTGGTGGCAGCGCCGCCATGAGATGCAAACCGCCTATGCCGGCGGGCCTTCGCCGCTAGGCGCGCCGGCGGCCCTTCGAGCGGGAATGGGCTTTGGAGGGGGATCGGGCAGCGTGCCGCTCGAAATTCTGCCCGCCGATTACGAGACCTTTGAGCGCTTGCTCGGCGAGACCCAGGCCGCCTGGTCGAATGAGGATGTGGCCCGGCTCCATACGCTGGCGACGCCTGAGATGGTGTCTTATTTCGTCCGCGACCTCGATCAGAACAAGGCGCGCAATGTGATCAACAAAGTCGCAGGCACGCGGCTCCTGCAAGGAGACCTCGCCGAAGCCTGGCGGGAGGGCGACATTGATTACGCCAGCGTCGCGATGCGTTACTCGATCGTGGACACGACGCTCGATCGCGCCACCGGCCGTCTGGTCGAGGGCAGCGAGCAGCCGATGGAAGTGACCGAAGTGTGGACCTTCCTGCGTCCGCGCGGCGGCGATTGGGAATTGTCGGCGATCCAGCAGACTTGAGCCTCGCTGGAATGAAAATGAAAGGCGCCGCGGGTCCCATCCGCAGCGCTTTTTCATTTGGCTGTCGCGCGACGGGAATAATCCTGGGTGGGATGGGTTGGATAGTTGGCCCCTGAGCCGTTGTCTCAAAAAACCATGGGAGGATTTTCAATGCCCGCTCTCGCCAAAAGCATGTCGCGTCTGTTGTTTGTTCCCGCCGTCGCCGCGTTCGCGATGATTGCGGTTCAACCGGCCAAAGCGCAATCGGCCAATGCCACCTTCTTCGTCACTTCGGCCGGCCCCGGCAACGGCGCCAATCTCGGCGGGCTCGACGGTGCCGACAAGCATTGCCAAACGCTTGGCGCGGCGGCAGGCGCCGGCGCCAAGACCTGGCATGCCTATCTCTCCACCCAGGCCGCAGACGGTAAGCCTGCCGTGAACGCGCGTGAGCGCATCGGCAAGGGACCGTGGCAGAATTCGAAGGGCGTCGTGATCGCCAAGGACGTTGCTGATCTGCACAGCGCTTCGAACAATCTCACCAAACAAACCGCGCTCAGCGAAAAGGGCGAGGTGATCAACGGCCGCGGCGACACGCCGAACCGTCACGATGTGCTGACCGGATCGCAACCGGATGGCACCGCCTTTGCGGCGGGCGAAGACCGCACGTGCAAGAACTGGACGAGCAGCACGCAAGGTTCCGCGATGCTCGGCCATTCCGACCGCATCGGCCTGCGCGACGACGACGCCTCGAAATCCTGGAACAGTTCTCATCCCTCGCGCGGGCCCGATGGCGGCTGCTCGCAATCTGACCTGAAGAGCACCGGCGGCGACGGCCTCTTATATTGCTTCGCGGCGAATTGATCCGCGCGCGCCACTCTTCTCCCTCAACGCAAGTCGGGCAAGCCCGGCTTGCGCAATGATCCCCCGGGGGGCAAGGGCATTCCCGGGGGAATCGGAATCAAACACGCGCCTCAAAGATCATGTTGAACGGCGTCTCGGTGGCGCGGCGAAAGCGTGTAAAGCCCGCCTCAGCCGCGACCTTGCGCAGTCTTCTCTCGCCGGCCTGGGCGCCGAGCCCCAGCGCCACTTCCTGCGACAGCGACGCCGGTGTGCAGATGAAGGTCGACGCCGTGTAATAGACACGGCCCACCGGGTTGAGATTGTCCTTGAGATTATCGTGAGCAAACGGCTCGACGATCATCCAAACACCGTCTTTGGTCAGCGCTTGCTTCACATGCCGGCCCGCGCCGACGGGATCGCCCATGTCATGCAGGCAATCGAAGAAGGCCACGAGGTCGTAGCCTTTCGCCGGGAAATCCTTGGCACTGGCTTGAGCGAAAGTAATGCGCTCGCCGACGCCGGCATTCGATGCAAGTTCCCTGGCCCGTTCGATCGAAGGCAGATGATAATCAAAGCCGAAGAATTCGCTTTTTGGGTAGGCTTTCGCCATGACGATCGTCGAAGCGCCGTGACCGCAACCGACGTCGGCAACCCTGGCCCCGGCCTCTAGTTTTGCTTCGACGCCTTCAAGCGCGGGAATCCAGTTCGGGACCAGATTGGCGTTGTAGCCGGGCCTGAAGAAACGCTCGGTGCCCGAGAACAGGCATTTGGAATGTTCGTGCCAGCCAACGCCTTTGCCGGTGCGAAACGCCTCGGCAACCTTCGGCTCGTCCAGATAGGTGGCCTGCACGATATCGAATGCGCCGGCGAAGAAAGCCGGCGAAGCTTCGTCCGCGAATGCCATCGCTTGTTCGGGAGAAAGCGAGAAGGTTTCCTTTTCCGAATGATAGTCGATGTACCCCGATGCGGCCTGGCCAGCCAACCATTCACGCACGCAGCGCTCGTTCAATCCGGTCTTTTTTGCAAGTGTCGCCGAGGTCGCCGCCTCGCCATCGGCCATTGCATTGTAGAGTCCCAGCCGGTCGCCAAGCAGAATACTCGCGCCGGAAAGGGCCACGCCGAGATCGTTGACGAGTTTACCGAGCAAGTCATTTAATTTGTCAGGATTTGGTTCGCGCATGATCCGTCCTCCGAATCCAATACACGTCCCTTGCGCCGCTGCATCTGACCTGAAACGCCTGGGCAGGCGGCAGAGCAAGGCATTGCAAATATCAAAAATGCTACGTTTTAAAAATTTGGGCCGCTTCAGTGTCGCTCCGGCCCAGCCTTTAATAACGAGATGATATTCTCTATTGCAGACGAGTCCAGACACCAGCGGTTGCGCCGCGACATCGCTGCGCCCTTGTGCCTGATCTGCCCGGCTTGCGGCGTCTGGTGAACGAAACGTCGTGTGTGCCGAGATATCCCGGCTATTTCGAGCGGCTGACGCCCGCGCCCGCGCTTTCCGCGAAATGGCACGCCGTCGCGGCAGGTGGCCCTGGCGAAGAGCAAAAAAAAGCGGCGGGTTCCCGCCGCTTTTTCATCCGAGTGAACGCGTTCAGACCAATTGATTGACCTGCGTTCCCTGTCCCGGCGGCAGCGGGGCCGGGGCCGGCGGAGGCGTTCTGTTGTTGCTGGAATCGGTAGCCGCGGGCGCCGGAGGCTGCGGCGGTTGCGCGTTGGTGCTGGTGTCGGGATAATAGATGGGCGCGGGCGAATAGGACGGCACGCTTGAAATGCTCATGAACAGGATCCTTGTACACTTTGCAGTGGGGCCCACCTTGCAGAGCCGTATCCAAACACACCATGAATTCGATCGTTAAAACACGACGGATCGTGAAATCCGCAACCCAGGTGATGAACGAGTGGCCTCATGAATTAGCTAAAATTGCAACGATCTTTTCGGCTATTCGTCTCGTTTGCGCGAAATCGCAATCGCGGTTTCGCTCTTGGTTCGCGTGCAGTTCATGTCGAGGCGGTGGTAGCGGATCGAAACGTCGTCCCCACGAAAAAATCCCATCCGTGAAAGGCAGCGCGAAACCCCTTTGAGCATGTCGTCCTTGGGCAGAGTGAAGACGATTGCCGCGACGCTCGCGACCAATGCGGTGAATTCCGCCTTCGGCTTGCGGCCGTCGGTCTTGGCATAGAGTTCGTTGGAATATTGGCGGTTGGGGCAGCCGAGCGACATTTCCTTCGCGAGCGGGTGCGACAGGTAAATGATGTTGGCAGCCGTGATGCCGACTTTGAGGCCGTCGATTTGCTCCTTGAGTTGATTGGCCGCGTCCTCGCAGCGGTCGGCGCGCGCGGGCTGAACGGCCATCGCGACCCAGAGCGCGAGCGTGGCGGCGAGCAAGGCCGGTCGGCGAAATGGTCGTCGTGAAGTCATGATGGGAGTCCCCTTTATGGCCATTGAAGCCTCAAGCGGGCGGCGAGTGCAAGGGTCGGTGCGAGCGGCAGTCTTGCGTCATGGCCGGGCTTTGACCCGGCCATCCACGTCTTTGGTTGGAGCAAAAGAAAGACGTGGATGCCCGCGACAAGCGCGGGCATGACGGGTAAATTGGCGCGCGTCGCAAAAAATCGAGGGAAGGGCGGCGATCTATGAAAAGGCCAGAAGTTAAACTCCGCAAGGGCGAGATCGGCCGGGTCAGGGTCGTTGATGACTTCTGCCGCCGCCGGACAAATTAGTATTGCGCGAGAACAATGTGAAGGTGACGCTGAGCCTGTCGCAGCGCTCGGTGGCGTTTTTCAAGTGCGCCGCCCTTAAGCGCCGTGTCTCGTACCAACGCATGATCCGCGCGCTGGTGGACGCCTATGCGGAGAAGCAGGAGGGGAAAGGGTGAGGCGTTCAAGGCGTTTCCGGCTTTGCTTGGCACCGAGAACAAACTAATATCATTCGACCATATTCAGCGAGCCCTCCATGAACGCCCCCACCGCATTCCCCGATCAGCAAAAACCCGTTCCCCCCTATAAGCACACGCCGTTGTTTCCGTTAGGCGCGGACACTACGCCCTATAAAAAGATCACGGCTGAGGGCGTGCGGGTCGAGAAGGTTTTGGGCAAGGATATGCTGGTCGTCTCGCGTGAGGCGTTGCGGGCCTTGTCGGAAGCAGCCTTCGGCGAGATCAATCACTATCTGCGCCCCGGCCATCTCAAGCAGTTGCGCGCGATCCTCGACGATAAGGAAGCAAGCCCGAACGATAAATTCGTGGCGCTCGATTTTTTGAAGAACGCCAATATCGCCGCCGGCGGCGTCTTGCCGATGTGCCAGGACACCGGCACCGCGATCATCATGGGCAAGAAGGGCTGCAACGTCATCACCGACGGTGAGGATGAGGCCGCGCTCTCGGAAGGCGCGCGCGATGCGTATCTGAGGCGCAATTTGCGCTACTCGCAGGTGGCGCCGCTCTCGATGTATGAGGAAAAGAACACCGCCAACAACATGCCGGCGCAGTGCGAAATCTATGCCGAAGGCGATGACGCCTACAAATTCATGTTCATGGCCAAGGGCGGCGGCAGCGCCAATAAGAGCTTTTTGTTTCAGGCGACACCTTCCGTGCTGACGAAGGATCGCCTGCTGGCCTTTCTGAAGGAAAAAATCCTGACCCTCGGCACCGCGGCATGCCCGCCCTATCATCTGGCGATCGTGATCGGCGGCACCTCGGCCGAACTCTGCATGAAGACGGTGAAGCTTGCTTCCGCGCGCTATCTCGACGCGTTGCCGGCCCACGGATCGGCCGATGGTAACGCTTTCCGCGACATCGAGATGGAGCAGGAAATCCACAAGATGACGCAATCGCTCGGCGTCGGCGCGCAATTTGGCGGCAAATATTTCTGCCACGACGTGCGTGTGATCCGCATGCCGCGCCATGGCGCTTCGCTTCCCATCGGGCTTGGCGTATCGTGCTCGGCCGACCGCCAGGTGCTCGGCAAGATCACGAAAGACGGCGTCTATCTCGAAGAGCTCGAACATAATCCCGCGCAATATTTGCCCGCCGTCGAACAGGCGCTCGGCGGCGAAGTGGTCAAGATCGATCTCAACCGGCCGATGAAGGATATTCTGGCGACGCTTTCGCAACATCCGATCAAGACGCGGCTGTCGCTGACCGGCACCATGATCGTGGCGCGGGATTCGGCGCATGCGAAATTGCGCGAGCGGCTGGAGAAGGGCGAAAAGCTGCCGGATTATTTCAAGAACCATCCGATTTATTACGCAGGTCCCGCCAAGACGCCGGAAGGTTACGCCTCGGGCGCGTTCGGCCCGACCACGGCGGGACGGATGGATTCCTTTGTCGATCAGTTCCAGGCGGCCGGCGGCTCGATGGTGATGCTGGCGAAGGGCAACCGCGCGGTCGCGGTGCGCGAGGCCTGCAAGAAGCATGGTGGCTTTTATCTCGGCTCGATCGGGGGTGCCGCGGCCAATCTCGCCGAACACTGCATCAAGAAGGTCGAGGTCGTGGAATATCCCGAACTCGGCATGGAAGCGATCTGGCGCATCGAGGTCGTGGATTTTCCGGCCTTCATCATCATCGACGACAAGGGCAACGACTTCTTCAAGGAGTTGAATCTGGGGTGAGGCGTGCTCCGGATGCTGCGCAGCGAGTAACGGTGCGATGCAGATCCGGGGCCCATCCGATCCGGGAGTGGGTCCCGGCTCTGCATTGCGTCGTTTCACGCCGCAACGCGTCGGGGACATGAGAGCAGGACACATGATCGAGTGGTTCGACGATTTGAAGCTCGGGATGCGCTTTGCAAGCGACAAGGTGACCGTCTCCAAGGATGACATCCTGCGCTTTGCGAGCGAATTCGATCCGCAGCCGTTTCACCTCGACGAGGAGGCGGCAAAGCATACGATCCTCAACGGGCTTGCGGCGTCCGGCTGGCACACGGCGGCGCTCGCGATGCGGCTTGCGATCTCCACGCGGCCGTTCGGGTCCCATCCGATGTTTGGCGCCGGCGTCGATGAGCTTCGCTGGATGAAGCCGGTCCGGCCGGGCGACACGCTTCGTCTTGAAGGCGAAGTGGTCGAATTGACCCCCTCGAAAACCAAACCGCAAGGCATCGTGCGCGTGAAATGGACCGCGTATAATCAAGACGGCGAGGCCGTCTATACTTTCAATCCGATCGGGATCGTGCCGCGCCGGCCGGCGACTTGAAAAACGCGTCGATACCGCCAAGCATGGCCCGTGAACGGTAAAATCGGCGGCGGAGAATTGTCATGCGGAAAAACCTGTTTGCGGCGCTTGCTCTCGTAACGCTTGTTTCAGGCGGCGAAACTGGGCGAGCCGAGGAACTCACCGGCACGCTCGCGAAGGTAAAAGAGCTCGGATACATCACCGTCGGGCACCGCGAAGCATCCGTGCCGTTCTCTTACCTCGACGACAAGCGCCAGCCGGTCGGCTTCGCCATCGACATCTGCGCTCACATCGTTGACGCCGTGAAAGGTGAGTTGAAGCTCGACAAGCTCGAAGCGCGCTATCAGTTGGTGACGGCTTCGACGCGCATTCCGCTTTTGGCCAACGGTACGATCGACCTTGAATGCGGCAACACCACCAACAATGCCGAACGGCAACAGCAGGTCTGGTACACCAACACGCATTTTTTGACCGCGAGCCGGTTCCTCTCGAAGGTCGAATCGAAGATCAGTTCGATCGGCGATCTCAAGGGCAAGACGGTGGTCTCTCCGGCAGGTTCGACCAACATCAAACAGGCGTTCGAATTCAATAGCCGGTTGAATCTGGGGATGACGATCATCCCAGCTCAGGATCAGGCCGAAGCGTTTTTGATGGTCGAGACCGGCAGGGCGGCGGCCTTTGTCCAGGACGATATCGTGCTCGCTGGCCTGATCGCCAACGCCAAGGATCCGAAGGCGTATGCGATCTCGCAAGACGCGTTCTCCAGGCCCGAGCCCTATGGAATCATGTTGCGTAAGGATGATGTGGCGTTCAAGGCGCTTGCCGACGCCGCGACATCGGCTCTTTACAAAAGTCCTGAAGGCGCCGCGCTCTATGCCAAATGGTTCACGCAAGCCATCCCGCCGAAGGGCGTCAATCTGAACATCCCGATGAGCCCGGCGATGAAGCGCGCCTTTGAGAAACCGACGGATTCGCCCGATCCATCGACTTACTGATCAGAGGCCCGGTTGATACGATGGTAGTGAGTCTGCATTTGGGGATACGCCGCTATAGTTGGTGTTATTTAACGAAGCTGAGATAGGAAGCGAGCGCCTCGATTTCCTCCGGGCCGAGATGGCTTGCCACCGTCGGCATCGGCGATCCCGGCGTCGAATGATATCCTTGGCCCCATTGTTCGAGGCGGGCCTTGACGTAGAAATAGGCTAGGCCCCCCAAACGCGGGATGTCCCTGACGCCTTCGGCATTCGGACCGTGACAGGCATAACAGGACACGATGTTGGATTCGGGAATGCCATCCATGAAGATCGTTCTTCCGCGCGAGGCGAGGCTGCTGTTGCCGTCATTGGCGGGCTTCGGCGGGATCGAAGCAAAATAGTTTGCAAGTTCGTAAACCGTCGATGGCCCCAGCGCCGCAACCGCGCCCCACATATATTGCTTCGAAAACGGATTGTCCCGCGTGTGTTCGTGGAAGCTTTGGAGTTGGCTCATGATGTATTGCGGCCGTTGTCCGGCGAGCCTTGGCGCAACCGTATAACCCTGCGCGTCCGTGCCATGGCACCATGTGCAATTGCGCACCGCCGCGCTGTCGCCGGCCGGTGCGGATGCGGTGGGGACCGTGGATGCGACCATCGCCAGGATCGCCAGTTTCAGCCCAATGCGCTTCATGACCCCAAGCCTTCGCACTTCATGCCCTTCAGAATATGCCGACGAATGCGGCAGCAACGCTCATTGCAGATTGCTGACATAGGCCGCCACCGCTTCAACCTGGGAACGCGTCAAATTGTGCGCCGTCGGCGCCATGATCGCTGACGTGTCGACAGCGGTGCCCTGACCCCGCTCTTTGCTCCAGCCCGTCAACTGGCTGACCATGTAGGGATAGAGCTGGCCCGCCAGCCTTGGAATTTCGTTCTGGCCTCTGCCGTCCGCGCCGTGACAAGCGGAGCAGGCGGGAACGTTGGATTCGGGCAACCCCTCGTCGTAGATTCTCCTACCCAGCGTGACCGCGCCCTTCGGCGCGCCGCCGAAGGGCGGCGGATTGAGATGATGAAAATGGTCGGCCAACGACGAGATCATTGCCGGGCTCAGTACATGGGCAACGTTTCGCATGATGGGATTGCTGCGCCGGCGTTCGACGAAGGCCCGCAACTGAGCCTCGATATATTCGGGTTGTTGTCCGGCAAGTCGCGGCATCGGGAAATATCCGAGATAACCCTGGCCCTGTAGGCCGTGGCAGGTTTTGCAATATTCAAGCTTGGCCTCAAGGCCGCTCGCCGCCGGCGCGCTTCTTTGTTGCGCGTAGGCGTTGGCGGAAAACATCTGCACCAGAATTGAGGCAAACAAAACAAACCAATGGCGAGCCGTCGTTGCTCGGCGCCGTCGTCCGTGGTCCGATATACCCGCTTCGGCTGAAGGGTTTGCGGCCATCGTCAATCGGCTCCCCAGATATGGAAGTTAAAGCCGACCTTGGCCACCTGAACGGTCTGCCTGACGTTCACGACGCCCGAAAAAGCGCCGTTGCTGATCTGCTCGGTCATCAGAATGTTGCCGCTGCCGAATCCGTAATAATCATATTCGACGTTCATCGACCAATGACGCGTGAACGCCCAATCCACGCCGCCACCGACAACATAGCCAATGCGGTTGTCCAGTCCCTGAAAGTTAAACGGACCGCCGGGTCCGATGGTCGTGACGCCGCTGACGTTGTACTTGTCCCCGGCTACGGCAAGGCCGCCTCTGCCATAAACCAGGACGGTATCGAAAGCATAGCCGATCCGTCCCGTCACGCTGGCAAGAAAGTCGTTGTTCGCTTGTACGCGCGCGAGGTCAGGCGCGCCGGCCGGGAGGTTGACCAGCGCGCTGCCTTTCATGGTGGTGCCCGAAGCGGTGCCTTCAATTCCCATCACGACGTTGGTAGAAAACTGATAGTCGCAGCCGATCTCGCCGCCGATTACAGCACCGGTCGGCGTCGTGGTTACCGTGGTGATGCCGGTGGTGATGGGGCCGCCGTTAAATGAATCCTGCACCAGTTGCACCGGATCGGTCATGGCCTTGCTGCCCCTGGCGCCGCCGAGATGTCCGCCGACATAGCACCCCGTCCAGGCAAACCGCGGTTCTACATAGGGCGCCTCCGATTTCATCGGCAGGTCGGCTGCGATCGCCGGCGCCGCCAAAGTCACTGCGAGAGCAGCCGCGAAGGGAGTTTTTCTCATCGACCATCTCCAAATACGGGCATGTCCGCCTACATCGCAAACCAGGCATGGAGGAACAGCGTATTGTTGTCGTGGGCACCGACCGTGGTGCCGTTGAGCTTGTTGTAATAGGTGTATTGCAGGCCGATGCGCGCGTTGAACCACGGCCAACCGGCCATCTTGCTGGCACCGAACGGAATATAGGCGATCTCGGCCATCCAGCCGTTGGTGTTCGGCGTGGATGCGAGCCCGGTGAGGGGATCAGTGCCGTAAAGGTTTAGGTCGGCCGTGCCCCATTGATTGAAATACTGCCCGGTGAATACGACGCGGTTGTCGGCGCCGTAGGCAAACGAAGCCTGCAGCTTCATGCTGTTCAGCTGATCGGTCGGATTGGACGAAGCCCCGCTGAAGAAGCTCGCATCCAGCCGCTGAAACTCGCGGATATAGCTGCCGCGCAAGGTCAGCCACCAATTGTCGCCTTGATACTGATATTGCGCATCGAAGCCGTAGTCGGTGAAGGTATCGGACTGCGGGAAGGTTACGGTCGAAAACGTCGCGAAGCTGGTATCGACCCAGGGATGCACATTGAATTGTGCCCCGAACGCGCCGATCATCAGCGTGTTTCGGCCCCAGTGCGGTTCCAGCGCGACGCGCCAATAGGGTGTAACGCCACCGAGCAGGCCGGGCGCACCGAACGGATCAGTGCCCACTGCATTTTGCTGGCTGAAGCCGAGCGTCTTGTATCCGGTGAATTCCAGATACAGCAGGTCATTGATGAAGGTGTAAGCACCGACGCCGCCGACATGCGCGGCAAAGGTGCCTTCGATCGTCGTGGGGTGACCTTGTGGCCCAAGTATCGTTGATACGGCGTAAGGGAAAGACCACGCCGGCGTGGTATTCCATACATCCTGCACAGTCGGATTGTTGTTGGCGGTGATGCCGTAGATCAGATCGAGCGGTCCGAAGTGAGCCGTGTTGGCATAGCGAACGTCGGTATTGTCCCACGTCCAGGTGTGACCGAACGGATCGCCGAATCCTCCAGGCGGCACCGCGTTGTAGGTGACCTGCGCGAAGGCGCCGACATGGTCAGTGATCGCCCCGCCCCAGAACGCGCTGAATGGCGAGAGGACGACGTTGTTGTTCGCACTGTAGGGATCGGTACCGGTCAGGTCCGCCTGGGTGTGCGTGTAACCGACGATCGCCATCATCGAGACCGGCGGAACCCACTCCTTGTCTTCCTCGGGCTTTGCCGATGAGCCCTGCGGCAGCGTCTTCACATAGCCCATCATCTTTTCGTATTCGGCGCGCGCATCTCTCGCAATTTGCGAGGAGAATGGCGTCGTGCGGAATTCGCCGCCGCCGGTCGTATATCCCAACAGTTTGAATCTTCGGCCATACGGCGTCAGCGCGGGAAAATCGGTGTGGCAGGTGCCGCAGGGTTGTCCGGTCTGCCGCGCGAAACTCGGTAGCGCTTGCACCGGCGAAGAAACAATAAGCGTCAGTAAGCCTGACGTAAATGCAACCAGCGCGAGCGCGGCGATTGTCCCGAAGTTACCGAAGTGTCTGATACGACCGGCTTCTCCCCGCATAGCGCGCTATCCCGTTGTTTGCAGCGCTCCGTACCGCCACACGAATCCAAGGACAGATTTACAAGAATGACGATAATCCATGAACCGCAAACCCATCCAGCTAAAGCTTACCCGTGAATCAGTTTTCACGACGGAGCGTCATTTCGGCAACTATCGTCGCAGGCGCAACGAACCTTCATTCGGCGAAATATGCTGTTCGACCGAACGCCTGTGCGGTATAAAAGGACAATGATGGACAGTTTGTCCCCATCCTTCCGGGCTCTACCGTGAATTGTGGGCAAGATTCTCCGGAACGAATTGATCTGGATCAAACGCGCCCCGAAAGATTGAACTGGATCGAACCGCCAAGCCCGCCGTAACGTGTCGATCATCGAAAGGGGCGCCCATGCGGATTTCATCGATATTGTTGGCGGTGGTTGTATCCCTTGCCGTTTGCACCACGTCGCAAGGCCAGGAGAAGAGCAAAAGCAAAGGCGACGTTTCGCAAGCCGAGCTCAAGGCGAAGATCGATTACTGCAAGACCTGCCATGGCCTCTCGGGGCAGGGATTCCGCGGGTCGTATCCGATGCCGCGGCTCGCCGGCCAGCAACCCGAATATCTCGTTAATCAGCTCCAGGCATTTATCGAACGCCGACGCAACAACCCGGTCATGTTTAACGTCGCGCATGTTCTCACGACGCCGATGGAAAAAGCGCTCGCAGAGCAATTCAACCGTCTCGACCCGAAACCGCTCGGCGGCGGGCCGAAGGAAAATCTCACTGAGGGCAAGAAGATCTATCTTGAAGGCATTCCGAAATCCGACGTTCCGCCTTGCGCCTCATGTCATGGCGATGACGCCAAGGGCAGCGACACATTTCCGCGTCTGGCAGGACAGCTTCACGACTACATCCATAAGAAGCTGACGAACTGGGACAAGGAGCGCGGCCAGGACAAGAGCAATCCGGACAACTCCGCCATCATGCAACCCATCGCGCATAGCCTGACGGACGCACAGATCCGCGCGGTGGCGGGTTATCTCTCTACAATCGAGTGAGTGCCTTTTTCTGCAAGGCCGCACTGGCCTGGGCCGTCCGGGATGAAGCAGACCTATTGCTCCAGATCAAAGACAGGGCCGCATGGAAGCGTCCATGATTGATCTGTTCGTTCATCTACATGAGAAGAAGGACATGTGAACAATGACAGATGAAAACAAGTTTTCTCGCCGCCGCGTGCTCTCTGTTGTGGTTGGCGCGGCGGGAGCAGCGACCGGCGCCGCCATCATTGGCACGCCAAGACCGGCCTACGCGAAGGTACCGCAGAAGACCGTGAAGTATCAGGACACGCCGAAGGGAGATCAGACTTGCGAAAACTGCGCACTGTTCGAAGCGCCATCTTCCTGCAAGACCGTCGACGGAGCCGTCTCGCCTCAGGGCTGGTGCATCGTTTATGCGAGGAAGCCCGCCTAGAACATTCCGATGAGCCCGGCGATGAAGCGCGCCTTCGACGGATTTGCCCGATCCGGCGGCGTATTGAGCAGCTACTCATTTAATGCGTTCTCCGGACGCAGCGCCATCAGCGCGTTGACGCGTGTCTTCAACACACATCAGGCGCGGATGCCGATCCGCCGTCTATTCAATCGAGTTTGGATCCCAGCTCTAGCGGTGCACAGCTTTCGCGTTGTCCCGCGTGCGGGACACGATAGGAGTATCACGTCTTCGGACTAAAAATCGTGTGGCCCGACCGACCACAGCCCCAATGCGATGGGGCATTCAGCGACAATGTCGGATCGACCGAAGCCGTGAGGGAAACCTGCCTGTTGTCGATTCCGGTAAATTTGATCCACTCCAAATAATCGAGCCGAACCAGCCAACGTAGCCCGAGCGCGGTATAACCCGCAGCCGAATGATGGTCGTGCATCACGGCTATTTTGCCCGTGCCGAACGTTGACCGTCAAATTTCGGATTATCAGAAATTTCTCTTGACCGTTTGGTAGAAACAGCAATAGAAGCGAATCATCCCGTCTCTGAAGGAGGGGCGTTTGGCCGATCGTCACGAACGTGGAGTGCGGGATGCGGTGGACGCGGATGGCGCTTCTGACGAGGGCGCTTGTTCGCGGACGGTGAAGTCGTGTGGTCCCGACGCCTCGACGCTGGCGTCAAATCGGTGGGAACTATTTCTCCGATGACGGTGGCAAGAACGCCCGATCGCCGAGGAGAGCACGAAGCAAGCCGTTAAAACCATTCGCGCGGGGAAGGCCGGATCGTTTCGGCGTACCTGTGGTGACTATACTCGTATGCTCATTTTATTTTGCATGCGAGGCTGCGGGCGCGTCTGGCGCCCGGCCTTCCCTGCTCCCTCTGTTCTTCAGAGGACAGGACTTCAATTCAAAACTCGCGTGGATCGCGCGGCGAGATCGCGAAGCTGTGACCGCGCATTCAGTGTGCTCTCCTTGTGGGGAAGAGTGGGAGGGGTAGCCACGAGCGCTGTCGTTCTGATCCGCCGTCTATTCAACCGGATTTGGGTCCCGCATCCGCAGTGCACTGCTTTCGCGCTGCCCCGCGTGCGGGGCACGGGAGCGCCTTAAGCCCTGCTCCCCGTGAACGGAAAGCTTCCGATTGGGCCGATGCCCATTTCGCCGGAAATGCTGTCGCCGGAAACCTTGCCGGTGAATTCGAGCGTCAGCGGCATCGGATTGGTGATGGAAACTTTCCAGGCAATGTCATCGCCATTGGCCGTGCCGTCGAAAATCTCGGTCGAATGGCCTTCGGCGGCCTGGGTGCCGGTGAGCGTGCCGCCTGCGCTTTTCAGGCTCAGCGTCGCGCTCCGATCGCCCATTGGCGTATTCATGGTGATGTTCCAACTTCCGTCCACGGCCATCCGCGCCTCTCCTGACGATTTTGCCCTAAGCTTGCGAAAAGTATAGCTCATCTTGCCGTCGATGCCCAATGGCGGAGGCCGAGAGCGCCCTTTCCTTGCTCGGTCAAGCGATCGGAACCGCGATTTGAACGCGCGCGAAGCTGGGGACGGTTCGAGCAAAGTGCGCGAAAGGCCTGACATTTGCCTGAAATCGTCCTAGTGTGGCGGTTCAGAAGTCCGCATTATTTGTGCCGAGGGCTCGTTATGCGGACTTCTGAACCAAAGCCACACTAGAACAATAGGTTTGCTAGCGTCCTTTCGATTCCGAAGTTCGAAACGTGGCTCCGAAAAACACTACGAACTTCGGAATCGGGACACTAGAAAGTC
>Ga0070735_10002950_pt1 | contig 15075 bp, 14 predicted proteins | sample Coa_R1_FD_66443 | JGI IMG/M metagenome (GOLD analysis project Ga0070735, IMG submission 66443) | Surface soil microbial communities from Centralia Pennsylvania, which are recovering from an underground coalmine fire - Coalmine... | ecosystem: Environmental > Terrestrial > Soil > Unclassified ... | reverse complement strand
AGGCGTTTCGCTCTACTCCGGCGAGGGGCTCCCGCTGACGCTCGCGACAGGGTGCAGCCACCGCATATCCGCAACCGTACTGCACCGCGTCCCACAAAGGGCGTTCGAGATGCTTGAGCCGTCTGCGGTGAAAGTCGCAAGCACGGTTCTTAGAGGAGGGAGCGGCGGTAACGCCGCTTCCTTACTCGACAATATCCGGGGTCCGCGGGGCAAAAACCGCAGGATAATCCCGTCCGGCGGTTCGCCGCGCGCTAATCCCCGCCTACCCTCGACTCGAACGCGCTCTCGAATGCCGCCACGACGCTCGTGACCGCGTGTTCCACCGAGACCGGCCGCCCGAGGGCGCGCTCCATCGACGTGACGCCGTAGTCGCGGATGCCGCAGGGCACGATCGTGCGGAAGTGCTCCAGGTCCGGGCAGACGTTCAGGGCGAAGCCGTGCCGCGTTATCCAGCGGCTGACGCGAATGCCCATGGCCGCGATCTTCTCGGGCGCTCCGCCCTCCCCTTCCACCCACACGCCCGTGTAGCCCTCGAACCGCCGTCCGGCAATTCCGAACTCGCCGATCGCCGCGATCAGGCACTCCTCCAGCAGGCGGAAATAGCGGTGCAGGTCCGGCTTGTGCGGCGGCCGGGCGAGATCGAGGATCGGGTAGCCGACGAGCTGGCCGGGACCATGGTAGGTCACGTCGCCGCCGCGATCCGTTTCGACGACAGCGATTCCGAGGCGATCGAGCGATTCCGCGGAGGCGACGACATGCGCGCGGTCGGCGTTGCGGCCGAGCGTGATCGTCGGCGGATGCTCCAGGAGGAGCAGCGTGTCCGGGATTTCGCCGGCGCGCCGCTGCTCGCCCAGCCGAATCTGAAGATCGAGGGCCTCCGCGTAGGGCACGCAGCCGAGCTCAAGTACCTGCATTGCTCGGTCGCCCCACGGTGACGTGCAATTTAGACAGTTTCCTGCGATCCAATTGGTCTCCCGTCTTCCGCCTCCGAGCGGCGCCTGTCCACCGGACCGATCCTGCCAGCCTACACGCGGAGATCCGGGTGCGCCGCCTGGTATATCGATCGATCCATAGCGTCGGTCATTCGCCAAATCCGCTCTATCGACATGGCCGATAGCCGCGCGAACGCCGTCGGCCGGGCGCCGAGGTCGAGGCGCCGCTTGATGGTCAGCGCGCACGCTTCCGCGGGTTCGCGCGCCGTGTCGACTTCCAGGTCCTGGATGTCCAGCGCATGGACGATCCCCTGTTCGACCTGCTCCCGTGCCCGGCCGATCTGGCGGTCTGCGCGCTCCCGCTCGCGCCGCTCAAGCTCCTCCAGATGACAGCGCACGGAGACGAGCAGCACTTCGCAGCCGGCAAACGATTCTGTGTAGTTGCGGAGCTGCAGCGGCCTGGCCACGTCTTCGACGATCAGATTGTTTCCGAAGAGTGCCAGCGCGGCGAAGCAGCCGGGGATCGCCGCGTACAGCCCGGGCATAAACGCGGCGCGCTCGAAGGCTTCGCCGCGCTCCGCGGGAGGAATTCCGAGACTCATCTCCTTGACGGTGTCGGCGTCGGCGTGCAGGTAGGGCTCGCCAAGTGTGCGCTGCAGCGCCCCGGCCAGCGAGGACTTACCGCTGCTCGTTACTCCGTTCAGGAAGATGACCTTGCCGACCGGCATACTCACAATTGCGCTCCCATTCCGCTTCGCTGGCCTGATTATGACACACGCGCGGCGGCCCGCCCCGATGCCACGTCCGCCCCCGCGGTAAGTTCCGGCGAACCCGGCCCCGCGAAATACTTGCTCCGGTTCCGGACCGCACGCGGAATAACTGCGATGTGGCCAAATCTTTAGGCCACGAATAAAAAACTGGTAACCCGGCATAGGTGATAGTTTGCGGAAAACATGGAAGAAACACCTATAACGATCGAGCAGCAAGTGTCCGACAATCCTATGGGGCTTGGAAAGAGCAGATGCTTACCGGGCGATGGATCGCTCGCACGCATCGGACGGCTCTGGCTTGGCCACCAGGCTCTGCCCCATAACTTAATCGCCTGTCACGGATCGACGGGCTGCTTGCGCTCATCCACGGAGGAACCAATGGGCGAAGTTTCGACTCTGTCACTCTGGCAGCAGTTCAAGCATGGCTGCTGTCACGATTCCCGCAACATGCTGATTCAGCGCTACGCCCATCTCGTCTCGATTACGGCGGGCCGCCTCTTCGGGCCGATGCCCTCCGGCATCGAGCGAGACGACCTCGTGGGAGCAGGCGTCGTCGGCCTCGTCAAAGCCGTCGACCAGTTCGATCCCGATCGCAATATCAAGTTCGAGACGTACGCCATCACCCTCATCCGCGGCGCGATCCTGGAGATGCTGCGCGGCGACGACTGGGTGCCGCGGCTCGTGCGCGACCAGCAGAAGCAGCTCCGCCAGGCATACACCAGGCTGGAGGCGAAGCTCGGTCGCCCCGCCACCGAGGATGAGATCGCCGAGGAGCTCGGCATCACGCCCGAGAAGCTGGACAAGCTGCTCTCCAGCATCGGCCGCGCGAATCTTCTCTCCCTGGATGACATGCGCATGGGCAGCGAGCAGCAGCGGCTCGTAGACCTGCTTCCGACCGACGATCCCAGTCCGCTGGAGAGCGTCGCCTTCCGCGAGCGCCGTCGCGCCCTCGTTTCGGCGGTCGACAAGCTGCCGGATCGCGAGCGGACGGTCGTCTCGCTCTACTATCACGAAGGGCTGACGTTCAAAGAGATCGGCGGCGTCCTTACTGTCTCCGAGTCGCGCGCCTACCAGCTCCACGCCCAGGCCGTGACACGTCTGCGCGGCTACCTGCAGCCCGAGCAGGAGCTATTCCCGTAGGGCAGGCCGCCAATACCATAAGTCTCTCATCGGGCCGCGAGCATTCCGCTCGCGGCCCGATTTGTCGCGCCTCACGCCCCGCGATGCAGGGTACACTATCCCAGCACAGCACCCGTCGTTACGGTCGAATCGATTTTGCGGGAGGATGCATGGAGGGTGGCACGGTCGGGCGGGTGATGGCGCGCGCGGCGCTCGACGAGGAGTTTCGCGCGCGGTTCCTGGATAACCTCGGCATGGCGCTGGCGCAGGATGGCTTCCTCCTGACGGACGGCGAGATGCGCCAGCTTCGTGACTGGTGGGACGAGATTCGGACCATGGGCGCCCGCGACGCCGCGGAGCGGATCCGGGCGCTGGCCCGATCGTACCGATCGTGATCCCGGGCGGCGCGATTTGGCGGACGGAACGGAACAACCCGATCTCGCGCTGCCGGCGCGGATCGGCGGAATGGAGCGGAATGGAGTTGATCGCTTGGATAACGTGGCTCGAATTATCATCGCGGTTTATGCAGTCCTGATGCTGGGGGGCGGCTTTATGGGATACGCCAAGGCGCACAGCTCCGGCTCGCTGATTGCCGGTATCGTCAGCGCGGTTCTGCTCGGCGTGGCCTGGTTCCTCGCGGGCCAGCAGCCGCGGCTGGGCTTCGGCCTCGGAGCGGCGGTAGCGGTCGGCCTCGTTATCCTGTTCGCCAACCGCGTCCGCGAGATCGCGGCCGGCATCACGCCGGGCACGACAGGCTCGAACATCGGCCTGGCGGCGCTTAGCGGCATCGTCGCCATCGTGCTGATCGTCGCGCTTGCAAAGGCGCGCAGTTAGCGCGCAAGTCCATCGCAGTTGGCATGCATCTTGCACGATCGATTTAATGAGGGGAGCGTTCATTCGCCACTCTTGTGATCAAGCGGCGTGCTGCTGATTTTGGCGAACCAAGGGTGAAAGTTCCGGATTTTGCCCTGCCGAATTCCGCCTATCGACGCTTGCTGACGGCGAGCGGCCGGCTCGCGGCGACGCGGATCGGCCGCTGGCAAAAAGTGCGCGGCGCCCTTTCTAGCCGTCCCAACATCCATCTTCCGATCTGTCTCGCCGTCTGCGCGGCGAATCACGGTATCTCTGCCTGTCTGATCCCAGTATTGATTCGGGAACAATCAGGTTGGAAGCCGTTGACAATAACAGGATCGTCATGCGCTAAGCGTAGCGGCTTCCCATACTCTCTGTACCGTGCGGCATGGACGGAACCGGCCGCTCGTTGACATAGGAATTGCCGCCGCACAGCACTTCGACGGTGCGGTCCAACATCGGTACTACCCGCTGCTCCTCTTCGAGGCCGGCCGGCGACTGGAATCTTCAGCCGCTTGCCGGCCTCGAAGCCGTGATCGGCTCCCCGTAGAATCTCACGCTTCCAATACGGTACAATGGCGGCGATCCATGAGCCGGACATCCGTACGGCGGCGGGAGGCTTCGCGTGGGGCAGGCACGATCGGCCGAGCGAAAACCGGCGCTAAGTCCGACGAAAATCGCGACGTTTCTCCAATGCGCGGTCAAGTACCGGTACATCTACATCGACAAGATCGGCCGCTACTACCTCCGCGCCCGCGCCGGCTTCAGCTTCGGCAGCACGCTGCACGGGGTGCTCCAGGGATTCCACGCCGGCGGCGAACGGCAGACTGCCGAAGAGATGGCGGAAGAGCTGGAGCGCAAGTGGATCGCGGCCGGCTATGAGTCGCCGCGGGAAGAGGCCGAGTATCGCGCCGCCGGCGCCGAGATCGTCACGGCGTATCGTGCCGCGCAGGAGGGCCGCGCCGAGCGTGGCGTCGCCGCGATCGCCACGGAGCGGACCATCTCGCTGGATCTGGCGCGCTTCAAGCTTACGGGCCGCGTCGATCGGATCGATCGTCATGCCGACGGCAGCGTCGAGGTGGTCGACTACAAGAGCGGCCGGCTCGACGTGACGCCGGAAGAGGTTCGCGCCAGCCTCGCGATGTGCTGCTATCAGCTCATCCTTGCGCGCCAGTATCCCGGGTCGGCAGTGAGCGGCACCATCTACTGCCTGCGCAGCGGCCGATCCGCGACTGCCAGCCTGTCCCGCGAGGAGCTGGACGAATTCGAGCGGGACATCGTCGCAATTGGCAGCCGAATTCTCGACATGGATTTCCAGGGCGTCGCGCCCGTGCCCGTGCCGGCCTGCGAGGCTTGTGATTTCCTGTCGCGCTGCCGCCAGTACTGGCGCAGCGCGCCGCCGGGCGATGGCTGGATCGAAGCCTCGCCGCATTCGGACGAGGGCCTGTAGCCCGGCCCGAGCTGCACCGCCCCGCAAGCGCCCGCAGCGGGCAATCGTATGAGCAGTGGCGACACCGCTTCCGCCCGCTCGCCGGGACTGGCAATTCTCTGTAAACCGAGGCGCTGGAGATGACTGCACCAGATGGCGGCTGACGAAGCGGCGCTGCGAGCGCAAGGCTCCGCGCGCGAGCGCGTCACGGTCCCGATGCTTCGCGAGAAGAAGGCGCGCGGCGAGCGAATCGTGACCGTGACAGCGTACGACTATCCGTCCGCGAAGCTTGCGGACCGCGCGGGCGTCGACGTCGTGCTTGTCGGCGACACCGTCGGCATGATGGCGCTCGGTTACGACACGACCGTCCCCGTAACGCTCGACGAGATGGTGCATCACGTCCGCAGTGTCCGGCGCGGATTGAAATGGGCGCTCCTGCTCGCGGACCTTCCGTTCGGCACGTATGAGGCGGGCGAAGGCGACGCGGTGCGGAACGCTGTACGGCTGATGAAGGAGGGCGGCGCGCAGGCCGTAAAGCTGGAGGGTGGCGCCTGGCTCGCCGAAACCGTGCGCGCCATGAGCAGGGCCGGCATTCCGACGATTGGACACGTCGGGCTGATGCCGCAGTCGGTGCACATGACGGGCGGGCACAAGGCGCAGGGGCGCGACTCGGCGGCCGCGGAGCTGATCCTCGAAGACGCGGTGGCATTGGAGGAGGCGGGCGCCGTCGGAATCGTCCTTGAAGCGATCCCGGCGGCCCTGGCAGAGCGGATCACGGCGCGCCTCGCCATTCCCACGATTGGAATCGGCGCGGGCTCGGGCTGCGACGGGCAGGTCCAGGTATGGCACGATCTGCTCGGCATTCCGCCGGGTAAGGCGTTCCGGCACGTGAAGCGGTACGCCTCGATCGGCGATGCGATCGAGGCGGCTTTGAAAGCGTATGCCGACGAAGTTAGAAGCGGCGAGTTTCCCACGAAGGAGAACAGCCTTTAACCATGCGAACGTATCATAGCGCCGGGCCGCTCCGAGCCCACCTTCGTGCCATGCGCGCCGAGGGCAAATCAGTGGGCTTCGTGCCGACGATGGGCGCCCTGCACGAGGGCCATGCGACGCTCATACGGCGGGCGCGAAACGAATCCGACGTCGTCGTCGCCTCCATCTTTGTAAATCCCAAGCAGTTCGGCCCGAACGAGGACCTGTCCGCCTACCCGCGCGACCTTCAGCGGGACCTCGCGATCGCGTCGAACGAGGGTGTCGACACCCTCTTCATGCCGGACGTGGACGAGATGTACCCGGCCGGGTTCCAGACTGTGGTCGGTGTGCCCGATCTGTCGCGCCCGCTCGAGGGCGAGCACCGGCCCGGCCACTTCTGCGGTGTCGCCACCATCGTGACGAAGCTGCTCAACATGGTGCGCGCCGACCGCGCCTATTTTGGCCAAAAGGACTATCAGCAGCTCCTCATCGTCGAGCGGCTGATAAGGGATCTAAATATCTCGACCGAAGTGATCGCGGTGCCCACGGTGCGTGCGGAGGACGGCCTCGCGCTATCGTCGCGGAACGCCTACCTCTCGCCCGGCGAGCGCGCGGCCGCGACCGTGCTGTTCCGCGCGATTCAGACTGCAGAGGCGTATGTCGAAGGCGGCGCGGACGATCCAAATACGCTCCAGGCCCGGCTGATGGCGCTCGTTGCCGCCGAGCCCTGCGCGTCGATCGACTACGTCGCGCTGGTCGATCCCGAAACGCTCGCGCCGGTCCGAACGCTCGATGGGCGGCTCACGCTGCTCGCACTGGCCGTCAGGATCGGCAGGACCCGCCTGATCGACAATGCCCTGATCGCTCCCCCCGGCGTGCCGCGCGTCCGGGCACGCGTCTCGCGGTAGTTAGTGGCTGATTGCTGGTTACTGGCGGAATTGTGTGTTTTAGGAGCGATCGACTGTGGGCGGTGGTAGCGAGCCAACCTTGACCGAGCCGTCTTCCGCGCCTGTCGCGCGCTCCGCCCCGGGTCTCACGCTGCGATCGCTGGTCGTCGCGCTGGTGTTCTGCATTCTAGCCGGCCTCTGGATCCGGCAGTCCGAGATCGTCGCGCTGGCGACACAGGTCAGCGAGAGCGTACCGGCGATACCGGGCCTCACCGCGCTCGTTATCCTCCTGATCGTCAACATCGTCCTGCGCCGCACACGGCCGTCGGCCACGTTCACGCGCGCCGAAATGCTCACGGTCTTCCTATTCGTCACGGTCGCGAGCACGATCATGGGCATCGGCGTGACGCAGTTCCTCTTCGCCCTCATCACGACGCCGTTCTACTTCACCGAGGACCATATCGCGGAAAACCGGCCCTTCATGCCGAGCTGGCTGGTACCGCACGATCTCACGGCCATCCGCCATCTCTATGAGCGCGACCCGAATGGCATCGTTCCGTGGCAGCTCTGGGCCGGCCCGGCCGCGATGTGGCTGCTCTTCTTCCTGGCGCTCTGGTGCGCGCTCTACTGCATGATGGCACTGTTCTACCGCATATGGAACGAGGAGGAGCGGCTCTCGTTCCCGCAGGTGTTCATCCCGCTTGAGATGACGGATAACCTCACGTCGCGGACGCCCTTCTTTCGCAACCGACTCATGTGGTCCGGATTCATCGTCGCGGCGCTCTATAACCTGATCAACATATGGCATGCGCTCAATCCTGCCGTGCCCGCGATCGGCAAGAACTTCGACATCGGCGTCGCGTTCACGGTCTCGCCCTGGAGCGAGATCGCGCCGCTCAAATTCGAATTCCGGCCGGAGCTCGTAGGACTTGGCTACCTCGTATCGACGGAGATCAGTCTCACGGCCTGGCTGGCGTACGCGCTGGAGAAGGCCGCCGCGGTGATCGGCGTCTCGATGGGCGCCACGCCGGGCGCGCTGCCGTACAGCCAGGAGCAGGGCATCGGCGCCTATCTTGTCCTCGCCATCCTGCTCTGCTGGCTGTCCCGCCAACAGATCGCCCGGCTGGTCCGGCTCGCGATCACCGGCGGCGGCGCGGATGGTCCGGAGGGCCTGCGCATCCGCTGGACCGTCGCCGGCCTGATTGGTGGGTTTCTCGCGGTCTGGAGCTTCATGGCGCTGGCCGGGATGGCGGCCTGGGTGGCGTTCGTCTATCTCGTTCTGGTGATGGCGGTCGCGCTCGTGTATGGCCGTCTGCGCGCGGAGGCGGGCGTGCCGCTCGTCTGGCTGTTCCCCTACTACATGCAGAAGCGGGCGCTCCTCTACGCGTTCGGCTCGACACCGTTCGTGGCGAGCGGCGCGGCCACGATGCCGGTCTGGGCGCTCTTCACCTTCCTGGCGCGCGGCTACTACCCGGCGCTCACAGGCTACCAGGTCGAGGGGATGGAGCTTGGCAGGCGAGCCGGCATCAAGAGCCGGCACATCGCCGTGGCGTTGCTGCTCGCCGTGGTGATCGGCGTCCTGTGCGGCTGGTACAACCACCTGACGCCCTACTACCATTACGGCGCCACGCAGCTTCGGGGCGGAATCTGGGGGGAATGGATCGCGACGCCGGAGTACGCTGCGGCGGTGAAGGTCGTCTCGACTCCGATGCAGCCGGACGGCGCGCGCATCATCGCCATGCTGACGGGCGCCGGCTTCGGCTTCCTGCTCTGGGCGCTGCGGTTGCGGTTCGCCGGCTTTCCGCTGCACCCTCTCGGCTACGTTATGGCCTGCAGCTACGGCAGCCTCATCTGGGGATCGTTCCTGGTGGTCTGGATTCTGAAGTCGCTGGCCCTGCGGTACGGGGGAATGAGGTTCTACCGCGAGACGGTACCGTTCTTCCTCGGCCTCGCATTCGGCCATTTCGCGATCGCGGGAATACTCTGGGGCCTCACCGGTGCGTGGACAGGCGACGCCGTCCAGGGCTACCCCGTCTTTTTCGGCTAGGCCCGCCTGCTCCGCGTAACCGCCCGAAGACGGCCCGTTGACATTTGTTCGGGGATGCCGCTAGAATGGACAATCGACTTACTCGGACCACTGACATTGCCAGCCAAAGACCAGTACCATGAGGCAGTACGCGCCGCGCTATTACGTGACGGCTGGACGATAACGCATGACCCGCTCGTTCTTCGATATCATATGCGGGATGTGTTCATTGATCTCGGCGCCGAGCGGCTTATCGCAGCGGAGAAGGACGCCTTCAAGATTGCGGTCGAAGTAAAGAGCTTTATCGCCGATTCTCCGCTTGCAGCACTCGAGCAGGCGGTCGGACAATATGTCGTATATCACGACGTCATGGAAGCAACGGGAACAGATCGAACACTTTTCCTCGCGGTGCCGGAATTCGCGAGCGCAGGGATCTTGTCGGAACCGATTGGTGAATTGTTGGTCGCACGACACCGCATCCCGATAATGGTGTTCGATCCTGACAGAGAGGAAGTGGTTTCGTGGAAACGCTAACACTTTACCGGAATGCAGTCGAGCGAGCACTGGAAGAGTATGCGTCAGTTCCATACGCGAACGGTGATTACACGCGGGAACTGATAATGGACCGTGAAAGGGACCGCTATCTTCTCGTTACCCTCGGATGGGACGGAAAGCGACGCGTGTACTATCCCGTAATTCACATTGACATTGTAGACAGTAAGATCTGGATACAGCACGACGGCACGGAAACGGGTATCGTAACGGATCTGATTTCAGCAGGCGTTCCGAAGCAGCAAATCGTGCTGGCTTTTTATCCGGTGGAGGCACGGGAGCTTTCGGAATACGCCGCGGCGTAAGCAAGACGACCGGTTTGCCACAGCTGAACGCAGCGCCCGCACGCGAACGCCCGGTCGTTCTAGAATTGAGCGATTGCCTGGCGGACCTCTACCAGCGCAGCTTGTCCAGGGCGCGGTCCTCGTCCGAAAGGTCCGACTCGAGCAGGATGCCCCACTCTTTGCCGCCCTTGTAGTAGAGGATCGTGCCGCAGCCGGTACACTTGGCGCGGCTCGAAAAGCCCTTCCCAACCGGCGGCGTGCGCGGCTCGCCGGTATTGGGATCGTGCGGGCGCAGGGGCTTCTGGCAGACCGGGCAGCGGCCGAAATCGGCGCCGGCGTCGCCCGGTTCGTGGTCCTCTCCGCCCTGCGTCGGCGGCTCTTCCGTCTCCGGCAGCTCGATCACGCCCGTGCGGTAAGGGCTTAGCGTCTCCGTGCTCACGGCGATCTCCTGTGCGTAAAGTGCCCCTACATTGTACCACGCCAGCCAGGACTGGGCAGCGTACAGTGTCGGTGAAGCCGCGCGTACATCCTCACTTAGGAGCAGGGACCGGAACCGGAGCGCCGGAGATCTTCAGCCATTCGTAAGTCTCGTCGCCGGCGATGGAGCCCGTGCTGTCGATGTCGACGCCGGAAGCCTTCGTGTGCGCGACGATCGGACCGGTCAGGGTTACGCGCAGCAGCCGGTGCAGATCCAGGGCATAGAACACGTCGACCTGCAGGTTTACGCGCATGGTCGAGCCCGACTTGTTTGTCGGGCCGTCGAGGTCCAGCGTCAGGCGCAGGCGGGCGCACAGGTGGCCGCGATACTCCGTGGTCTCCGCGAGCGTTCCATGCATCGCCTGCTTTCCACCCTGTATGCCGAAAGCGCTCTGCAGCACCGAGGCGTCCACGTCCCAACCCTCGCCGACGGCCACCGGATGAGCCGGCAGGTAGTTCCGGCGGCGGGAAAACGTGTTCTCCAGCTCTTTCCGATCATCGGCAGAGATCGTCCCGTTCTGGACGGTTACGGCCGACGTGTCGCCCTTGCGCGTTATTACTACAGTTTTGCCCTCGACGGAGTGGAGTCCGCCCGAGGGGTCGGTCGGCTCGGCCGGCTCCGAGCGATAGGTCTGGTACGTCTGCCGGTAGGCCGTTGCTTTCTTTCGCGAGTCCACGCTGAGGACGGTCGAGGTAAACCGTTTGCGCTCGACCGAGTCCGTGTCCGGAATCTTGACCTCCGGGTCGGACGTAATGGACTTGACCTTCGTCGCCAGCGTCGATTCTACCTTGACGCTATCGCCGACGGCGTCGTCGGCCGTGAGCGAGTACCGCTTGACATCTCCCTGCGCGCCTGCCGGTCCTATCGATGCCAGCAGCCAGGCGAGCCCTGCGAGGGCCGCAGTGCAGCATCTCATTTCGGTTCTCCCATACTTGACGAGCGGGAACGTCCCTTCGGCGGCCGGTAAGCGTCGGATCTCGCCGTAGCCGGGGCGCAAGCCGCTCGCCCTCGTCGGCTCAACGCGCTCTTTTTGCCAACCGATGCGCGTCCCTCCGCGGCTCTGGTCGCTCCCCGGCAGCCCGCAGTGCCGGGACGACCGTGCGAGTCCGACGAGAGACTCGCCGGTCCGCTCACTCGCCTCGCCTCCGCCGGCGCTCGATCTCGCCGACCAGCTCCGCGGGCAGGTGGCCGGCGCCGTGACAGGTGACGCAGCTCTTTCGCGTGCCCGCGCCGAAGCAGTAGAGGCACTTTGTCCGGCTGCCGCCTGGCGCGTAGACCTCCTTGGCCCCACCGCAGATCGGGCACGGGGCCGTCGCGCCGCCAGTTCCGTGGCAATCCGGACAGGGAGTCAATCCGAATATCATCACTTGGTCACTCGAGCCAATGCGACATCGTTCCCATGCCCCGCCGCCAATGCAATGGTATAATTGCGGCCACCACCCAGTCGAGTAGTGATTCGGGCTCTTTACCACAAATCCCTCGGAGACCATCGCACGATGAAGCCTTACCTTCTCATGCTCTTCCTTCCGTTCCTGCTCGCCTTCGTGGCGGCAGCCTTCGCGCAGCCGCCAGACGAGGCCGACGCCGGCGCGCCGGCGCCTTCGAATGTTCGCGGCAAGGCCTACCCGAGAATCCATGCCGACCTGCGGATCACCTTCCGCGTGGCCGCGCCCAACGCCCGTGAGGTGCTGGTCGCGCCGAAGAGCAGCGACAGCGGTCTCGGCGCGCGCCCCTACCCGCTCGTGCAAGGCGCGGACGGCGTCTGGACCGTCACGACGCCCCCGGTCCGGCCGGGATTCCACTATTACGAGCTTGTGATCGACGGCGTCCATTGTACCGATCCGAACAGCGAGACCTATTTCGGCTGGGGCCAGCAGACCAGCGGCCTGGAGGTCCGCGACCCGGCCCTGGACTTCTACGCGCCGCACGATGTGCCACACGGCGCGGTCCGAGCGTTCCACTACAGGTCCAAAGTAACCGGCAGGCTCCGCCGCGCGTTCGTCTATACGCCGGCCGGTTACGACGCCGGCCGAAAGCGCTTCCCCGTGCTCTACCTCCAGCACGGCGCGGGCGAAAGCGAGCGCGGATGGTCGAACCAGGGCCATGCCGACTTCATTCTGGATAACCTGATTGCCGCCGGGAGGGCGGTCCCGATGATTGTCGTGATGGACAACGGCTACGCGGACGCGCCCGGCGGCGTGCAGACCGGGCAGGGCGGGCCTCGCGGCGGGGCATTTGCGCGCGTCGTGGTCGAGGACCTGGTTCCGGCGATCGACCATGAGTTCCGCACCATTGCGGACGCCGACCACCGCGCGATCGCGGGCCTCTCGATGGGCGGCGGGCAGGCGCTGGACATCGGGCTGAGCCATCTCGATCAGTTCCGCTGGATCGGCTGCTTCAGCGGAGCGGTTCGGAATTTCGACGCTTCAGCGGGCGTCCTGGCCGACCCCGCCGCGGCGAACCGCAAAATCCGGCTGCTATGGATCGCCTGCGGCATCGACGATGGGCTCTGTGCTGCGTGCGAGCGCGTCCATTCCGCGCTCGACCTCGCCGGAATCCGCAACACCTGGTTTTCCGGGCCGGGCGCGCACGAGTGGCAGGTGTGGCGAAAGCACCTGCATGCCTTCGCGCCCCTTCTGTTCCGGGTTCCCGCGAGCGGGGTCGCCGTCGCCGATCCGAGGTGCGAGTATCTGGAGGACCCGATCGGCCTGGACGTGCCGCACCCGCGCCTGAGCTGGCGGATGGAGGCGAGCGACCCGGACGCGCGCGGCGTTCGCCAGACCGGCTACCGCGTGCGGGTCGCCTCCTCGCGCGCGCTGCTGGACCAGGACCAGGGCGACCTGTGGGACAGCGGCGACGTCGCGTCGGATCGCTCGGTCCACGTGGCATATGCCGGCCGGCCGCTGACGGCCGGCGCGGAGTGCTGGTGGAAAGTGCGACTAAAGGACGAGCGCGGCAGGCGGACGGCGTGGAGCGAGCCGGCGCGCTGGACGATGGGACCTCTCGGCCCCGGCGATTGGAAGGCGCGCTGGATCGGGACCACCGAGGTGTTCGCGCACCCACTCTCACGGCCCAACAACACCCTCAAGCAGAACTCGCTCGCGGACCCCTGGCTGCGCAAGGAGTTCGATCTCGACGGACCGGTCGGCCGCGCGCAGGCATACGTCGCCACGATCGGCTACCATGAGCTCTACGTAAACGGCGCGCGCGTCGGCGACGCCGTGCTGTCTCCCGGCGTCGCGGATAATTCGAAGCGCGCCCGCTACGTGACCTACGATATCGGCCGCCTGCTCCGGCCCGGCCGGAACGTCGTTGCGCTCTGGCTCGGCGTCTCCTGGTCCATCTTTCCGCACTATCTCTCCGCCGCGCACCCGGAACGGCCCGCCACGCCGATGGCCCTCGGCCAATTCGATATCCGCCTGGCGGACGGGAAGCGGGCTCAGGTTATCACGGACGGCTCCTGGAAGACGCATCCGAGCCCGAACCGGCTGCTCGGCGTCTGGGACTTCATGAACTACGGCGGCGAGGAGTACGACGCTCGGCGCGAGGTTCCCGGCTGGTGCCTGGCCGGCCTCGACGAAACCGCCTGGCAGCCGGCGCACGTCTACTCGCCGCAAGTTACGGTTTCGGCAGAGCGACTGGAGCCGAACCGGCGGGTCCATGCGCTCCACGCCGCCGCGGTGGAGCGCAAGCCGGATCGATCGATCCACGTCGACATGGGCGCCAATTTCGCCGGCTGGGTGGAGATCCCCGTCCAGGGCAAGCCCGGCGATCGAATCGAGCTCCAGTTCTCGGAGCGGGCCGATACGCCGATGACGCACAAGCTGCACAGCGCCTACATCGTCGGGCCGGCCGGCTGGGGCGTGTTCCGCAACCGATTCAACTACGGCGTGGGCCGCTGGATCACGATCCGCGGCCTCGAGTCGCTGCCCGCGCGCGACCAGATCCGCGGCTGGCTGGTCCGATCCGACTACAGGAGTGCGGCGCAGTTCGAGTGCTCCAATCCGCTGCTCAGCCGCATCTACGATACGACGCGCTGGACGTTCGAGAACCTTAGCCTCGGCGGTTACGTGGTGGACTGCCCGCAGCGCGAGCGGATGGGATACGGCGGCGACGCCCACTCGACGACGCAGATGGCGCTCGACAACTACCAGATGGGCGCGTTTTACACGAAGTGGGCGGAGGATTGGCGCGACGTGCAGTCGCCGGACGGCAATCTGCCTTACACGGCGCCCACGTATTGGGGCGGCGGCGGCCCGTCCTGGCAGGGCTTCTGCATCCACCTGCCGTGGGAGGTGTACCTGCGCTACGGCGACAAGGAGATCCTGCGCGAGGGCTTCCCGACGATGCGCCGCTGGCTGGCCTTCCTGGAGACCCACGCGAAAGACGATCTGCTCGTTCGCTGGGGAGGTGAGTGGGACTTCCTCGGCGATTGGCTCTGGCCAGGCGCGCACGGCGTGAACGGCGACACGCCCGAGACGCTCTGCTTCAACAACAGCTACTGGGCCTACGCGCTGGCGACCGCCGCGAGCGTCGCCGACGCGATAGGCAACACGAGCGCCGCGGCAGAGTACCGGAAGCGCGCCGGTCAGGTGCGCGCCGCGATCCACGCCCGCTTCTTCCGGCCACAGACGCACGACTACGCCAACGGCGACCAGCAGTACCTGGCGATGGCGCTGCTTGCGGGCGTGCCTCCGGAGAGCGAGCGGGCGGCGGTCTGGAAGCGGCTGGAGGAGGAGATACTGGTCCACCGCAGCGGCCACATCCACGCCGG
>Ga0070735_10002949_pt1 | contig 15077 bp, 9 predicted proteins | sample Coa_R1_FD_66443 | JGI IMG/M metagenome (GOLD analysis project Ga0070735, IMG submission 66443) | Surface soil microbial communities from Centralia Pennsylvania, which are recovering from an underground coalmine fire - Coalmine... | ecosystem: Environmental > Terrestrial > Soil > Unclassified ... | reverse complement strand
TCACGGTGCGTACGCGCTTGCCCGAATCTGATGCCGCTGCGTCAACCATTAACGCCGATCTTGAGATCCAGTTTGCGGGCCAGACAGCCCAATACAAGCAGGTTCCATTCGAGCTGGAGAAGCAAGGGAACGAGATCCATATCACGGGGACAATTCCGGCTACGCTGAAGGATTTTAAGATCGAACCCCCTTCGCTGCTAACGATACCCGTCAAGAACGAAATACCCGTGCGCGTGGATATGACATGGCGTCAGCAGTGATGCGGCGACCATTGGCTTAGAGGAAGTTTCCAGGGCACCGTTTCCTGCATCCTAGGTGGAGGTGTAAAGTTTTGGACAGGCAGGGACCTACCATGCGACTGCTGGTCGTAGAAGATGATATTTCCATCCAGCTATTCCTCAAGCGGGCGCTGACGGAGGCCGGATATCAAGTGGATGCGGCCAGTACAGCGAGATCTGCGGAGACCATGGCGTTGGAAGGCATTCACGATGCCCTCATCATCGATCTCGGCCTTCCCGATCTGGATGGATTGGATTTGATTGCGCGTTGCCGAGCCCAAGGTAATTCAGCGCCGGTTCTGATCCTCTCCGCTCGGCGCTCCGTGGACGAACGTGTTCGCGGGTTGGAGCAGGGCGGAGACGACTACCTTACGAAGCCATTTGCCCTCCCTGAACTGTTGGCAAGATTGAGAAATCTCTTGCGCAGGTCCGCCGTTTCGCAGACTGAATCTGTGCGGCTGCAGTCAGCCGACTTGCAACTCGACTTGGTACGTCGCGAGGCGCGACGGGGCGATCACCTGCTGCAATTGACCCCACAGGAATTTTCCTTGTTGGAATATCTTTGCCGCAACGAAGGCCGCGTCGTGACGCGGACCATGATTCTGGACCATGTCTGGAAGATGAGGATTGACCCCGCTACCAATGTGGTTGATGTTCACATTTATCGGCTGCGCAGCAAAGTAGATCACGATACCCCGAGACCCCTGATTCATACGATTCGCGGCGTTGGGTACGTTCTAAAACATGCCTAGAAATCTCCGCAACACCGCCGCTTGGCGAATTTCGATTTGGACCACCTTTGCCTTCGCGCTTGGAACCGCCGGGGCATTCTCTATAGTTTATTTTCTTGTCGCACGGGGTCTAAGGGAGCGGAGTGATACTTGGCTGAGCGGCGAAGCTGAGGTTCTGGCTCAAGTTTCGGCAGACACTCCAAGCGATCATCTTTACGGACGGATCGTGCGGGAAGTGGCTGAGCTTGCAACTCAGGAAGTGCCGGATGAACGCAACGCTCGTGGCGAACGGCTGAATTCGGTATTTTTTCTTGCAACGGACCCAAACAATAATGATGGTCCATTGTGGGTAGGACCAAGCTCGAAGGATGCTTTCATCGCCGCGATTCAGCGTTCACAGCTAACCACGGGTCCCCCGAAGTCGATAACAGTGGAAGGATATCGACAGGCGTTTCGCGTCGTTGAAAAGGCACAAAACGGAAGAATTATTTATCTCGGGCTGTCCGACCGTGGGGCCAGGCATGTGCTGCATACGCTGGCGCGTCGGTTTCTCATGCTCTGGGGAGGCATGTTCGTGTTTGGCTTCGTAATCTCGTATTGGAGCGCGCGTCGTACTCTGCATCGCGTTGAGCAAATTACGGAAACCGTAGCTCGCATAGGGACAGAAGACCTACAGGAACGCCTTCCGGAACCTGTGAATTCAGATGAGATTTCTCGTCTGGCGAAAACTTTTAATCACATGCTTGATCGACTCCAGTCTTCCGTGAATCAGCTTCGCACGGTTACAGGGGGTATCGCACACGACCTCAAAAGCCCGATAACCTTAATTCGTGGAACGCTGGAATCCGCATTATGCAACGAAGGAGATGACGAGTGGCGTGATGCGGTTGGCGAGGCGGTCGAAGACCTCGACAAGCTCTTGCAATTATTGAACACAACCCTAGACCTGGCGGAGGCAGAGGCCGGCGCTCTTCACATGGAGCGTGGCCCGGTTGATTTGTCGGATGTCGTAAAACAGCTTGTGGATATTTACCAGCCGGCAATGGCTGAACACCATCACGAGGTTACGACCGATCTGGAAGAGCATGTTGTCGTGGACGCAGATGTAACCCTACTGAATCGTGTCGTAAGCAATTTGTTTGAAAACGAATTGACTCATTTGCCTGGGGGATGCCAGGTAAAGATCAGGCTGCATTCGCATCAAGGATCAGCAGTACTGGTGGTGGAAGACAACGGTCCGGGATTCCCCGCCGATATTCGCACCCAGGTTTTCAAACGATTCGTAAAGGGCAAACACTCTCCCGGTCACGGTCTCGGATTGGCGTTTGTAGATGCAGTTGCCCAGGCACACGGCGGTAGTGCCCGGGTCTCGGAACGTCCGGGAGGTGGCGCTGTCATAACTTTATCGCTTCCGGTGAGCGTATTGCAGGCCGCGGCGTAACCGTCATTCGAAACAGAAAGCTAAATGATTGCGGTGGCGACCTGCCAATTTGGAGGGATTTGCAACCACCGCGATATTGACGGGAGGCCTCAGACAAACTGGCCTACGACAGTATCCAAGACGTGTCTGAGCCAGGGAATTTGCAGAAAGTTCCTGCGAGGGCAGCCCCGGATACTCAGGGAGCGCTTTTGGGCAGCACCGCCGTGAACACGCTGCCTTGTGGACTCGAAGAAGTGAGTTCCAATCTGCCTCCGTGCGCTTCGGCAATCCACAGCCCGATCGCCAAACCGAGACCGGCCCCACCGCTTCCGTTGTTGTCGCTGCGGGAGCGCGCTTTGTCCGCGCGAAAGAAGCGTTCGAAAATCCGGCCTTGCAGCTCGGCGGGAATGCCGGCTCCGGAGTCCTGGATCGTCAAACGGTATTGTCCGTCTTCCTCGCTACAGCGCAAAGAGATTGATCCGCCTTCGGGAGTGTACTTGATGGCGTTATCCAGCAGATTCAACAGCATTCGACGGAGAAGAGACTCGTCCGCCTGGATGGGTAGCTCGGTTTGGGCTTCACAGGCAAGCGCAATGTTCCGTGCAGCAGCAAGCGTTCGTACATTCCTTGAACATTCCTCCACCAGCTCATCCAGATAAAAGTCAGTGAGCGCCAGAGGATATTGACCGGCATCGGCCCGCGCCAACGTGAACAGATCCTCAACGATATGTTTGAGCCGCTTCGCTTCCTGCCGCAGGATTTCCAGCGACTCGCGGTATTCCGGGGGAGTGCGCTGGGGTTGAGCGAGCGCGACCTCCGCCTCACCGCACAAAATGGCAACCGGCGTACGCAGTTCGTGGGAAGCATCGGCAACAAACCGGCGTTGCCGCTCGAATGACTGACTGAGCCGATCGAGCAATTCATTGAATGAGCCTGCCAGGTGCCCGAGCTCGTCGCGCGGATTTTCAACTTTGAGTCTTTGGTAGAGGTTCTCGGCGCCCATGCGGCTGGCCTGCGAACTCATGGCCACCACGGGAGCAAGACTTCGTCGCGCAAGGAGATATCCCCCAGCACCCGCGAAGAGAATGGCCAAGGGAATGACGATCCAGAAAGTATCCACCAGGGTCGCAAGGAATTCTGTCTGCCGGCGAAGCGATTGCAGAACGATCAGAGTGGCCGGCTGTTGCTTGACGAAGAAATGTCGTACATAGCTGCGGTATTGATGCCGGCCCAGGTGGAGCGAATGGAATGTTTCGGAAGAAGAGGCAAGCGGGCGCAAGGATGAGGCGAGCATGTCGCGGCCCGGACTTGATAATCCTTCGGGCTCGCCATAGCCTTCGGAAGCGGCCAGCAGATTACTGTGGGCATCGTAGACCACGAAAGATACGTCGCGAAAACGGTGTTCTGAGATGGCTGCCGCGATTCCATCACTCACACCGGCGGGATTCGTTGCATCGCTCACCTCGGCATTGACGGTGGAGAGAAACGAGTCGGCCAGCTCGATCGCATTGGCATCGGCCCGTCGAATGACATTCTGGCGAAGAACGAAATAGATGCCCGCCGCCAGCGCGACCAGCATGATCGTCATCGACAGGGTGTACCACAGGGTCAGACGGATGCGCACGGAGCTAAACATCGTCGCGGCTCCGCGCAGCGGTTTGCTTCGGCTCCGGACTCTCTCCCTTTAAGGCAAGAATGTAGCCTGAACCGCGCCGCGTGTGCAGCAACGGCTTGGCAAAGCCGGCGTCGATTTTCCGACGAATGCGATTGATATACACTTCGATCAAGTTGGAGAAGGGATCGAATTCCTCGTCCCAGACGTGCTCAGAGATTTCCGCACGGCCTACGACCCGGCCGGCCTCGCGCGCCAGGAATTCCACCATTGCGTATTCTTTGGCGGTCATAGGAATGATCTTGCCGCCGCGCTCGACGGTTTGTGCCGCCGTATCGACGACCAGATCGGCGACTACCAGCCGAGTCGGTTGCAAGGTTTTAGACCGCCGCAGCAGAGCTCGCAGGCGAGCCAGCAGTTCCCCAAACTCAAATGGCTTTGTAAGGTAATCGTCGGCTCCGCGATCCAATCCCTTGATGCGATCATCGACTGCATCGCGAGCGGTGAGCATCAGTATCGGCATTGTCTGCCCGGAATCGCGGAGCTCCCTGCAAACTTTGAATCCATCTGGAGGGGGAATCATTACGTCGAGAATGACCAGGTCGTATGCAGTAATGGCCGCTTGGTACAGAGCCTGTTCGCCGGAACTGACGACATCAACAGCATAAGACTGTTCCCGCAGCCCCTTGGCCACGAAATGGGCGATTCGAGCCTCGTCCTCCACCAGCAGCACCCGCATGGCAAGATCATAATCCCAAGGGCAGCCAAACGAGCAATCCGACCCGCATTAATCCAGATCGGTATGCGTTGGTGTATTTATGCTCTGTTCATCTTTCCGAGAGCAATATGCTTTCGAAGCAGTTCGCCTGAAGTGTCGGACCAGAATAAGGATGGTAGCCGCCAGGTACTGTTCTTCTCTGGAGGAGGGAGTTTGCCTTTGAGGATCCTACGCCAGAGTCCGCTTACTTTTGCTGTCGCTGTAGTGCTCTATGTTTTATTCCAGATGAATCCGGCACCCGCGCAGGAAACAACTGCCACGGTAGAACTTGCCGAGCTACCGAACCCCGATCCATCCAAGCCGCCTGTGGTCATCACGCTCGCAGATGCGATTGAGCAGGCGCGCAAGGTGGACGCCCATTTCCAGAGTGCGCTGACTGATGCGAAACTTGCTCATGAGGATGGAACCCAAGCGAGGAACGCGATCCTGCCGACAGTGAGTTACACATCGCAGGCGTTGCTCACGCAAGGCAATGGAGGGCGCACGAGCGTTGGACGATTCGTCACTAATGATGGCGTGCATGTTTACCGGTCGTGGGGCGTTGTGCACGAGGATCTCTCGCCCGGCAACTATCTAGGCACGACGTATCGCGAAGCGAGAGCTGCGGCGGCTATGGCGAGTGCGAAAGCCGAGATCGCAAAGCGCGGTTTGACCGTTACGGTGACCAAGCTTTACTACGGGATGGCCGTCGCCCAGCGAAAATATGCCACGGCACAAACCGCGGCCGAAGCCGCCAGGCACTTTTACCGGATCACGCAAGATCAAGAGGCCGTGGGCCAGGTGGCGCACAGCGATGTTCTGCAAGCCGAGATTCAATACCGCCAACAGGAACAGTTAGTCGAAGACGCGAAGCTCCAAATGGAGTCGTCCCGGCTTGATCTGGCGGTCTTGTTATTTCCGACCCTGAGTGAGAATTTCAGCATCGTCGATGATATGGATTCGGCGGTCGCGTTGCCGTCGTTTCCGGAGGCGCAGCGTATAGCAGCGAACAAGAATCCGGATCTGCGTGCGGCAATGGAGGCTCTGCATCAAGCCAACCTGGGTCTTGTCGCAGCCAGAGGTGCGTTCCTGCCGTCCTTCTTCGTGGATGCGGATTACGGGATTGAAGCGAACGCCTTCGCGCTGCATAGCACGAATGTTGAGGAAACCCACGCAGGAGTTCTGCCGAATCTGGGCTATTTCATTACCGTCGGGGTGAACGTGCCGGTGTGGGATTGGGGCACTCTGCGCAGCAAATTACATCAGGCAGGATTCAAGCGGGAACAGGCGAAAGCGGAAATGAGCCAGACGCAGCGCGAAATGCTGAATGCTCTGTACAGCTCGTATAACGAAGCGGCCGTCGCTCGCGCCGCCGTAGACGAAACGCGCCAGACGGCGGATCTCGCCGCTGAGAGCCTGCGCTTGACCGACCTTCGCTACAAAGCCGGAACCTCAACTGCGTTGGATGTGGTGGTTGCTGAAAATACTCTGAGTCAGGCGCGAAACGCGTTCAGTGACGCTCAGGTTCGCTACCGCGTGGCTGTGGCGACTTTGCAAGCGGTGACAGGGAGCTTCTAGCAAAAGACATGGCTTTCCTCGATTTGGAAAAAGGAAACATCTCGTCTTCGTCGACGCGCACGGCTTCGAGCCGTGGGCTATGCAGGCGTTTTGTCTTCGCGGCCCTTGTTCTCAGCCTGATGCTGCTCGCTATCGGTTGCTCGTCCAGCGAGAAAGAGCCGGTGCCGGTGGTTTCAGTGCAGGCCGCTACGGTTAAGACCCAAACCATTGAAAGTGAAATTTCAACCGACGCAATTTTGTATCCGCGCGATCAGGCCGCTCTCGTGCCGAAGGTGACCGCTCCCATCAAGAAATTTTATGTCACGCGGGGCAGCCGAGTTCATGCGGGAGAAGTTCTGGCGACGATCGAGGATTCGGATCTGAAGGGTGCTCTCTCCGAAAGTCAAGGTGCGTATCAACAAGCGGCGGCGACTTACGACAGCGCTTTGCAATCCGCGGAGCACGACTTGAAGATCGCGAAAGAGCAATTCGAAGCGGCCCAATCCGTGTACGACAGCCGCGTGACTCTTTACAAGCAAGGGGCGGCATCGCAAAAAGATGTTCAGGATGCGCAAATTGCGCTCTCGCAAACCAGCAATCAATATGAACTTGCCCAAAAGCAATACAACCTGAAGTCGGCCGAGGGGCAGTTGACCTCAGCCAAGGGCAAGCTGGCGGCTGCACAAGCGCAGGTGGACTACAGCAAAATCGTGAGCCCAATCGATGGCGTGGTTACGGATCGTCCTTTTTTTGCTGGGGAAACACCGCCCGCCGGAGCTCCGATTCTTACTGTCATGGATCTGTCGAAAGTGGTAGCTCGCGCGTACTTGACCGCTGCGCAGGCCGCGCAGCTGCACGTCGGAGATGCGGCAACACTGGTTCCCGGGAACGCCGCCACGGAGATCGAGGGGAAAGTCACGGTGGTAAGCCCGGCGCTTGATCCCAACAGCACGACGGTTCAAGTCTGGGTTGAGGCTGTGAATCCCGGCGGGCGGCTGAAGCCCGGCTCAACAGTCGGATTGAAGATCGTTGCCAGAACTGTGAACGATGCACTGGTCGTGCCGGTTGAAGCAATTCTCACTGCACCGGAGGGAGCGACTTCCGTGATGGTAATCGGTCAGGATCAGACCGCCCATCGGACCAGCGTCAAGACAGGAATTCGCCAAGAGGGCGAAGTGCAAATCCTAAGCGGCGTGAAGGCAGGCGATCAAGTCGTGACTCAAGGCGCCTACGGTTTGGCCGACGGCGCGAAGGTGACGATCTCAACTCCTGCTGCCGAGCCACAGGATAAAGACTGAGGCCCAACTCGACCTATGGCGAACTCGAACGATAGAAATTCCAGGGTTGCGCAACTACGAAGGTCCGAAGCCGACAAGTACTGGTTTGCGCGTGAGCATAAGTCCATCATTTTTCTGATCGTCACGCTCGCCCTGATCGGCGGGTACCTGCTCTTCAGCATTCCGATCGCGGTATTTCCCACTACAGATTTTCCTCGGGTCATGATTTCCGTTGATAACGGAGTCATGCCGATCGATCAGATGCTGGTCACCATTACCCGTCCCATCGAAGAAGCCCTGAGCGGAGTGGAAGGCATCCAGGATGTGAAGTCGGTCACCAGCCGTGGGTCTGCGGGCATTGATTTGTACTTCAGTTGGCGAGTCGACATGTTCCGCACGCTCGAGCGCGTCAACGCCTCGTTGGCACGTTTGGCCGGGACTCTGCCGGCTACGGCCAAGATTTCGACCCAAAGACTGGAATTTTCCACTTTCCCGATCATGGGATACGGGCTTACCTCGAATACGGTGTCGCAGCGACAGCTCTGGGAGATTGCGACGTATGAGATCAAACCGCGGCTCGCTAGCTTGTCAGGTGTTGGCACTGTCGTGATCCAGGGCGGCGAGGCACCGGAGTTTCACATCGTTCCTGACCCGGCCAAGTTGCGCGCTGCCTCGGTGAATGTGTCGGATATTCTGGCGGCGGTGGATCGCTCGAATATTATCGAGTCTCCCGGACTCTTTGAGCAGAACCACAAGCTGTATCTCGGTTTGATTTCGGGTCAGGCGAACAACGCACAGGATATTTCCAATATTTTTGTGAAGAATTCGGCCGGCGGCAGCCCTGTCTCTGTCGGCGATGTCTCCCAGGTGACGTCTTCGTTCGCGCCAACTTTCACGATCGTCACCGCGAATGGAAAGCCTGCTGTACTGATCAACATCAATCGGCAACGCGGAAGCAATACCCTGCAGGTGGCGGACGCGGTCCAAGCAGAGATGAGCGAGATTGAAAAGTATTTGCCCGCGGGCGTGCACGTCAGCACTTTCTACGATCAATCGTGGATTGTGGGGCAATCCATCAAGAGCGTGCGTGATGCAATTTTGATCGGCTTGCTGCTGGCATCGGCCGTACTGTTGCTCTTTCTGCGTGACTGGGGCACGTCGTTCATTGCCGGAATGGTAATTCCAATCAGTTTGCTGGTGACATTCATTGTTTTGAAAATCCTGGGTGAGAGTTTTGACCTGATGACGCTGGGCGGAATGGCGGCCGCGGTCGGCCTGATTATCGATGACGCGATCGTTGTTCTGGAAAATGTGACGCTGCACCGTGAGGCGGGTGAAGGGAGATATGAGGCAGTAGCGATGACGCTTCGCGAGCTTTCCCTGCCCCTCGTCGGTTCCACGCTGACGCCGATCGTGGTCTTTCTGCCGTTAGTGGCCATCACGGGAGTCACTGGAGTTTTCTTCCGTGCGATGGCAGTTACGATCGGAGCCGCGTTGCTAACGTCGCTCGCGCTGGCGCTTACCTGGACACCGACCCTGTGCCTATATCTGTTGAAGAAGCCGGCGGGCGAAGAGCATCCCGCAGCAGATGAGCGGCACGCGGCGGTGGTGGGCTCGTTGGCGGAAAGTCCCACTGGCTCAGACGAAGGCGTTAAACAGGTCGAGATAAATCGATTGCTGCGAGCCGAAGAAGAGCATTTGATGAAAGGATTCTTCGGACGCGTGATTCGCTTCTACGAAGCATGGTTCCGGCGAAGTCTCAATCGTCCGGTTTGGATTCCGGTACTTACGGCTGCTCTGATTGTGGTTTCTTACGTCTGCTACCAGCACATCGGATCCGATCTGTTGCCGAAGATGGACGAGGGCAGCTTCATCGTCGATTATGTAACGCCGCCGGGAAGCTCGCTCGCGGAAACCAATCGGATGATCTCGCATATCGTGCAGATCGTGCAATCGGTTCCGGAGGTAGCAAGCACTTCCCGGCGCACCGGTCTCCAATTGGGATTGGCTGCGGTGACCGAAGCGAACACGGGAGATATTTCCGTAGATTTGAAAACCGACCGTCACCGCGATATCTGGGAGATCATGGACGAACTCCGGGGGAAGGTCGCACAGGCAGAGCCGGCGGTTGAAGTGGAGTTCACCCAAAAGCTGCAAGATATGATTGGAGACCTGACCAACGCACCGCAGCCGATCGACATCATGATGTTTTCCTCCGATGCCAAGCTGCTCGATGAGTGGGCGCCCCGAGTCGCGGATGCCATCGGGAAGATCCAGGCGGGTGGACGCCTCCCGGTTGTCGATATCGATAACGGAATCGAGTCGACCACAAGTGGACCCGCGGTCTCCTATCAAGTGAACATGGCGAAGGCCGCGCATGTTGGTTTTACCCCGCAAGCCTTAGCTGACGAAACGCAGGCAATGCTCGATGGCGTCCAGGCGCTGCAACCGGTTGTGATTGACGATCGTCCGTATCCGGTGCGCATCCGCTATCCCGCGACGATTCGCTCTTCGGTTGACGCCATGAACAACACCATGCTCGTGGGGCCGGGCGGTCAGGTCGCCAACCTGGGTTCGCTGGCAACGATGACGGAAACGCCTGGCCAGACCGAGATTTTGCAAGACAATCAGCAACGTTACGTCGCGGTTACGGCGCGGCTTGACGGCCTCGACATGGGGCACGGCATCGCTGACGTAAAGAAAATAATTGCTGACATGCATCTGCCAGCGTCCATCCGAATCGAATACGGCGGGTTGTACCTGACCCAGCAGCAGTCCTTTCGCGATTTGACGATGGTGTTATGCGTTGCGATTGTCTTCGTGTTTCTGGTTCTGTTATTCGAGTTCCGGAGTTTTTCGGCCCCAATTTCGATTCTGGTTTCCGCAATCCTGTCGACGGCTGGGGTTTTCGTCACCCTGCTGGTCACCGGGATCACGTTCAACCTGTCTTCCTTCATGGGACTTATTATGGTGATCGGTATCGTGGCCAAGAATGGAATCCTGCTGCTCGATGCGGATGAGAAGTTCCTGAGTGCAGGCTTCTCCAAAGAAGAATCGATCTTTCAAGCGGGCCGCAGAAGGCTGCGGCCGATTGTGATGACCGCCATCGCTGCGGTCGCGGGAATGATTCCGCTGGCGCTGGGCATAGGCGCAGGTTCTGAGATGTTGCAGCCGTTAGCCGTTGCGGTTATCGGTGGGTTGCTGATTGCAATGGTGCTGTCGTTGTTCGTTACTCCGACGATCTACTACTTCATGACGCGAAAGAAAGCGGGCGCTGCGTCGTAAACACCTTTCTCCTCGCACGACTTGCTCATTTCTCACCGAATCGTATTAGGGCGTTGATTGATGATTTCTATGTCGGATCACGTTCAGAGTAAGTAAGCAGGAGTCGGGCAATTATGACCTTGGGCTGTGAACCCTCGGGGTGAATTTCCGCGACAGAAATTCTTGAAACAGATTCACGGCCGCGCTTCCACCAATCCCGATTGCGCCGATCTCGAACGTCAGCGCCGCACCCCGGCGATTGCTTGGCGGATAGTAAAGATTTGCGATTCCTCCGGCCGCCAGATGCCCGAGGACTTTGGAGTAATTTGGTTCCCAGTGTCCAGTGTCACCCTTGCAGGTCACAGCGTTGGCGATCGCGTAGAGAATCCGCGATCGCTTGCTGCCAATTCCTTTGTAGAAATAACGCGGATCCTGTTTCAGAAGAGAAGGCAGGATCGCGTCTCCGATCAATGTGCTAATAACCGTGTCGCCGTAGCTGGCTCCGTAACGCTTTGCATAACCCCCGACTCCTTGTCCGTAGCCATTAAAAGAATCCTCAGCCTGCTCAATTCCGGCGATGCCTCCGGCCAAAACGAAAGTGAACGGATCCGTAGCTGTTTTCCAGGCAAGGTTAACTTTTTGTTTGGAATTGAACGAAGGGGCGTTGGGCAGGTAGCTCACGTAGAAGTTGGGAACGATACCGAGGACCCTCTGTTTCTCCTGAACCTTCATCTGTTCTTCTGCGATTTCGACCGGAGGAAGTCCAACCTGAACAGTTGTTTGAGCCGCGGCAATGTTCAGCATAATGGGCGGCAGTGTTTGGATTTGCCCCGACTCCACCACTCCAGAGAAGGTCTGCGTCGCAAAGCCAGCCGCGGTAATCGTGAGCTGGAAATCTCCGGGAGCAACATTGGCGAAGGAAAATTGCCCGTGGTTATCTGAGAGGACGTCTTGATTTCTCGATTCGCCTTCAGTCAGCTGAACCCGCGCTGCCGACACGACAGCGCCAGTTTGATCAATGATAGTTCCCCTGATGCTTCCCGAAGGTTGCTGGACAGATAGCTGCTCCTCAGCCGGAGCCGCTGAGAGTGGCGGACCGGACGCCCTCCGCGAGATCTGTCCCGTGCAGGATACCGCCAGAGCCAGCGCGAGGGCCGCAATCACTATGATTCGACAATAGAATCCCAAGAACCATGCACTCCGAAACCTACTACGCAAACGACAGTCCAGCGAGAACGTATGAAAACCATAAGCGCCTCCGCATACTTGAATTGATGCAGCGTGGCGCGTCGACGCAGAGAACATGAACAATTTGTCATTTATTTGCCACGCTGTATTCATTATCCTACTGCTAACCTTTCTCATGCGATGTTGGCTCCTCGCAATCGCGGTTCTGGCTTTCAGTTTGTCAGCACCCTTCACCGACGCTCAAGATAACTACGAAATCCAGGTGTACGGATCTGACCTGGTCGATCCGAGCCACACCATGTTCGAACTTCACAGCAATTTCACGATCGATGGTTCAAAGACAACCGTGGATAGGCTGTATCCTACCAATCACGCACAGCATGAAACGCTCGAGATCACTCATGGCTTCAATGACTGGTTCGAGTGTGGTTTTTACGTTTTCACTTCGATAACCGAGGGCCAGGGTTGGCAATGGGTGGGCGATCATATTCGGCCGCGCGTTGCGGTTCCTAAGCAATGGCACTGGCCCGTGGGGTTGAGCCTGTCAAATGAAATCGGCTACCAGCGACGCCAATACTCAGTGGACACGTGGACGTGGGAAATTCGCCCCATCGTTGACCAAAAAATCGCTCGCTGGTATTGGTCACTGAATCCAACGCTCGACCGGTCATTCCATGGCGAGACCGTGAATCAGGGCGTCGTGTTTTCCCCAAATTTAAAATTCAGTTACGACTTCACGCCAAAAATTGCTGGCGGTCTCGAATACTACGGTTCGGTTGGTCCCGTATCAGGTTTTAATGCGGTGTCAGAACAACAACATCAGATTTTCCCCGCGATCGATTTGAACGTGGCTCCGCAATGGGAGATTAATTTCGGACTCGGAGTGGGACTCACAGGTGCGAGCGACCACCTGATTGCCAAGATGATTCTCGGCTATCGCTTCAATTTCTGATCGGTAATCGAAGGGCAGGACCCCGGGCGGCAAGCCAATAAGAGTTACCAGGCCGGACGCTTCCGGAAGGCGGCCCTGCAGAGTTTGGTTAGAAAATAAACTTCAAACCGAACTCTCCGATGCGGGGTATATGGACGTTGGCTGGATGCAGGAAGTTGGTCGGGGCCTCTCCAGCGTCCGCGTTGCCATTCACGCAGTCGTTCGATCCAGAACTCGCCGATCCGGAGTCCGTCACATATCCGCAACTGGTATTGTTCACGCCCGTCCACTGCGGGTGGTTAAACACGTTGAAGGCTTCGGCGCGAAACTCGACAGATTTCGACTCTCGAATCCTAAAGCGCTTGAACACGCCCATGTCGAAGTTGAGGCGGCCGGGCCCAGCGAGCGAATTACGCCCCGAATCGCCAAAGGTAAGGCCCGTGGGTTGCGTGTAGGCTCCGGGATTGTAGAGCAGGGGACCGTACACTACGCCCGGCACCGCAAAGAATGTGGGCTTGGGGCCGTGCGGATCTCCGACGAGATCGGCATACGAACCTGAACCGACGTTATTACCAACTCCGGCATTATCGTAGTAACCACCATTCACAATGCTGAACGGTTCTCCTGACTGAGCTGTCGTAATCCCCGATACCTGCCAGCCTCCGAGCAACGATCCGGTTAAGCTTTTGGCGTGCCGGAAAATTGGGAGATCGTAAATGTAGCTGGCGGTAAAAATGTGGCGCTGGTCAAAACTGGAACTGGCGCGATAGGAGTTCAGATTGTAAGAATCAACAAACGCGCTGTCGTAGCGGTCGGAAGAATTATCGATGGAGTGACTGTACGTGTAGGCGACCGTGAGCAGGAGCCCACCGGCATTCCGCCTGCCGGAGATTTGCAACGCATTGTACTCAGAGTTGGCTCCGCCAATGATCCCGTAAATCGAGTCGTAGCCCTGGTAAGGCCGAAACATATCGACATTGACGTTGCCGCACGCGACGTTCAGATTCAACACAGCCTGGCCTGTGACGGGAGTGCCGTTTCCAAGATTGTTTACTCCATTCCCTAAATTGTCGCAGTCAGCGCTGGAGATGTATTGCCCCGGCAGATATGGGTTTTCGTTGGCCGGAGTGGAGTGAAGCTGATTCCGGTCCAGTTGTTGTGACAAGTGAGTACCCTTACTACCCACGTATGCAAATATCACCAGCGTATCGCGGGCCAACTCGCGTTGAATGTCGAAGTGGTATTGCTGGATATAAGGCCACTGCGTCTTTGTGGTGATGGAAGTCAGCTGAGAAGTACCACCGCCTAGTGGGTAAATCAGAGGCTCTCCGGTTGGAGAAGTGCCGCCGAGGTTGGTATAACCGGCGATGAACAACTGAACTGGCGCAATGATGCCGGGAGGATTGCCTTCCAGCGATTCGGTATTGGCATCGTTGCCATTCGCATGTTCGAAGAAGATTCCATAACCCGCGCGAATCGCGGTTTTCCCGTCGCCCTTGGGATCGAAGGCAAAGCCAATTCTGGGGGCCGGGTTGAATAAGTGACCCGACATGCAACTGCTGTGTACGCCGTTATAGCCGCAGTGAACCATGCCGGTCATGTTCTCGACGCTTTGTCCGGGAGCAAAGTCGAGTGCCCCGGTATTGGGATCTACGATGGGCGCGTTGGCGGCAACGTAGGCATTGGGATCGAAGTTGTAAGCGCGGCCATAGCGCTCGTAATAGCTGCCAAGAAGGCTGATTCGCGCGCCAAGGTTCAAAGTCAGTCGCGGCGTGGCGCGCCAATCGTCCTGTATATACGGCTCCATAATTTTGTAGCGGTTGTAATATTTCAGATTTTGATTGGCTTGTGCGAAGGCGTTGATGTAGCCCACCAGCAGGTCCGCGAAACCATTGCCAGTACTGGAGAACGGTCCGCCGGAATTGTTGATTTCGTTGTAGGCGGTATTTGGGTTCGCTGATAGATAGAGGTTGCCGTTCGGCTCCTCTTCGGCGGGCTCGTTCTTTTCGACGGCTTCGAAATACGTGCCAATTGCGATATTGTGCTTCCCTTTGATCCAAGT
>Ga0070735_10002948_pt1 | contig 15083 bp, 18 predicted proteins | sample Coa_R1_FD_66443 | JGI IMG/M metagenome (GOLD analysis project Ga0070735, IMG submission 66443) | Surface soil microbial communities from Centralia Pennsylvania, which are recovering from an underground coalmine fire - Coalmine... | ecosystem: Environmental > Terrestrial > Soil > Unclassified ... | reverse complement strand
CGGTTCCCGAGCGGCGGTAATCCTGGTACAGGCCGACGAGCGCGCCGGCGAACCACTCGGTCAGCCCGGCACCGACCAGCGCCTGGCGGACCGCGTCGTCGGGTGCGTCGGCGTAGCTGACGCGGCGGCCCGTCGCGCTGGTCAGCTTGGCGGCGACATCCGCGTACGACAGCGCCTCGGGCCCGGTGACGTCGTAGTGAGCGCCGGCCTGCCCGGGCCCGGTGAGGGCGACGGCGGCGACGGCGGCGACGTCGCGGGTGTCGACCATGCTGATCCGGGCCTGCCCGGCGTCGGCGTAGAAGGTCCCCGACGCGTCGATGGAAGGGATCGTGGACTCGGGGATGTTCTGCAGGAACAGGTTGGGCCGCACGATCACGTACGGCAGCCCGGAATCCTCGAGATAGCGGTCGCAGCTGGTATGCGCGCTGATGAACTCGGCCGGGGACTCCCGGTCGGCGCCGAGGATCGAGCTGCGCACCAGCAGCTGCACCTGCGTCCGGCGGGCGGCGTCGACGGCGTTGCGGTGCCAGCTGACCGCGTCGGGGTGCGGACTGGAGAGCAAGAACACCTTGTCGATTCCCGCCATCGCCGTGACCAGCGAGCCCTCGTCGGCCAGGTCGCCGGCGACCGCCTCGGCCCCCGCGGGCAGACTCCCGCCGGACTCACCGGCGCGGACCAGCGCCCGGACCTGCTCGCCCCGGCCCAGCAACTCCGCGATCAGCGCCGCGCCGATCTTGCTGCGCCCCCCGATCACCAGGATCATGCCCCGCTCCCTTCGCCCTCGCCGGCCCGCGCCCCTGGCGGTGCCCCGGTCCAGGCTGTGCCAGCGGGCTGCTGCTAATCAATAGCCGATCGCTGATCGGATTGATTAAGATCCCTGATTGATGTGGCATGACGTGGAACTACGCGAGCTGCGGATCTTCCTGATGCTCGCCGACGAGCTGCACTTCGGCCGCACGGCCGGACGCCTCGGGATCTCCCAGCCCGGCGTGAGCGAGGCCGTGCGGGTCCTTGAGTCCCGGCTCGGCGTCAAGGTCTTCGACCGGACCAGCCGCCGGGTCCGGCTCACTCCGGCCGGCGAGACGCTCAAGCGCGGCCTGGTGCCCGCGATGGCCGCCCTGGACCAGGCCCTGGCCCAGACCAGTGACCTGTCCCGCGCCGTCCGCGGGCTGCTGCGGGTCGGTTTTGTCCTGACCACCGAGGGCCCGGCGCTCAGCCGGCTCATCGCCGCGTTCCAGGCCCGCTACCCGGCCTGTGAGGTCCGCCTCCAGGAGGTCGAGACCTTCGACGCCTACCGGGCACTGCGCCAGGGTGACGTCGACGTCTTGTGCAACTGGCTCGCCGTCGACGAGCCGGACCTGTCCGCGGGCTCCGCGTTCGCCTATTACCAGCGGGCGCTCGCCGTTGCCGCCACCCACCGGCTGGCCGGGCAGCGCACGGTCTCCATCGAGGACCTGGCCGACGAGGAGGTGGCCCTGCTCCCGCCGTCCACCCCGCCAGGGGTCTACGACCTGCTCGTTCCCCCGCGCACCCCGTCGGGACGCCCGATCCGCCGCACTCAGCCCGTCCAGACCATCAACGAGATCCTCTCGCTGGTCGCCCGCGGGCGCATCGTCCACCCCACCAGCTCCACCGTCCCCATCTTCAACCGCGACGACGTGATCCTCATCCCCATCGACGACCTGCCGCCGCTGCCGCTGGGCCTGGTCTGGTGCACCCACCGCGTGAACCCCCGGATCCGCGCCCTCGCCGAAGTCGCCCGTTTGCTCAGGTGACCGGCCAGAGGATGTCGTCGATGCTGCGGCGCTGCCGGGACGGCGCCTCGGCCCGCGCCGCGGGCGGGCGCGGCGGCCGTGCTGACGGGGCGGTGCTGGCCGGGCCGGCCCGGCCGACGGCCGCCATGGTGGCGACCTCCCAGTGATCGGGCACGGCGAACTCGGCCGCCAGCCCGGCCCGGTCGAACGCCCGGAATTGCCGTACGTGCAGGCCTAGTGCCTGGGCTTGCACGGTCATGTGGGCGACGGCCTGGCCGAGGTCATACAGCGAGAATTCGGAGTACTCCCAGTCAGTGCCCTCCACGTAGCGGTGCGCCAGATTGGCGACCAGCAGGCTCGCCGCCGGCGCCCAGGCGCCGGAGCTGCGGGCCAGATGCCGGACCAGCCGGGTGTGGGTTTCGTCTCCGCGCTGGCCCACGATGAACGCCCACGGCTGGGAGTTGCCCGCCGAGGGCGCCCACCGGGCCGCTTCCAAGAGCGCCTCGATCTCCGGCGTTCTCAGCTCATAGGACGTGTCGAAGGTCGTCGGGCTCCAGCGGGCCGCCAGCAGCGGGTGGAGCAAAGACCGGTCCCCCTCCAATGACACAAACCCAGCATGGCACGGGCGCCGCGGCGCCATACCTGCGCCCGGCGAGCCGGCCTGCCTGACGCGCCGGTGGGCGCTCAGCGAGGCGGCACTCATGTTGTGGACATCTTGCAGGAGCACCTGATCCGGGCCCGGGCCTCGGGCGGGGTCTTCGCCCGGTCGGCCGCGGTCCCCCCGTGGGGCATCCGGTTCCCCGGGACGATCCAGCTCGCCGTCCATACCGTGGTCCGGGGCCGTGCCTGGTTGTGGACCGCTCACGGCGAGGATCCCCTGGAACTGGCGCCCGGCGACCTGGCCCTGGTCCGGGGCGGGCCCGACCACTTCATCGCCCACGAGCCGGGCGCCCGCTGCGTTCTGCCGGGCGAGTTCCGCTCGCTGTCCGCCGACGAGGCCGCCCTGCCGACTCCCGGCGGTGCGGTGTTCCTGTGCGGCGCTTACCGCTTCGCGGGCGACATCGGCCGCGGGCTGGTGGCGGCGCTTCCCCCGGTGCTGTCACTGCCCGCGAGCGTGGACGACCCGATCCACCGGGTGGTCGCGCTGCTGTCACGCGAGATGCTGCTGGCCGAACCGGGCAAGCAGACGGTCCTTGACCGGCTGCTCGACGTCCTCGTGGTCCTCGGCCTGCGGGCCGGGCTGAGCCGCAGCGAGACCGCCCCGCCCTGGTTCCGCGCGGCCGCCGACCCCAGGCTGGCCCCCGCCCTGGAAGCGGTGCACGCCAGCGTCGCCAAACCGTGGACCGTCCAGGACCTGGCCCGGCTGTGCAACATGTCCCGCGCCACCTTCGCCCGCGTCTTCCACCAGGCCCTCGGCCAGGCACCCATGCAGTACCTCACCGACTGGCGGATGACCCTCGCCCGCGACCTGCTGCTCGCCCAGGAAGCGTCCATAGCCGAGATCGCCGCCCAGACCGGCTACTCAACCGTCTACGCCTTCGCGACGGCCTTCCGCCGGCACCACGGCGAGCCCCCGCGCCGCTGGCAGCAGCGCGAGCTGGCTGCCGTAGCGGCTGGCTCCACGGGCGACGGGATCCATCCGTGACCGACGCGGCGGTCGCTGACGCCATCTCGCCGATGCAGCGGCTGCGCAACGAACTGGCTACGGACATGCAGAACTAGCTTCGTTGCGTCGATCATGGAAATATGACACGGATCCGTGCTATCGCCATCGGCGTGAGTTGCTGTTTCCTCGTCGCGGCCTGCTCCTCGGCCGGACACCCGGCGGCCCCCGGACCGGTCCCGGCGTCGTCGTCGAGCAGCAGCAGCGACGCGGTCCAGCAGTACCTCACCGCGGTCAATGCGCTCTGCGATGGGCTGGAGCAGAGCATCACCGCGCTGAACGGCGGCCAGTTCGATATCCCGCTCAAGGACTTCCTCGCCCAGCTTCCCCAGCACACCAAGCTGCTCGGCGACTTCGATCGCCAGCTCGCCGCGATCGTCGTGCCCCAGGCGGCGGCCGCCCAGGCGCGGGCACTTGCCACCTACATCGCATTCGCCAACAAACTCGACGCGGCACGACTGCGGGCCGCTCGGCAGGGTGCTGCCGCGTATCAGCGCGAGATCGACGCCGAGAAGAAGTCCGCGGCGAGCGACCCGTCCATCGCCGCCCTGGGCGCCGCCGGATTCAGCCAATCGTGCCAGGCGCGCTGATCCGCGCGGACTTAACGCTGAGAACGGTTCGGGCGGAGTCGACCGCGATCGCGCGGGCCAGCTTCCGGGCCGGGGGAACGGCCGTGCCGGACCAGGGTCCGGCCAGGGTGGTTCACAGGCGCGATCGCATGGCCTGGGGGGCGACCGTGGATGGGAGCTCACCATGAGCCCGCGTTCCTGAATGCAGGAGGTTCCCTGTGAATGCCACAGATAAGCAAACTGGCGTCAAACCGACGATCGTGCTGGTGCACGGCGCCTTCGCCGATGCGTCCAGCTGGAACGGCGTTATCGGGCGGCTGCAACAGCAGGGCTTTACCGTCATCGCCACGGCCAACCCGCTGCGCGGCCTGGCCGCCGATTCGGCCTACACCGCCAGCCTGCTCAACCAGATCGAAGGTCCGGTCCTGCTCGTCGGGCATTCCTACGCGGGCGCGGTCATCACCAACGCCGCGACCAGCACCCCGAACGTCGTCGGCCTGGTCTACATCGCCGCCTTCGCCACCGAGGAGGGCGAAAACCTGAACGACGTCGAGAGCGGCTCCAAGGACAGCATCCTGGGCGCGGCCCTGGTGCAGTACAAGTATCCGGCCGGACCGGACGGGGAGGCTGCGGTCGAGCTCGCGGTCAACCCCGCGCTGTTCCGCGAGGCCTTCGCAGCCGACCTGCCCGCGGAGACCGCCGCGCTGATGGCCGCCACCCAGCGCCCCACCGCGGTGACGGCGTTCAGCGAAGCGTCCGGGCCGCCGGCCTGGAAGAAGCTGCCGTGCTGGACGGTAGTCGCCACCGGCGACAAGGCCGCGGGCGCCGACGTCATCCGGTCTGAGGCTCAGCGGGCGGGCGCCGACATCACCGAGGTGGAGGGGTCGCACGTGATCATGATCTCGCAGCCGCAGGCGGTCACCGACGTCATCGTGACGGCGGCCAAGGCCGTCGCCGGCTCACGCCGGTAAACGACGATGAGCACGAAGGCGATACGACCATGAGCATCCCGTTCGGCGCGCTGAAGCAGGTCGACGCGGGCCCGCTGAGCGTCGGCTACGCCGATGCCGGCCCTGCTGGTGGCCCGGCCGTTTTGTTGCTGCATGGCTGGCCCTACGACATTCACAGCTTTGCCGATGTCACCCCGTTGCTGGCCTCGGCGGGCTACCGGGTCATTGTCCCGTTCGTCCGCGGCTACGGGACCACCCGCTTCCTGTCCGACGACACGCTCAGGAACGGCCAGCAAGCAGCCCTGGCGGACGATGTCATCACGCTGATGGATGCGCTGCGGATCGACACGGCCATCTTGGCCGGCTTCGATTGGGGGGCCCGGTCGGCCGGCGTCGTCGCGGCGCTGTGGCCGGACCGCTGCAAGGCCCTGGTCTCGGTGAGCGGTTACCTGATCGGCAGCCAGGCCGCCAGCCAGGCGCCGCTGCCGCCGCGGGCCGAACTCGCCTGGTGGTATCAGTTCTACTTCGCCACCGACCGCGGCCGGGCCGGGTATGAGAAGTACCGGCGCGAGTTCAGCAAGCTCATCTGGCGGCTCGCCTCGCCTCAATGGGTTTTCGACGACGCGACGTTCGCCCGCAGCGCGGCCGCCTTCGACAACCCGGATCACGTCGCGATCGTGATCCACAATTACCGGTGGCGGCTCGGCCTGGGCGCAGGTGAATCGCGATACGACGACCTGGAGCAAAGGCTCGCGGCCGCCCCGGCCATCACCGTGCCCGCCATGACCCTGGAGGGCGACGCCAACGGCGCGCCGCACCCGGACGCTAGTGCATACGCCGGCAAATTCACCGGCAAGTACGAGCACCGGGTCGTCGAGGGCGGCATCGGACACAACCTGCCGCAAGAGGCTCCGCAGGCCTTCGCCGAGGCCATCATCGACGCCGGCCGCTACTGACCCGTGAGGACCACGCCGGGAAGCTCAGGTTCACCGACGCCGACCGCGAGACCGTCACCGGTCAGCGAGGGCGTCGGCCGCCGTGCGGCTGGCAGGATGACCGCATGCACACTCATGATCCTGTCCTTGATCTCATGGACCGCTTCACCGCTGCCCTCAACTCCCATGACCTTGATGCCGTCGCGGCCCTGGTTACCGACGACATCGTCTTCGAGTCCACCTCGCCACCACCCGACGGCATCCGCTACCAAGGCCGCGACGCGGTGCGTCAGGTCTGGGGGGAGATGCTGGCGGCGACGCCCCAGGCCCGGTTTTCCGTCGAGGAGCAGTTCTCAGATGGCTCAGGACGCGCCGTCGTGCGCTGGCGCTACGACTGGGCGGACGGGCACGTGCGCGGCGTGGATATTGTCCGGGTCCGGAATGGCCAGCTCGCCGAGAGCCTGGCCTACGTCAAGGGCTAGTGCAGCACCGCGGCAGACCCAGCCGGCATAATGGCGTCCAAGATCTCAAAGGGGGTCGCGATGGCGGTTTTGGCTGGCCGGGTGGCGCTGGTGACCGGGGCGTCGGCCGGGATCGGCGCGGGGCTGGCGGCGATGCTGGCGGCCGAGGGCGCGACGGTGGTGCTGGCTGCGCGCCGGGAAAGGGAACTGGCCGGGGTAGCGGACGCTATCCGCCAGCGGGGAGGCGTTGCCATTCCGGTAGTCACCGACCTGACCAGCGACGAGTCGATCGCCCGGCTGCTGGCCACGGCCCAGGCCGAGGCCGGCCCGGTCGATGTGCTGGTCAACAACGCCGGCTACGCGGTGTGGAAGCCGCTGGAGGAAACCGCGCTGGCCGACTGGGACCGTGCCTTCGCCGTCAATGTCCGGGCCGCCGCCTGCCTCAGCGCCGGGCTGCTGCCAGGAATGCGGGCCCGGCGGTTCGGCCGGATCATCAACATCGCCAGCGAGGCCGGGGTGGCCATCGTCCCCGGCCTGGCCGCCTACTGCGTCAGTAAGCACGCCCTGGTGGCCCTGACCGAAGTCATCCAGGACGGCAACCACGACAACGGCATCAAGGCCTGGGTCATCTGTCCCGGGTTCGTCGACACCGACATGGGGTACGTCGTCCCCGGCGCCAACCCCGCCAGCTTCCTGACCGTGGATGAAGTGGTCGACATGGCCCGCTACCTGCTGCACACGGGCGACAACGTGAAACTCGGCCCGCAGATCCTGCTGCGTACCATGCGCAACCCCATGGCGGGCTAGCACGCGGGGACCGGCATAGCGGCGGGTCATTCGCGGCAGGCTGCCGGTGCGCGCTTCGATGACCCCGGCCAGGTGCAGCAGCTGCGCCCGCGTCTGGTCATCAGCCAGCGGCAGCGCCCGGCCGGCGATCTCGCGGGCGCGGCCGGGCTGCCCGGCATCCCACGCGGCCTGCGCAGCCGCCGCGATCCGCCGTACCCGGCGGGCATCATCGGTGCTCAGCTCCGCGGCCCGCAAGAACGCGGTGGCCGCGGACGCGTGCCCTGCCCGTAGCTGCGCCCGGCGGGCCGAGGCCTCCAGCGCGGCGGCGACCTCCTCATCGCCAGTGAGGGCGGCCATGGCCTGGTGCCAGACCCGGCGGTCGGTATTCTCCTCGCCCGACAGGGAGCTTGAGCCCGGCCGCCGCTCCCAGCACGGCGGGCACCTCGCCCGTGTTATCCGCGGCGGCGATCAGCAGCGCCGTCTGCGCCGTGCCGGGGAGCTGCCCGATCCGCTGCCGGAACACGCTCTCCAGCCGCCGGGTCAGCGGCATCGCATCAGGCAGCGGGACCAGGCCTTCCAGCTGCCCGGCCGACAGGCCTTCCGGCAGCTCGAGCAGGGCCAGCGGAATGCCGGCTCAGCGCGGTAACGGTGAGTTCCGGCAGGCCGGCCGCCTCGAACTGGCTCGCCTCGCCGTCGCGCGACCCGAACAGCATCGGCATCGGCTCGGCCCGCAACCGGCGGGCAGTGAACACCAGCGCACCGGCCGAGGGCCGATCCACCCAGTGCGCGTTGTCCACCACGCACAGCACCGGGCAGTCGTCAGCGGCTGCGGCAAGCAGGCCGAGCACCGCCGCCGAGATGAGCAACCGGTCGGCGCGCACCGACGGCGCCAGGCCGGGCGCACCGGCCAGCGCCCCGGATTGAGCATCCGGCAGCTCGCCGAGATGACCAAGGACCGGCCGCAGCAGTTCGTGTAGCGCGGCGAACGCCAGGTCAGACTCGGCCTGCACGCCAACCGCGGACAGCACCATCATCGGTGCCGCGCGCTGCCTGGCGTAGCCGAGCAGCGCAGACTTGCCGATCCCCGGCTCGCCCCGCACCACCAGGGCCCCGCCAGTACCCGCGGGCGTCCTCCAGCAGGCCGTCGATGGCCGAGCACTCCCGCTCCCGCCCGACCAAGCGCGATTCCCGCTCCTGCGGCAGCCCGGCACCGGTCATAGCGCGCATGCTAACCGCTGGTGCGGCCGCCGCCCAGGGTACGGGAACCAGGTGACCGCCACCGGTGTATTGAAGGTGAGTACCGGCTCGAGCAGGGAGTGCCATCGACGAGGCGGAAGCGGTAACCCGGGCCCGGGACGGCGACCTTGACGCCTTTGCGGTGCTGGTCGCCCGCTACACGCTGCGCGCGCACCGGACTGCCTGGCTGCTGGGCGCTGGGCAGGATACCGACGACGTGGTGCAGGAGGCGTTCGTGAAGGCGTTCCGGAGCCTGCCGAAGTTCCGGGCGGGTGATCCGTTCGCACCATGGCTGCTGAGCATCGTGGCTAACGAGACGAGAAACCTGCTGCGTTCCTGGCGCCGCCGCAATGCGATGGCCCTGCGGCTATCGGCCCTGGAGCCGGACGCCGCCGCCGCGGACACTCCGTTTGACGAGGCGGTGGCCAGTGAGCGGCGTGCCGGGCTGCTGGCGGCGGTGAACGCTCTGCCGGACCGGGAGCGGCAGGCGCTGGTGTGCCGCTACTTCCTGGATCTGTCCGAGGCCGAGACGGCACAGGTGCTGCACTGGCCGCTCGGCTCGGTGAAATCCCGCACCTCCCGTGCCCTGGGACGGCTGCGCGGGCTCGTCGTGCCCGAAGACCAGGGGCGGGTGTTCCATGGCTGAGTCTTCCGGCCCCCGTCACGGACCGCAGTGGCAGGACGCACTGGTGTCCGAGCTCCGCGCGCTGAGCTCCCGGCTCGACGTACCGCCAGCCGCGGAGCAGGCCATCACCGTCCGTCAGCGCCTGGAAGCACGGCAGCAACCGGAGGCACGCCCCGCGCTGATCGCACGCTGGCGCGCGCGGATCTTGTATCCCCGGTGGCGCGCCGCCCTGATCGTGGCGCTGACCGTCCTCGGCCTGGCCGTGGCGATCCCGCAGAGCCGCGCGGTTATCGTCCACGTGTTCCGGCTCGACGGCGTGGAGCTCCGCCAGGCGCCTGGCCCCTCCCCGGCACCGCACCCGTCCCTGCCCGGCGAGCAGCGCATGCCACTTGAGCAGGCGCGCCATCGTGTCGCCTTCCCCGTCCTCGTGCCGGCGAAGCTTGGCCGGCCAGACGCGGTTACGGTCAGCGACGGCGGACGGGTCGTGACGCTGATCTACGATCGCACGCCGTACGGCCAGGTACGGCTTGACGAATTCGACGGCCACCTGGACCCGGTCTACTTCCAGAAGTTCGTCCAGCTGGGCAACGTCACCGAGGTGCGGCTGAACGGCACGAAGGGGCTGTGGGTTACCGGCCCGCAGGAGATCGTGTACGTCCGCAGCGACGGCATGGTGGTGCAGGCTTCAGCCCGGCTGACCGCCGGCAGCACGCTGATCTGGGGCACGCCCCGGGTCGTCCTGCGCCTGGAGGGCGGCTTCAGCAAGGCGGCCGCGCTCGCGGTCGCCGCCTCGGCTCGCTGACCGGGCACTGCCCGCCGGGAACCTGCCGTCGGTCTGCGGTGTACACCCAAGCGAGGCGCTAGGAAGGAGCCACCCACAAATGCCGCGCAGGTTCATCGCTCTCACCTCCCTCGCCGCGGGCGCTGCCATTGCCGTCACGATGGTGCTCGCCACCCCGGCGCTCGCGAAGGGCACCACCCAGGCGAGTATCACCGGCCCGGGCCTGGCCCGCCCGGTCACCATCTCCGCCGCCACGGGGAGTGAGGCCCTGCCCGGACAAGGAGACGCGCTCTCCAGCCTCGCCGACCAGACCGGCCTGTTCACGGTGCTGTTCGGCCCCAGCGTCGGCGATCTCCGCATGCCTGACCAGCCGTCCCGGCTGCGCACCTCGCCAGCGACCGCCCTCGGGCCTAGGTACACCATCACCTACACGGTGCCCGGCATCACCTCCGCACCAGGCCAGGCGAGCGACCAGATCCGCCAGTACCTGTACCCGCGCGCGGCAGGCGGCCCGTTGATCTACACACCGCCGGGACAGCAGGGCTTCGGCCAGCCGCTGCAGGCCACCGGATGGCTTCGCGGTACCCCGCGGTTGACCGCCACCTTGACCCGGCTTGGCGTCGGTGCGGGCGCCTCCCTCCCGTCCGCCGCCAGCTCCGCTGCCTCCCTGCCGTCCGCCCCTGCCCCGGCCGCCGCGCCAAAGCCCCGCGACACAACCGCCCCGGCCTGGCTGATCGCCACGATCGCGTCTGCCGCCGCGATCGCGACCGTCGGCACCGCCCTATGGCTGCGCCGACGCCCCCGGCCTGCCACCGACCGGCCCGTGACGGACCGGCCAGCCACCCGGGAAACGACCGGCGAGCCGCGGCGCGAACCAGCGACCCACCCGGAATGAAAATGTGTCAGCCCCCGTGAAACTGCGCGCGGCTCGGTCACCGCTGGAAGCAGCGCCGGGCGCCGGGAATGTGCGCGTCTGCCCAGGAAAAGGGGTGGATCACGCAGCGTGAGCCATCCTGGGGCCCGGGCACCGATCGATCGCCGGGTGACCGGGTCATCGGCCAGCGGCGCTTTTGCCGGCCATTGCTTGGGCGAAGGACCTGCTCGGGTGCGAGGCACCGGGTATGCTCGCGGTCGGTGCGGCACGGCCGCGCTGTCGCACGACGGATAAGGACTTCGGCCCATGGCAACTGGCACGGTGAAGTGGTTCAACGCCGACAAGGGGTTTGGTTTCATCGCCCCCGATGACGGGACGGCGGACGTATTCGTCCACTTCTCCGCGATCGCGGCAACCGGCTACAGGTCGCTGAACGAGAACCAGAAGGTTGAGTTCGACACGACCCAGGGCCAAAAGGGGCCGCAGGCGGAGAACGTCCGCCCGCTCTGAAGGCGCGTTGCGGGCCAGGACGAGATCCTGGCCCGCACTGCCGCCCCGGCGAGCCCTGCTTTCTTAACCGGGCCGCTGTCCCCTATTTTTCCTGCTCCAGCCCGCGGTGTGTGGCTGCGGGTTCTGGGTGCCGCGGGTAGTGTCCTGCGGGCTGGTTGCTGGGCGGGTCAACTCCGGGCGTCGGCTGCCACGGTGCGGTGGGTCGCGGTGCGGTCGAAGTCCAGCAGCATGGCCCGGGCTTCGGGCTCGACGATGGCGATCGTGATGTCGTCCCCGGCGAAGGCGCGGATCGCGGCGGGGGATGCCCAGAACGTGTGCGCGGTCAGCTCGACGGTGTGGTTCGCGTCGAGGTCGCGGCGCAGCAGGTAAGCGCCCTCGAAACCGGGCAGCTTGCGCAGCTCGGGCAGCAGCGTGCCGGTGAAGTACCGGCTGTAGTTCCCGGCGCCGTCGGCGCCGGCCGTCGCCGACCAGGTCCTGACGGTCAGTTCCCGTGCGTTGGTCATGCTCGTCATCGTGACCCCGTCACGATACTAAAGTAAAGGTGAATTATGTTCCGTTAAGCGAAAGCAGAGCTTCCGGATGATCGATCCCCGCAGGCTGGGCGTGCTGCAGGCGGTGGCCGTGCACGGCAGCGTCGGCGGCGCCGCCGACGCGCTGCACCTGAGCCCGCCGGCGGTCTCCCAGCAGTTGCTGGCCCTGGAACGGGAGACCGGCGCCAGCCTCATCGACCGGTCCGGCCGGCAGGTCCGGCTGACCGCGGCCGGGCGGCTGCTGGCGGCCCACGGCGAGCGCGTCGCCGCCCAGCTCCGCCTGGCCGAACGGGACCTGGCCGAGCTGACCGGCCAGGCGTCCGGCCTGGTGCGGATCGCGGCCTTCCACAGCGTCATGGCCCCGCTGATCGGCCCCGCCCTGCGCGTTCTGGCCGCCGCGAGCCCGGCTATCCAGCCCGTCATCACCGAACGCTACGGGCCTGGCGCCGTAGCCGATCTGCGCCTGGGCGACCTGGACATCGTGTTCACCGAGTACGACGCCGCGAGCGCCCCGCCCGCCGAGCCCGGCCTCGGCCTGCGCCAGCTGGCCTTCGACCCCTACCTCCTGGTCATCCCGCCAGGCTGGCAGGTCAGGCCCCGCAGCCTGCGAGACCTGGCCGGGCGGCCCTGGGTGGCCGGGCCCCCCGGCACGGCCTGCGACCACGCCCTGCGGCGGCTCGCGGCCCAGGCCGGCATCGCCATCCCGGCCGGGGATGTCTGCGTCGAGTTTCCCTCCGTCCTGGCCCTGGTCGCGGCCGGGCGCGGCGCGGCCATCATCCCCCGGCTGGCCCTCGGGCAGGCCGCGGTGACCGTCTGCGCCCTGCCGCCACTGGGCGGACGCCACATCGCCGCCTGGCACCAGGCCGGACCCGCCCACCCCGCGCCGGCCACCGCCGCCGTCCTGGACACCCTCACCCAGACCAGTCAGGCATCACCGCAGACACCCTGACCAAGCAGATCCGCCGGCCGGACACGGAGAGGTAGTGACGAAAGCACTCCAGCCTCCCTGCGGCGACGTGATTCGTGCCCGCTCAGCTGTCTGTTTGGCTGATCGCGGACGACGCACGAACGGTGGCGCTGACCAGGGCCTGAGCGCCGGCGATCTCGACGTCCCGGCGGCCGCCGAAGTACCTCGTTCGCGCCTCGTCGCGCCCGATATGCTCGATCACGTCAAACTCGTGCTCGCGCAACACGGCGTCGATCTCGTCGCGGGTGAACAAGGTCACAAAGGGCTCCCCGAACCCGGCCGCAATCGAGCGCATCGCCGAGGTCACCCGGACGGCGTGGTTATCGAGAACGTGGTCGGGCTGGTTGTAGGTGAGCACCACCCGGGTCCCGGCCGCTCCGCGGGCGATGGCGGACAGCGTCTGGTCGATCGCATCCGACGTCAGGTACATCGTGACGCCGAGCCAGGAGAACACCGCCGGCTCGGCAAAGGTGCAACCCGCCTCCTCCAGCGCCGGCCCGAGTCCCTGGCGCTCGAAGTCGACCGGCACGAAGACCAGGTTGCCGGGGATCGCCACCCCGAGACTGGCGAGTCTGCGTTGTTTCCAGGCTTGCGTGGCCGGATGGTCGACCTCGAACACGCGGAGGCCGGGGTCGGGGTGCCGGTACGCGAAGGTGTCGAGCCCCGCCCCCAAGATCACGTACTGGCCAACACCCGTACCGGCCTGTTGCTCCACGATGTCCTCCGCGTACCGGGAGCGTACGCAAACCCACCGACTGAACGCCAGCAGGTCGTCGTAGCGGAGCTCGGCTCGCAGCCGGTCCCTGAGCGCGAGCCCCTCCTTGCCCGCGAGCTGCAGGGCAAGAGTGTCGTCGAGGACCAGCGGTGGTGGCTCCTCTCGGTGGAGATCGCGAGCGACCGCGGTCACCAGAGCCGTGCGGCTCGGTCCCGTATCGAAGGCAGACACGCTGCGGATTGTAATAATCTGTGCTGACTTCGAGCGCACCGGCCGGCAGTGGTATCGATCCCGGTCGTCACGAAACCGTGAAAGGGGATCGCGGTGACGCGTACTCGGCAGATCCTGTTCATCCAGGGCGGTGGTGCGGGCGCGCACGATGAGTGGGACGACAAGCTGGTCGAGAGCTTGAGGCGAGAGCTCGGGGTTGAGTACGAGGTCCGCTACCCGCGCATGCCTGATGAGGGTGACCCGAGTTATGCCCGGTGGAGCACGGCGATCAGGCGCGAGATGGCGGCCTTGGACGACGGCGCGGTCGTGGTCGGCCACTCGGTAGGCGCGGCCATCCTCATCAAGGCGCTCGCCGAGCAGCTGCGGGGGAAAAGGCTCGGGGTGATCGTGCTGATCGCCGCTCCGTTCGTCGGCGAGGGCGGCTGGCCTAGCGACGAATTCAAACTGACGAGCGATCTCGGCACGAAGCTGCCGCCGGGCGCACGGGTGCATGTGTTCCACGGACTACGGGACGAGACTGTCCCGCCTTCGCATACCGGCCTCTATGCCCTGGCCATCCCGCAGGCGCAAGTGCACCAGCTGCCCGGACGGGATCATCAGCTGAACAACGACCTGAGCGAAGTGGCCGAGGCGATCCGTGGCCACAGACCAAGACCCGTCACCCAGACGTAGCGCCCGATCCTGGCCGAGATCTTCATGCGCTGCCTTCACCGGGCCGACGCGGAGCTTGACTTGAAGTGCTTCAAGTTTCCGATACTGACGCTGCGGACGAGAACTGGATGACGATCGCCGAGGCTGCGGCCCGATGCGGCCTGCCGGAGAGCACGCTGCGCTACTGGGAACGCATCGGCTTGGTCAACCGGGTGCAGCGCGACGCCTCAAGCGGGCACCGGCGCTACCGTCCCGAGGACGTCGCAACCGTCGAGACTCTGGGCAACCTGCGCGCCGTCGAGCTGAGCATCGAAGACATGCGCGCCTACCTGGCCAGTGCCCGCCGGGGTGACGAGGCAGCCGGCGAGCAGCGGGAGCTATTCGAGACCCATGCCCGCCGCCTGGCCGACGAGGTGGTCGCAGGCGACCTGGACAAGGCCGCCGCCGTCGCCGAGGAACTCGCCCCGGTCATCCGCCGCATGAACCCAAGGGACAACGCATGATCCCCACCCGCGTCACTTCTCCGTTCGGCTTCGAGTCCACCGCGGCCGAGGTGATCGCCGGCATTGACCTGCACGACCGCCGGGCCCTGGTCACGGGGGCAGCCAGCGGCATCGGCGTGGAAACGGCCCGTGCCCTGGCCTCGGCCGGCGCCGAGACGGTCATCGCGGCCCGCGACCTCGCGGCCGCGGAGCGGACCGCCGCCGACATCCGGGTCACGACCGGGAACCCGGCCGTCTCGGCGACCCGGCTCGATCTGCTCGACCGCGGCTCGGTCGACCAGTTGGTCCGCGACCTCGCGGGCCCGCTGCACATCCTGGTTAACAACGCCGGGGTGATGGCCG
>Ga0070735_10002947_pt1 | contig 15084 bp, 11 predicted proteins | sample Coa_R1_FD_66443 | JGI IMG/M metagenome (GOLD analysis project Ga0070735, IMG submission 66443) | Surface soil microbial communities from Centralia Pennsylvania, which are recovering from an underground coalmine fire - Coalmine... | ecosystem: Environmental > Terrestrial > Soil > Unclassified ... | reverse complement strand
CGGGTCAAGAGGTGGTGGGGACGCTCCCGTCAGCCGGCGCGGTTGGGACCGGCGCGCTCGACCGTCATGCGCAAGAGGACGCGGCGGTCACGGTTCATCGCCGCGCGGTAGTCGTCCCAGTCGGGGTGCGGGCCCGAGACCTGCTCGTAATAGGCGACGAGGCCGTCCATGGCGTCGGGGAGCGACACCACCTCCACGGCGCCCTCCACCTGGACCCACTCGCCGAAGAAGGCGTCGTCGAGCACGACGAGCGCGGCGTGGGGGCGGCGCCGCAGGTTGATCGTCTTCATGGCCGTCTCGCGGGTGCTCACGACGACCTTGTCGTCGTCGTCCACGGCCGCTGCCACCGGGGAGAGTTGCGTGCCGCCGTCGTTGCGCGTCGTGGCGAGGACGGCCGGGTGGTGGTGCCGGACGAATTCGAGAGCGCCGGCGACGTCCATGCCCCGAGGCTACGGCGCGAGGCGCCGGTATGCTCGTCGCATGCTGAGCACGATGCAAGACGGCCCGCTGCTGGTGAGCGGGATCCTCCGACGGGGCCAGACCGTCTACGGGGACAGCCAGGTGATCACGGTCGAGCCCGGGGGCCAGCGCCGGGCCAGCTTCGCGGAGGTGGCGGCGCGAAGCGAACAGCTCGCCAAGGCGCTGCGCAGGCTCGGCGTCGGTGACAGCGACCGCGTCGGCACCTTCGCGTGGAACGACCAGGAGCACCTCGAGGCGTATCTGGCCGTGCCGTCCATGGGCGCTGTGCTGCACACGCTCAACATCCGGCTCTTCCCCGAGCAGCTCGCGTACGTGGTGAACCACGCCGAGGACCGGGTCGTGATCGTGGACGGGTCGATCGCGCCGTTGTTCGCGCGGGTGCGCCAGGAGTGCAAGACCGTCGAGCACGTCGTCATGGTGGGGGAGGGCGACCCGAGCGGCCTGGGCGACGTGCTGTCGTACGACGAGCTCGTCGGGGCCGAGGAACCCGGTTACGACTGGCCCGAGCTCGACGAGCGCCAGGCCGCGGCGATGTGTTACACGAGCGGCACGACCGGCAACCCGAAGGGTGTTGTGTACAGCCATCGCTCGACGTGGCTGCACTCGTTCGCCGGCATGACCACCAACTGCGTGGGGGCGGCCGAGACCGACCGCGTGCTCGTCATCGTCCCCATGTTCCACGCCAACGCGTGGGGCATGCCGTACACGGCGTTCTTCGCCGGCACCGAGCTCATCTTCCCCGAGCGCTTTCTCCAGGCGGAGCCCCTGGCCAAGATGATCGAGGAGCTCCGCCCCACGCTTTCGCTGGGCGTGCCCACCATCTGGAACGACCTGCTGCGGTACGCGCAGAGCAACCAGGTCGACCTGTCGTCGCTGCGACTCGTCACGGCGGGCGGATCGGCCGTGCCCCGTGCGCTCATGCAGGCGTACCAGGACCGCTTCGGGGTCACCATGATTCAGGGGTGGGGCATGACCGAGACCAGCCCGGTGTGCGCCTTCGGGCGCGCCCCGAAGGACGTGCCTGCCGACGAGGAGATGGACTGGCGCGCCAAGACCGGGCGGGTCATCGCGGGCGTCGAGGTCCGTGTCGTCGACGAGGAGGGGAGCCCCCTCCCGAACGACGGCACCGCGGTGGGCGAGTTCGAGGTGCGGGGACCGTGGGTCACCGGCGCCTACTACGGCGAGCCCACCCCCGAGCGCTTCCACGACGGATGGCTCCGCACGGGCGACGTGGGCAGCCTCGACCCGCACGGCTACATGCAGATCTCGGACCGGACGAAGGACGTCATCAAGTCCGGCGGTGAGTGGATCTCGTCGGTGGAGCTCGAGAACGAGATCATGGCGCACCCCGAGGTCTTCGAGGCTGCCGTCATCGGCGTGCCCGACGAGCGGTGGGACGAGCGGCCGCTCGCGGTGATCGTGCCCGTGGAGGGGGCCAAGCCCGAGCCCACCGACATCCTGTCGTTCCTGTCGGAACGGGTGGCGCGCTGGTGGCTGCCCGAGCGGTGGTCGTACGCCGAGGAGATCCCGAAGACGTCGGTGGGGAAGTTCGACAAGAAGGTGCTGCGCGCCCGTGCCGGTGAGGACGGTCTCGACGTGCTGGTGGTGGACCTGCCGCCACGCGACGGCTGACCCCGGGGACTGAGCCCGGCGTGGCGGACGCGCAGGAGCTGGCCGACCGCCTCGCTCAGCTGGCCGAGGAGCTCGGCGATTTGGCGTTCGAGCGCCTGCGGGTGGCGAGCGAAGAGGCCGGCCGCGGGGGCCGACCCGATCCGGAGTCCATCGCCGAGGAGAAGCGGCTCACCCGAGCACGACGCTCGGTCGAAAAGGCGGTGACCCTCCTGCGCGCCCGTGACGGGGGGGCGGGCGGTGCCGGCGCCTTCGAGGACGAGATCTGACGAGCCCGGGACCCCGACGGGCCCGGCCGGAACTGGACGGGCCCGCCGGCCTCAGACCAGCGCGTTCAGCGCGTCGATGAACTTGCGCAGGCGGCCGTAGTGGAAGCGGTCGAAGCGCATGGCCAGGCGGGGCAGCTCCACGTTGTCCGAACCCGAGCGCTCCGGGGCGAGGGGCTTGGTGGGCCGGATCTTGCCGCTCGTCACCATGTCGGCGAAGCGGTCGTTGAGCTCCACGAGCTGGGCCCGCGTGGGCAGCACCTGCATGCGCACGACGAGGAGGTCTCCCACCCATCGGACCGAGTGGTAGTTCCGGTAGAAGCCGAACAGCTCCGACGCGGCCTCGTCGACGTCCGAGGTGATCTTGAAGAGCGCATGGTCCTCGGTGGACACCAGCCCCGTCGAGGTCACCTGGGCGTCGAGGAAGTCTTGCCAGCCGCGCCAGTACGTGCCGTCGGGTACGTCAAGCAGCACCAGGGGAGCGGGCTGCGCCTTTCCCGTCTGCAGCAGCGTCAGCAGCTCGAAGGCTTCGTCGAGCGTGCCGAATCCTCCGGGCAGCACCGCGTAGCCGTCGGATTCCTTGATGAGCATGAGCTTGCGCGTGAAGAAGTAGCGCATCTCCACGAGCTTGGGGTCCTGGGCGATGAACGGGTTGGCCCCTTGCTCGTGGGGCAGGCGGATGTTGACACCGAGCGAGAGCTCGCGCCCCGCCCCCTCCATGGCGGCTTCCATGATCCCGGGGCCCGCGCCGGTGACCACCATCCAGCCGTCCCGGGCGATGCGCTCGGCCAGCCGACGCGCCTGGGTGTACAGGGGGTCGTCGGGCAGGGTTCGGGCCGACCCGAAGAACGTGACCTTCTTGGTGTGGCGGTACGGGCGGAAGACCCGGAAGGCCTCCGCCATCTCCGCCATGGCGGCGCGCGCCAGTTTGAGGTCGAGCGCGTCGGTGTCCTCCTCGGCGAGGTGGACCACCGTGCCGATGATGGACCGGTACAGGTCGCGGCGCGCGGTGACGCCCGCGGAGTCGAGGAGCTCGTCGACGAGCCGCTCCCGTCCGCCGTCGAGGCGCTCGTCCTCGGTCACGTCCTCGAGCCCGGCCTCGTCGGCGGCGAGCGGCGGCACGAGGCTCGTGCCGTCCACTCCGATCTCTGAGCCGAGGGCGTCCTCGGGCGCGGCGCGGTCGGAGGCCGGGTTCTGCTTCGCGGCTGCCATCCGGGGCGCCTTCAGCAGGGTGCGGGCACGCGCCCGTACAGGGTGGTCCGCTGCTCGAGCGTGCGGCCGAGGGGCTCGACCAGCTCTCCGAACGACGCTTCGTCCATGCGCTGCCCGTGCTGGGCCCCGGCGGCGCGCGAGATGTTCTCGTCCATGAGGGTGCCCCCGAGGTCGTTGGCCCCGGCGACGAGCGCCTGAGCGGATCCCGCGCTGCCCATCTTGACCCAGCTCACCTGGATGTTCGGGATCCAGCCGGCGTAGGCGATGCGCCCGACGGCGTGCATCAAGAGCGCCTCCCGGAACGTCGGACCGCGCCGGGCCTTTCGTTGCAGGTAGATGGGCGCGGCCATGTGCACGAAGGGGAGGGGAACGAACTCCGTGAAGCCCCCGGTCTCCTTCTGCAAGGCGCGCGTCCGCACCAGGTGCCGAGCCCACGAACGCGGTCGCTCCACCGAGCCGAACATGATGGTGACGTTGGAGCGCAGCCCCACCCCGTGCGCCACGCGGTGGGCCTCGAGCCATTCGTCGGTCGTGATCTTGTCGGGGCACAACACGGCGCGCACCTCGTCGTCCAAGATCTCGGCCGCCGTCCCCGGAAGGGTGGCGAGGCCGGCGTCTCTCAGACGCGTGAGGTAGGACGAGAGGCTCTCGTCGAGGCGACGCGCCCCTTCGGTGACCTCGAGCGCGGTGAAGCCGTGGATGTGGATGCGGTCCGAGGCGTTGCGCACCGCCTTGATCACGTCCAGGTAGTAATCCCCGTCGAAGCGGGGGTGGATGCCGCCCTGCAGGCACACCTCGGTGGCGCCGGCCGCCTCGGCTTCGGCGACGCGCGCCGTGATGTCGTCCAGCTCGAGGAGATACGGCGCGCCCCGAAGGTTGAGCGACAGCGGGCCCTTGCTGAACGCGCAGAACCGGCACTTGAACGTGCAGACGTTGGTGTAGTTGATGTTGCGGTTGGCGACCCAGGTGACGACGTCCCCGACGGCGTTGCGGCGGAGCACGTCGGCGACGTCGGCCACGGCGCGCACCTCAGGCCCGCGGGCCGCGAACAAAGTCACGATCTCGTCCTCGCCCACCTCTTGGCCTTGCTCGACGCCGGCGAGCACCTCCGCGACGGCGCCGTGCCCCGCGGAGAAGACGGGCGCGTGGTGCACCCCTGCCCTCACGAGCACCGGAGGTGCCGCTTCACCGCCCGAGCACCAGCCGTCCTCGCGCGCCAAGCCGTCGGCGTCGGCGCGGTCGAGGACGGCGAAGCGCATGGCGGGGTCGAGCCAGCGCTCGGGGTCGAGCGCGTACTCCGGGTAGATGGTGAGCCGGGGCGCGAGGACGAACCCTGCGGCCTCCGTGGCCGCCCGGAGGACCTCGAGCGCGGGCCACGCACGCTCGGGGTTGACGTGGTCCAGGGTCACCGGCGACACGCCCCCCCAGTCGTCGATGCCGCTGTCGAGCAGGGGTGCCAGGTCGTCGGACAGGTTGGGGGGCGCCTGCACGTGGACGTCCGGTGGCAGGACGATGCGCGCCACGGCGATGGTCCAGCACAGCTCCTCGGGCGGGCACGCGGGATGCGCGTGCATGGCCGTGCCCGGTTTCGGGAGGAAGTTCTGGACGATGACCTCCTGCACGTGGCCGTGGGTGCGGTGCGCCTGCGCAATGGCCTCCAACGCGCGCACGCGCTCGGCGCGCGACTCGCCGATGCCCACCAGCACGCCGGTGGTGAAGGGGATGTGCTCCTCGCCCGCGGCCCGCAGCGTCGCGAGGCGGCGCGCCGGGTCCTTGTCCGGCGCGCGGCGGTGACAGGCGAGCGACGCGTCCAGGGACTCGATCATCATCCCCTGGCTGGCGCTGACCGGGCGCAGCCGCGCGAGGTCGTGGCGTCCCAACGCGCCGGCGTTGGCGTGGGGGAGCAGTCCCACCTCGTCACGCACCAGGGCGCACATGGCCACCAGGTAGTCCACGGTCGACGACCAGCCGTGGGCCCTGAGCCACGTGCGCGCCACCCGGTAGCGGTCTTCGGGCGCCTCCCCCAAGGTGAACAGCGCCTCGTGGCAGCCCGCTCGGGCGCCGGCTCGGGCGATGGCGAGGACCTCGTCGGGCGACAGGTACGGGGCGTCGAGTCGTGCCGGAGCCTTCGCGAACGTGCAGTAGCCGCAGCGGTCACGGCACAGCTGCGTCAGTGCGATGAAGACCTTCGGCGAGAACGTCACGCGGTTGCCGTGCGCGGCGGCGCGCACGGCGCGCGCCTCCGCCTGGAGCTCGGAGGTCGTGGCCGCGAGGAGGTCGTCGGGGGCCACGGCGGTCACCTTATCGTCGGGCTCCCCGGGCGCTCCCGGCCGCGTCGCGGTCCACGAGCCACAGCACGCGCTCGGCGCGGACCCGGGCCGCGGGCAGGTCCTCTCCCGACGACACCGCTGCGAACGCCTCCCGCTTGGACTCGCCCGACACCGTGAAGACGACCAGGCGCGCCCGTGCCAGCGCGGGCAGGGTCAACGACATCCGTGTGTGGGGGTTGCGCTCGTGCGGGTCGCGGCTCAGCACCACCAGGCGTTCGGGTGGAGCCTCGAGCGTGGGCGCGTCGGGGAAGAGCGACGCGGTGTGTCCGTCGGGCCCCATGCCGAGATGGACGACGTCGAACGCGGCGGTTTCCCTCACCTCCTGTTCGTAGGCATCGGGGTCCTCGCACGACATGGGGTGGAACGAGCCCACCGGTGGCACCCGATCGAGCAGCGCTTCGCGGACCAGGCGCTGGTTGGCGTCGGGGTCGTCGGGGGGGACACAGCGCTCGTCACCCATGTAGACGTCCACCGCCGACCAGTCGAGGGCCGTCCCACCCACCTCGGACAGCCGCTCGTAGCACCGCCGGGCGGTCGGCCCCCCCGAGGCGACGAAGACGAACCGGGGGCCGGGGCGAGCGTGGAAGGACTCGACGAACACCCGGGCGAACGCCTCGGCCAGCGTGTCGAGGTCGACCTCCACCTGCACCGTGCCGGGCGGCGCGGTCAAGGCTCGTGCCATTGCCGGAGCTCGCGCGCGAGGAGGAGGTCGGCCTCGCGCGGTCCCCAGGTGCCCGAGGCGTACTGGCCGAGCGGCGCGCTGTCGTCCGCCCACGCCTGGAGGAACGGGTCGACGATCTGCCAGGCGCGCTCCACCTCGTCGGTGCGGATGAACAAGGTGGCGTCCCCGATCATGACGTCGTGCAGCAGCCGCTCGTAACCCTCCGCGGTGGCTCCCGGGAAGACGTTGTCGTACGCGTACGACATGGCGACCGACCGCACCCGGAACGCCTCCCCGGGGACCTTCGCTCCCACGCTGAGGCACACCCCTTCCTCGGGCTGGATGCGCAACTGCAGCATGTTGGGGCGCAGGTCCCGGCTCAGCCGGCCGCCGAAGGCCAGGTGCGGGACGCGCTGGAACTGCAGAACGACCTCGGTCGACCGTGCCGGCAGGCGCTTGCCGGTCCTGATGTAGACGGGCACCCCGGCCCACCGCCAGTTGTCGACCGACAAGCGCAGAGCCACGAACGTCTCGGTCCGGCTCTTCGGGTCGACGCCGGGCTCCTCGCGGTATCCGGGTACGGGGGCGCCGTCGACGGTCCCTGCCGTGTACTGGCCGCGCACCGAGTTGCCCACGGCCTCGTCGATGTCGGGGATCATCACGGCGCGCAGGAGCTTCACCTTCTCGTCGCGGATGCCGTTGGCGTCGATCGTGGCCGGCGGCTCCATGAGCGTCATCGCCAGTACCTGCATGACGTGGTTCTGGACGATGTCGCGCATCGCCCCCGCCCCCTCGTAGAAGCTGCCCCGGTGCTCCACGCCCAGCTGCTCGGCCACGGTGATCTGGACGCTGTCGACGTAGCGGCGGTTCCAGATGGGCTCGAACACGGCGTTGGCGAACCGCAGGGCGAGGACGTTCTGGACGGTCTCCTTGCCGAGGTAGTGGTCGATGCGGAAGATCTGGGACTCGTCGAAGACCCCGTGCAAGGTGGCGTCGAGGGTACGGGCGCTGTCGAGGTCGCGCCCGAAGGGCTTCTCGACGACGATGCGGGCGAACGAGCCGCCCTCCCCGGGTTGGTTGAGGCCGTGCTCGCCGAGCGCGGTGGCGAGGGGTCCGAAGACCGCGGGCACCGTGGCGAGGTAGTACACGCGGTTGCCCGACGTGCCGAGCGTGCGGTCGGCGCCGTCGAGGACCTCGCGCAGCCGGTCGAACGTGGGCTTCTCCGCGTAGTCGCCCGCGACGTAGTGGAAGCGGTCGACGAGCGTCCTCCACTCCGGGCCCGAGTCGGGAACGGCGGTGAGAGCGGCCTGCCGGAAGTCGTCGTCGCTCCACCCGGTGCGCGCCACCCCGACGACGGTGAACCCCTTCGGCAGGGCGCGGTGGCTCGCCAGCGCGGCGATGGCGGGGAAGAGCTTGCGCGCGGCGAGGTCCCCCGACGCGCCGAACACGACCAGGGCCAGGGGGGGAGGGGACCCCACCGTGTCCAGCTCGTGCTCGATGTCGCCGACCGGCTCCTCGGCGTCGATGTCGACGGGCTCGACGGCGTCGACGCTGATCATCACGAGGGCGCTCCCGAGCGGGGCTCGGTCCGCACGGCATGGCCCCCGAACTGGTTGCGCAGCGCCGCCACCAGTCGGTTGGCGTAGGAGTCGGGGTCGCGGGAGGCGAAACGTTGGTACAGGGCGAGGGTGATGACCGGCGCAGGGACACCCCGGTCGATCGCCTCCAGCGCGGTCCAGCGTCCCTCGCCGGAGTCCACGACGTATCCCTCGATGTTCTCGAAGCCGGACCCGGGGGCGAGCGCCCGCTCGGTGAGGTCCAGCAACCACGAGCGCACAACCGATCCGTAGCGCCAGATCGAGGCCACCTGGTGCAGGTCGAGCTCGAACTCGTCGGCCTGGTGCATGACCTCGAATCCTTCGGCGTACGCCTGCATCAGCCCGTATTCGATGCCGTTGTGCACCATCTTGACGAAGTGCCCGGCGCCGACCGGGCCGACGTGCGCGTACCCCCCCTCGGGGGCGAGCGCCTTGAACACCGGCTCGCAGACGGCGACGGCCTCCGGGGTGCCACCGACCATCAGGCAGTAGCCCTCGGTGAGCCCCCAGATCCCCCCCGACGTGCCCGCATCGATGAACGCGATGCCCTTCTCCGCGAGCGACGCGGCCGTGGGGGCCGCCTCCTTGTAATTGGAATTGCCGCCGTCGATCACCACGTCACCCTGGCTCATGAGGCCCTTCAGGGACTCGACGGTCCGGTCGGTCGGTGCGCCCGCGGGCACCATGACCCAGGCGACGCGCGGTGGGTCCAGGTGACCGACGAGCTCGTCGAGGCTGGCCGCCGGCACCGCGCCCTTCTGGCTCACCGAGTCGCGCGCCTCCGGGGACAGGTCGAACGCCACCACCTCGTGGCCCTTCTCGAGGAGGCGAACGGTCATGTTGGCCCCCATCTTCCCGAGCCCCACCATGCCGATCTTCATCCCTGCCCCTTTCCTGACCCTTTCGTTCCAACCGGACCGCGCGCCTGTGCGGAAGGCCGTCGGGCCCCCGCCGCCTGTCGACCGTTGGCGTGCTCGCCGACGCTGCGGGGCCGACTCAGGCGATGTCCGCGAGCGCGTCCACCGCCACCCGGAACACGCGGCGCTCGTGCGCTTCCAGGCTGCGGTGGTCGCCGATCGACTGGGCGGCGATGAGCGTGCCGAAGTCGTACCCGAAACCGGGGACCGGCACCTCCGGCGCCGCGCCGGCAGACACGATCTGGACGGCGACGACGGTATTGGGCCCGCCCTTGTGGAGCTGGCCGGTGGAGTGCAAGAAGCGCGGGCCGTATCCGGCGGTGACGGCCATCCCGCCCAGGTGGTCGCGCACCTTCCTCCGCAGTGCTTCGAGCTCGGCGTCGCGCCCGAACGGCACGTACGCCTGGAGCGACACGTAGTCGCCCGGCCGCACGGTCTCCGCGAGCCACCCGAGCACACCCGCCGGCGGGCTCGTCGCCACCTCGGGGAGCGGCAGGCTCCCCAGCACGTCGTTGGTGTTCTTCTTGGACTCGGCGACGTTCGGCTCGTCGAACGGGTCGATGCCGAGCACGTGCCCGCACAGCGCAGTCGCCACCTCCCAGCGGAAGAACTGCTCGCCGAGGTCGCCCGCGTCCCGGGGGTGCAGGGGCACGACGTGGCGGTCGGGACCGTCCTCGGGCTCGACGGTCGGCACGGGGACGCAGCCCGTGCCGTGCTTGCCCGTCGACTCGGCGATGAGCTGCTCGACCCACAGGCCGAACGAGCCGTAAGCGGGGGGGACGACGACCGTGACCTTGTCACGCCCGTCGCGGGCTTCTTCGCCCATCGTCATGCCGAGCCCGGCGGCCTCGTCGAGGTCGGCACCGAGGGCGCGCTCGCAGAGCTCGGTGACGTCGTAGCCGATGAGGGCGGCGGGCACCATGCCGAAGTACGACAAGACCGAGTACCGGCCGCCGATGTCGGGAGGGTTCTCGAAGCAACGGGCGAACCCGCGCTCGGCCGCCAGCTTGGCGAGGGGGGTGCCGGGGTCGGTGATCGCCGCGTAGCGCGACGGGTCCGACATCTGCGCCCACGCGTGGGCGAGGAGCGCGTTGGGTTCGAGGGTCGTACCCGACTTGGACGACACGAGGACGAATGCATCGGAGAGGTCGAGCGCGCCGACCGTCGCCGGATGGGTGGTGTCACACACCTGGAGCCGGCGCCGGGACGTCCCGTTCGGGTCGAGACTGGCGCGCACCGACTCGAGCACCTCAGGGCCGAGGGACGAGCCACCCATGCCGAGGAGCACGATCTTCGGCTGGTCGATGCCGTCGGCCCACGCGGCGAGCTCGCCTGCGTCCGCGATCATGCGCCTCGGGGAGTCGAGCCATCCGAGACGGTTGGCTGACACGTTGCCTGGCGGCCACAAGCTGGCGTCCCGGGCGAGCAGGCGCGTCACGAGCGAGTGGGCGTCGTCGCTCACCGCGCCGGCGTCGGCCGTGGGTGTGGATTCGTCGGTCATCGGCTCGGGTCAGTGCCCCGACGACAGGGCATTCGCCTTGTCGGACAGGGACTGCATGAGCTCGTCGAAGGACTTGGCGAAGCTGGCGACGCCTTCGTCCTCCAACGTGCGCGCCACCGAGCCCATGTCCACGCCCGCCGATTCCAGGGACTCCAGGGCGGCCCGGTCACGCTCGGGCTCGAGGTCGATGGTGCGCGCCACGACGCCATGGTCGGCGAACGCGGCGATGGTGTCGTCGGGCATGGTGTTGATGGTGTCGGGGCCGATCAGGCTGTCGACGTAGGCGAGGTCCGGGTAGGCGGGGTTCTTCGTCGACGTCGACGCCCACAGCGGGCGCTGCAGGTGCGCCCCGCGTGCCGCGAGCGCTTCCCAGCGCTTGCCCGTGAACCGTGACCGGAAGAGCTGGTACGCCTGCCGGGCCTGGGCGACGGCGGCCGTGCCCTGCAGCGCCTGGAGCGACTCGGCACGCGTGCCGTCCTGTTCGGCCAGAGTGGTGAGTCTCCGGTCGACCTCGGTGTCGACGCGGCTCACGAAGAACGACGCCACGCTCTTCACCTGTGACAGGTCATCTGCTCCCGAGGCGACGAAGTCCTCCAGCCCCCCGATGTAGGCCTCGATGACCTCGGCGTAGCGCTCCAGGCTGAACAGCAAGGTGATGTTGATGTTGCGGCCCTCGCCGATCATCGCCCGGACGGCGGGGACGCCCTCGGCGGTGGCGGGGATCTTGACGAGGAGGTTCGGTCGGGCGATGCGCTCGTGGAAATGGCGGGCCGCGGCGATCGTGCCCGCCGTGTCGTGCGCCAGCCCGGGCGCCACCTCGAGCGACACGAAGCCGTCGGCGCCGTCCGAGCTGTCGTACACGGTCCGCAGGACGCCGAGGGCATCGGTGATGTCGTCGATGACGAGTTCCCAGTAGGTGTCCTCGACGCCGCGGGAGGCGAGAAGGTCGGCGATCTGTTCGTCGTAGTCCCCCGACTCGATCGCCTTGGTGAAGATGGTCGGGTTCGACGTCACCCCCCGGATCCCGTCGTCCACGTAGGCGCGCAGCCGTCCGGTGCGCAGGTAGCTGCGCCGCATGTTGTCGAGCCAGGGGCTCTGGCCCTGCTGCTCGTAGAGCTCCTGCAGCTTGGTCATGGTGCTCCCTTCCGCCGCGCCGGCACGGAGCCGGACGGCCTGGGTGCGCTTCTCAGGTTGACGGCGCGTCGGGTCGACGCGCGAGCAGGGCGCGTGCGCGGGCGGCCACGTTGTCGGGCGTGTAGCCGAACTCGGTCAGCACCACCCGGCCCGGCGCGGACGCGCCGAAGTGGTCGATGGCCACGACGTCGTCTGCGTACCGTTCCCATCCGAGTGACGCGGCGGCTTCCACCGCCAGACACGGTGTGGCAGGGGGGATGACCCTGGCGTGGTAGTCCGGTCCCTGCGCGGCGAACAGGTCCCACGAGGGCAGCGACACCACGCGCACCGCGACGGGCTCGTCGTCGATGCCCGGCTCGGGCGACGCCAACAGGCGCGCCGCGGCGACGCACACGCCCACCTCGGAGCCGGTGCCGACGAGAACGAGCTCGGGGGGCCCGGCGCAGTCGACGAGGACGTAGCCGCCCCGGGCGACGCCGTCGGCAGCGTCGGCGGTCCCCTCCAGGACCGGGACGTCCTGGCGGCTGAGGACGAGGCCGGTGGGGCCGTCGCAGTCGACGGCGATGCGCCAGGCGTGCGCGGTCTCGTTGGCGTCGGCGGGGCGGATGAGGCGCAGGTTGGGCATGGCGCGCATGGCGGCCAGGTGCTCCACCGGTTGGTGCGTGGGCCCGTCCTCGCCCAGGCCCACGGAGTCGTGCGTCCACGAGTAGATGACGTGCGTGCCCGTCAACGCGGCCAGGCGCACGGCGGGGCGCATGTAGTCGCTGAAGATGAAGAACGTCCCGCCGACGGGGAGGATCCCGCCGTGCGCGGCCATTCCTGTCATGGCCGCGGCCATCGCGTGCTCGCGGATCCCGTAATGGAGCTGGTCGCCCGCGGGATGCTCGCGGGACTGCGCGACGCTCTCCTTGAGCGCCATGCCGGTGTTCCCGGTCAGGTCGGCGGCTCCCGCCATGAGCCCGGGGATGAGGTCGGCCGTCGCGGTGATGCACTGGTTGAGGGCGCGTCGCGTGGCGAGCTTGGTGCCCGCTTCGAACACCGGGAGCTTCTGGGCCCAGCCTTCGAGGCCGCGCCCGTCCTGACAGGCTTGCCACGCGGCGCGGTCCCCGTCCCAAGCGTCGAAGCGCGTCTGCCACTGCCGGCGCAGGTCCTGGCCCCGCTCGATGCAACGCCGGTAGAAGTCGACCACCTCGTCCGGCACGTAGAACGACTCTCCGGGGGGTAGGCCGAGGATCTCCTTGGTGGCGCGGATCTCGTCGTCGCCGAGCGGGTCGCCGTGTGCCGACGCGGTGTCGGTCTTGTGTGGCGACGGCCAGCCGATGTGGCTGCGCAGGACGATGATCGACGGCCGGTCCTCTTCGGCCATGGCGCGCCGGAGCGCGGCTTCCAGTGCGGCGGTGTCGTTGGCGACCTCACCGATGTTCTCGGCGTGCCAGCCGTACGCGGTGAAGCGCCCGACGACGTCGTCGGTGTACGCCAACTCCGTAGGCCCGTCGATCGAGATGTGGTTGTCGTCGTACACGTAGACGAGCCGCCCGAGACCGAGGTGTCCCGCGAGGGAACCCGCCTCGTGGCTGATGCCCTCCATCAGGTCGCCGTCGGAGCAGATCACGAACGTGTGATGGTCGACCACGTCCGGACCGAAGCGCGCCCGCAGCCACCGTTCGGCGACGCCCATGCCGACGCCGTTGGCGAATCCCTGCCCGAGCGGCCCGGTGGTGACCTCGATACCGGACGCGCGATGGGCCTCGGGGTGCCCGGGTGTGCGGCTGCCCCACTGGCGGAACTGCTTGAGGTCGTCGAGGGTCAGCCCGTAGCCGGTGAGGTACAGCATCGAGTACAGCAGGATCGACGCGTGGCCGTTGGACAGGATGAAGCGGTCGCGGTCGGGCCAGCCCGGATCGCTGGGATCGTGCCGCATGACGCGTGTGAAGAGCACGTGCGCCAGCGGCGCCAGCGCCATGGCCGTACCGGGATGCCCCGAATTGGCCTTCTGGGGCGCGTCCATCGCCAGGCCCCGGATGACGTTGATGCCGAGTTGCTCGAGCTCCCCGTCGGTCACCTTTGGAACCGTACCCGCTCCTCCAACTCAGCCCACCCGCTGGGCACGGGGTTCGGCCGGCACTGATCCGCCGGGCACCGATTCGGCGGGCACAGGCGCAACATCACGACAGTCGCGCGCCGGCGGGGTCACAGAAGAGCGCCACCGACGCGGTGAATCCGTGGACGAAATTGCGACCTCCCACGGGACCGAGCTCACCCGCGGCGAAGCAGCCGGCCATCGGGACATTTCCCAGGTGCTCGGACAGGACGCGCACGTCGTGGTGCGGCTCGCCGAACAAGCGCGTGCCCCGGCCGTTGCACGTGAACACGAGGGCGCCGTCGGCGCGGTGCCCGTCCACCAGGCGGTGCAGGTCCTCGTCCGCGCTGGCTGCGTCGCGGAGATGGAATTGCACGGTCGTCCCGACCGGCACCACATCGGTGACGGCGATCGCCCCGAGCGACCGGTCCGCGCCGACCACGTTGCGCACGAGGAAGTCGCCCGGGCCGAACGACACGCGGTGCTCGTCGATCACCCGGCCGAGATGCAGTCCCCCCATCTCGAGCAGCGCCACCTCCGACTCCGACAACGACTCGTGAGCCTGGGCCACCAGCCGCTCGAGAGCGGGACGGCCCGCCAGTTCGAAGATGACGTTGTCCTCGGCTTTGGTCACCACCAGGGGGTGCCCGAAGGGGCGGCATCCCTGCGACACCACCGTCTCCAGACCGGCACCCGGGCCGAGCAAGGCGCCCACGGCCCCGGCCGTGCGCGTACGCGTCCCGAGCGCGAGCCGGTTGCCGCCCGGGCCCCGGGCGGCGGAGGCCATGCCCCCGACGACGGGCACGTCGGGCAGCTCGGATTGGGCCCAAGCGAGGAACCCCTCGGTGGGGAAGCTGTAGGGGTCGGCCACGAGGAGGACGGCCTGGGGATCGAAGGGGACGTCCTCCGGCCACCCTCGTAAGCGGGCGGGCTCGTCGGGCCCCCCCGGCTGGGCGTCGAGGGCGAGCGGCAGGAGCGGGCCGGTGATGCCCGCGAAGAGCGCCACGGCCGCGGTCTGCTCCACCTCCCGGTGAGGACCGAGCACCGACTCCGCCGCACAGCCGAAGGAGACGAGAGGATGGAGCACCTCCTCGACCGTGCGCATGACGTCCTCGAGCGCACCGGCGTGCGGAGGCGTGACGAAGGCGACGGCGAGGTCGGGTCGCTCCCCGATGCGCTCGAGGACCTCGCCTGCGACCTCGCCCACCGCATGCGCCGTGATCGGGTGCTCGCTCATCGCCGACGCGAAGGGCACTGACGTCGACCCTACCGCCGC
>Ga0070735_10002945_pt1 | contig 15086 bp, 13 predicted proteins | sample Coa_R1_FD_66443 | JGI IMG/M metagenome (GOLD analysis project Ga0070735, IMG submission 66443) | Surface soil microbial communities from Centralia Pennsylvania, which are recovering from an underground coalmine fire - Coalmine... | ecosystem: Environmental > Terrestrial > Soil > Unclassified ... | reverse complement strand
CCGTTGTTGATGTTGATATAGGAGTGGGAGGTCTGCCCTCTCCCTCCCAGCATGTACTGCACGCCGACTTCCGGCAGGTCGTTGAGCGGCAGGTTGGTCATCAGGCTCTGCTTGAACGCGGTAAGGATCGCGGGATAGCGCAACCAGGTCGCCGGCGAGATGATGGTGCGCTTCACCGCGTCGCTGAAGGCCTGCTGGTCCTGGACGCGGGCCAGATCCTGCTGGACGAAGGCGTGTCGCTCGCGCACGAACTCCAGCGCGGTGGCGCCGTCCATGTGCTGCTCGCCGGATTTGATGTCGATCGGGCAATAGGCGTAGCCGGTCAGACAGGGATAGGTCGGATCATTCAGCTCGCGCGGTACGTTGACGTCGACGCCGCCCATCGCGTCGATCAACTTGATGAAGCCGCGGAAGGTCATGGCCATGGTGTAGTCCACAGGAATCTGGAGGTCGCGCTCGAGCGTGTAGGCGGCCAGCTTTGGCCCTCCCAGCTCGTATGCGATCGCCAGCTTTCCCTGACCGTAGCCGGGGATATCGACCCACAGATCGCGCGGTACCGAGAGCATGGAGACATGGTGGGTCGACGGATCGATATCCATGACGAGCAGCGTATCGGTCCGGGCCGGCTCGGTCGTTCGCTGGGTCAGGCCCATCGCCACCACGGTGATTCGGTCATGACCGTTCCAGGGGACCATGCCCGGCTGCGGCGGCAGGATAATCGAGCTCATCGCCTCGAGCACCGGTGGGCAGAACAGTACGATCCCGGCCGACAGGACGGCCGACAGAAGGAAGAAGAGGAACGTACCGATCACGAAGCGCCGGATGCGCGGCCGCAGACTCCGTGATGCCGGTGCAGTGAGGGGAGTGAAGACGGGTTCAGGCGTGCGATACGCCCTTTGAGTCGACATGCGCGCGATTGTACTACGCGCCGCCGGCCCTGTGCGGGGCTTCGTGACTACATGAGCTGGATGGTGAACGTCGTCGCTGTCTTGTCCACGGCCACCCTGACGGTATACGTCCCGGCCCCGGCGTACACGTTGTTGCCGTAATGGTAGTCTTTCATCCCAAGCCCGGCGCCCATCATCGCCATGATGGGGACGGTGATGCGCGTGTGCCTGCGCGAATCAACCATCACCATAGTCACGACCGCCGTCGTCACCACTTTTCCGCTCTTCCGGTTGTAGACGTGGAGCTCGATGTGGTGATTGCACCCTCTGGCGCCCTTGGACGAGCCGCTCATCCCCATATTGCCCGAGAAGCTGCAGGTGGCTACCTGGCCGTGGAGCATAACCTCACCATGTTTGGGGTGTCCCATTGCCATGCGCTGCGCGGGCCCGATCTTGAGAACGAGTCGATACGCGCCCGCAGTAGCCTGCTTGACGATGGTCATACTTCCCATGGCGCGTGCGGTTGGAGTCATTCCGGCGACAAGCGAGGCCGTTAGCAATGTGGCGGGCGCCCAGCTTTTCCACTTCATCTCTCTTCCTCCTGCGTCTCTGAGACCGAGCCCAGGCCCGGCTGATATCTCACTCGTGGGAACGAGGAGATGCATTCCCAGCACCATTTGACTACACAGTAGGTAATTTCACCAACGACCGGCGAGGCTGCGAGTAGTCGTGAATCGGTGCCCAGCTTTCTGAGCGACGTGTCACTGCTGTCGCCGGCGCGTCCTATCCCCTGGGCCCCGGCGGGTGCGGCACAATTCCGCGAGTCACACGACTGTAAGGCCGCCCAACGCGCCCAGTTTGACGCGAGAGTTACAATGTGAGCCTCACGAGCGTTGTACAGGTGACATCACGGTACGGACTGGACACACTCCACGTGAACCGAGTACTGAGCCTGGCGTTACTCTTCATCGCCTTGCTGGCTCCGCCGGCGACGGATGTCCGTGCCGCGCCTCGCGGCATCCATGTGGCGGCAGGATTGGATCTGTCGCTGTCGTTGCCGCGCTCGGTGTACCCGCGTGACGCCCTCGCGATCGCGACAGTGCGCCTGCGGAATCTCTCGAGCCATGTGATGCAGCTGGCGGCGCCGTGTGGGGACAATCCCGCCGTCCAGGTGATGAGCGGCACGACGGGCGCGATTGTCTTCCCGCCGATATTTCGAGCAAGTGCAGGCGGCTCCTGCCACATGCGCCGCCACCGCTTCGGCGTGACAGGCGTGCTGGAGCCGGGAAGCGCTCTCGTCAGGCAGGTATTTATCATCCTGCGTGGGAGCGTCGTGCGACCAACCGTGTCGATTGTGACCGGGCTGGGGCCGAGCATGCTCACCGGTCGAGCGCTCAAGCTCACGCTCGTGGATGGCAAGCCTCCGACCTTCACGCTCTCCACCACGCCAACTCTCTCCGCCACCATCCGGTCCGCCCTGCCGGTGGCCGGACCTCTCGTGTACGCGGAGCTCTATCGCTGTGGTGTCGATTCCGAAGTCACCTATTCGGAGCACTCCGGTCGCTGGCAGTTTGCACGCGGCAGCCGCCTGGTTCCGCACTGGCCGCCGAATTGCGCCTATCCCTTCGAGTGGCATGCCGTGGCCGGTTGGCCAGGGCAGCCGGTGGCGCACATCGACTACGTCAGCGGGTAGCCGCGGTAGCGACGCCAACGGCGACCACCTTGCAGGACCGAGGGGGATCGGGCTGCCGTGGCTACCCGGCGTAGCCCCGCGGATGCGTGCGGTGCCAGTCCCAGGCAGTCCGAACGATGGTGTCGAGATCGCTGTACCTCGGCGTCCAGCCAAGCTGCCGGCGCAGCTTTGAAGCGTCAGCCACCAGCTCGACCGGATCGCCGGCCCGGCGGGGGCCGACCTCAACCGCAAAGTCGACGCCGCTGATCCGTTTCAGCGTATTGATAACATCCCAGTTGCTCCACCCGTGCCCGGCCCCGACGTTGAACACGTCGAACGTTCCGCCATCCTGCAGGTACGCGAGCGCGACGACGTGAGCGCTGGCGAGATCGAGGACGTGAATGTAATCGCGGACGCAGGTGTGGTCGGGCGTCGGGTAGTCGTCACCGAAGAGCACGAAGCGGTCGCGCTGGCCGAGCGCCGTCTGGATGGCGATCGTCACGATGTGCGAGGCAGGCTCGTGATCCTGGCCTATGGAGCCGTCCAGGGCGGCTCCGGCGGCGTTGAAGTACCGGAGCGCCACGCTTCGCACACCGTGCACCAGCTCGTACCAGGGAAGCATGCGCTCCACCAGCAGCTTTGACTCGGCGTACACGTTGATCGGCACCGCCGGATCCGACTCGGTGATCGGGACGCGGACCGGATTCCCGTACACACCGGCCGTCGAGGAGAAGACGAGCCGCGGCACGGCGTGACGCGCCGCCGCGTTGAGCAGGCGGATGGCGTTCGCGGTGTTATTTTCGAAGAACCTGGCGGCGTTTTCCATCGACTCGCCGGCTTCGATGAAGGCCGCGAAGTGGATGATGGCGTCGAAGCCGCCCGCCAGGCACGCGTCGAGCGCTCCTGCGTCGGCCAGGTCCGCCTCCACCAGCTCCACATCGACCGCCTCCCGGTGGCCGAAGCTCAGGTTGTCGAATACCACCACGTCGTGGCCGGCTTCCTGCAGCGCTCTGGTGGTGAAGCTCCCTATATATCCGGCGCCACCGGTGACCAGAACGCGCATTGCCTAGCGGCGCCGCTTGCCGCGGACCGGCGGGCGTGGCCGCTGCGGTTCGGCGCGTGGCTTCGGAGCGGGCCGGAACCGCCGTTCGAGGTGGCTTTCCTGAAGCTGCCACACGGCAACAGGGTAGCGCTCGCTGAGCTCGTAGACGAAGTAGCCGACGATGATGATCATCGTGATGATGAGAAGCAGCATCCAGATCGGCATCGAGAGGTACGGGAACTGGGTGTAGCGCATGAGCGCCAGAAAGAGACCGATGGCGGAAGTCCACATGCCCGCTTTGGCGGCCCGCCTGATCAGACGTCGCCGAATGGGATTGTCCCGCGCGAGCTTCGCGCGGCGCACATACGCAATGGCCGATCCGATAAACAGCAACGCGAAGGCAATCGTGAGGGCCAGAAAGTAGCCGGACTCGTCGGTAGGAGTGTTGAAGAGATAGTCGCCGGTCAGGAGATGCACGGAAACCTCACGGGGAAACAGCGCATAGAGAAAGCCGGCAGGTACTGCCGGCCTGTCCCAGGCAGTCGAAGTATAGTCGGAACGTCAAGGTACGATCAAAGGCCGGGTCACCGGCGAAGCTACGTGACCAGGGCTCCGCTGCAGGCCTCGGCTACCACGCGTGGCAGCGTCTCGAGCACGTAGTCGACGTCCCCCGCCGAAGTACCACGCCCCAGCGTCATGCGCAGTCCATTTCGTGCCAGACCCGGCGCCAGGCCGAGCGCGGTAAGAACGTGGGAAGGATCGGTCGATCCGGCTTTGCAGGCCGAGCCGCTCGAGCACTGGATCCCGGCCAGGTCGAGATCGACGAGCACCGACTCGCCGCTGACGCCGTCGAGGTAGAAGCTGGCGTGACCGGGGAGGCGGTCACCCCGAGGGCCGGTGAGATGCGCCCCCGGTGTTCGCTCCAGCACCCCGTCGATCAGGCGGTCACGCAGCTGGGCGAGCCGCCCTGCCTCGGTCTCCCGCTCCCGCTCCGCCAGGCTCAGCGCAACCGCCAGGCCGACCACGCCTGCGACGTTCTCGGTGCCGGCACGCCGCCCGCGCTCCTGCTCGCCGCCGTGGATGAGCGGTGCCAGCGGTGTGCCACGTTGCGCGTAGAGGGCTCCTACACCCTTGGGACCGTAGATCTTGTGTGCCGAGATGGTGAGAAGGTCAACCCCCAGACTCTCAACATTCAGGCTGAGCGCGCCAGCGGCCTGCACCGCGTCGGTGTGGAACAGGGCCCCGGCGGCATGAGCCAGCTTCCCGATCTCCGCGATGGGCTGCACCGTCCCAACCTCGTTGTTGGCGGTCATGATCGATACCAGGACCGTGTCCGAATCGAGCTGCCGCTCTAGCTCCGCGATGTCGACCCTGCCCTCGCAATCAACCGGCAGGTAGGTGACGCGGAACCCCTCCCGTTCGAGGGCCCGGCATGCCTCCAGCACGGCATCGTGCTCGATGCGGGAGGTGATGATGTGCCGTCCTCTGGACCGCGACGCGCGAGCAGCGCCGAGCAGCGCCAGATTGTCGCCCTCGGTGCCCCCGGAGGTGAACACGATCTCGGCGGGACGGCACCCCAGCACTGCGGCCACGGCCTCGCGCGCCCGCGCCAGCGCTTCCTTGGCCTGCAGGCCGGCCTCGTGAACGCTGGACGGATTGCCGAAAACCTCGGCAAAGAACGGCCACATCGCGTCGAGAACCTCAGGCCGTGCCGGAGTGGTGGCAGCGTGATCGAGGTAGACGGTTCTCACCGGGCCGCTCCTTCGGCCGCGCGATCGGCCGTGTGCGCCGGGTCGGCGCCGGAATCAATACGCACGTCGAGCCTGATGTTGAGCGCCTGGACCGAGTGCGTGAGGGCTCCAACCGAGATGAGATCGACTCCGCTCTCTGCGACGGACCGCACCGAATCGAGCGTGATTCCCCCGGATGCCTCGGTCAGCGCCCGCCCTCCCACCAGAGCGACTGCCCGGCGCAGTTCGTCCGGACCCATGTTGTCGAGCAGGATGATATCGGCCCCGCCGGCGAGCGCCTCGGCGATCTGGTCGAGTCGATCGACCTCGACCTCGATCTTCATGGTGTGGGGGATCGCACGCCGCAGCGACTGCAGCGCCTCCGGCAGAGACTCCCCGGCGACGGCCGCCAGGTGATTGTCCTTGACCAGCACCGCATCGCTCAGCGAGAAGCGATGATTGCGTCCCCCGCCACAGCGCACCGCGTACTTATCGAGGATCCGCAGCCCGGGCGCGGTCTTGCGAGTGTCGACGATGGCCGCTCCGGTGCCCTCGACGGCGGCGACGTACCGGGCCGTCATGGTGGCAATGCCGCTCATCCGCTGCACGAGGTTGAGCGCGGTGCGCTCGCCGGCCAGTACGGCTCGCGCCGGACCCGCGACCTCGGCGATGGCGCGCCCCGGGGACACGTGCTCCGCCTCGCTCACAAACGGCTCCAGCCGGCAATCCCCGTCAAGGGCGCGAAACACGGCATCGGCAATCGGGAGCCCGCAGGCAACCCCTCCTTCGACGGCGACGAACACGCCGCGGGCCGTCCGATCCGCCGGCACCAACCCTTCGCTCGTGACGTCGCCCCAGGGTAGATCCTCGTCGAGGGCGCGCCGAACGATACTGTCAACCTGCCGCGAACGAAGAGCGCCGAATCCAGCGCGGTCAGACACCGGCCGGCACCGGCGCCACGCCGCTCCGTTCCACGAGTCCGGCTCCACGGCAGGAGAGGACTATGCGACGCAGCAGGTAGGGATCGCTTCTGGGGTAGTCGGTTCGATAGTGGGCGCCGCGGCATTCTTCCCGCTGCAGCGCGGCCGCGACCACCAGCTCGCCGAGCAGGGCGAGATTGCCCGTCTCGTACCACTCGCGCGTGGCGGCCGGTTCTGCAATGGGGAGGGCGCGCAGCGCCGAGCGGGCGGCGAGCAGCGACTCGCGCGACCGGATCAGTCCGGCGTGGCGCCACATGATGTTCTCCAGCTCGTCCCGAGCGGTGCTCGACAACGAGGGGCGCCCGGCCGGCAACGAGGGCCCGGCAATCGGGAACATTTCCGCGTCAAGTGTGCCGTCGAGCTCGCCGGCCAGAATCGCGGCAACGGCACGCCGCGCGAACACCAGTCCCTCCAGTAGTGAGTTGCTGGCCAGACGGTTGGCGCCGTGCACACCGGTGCATGCCACCTCCCCGCAGGCCACGAGCCCGCGCAGCGTGGTCCGGCCGTATCCGTCGGTCCGGACACCGCCCATGATGTAGTGGGCGGCGGGGGCGACCGGAATCGGCTCCTTCACGGGATCGATGCCGTGATCCCGGCAGAACCGAACGATCGTGGGGAAGCGTCGCTCGATGCGCTCGGCCGGCAGGTGCGACATATCGAGATACACGTGGCCGACGCCGGTCGCTTCCATCTGTTGGTGGATAGCACGCGCCACGACATCACGCGGTGCAAGCTCTCGATCGGGGTGGTATGCGGCCATGAAGGCGACGCCCCACCGGTCGCGCAGGATACCGCCCTCGCCCCGCATCGCCTCCGATATAAGGAAGCTCGGCGCACCGGGGAGAACCAGCGCGGTGGGGTGGAACTGCACGAATTCCATGTCGATCAGATCCGCCCCGGCAAGATAGGCGATGGCCTGACCATCGCCGGTGGCGACGGCGGGATTGGTGGTACGCGCATAGAGCCGGCCGGCGCCGCCGGTGGCGAGGAGAACCGCGGAGGCGACGATTGACTGCCGGCCGGACGGTCCCAGGAGCTCGACGCCGTAGACCGAGTCCCCAGCCGTCAGAAGCCCTGTACAGAGGGTCTCCTCGAGGACGGTGACACCGGCGCCGCGAAGCGCCCCCGCCAGCGTCCGTTCGATGCCCATGCCGGTGGCATCACCGCCGGCGTGCAGCACGCGTGGCCGGCTGTGCGCCGCCTCGAGCGTCCCCGCCAGGGCATCTCCCTCTCGGTCGAAGGGAACGCCGCGGGACAGCAAATCCATAATGCAGTCGGGCGCCTCGCGCGTCAGGAGCGCAACCTGCTCCGGATCGCACATGCCGTCCCCCGCTGCCAGGGTGTCCCGCTGGTGCAGCTCGGGCGAGTCGTCCGGCGCCAGAGCAACCGCGATTCCGCCCTGCGCGTAGCGAGTGTTACTCTCCTCGAGTGCGCCCTTGGTCACCAGGACCACGCGGCAGCGCGGCGCGGCCAGAAGGGCTGCATACAGTCCGGCGATCCCGCTCCCGACCACCACGAGGTCATACCGGCTCGCGACGCGCCCCGGGATCGGGCCGTGGCCGATCTCGGTTTCTATCGAACCCATCGGTGGTGCCCTCCTCAGGCGCCGACATCCAGCATGCGCTGGAGGGCGAGGCGAGCCCAGTGGCGGGTGCGGTCGTCGACGGTGATGCGGTTGACGACCCGGCCCGCGACGAGGTTCTCGAGCGCCCAGCAGAGGTAGGCGGGATGGATGCGGTACATGGTCGAGCACGGGCAGACGACGGGGTCGAGACAGAAGATTGTCTTGTCAGGGTGCTCGGCCTGGAGCCGCCGTACCAGGTTGATCTCCGTTCCGACTGCCCACGTCGTGCCCGCCGGGGCGCTCTCGATGGCCCGGATGATGACCTCGGTTGAGCCATCCAGATCGGCTGCCGCGACGACTTCACGCCGGCATTCCGGATGGACGATCACGTTCACGCCGGGGAAGCGGCTCCGCGCCTCGGCAATCTGCTCGACGGTGAATCGTTCGTGGACCGAGCAGAAGCCCTTCCACAACACCATTGTGCTGCGCTCGAGATCCTCGACTTCGTTGCCGCCGAGCTCGAGGCGCGGGTTCCAGACCGCCATCCGCTCGATACCCAGCCGGTAGCCGGTGTTCCGGCCCAGGTGCTCGTCGGGGAAGAAGAGAACGCGATCGCCCCGCTCCAGCGCCCAGCGCACGAGTGCCGGAGCATTGGAGGATGTACAGACGATCCCGCCACGCTCGCCGCAGAAGGCCTTGAGGTCGGCCGAGGAGTTCATGTAGGTCACCGGAATGATGCGACCGGAGGTGACGGCGGCCAGCTGTTCCCAGCAGCTCTCGACGTCCTCCAGGTTTGCCATGTCGGCCATGGAGCAACCGGCGGCGAGGTTCGGCAGGATAACCTGCTGCTGCGGCGCGCTCAACAGATCCGCGCTTTCCGCCATGAAGTGAACGCCGCAGAAGACGATGAAGTCGGCATCGGTGCGCGCCGCCGCGAGCTGCGACAGCTTGAAGGAGTCGCCGCGGAAGTCGGCGAATCTCACAATCTCGTCGCGCTGGTAGTGATGTCCCAGTATGACCAGGCGGCTACCGAGCTCGGTGCGGGCCGCCCGGATGCGCATGTCCAGCTCATCGGGGGAGAGAAGCCGGTATTCGGGCGGCAGCGGCTCCTGCCTCCCCATCGCGGCGTTCCGCGGCGGTGTGACGCTCGCGCTGGCCCCCGGGCCGTAGCTGCGTGGTGAGACGGTGCCCAGAGCCGCCAGGGAAGTGAACGTCGACACCGGGTCGCTCGCGATTGTCGTGCTCGTGGAGGAGGTCTCCGCCGTCATCTCTCGTCCTTCAGGTTCTGGTAGTGGGGTATGTCTGGTGGCAGCGAGGTGGCTGCCCGCTGTCTCGTCGTCGGGGCGGCGAGGCGCGAGCCGGCCGCTCGCGCCGGAATGCGCTTGATCTGTCATCAACGGAACTCGAAGTCGAGGTGCGAGAAGCGATAGAGGCGTGCCGGGCGCCTGGTTCCCTGGCGCGTGCACCTGCCCGTGTCCTCCACTACGCCTGCTTCCAGCACTTTTCGACGGAAATTGCGCTTGTCGAGCGCCTCACTCAGGACGTGCTCGTAAGCGCGCTGCAGCTGGGTCAACGTGAACTCAGGCGGCAGGAGCTGGAAGGCGACCGACGAGTACAGGATCTTGTTCCGGAGCCGCCAGAGCGCGTACTGCACGATCTCGGCGTGGTCGAAGGCGAGCGGCGGCAGGTGGTTGACCGGCATCCAGCGCACGTTCTCGTCGTCTACCGCGAGCTCGCGGCCGATCGGCACCAGCCCGAAGTACGCCACGGAGATCACGCGTCCGCGTGGGTCGCGGCCCGGTACGGTGAGCGCGCCGTCGACGTACTGGGGCGGCCGGTCGAACGTCTTGAGCTGCTCCACCCAGATGTCGCCGAGGCCCAGGCTCGCCAGCTCGGCAAGCATGGTGTCTTTGAGCTGCTCGCGCGGGGGATTGATGGCTCCCGGCAACGCCCACACACCCTCGAACGGGGGCCAGGTACGCTTGCGAAGCAGCACGTGCAGGCGATCGGCGATGAGCGTGAAGAGAACCGGATCGACGCTCAAACGGAGCGAAACGTCGGTGGGATCGATGGCCTCGGCCTGGGGCCGCATGTTGAGTGTCATATGCACACTCATAATAAGTGTCGGAATGACCCTTGTCAAGACCCGCAGGGAGCTGGCAGGGAGCCGGTGGCTATGGGAGCGGCAGGAGCGTGGAGTGCCGCTGAGCCGCCCGGCTGCCGGACGCTACGCGTACCCCAGCACGGCGAGGATAGTCTTGGCGTCGGCGATCTCTCCACCGATCCGGCGGCGCGCCTCCTGGACCGATAGCGTGACGACTTCGATCTGGTCGGTCGATTCGGTCGGCGTGCCGGGGACGAGCTGCGTCGCGCGGTAGAGGTGCATGAGCTCGGTTGTGAATCCGGGCGAGGTGTAGAACGACCCCAGGCGCGCCATCGCACCCACCCGGTAGCCGGTCTCTTCTACCATCTCGCGGCGGACCGCGTCTTCGGGTCCCTCACCGTCGTCGATACCGCCAGCCGGAATTTCCAGCAGGACGCGCTCCGCGGCCTTGCGGTACTGGCGGACAAAGACGATGCGGCCGTCGTCGAGCACCGGAAGAATGGCGACGACCTCGGCGTGCGCGACGATCTCCCGCTCGGTCGTCCGCCCGTCAGGCAGGCGCACCGTCTCCTTGCGCACTGTAATCAAGCTGCCGTCGAACGCCACTTCCGACGCTGTCGTCTCTTCCGGCTCTATTTCAGACACGACTCCCTCCTCGAGCGCTGTTCGGCACGGCGGCCCGGGTCGCACCCCGTTGCCACGTGTCTCAACCTTCCTGAAGCACGTCAGCCGCTGTTGCGTTCTGACTGTCTCTCTCGTTGGTACATGGCGAACGATTCTATCCTCGAGTGACACCGGGTTGGATGCATTGCACGGGGCACGCATTTTCGTCCACCGAATAACGCCCAGTGAACGCTCACTTAACGCGGCGCCAACACCCGGGTGTATATCTTTGAGATAGCGGCTCCTAGGTTGCGTGGGAGGCAAACATGGGCACGTACATCCTTCGACGGTGCATCCAGGCCGTATTCATCATGTTCGGCCTGTCGGTGGTGTTCTTCCTGATCCTGCACCTCACCCCGGGGGGGCCTTGCGCGGCATTCGACGGTCCGACGCAGGCAGCGCAGGCGAAGCTTCAACAGTGCATCCGCCGCTTGGGGGTGGATCGGCCGCTCATCGTGCAGTACACCAATCTGATGGGCCAGTACTTGCACGGCAACCTCGGGACCTCCAACAGCGGTGACAGCGTCGTGAGTATCTTCGCCCAGAAGCTCCCGGCGACGTTGCTGTTGATGGGCAGCTCCTACCTGCTGCAGCAGATGATTGCCCTACCGCTGGGCGTCTTCGCGGCGTTGAAGCAGTACAGCTTCTTCGATCAGGTGTTCACTTTCCTGAGTTACGTCGGCCTTTCAATGCCGACGTTCTGGCTGGGGATCATGCTGATTTTCTTCTTCTCGGTGCAGTTGAACGTCTTCCCCGCCGGCCACATTCAATCCGCCACGATGCCTCTCTTCTGGTCTCATGATTGGTTTGTCCTGCTGGGGCAGAATCCCGGGTTGGTGCTGGGGGATCTGATCAAGCACCTGGCACTGCCGTGCTTCGTCTTGATGATCACGGGAGTCGCGGTCGATAGCCGCTACATGCGGGCCTCGATGCTCGAAGTCATCAGGCAGGACTACATCCGTACCGCGCGGGCGAAGGGGCTGTCGCGCCGGGTCGTCATTTTCAAGCACGCCTTTCGCAACGCGCTGCTGCCCATCATCACCAACATCGGTCTGTACCTTCCGGCCCTGATCGGTGGAGCAATCATCACCGAAACGATCTTTAGCTGGGGTGGATTGGGCTATTACTTCTTCACGGCGATCGTCAACAACGATTACCCGGTGGTCCAGGGGCTCTCCATGCTCTCCGCGCTCGCCGTCCTGGCCGGTAATCTCCTGGCCGACATAACGTACGCCTGGGTCGATCCCCGGATTCGTTACGACTAGGTCGGCACAGACCGGGTATCGGCGAGACATGAAATCAACCAGTAAGAGAGGCGACAGATGATCGATCCGACTCAAGAGGAAACAGCGGGTCTGAGCGCAGAGGTCGTCACGCCCGTTGGCGGTCCCTCCGAAGCAGCGCAACGGATGCTCCAGGACACCGAGGTACCGATCGTTCAGCTCGGGCAGTGGGCGCTTGTCTGGCGCAGGTTCAAGCGTCACCACCTTGCGTTGGCGGGAGCGATCACGTTGGGGTTGCTGGCGCTGATGGGGATCTTTGCCCCATTGGTTTCTCCGGAGAGCTTTTTTGGAAACTGGAACTTCGTTGCAGGACCGGTGCCTCCGAGGTGGACCCTCCCATGGAACACTGACTGGAGATACATCATGGGAGCGGACATTCAGGGCCACTCCCTGCTCATGTGGATTGCCTATGGAGCGCGCGTGTCGCTCTCGGTCGGCCTCCTGTCGTCGCTGCTGACAATGGTTATCGCGATCATCGTCGGGGCGACTGCCGGATACTACGGTGGGTGGGTCGACGCGGTGATGATGAGAATCTCGGACATCTTCCTCACCTTGCCCTTCCTGCCGTTGCTGATTCTCCTGGCGGATTACGCCGCTGGCGGCAACTGGGTGACCATCGTATTTCTGTTCGGGGTCCTGAGCTGGCCGGGCGCAGCCCGGTTAGTCCGCAGCTACTACCTGACCTTCCGCGTTCAGGAATTCACCGAGGCCGCCCGGGCGGTCGGCGTGAGCGATACCCGGATCATCTACCGGCATATCCTGCCGAACGCGCTGAGTCCGTTGATCGTGGCCGCGACGCTGAATGTGGCCGGGTTCATCATCGCCGAAGCCGCTATCGACTTTCTGGGAGTCGGGATTCGGCAACCGGCGGTAAGCTGGGGCGTCGCCCTCTCCAACTCGCAGAACTACATCCTTCAAGGCATCTGGTGGTGGACCTTCTTCCCCGGATTGTTCCTCCTGATCACCGTACTGTCTTTCAACTTTCTCGGCGATGGGCTCCGGGATGCGCTTGACGTTCGTTCGAGGGCGCACTAATCGGATTATCTATCCTCCGTGCTCGACCGAACGGTGCCGAATAGCCGGGCGACCGGCCAGCTTCCCGTCGCACAGGAGACTGCATCGCGGGAGGAGGCTGCGCGACCATTGCAGGCCCTCGCGCCCTGAGCCGCCCGGCTTCATCTGCCGGCTGTGAACAGGAGTCTCGCCGAGTGCCGGTTGGGTGATTAGAATCTATCCTGTCATGCGCCGCATCCTGGCCTTCGTCCCCATGCTGGCCCTTCTCGTCGCTTCGGGAGTCATCGTCCTCGCGGTGCGCGCTCCCCGGACCTGGGCCGACCACTGGACTGCGCCGGCCCTTGTCACGTCGGGAGCCGGTCAGGATGAATATGGAGCGGTTCCCCTTCCGACCGGCAAATGGGACCTGCTCTGGCGTGATGTGGCCAGGAGCGAGATCGTCTACACTCACGGGCCGTCAGGGCGCACGTTTGGGGTCGACGGGGGTGACGTACTGCAACCTGATCTTGCGCGTGTGAGCGGCGGGGAATTTGGCGTGTGGGTCCACAACTACAACGGATCGACCGCTCTGGACGCAGCCATGTTTGCCGGTGGTCGACTAACCCGGGCGGTCCGACTTGTCGACACGCGAAGCGTCATCGAGCACCCACGCGTGATCGCCGGTCCGCGCGGATACGCCTTCGTCCTGTTCGAGTGGCAGCGACCCAACTACGATCTGTTTCTTGCCCGCGTTTCGCTGGTGACCGCACGGATCGTTCGCATGGTCCGGTTGACCAACGCCGAGTACTACAGCTTTTATCCCAAGGCGACGGTGGACGGTAGCGGCCACATTGTGACGCTCCATCTAGAGAGCTGCTGCAGGCAAAAGAACTGGAACATCCAGCTGAGCCGGTTTGATTCTGACGGCCGGAGGCTGGGCAGTCCAACGCTCATCGCCCGAATCCAGCAAAACGGCGGCGCGGGACAGTGGGGCGAGGATCTCCAGACCGATGCCGCGGGCAATGTCTGGGGCGCCGTTACCGGAGACCAGGGCATCTTTCTCTTCGAGGTGTCCGCCTCGGGCCGGATGCTGGTGCGCCCCCGATTGATCGATGCCCTTGGTGGCCAGCCCGCGTCCCTGGCGCTGGCGCTGGGGCGGTCGGCGCGATACATCTTCTGGGAGCAGACGGCCCTTGACGGAAGCTGGTTGGTGGCGGCGAGCTTTGACCAACAGGGAAGGATCGCGAGGTCGGAGCGCGCAGTCTACGAGGGCGGCTTCCAGGCCAATCCACACGCCACCGGTCTTGGCGCAGCTGCGGAAGCCTTGTGGCAGAACACGATCGTGGGGGTTGAAACCGACTTCCAGATGAGCCAGTATCGGGCCCAGGTCAAACCAAATCTTGCCCAACGTCTTGGACTGGGCGTCGGCAACGTGTGGGAGGACTCCGGTGTGCTGGTAGGTGGTACCATTGCCATCGCTACGATTACCGTCGCCGCCAACGTACTGGACGTCTTCGTCATTATCGCGGCCGGTATCCTCTTTATCACGCTGTTCCGGCGCCTCAGGGCCAGGTGGATTCTGTGCGCGACCCTCCTGACCGGGCTCCTCTTCCTCTTGTTCGTCAATCCCGGAGGGCCGCTGTTCTTCCTGACGACCCTGCCGGTATGCGGACTTCCCATCCTGCCCTATGGAGTTCTCGCAGCGCTGGCCGCGTTCAGTCTGATCGTCTGGGCGAGCTCGACCATTCTGAATCACATCGACGACGTGTACCGGGTCGGCGTCATGGCGTGTATCGGCGTGTTCTTCTTTGCCTTCGTCGAGGCGGTCACCCTGATCGAGGGTCAGATCGCCTCACTTGGCTGACGCCGTTGGGCCATGGGGTGGAGTGTGTCAGTGTGTCGGGATCGTCAGCGTTGAGGTGATGGTATTGTAGCCGGCTCGCAGCTCGGGAGAGATCGGCGGGTGCGCAACAACGATTCTGACGTCGAACAACCGGTGGTTTCCCTCGACGAACGTGTTGATCTCTGAGAGCCCCTTGCTGATAGTGTGCTTCACCTGCATCGCCGGCTGGCCGGAAACCTTCACGTGAAAGTACTGGTAGCTGCCGGGTCCCAGATTAGGATCGACCCGGACCTTCCCATTGGGGAAGTTGGGCAGAGGCGCTTTC
>Ga0070735_10002944_pt1 | contig 15091 bp, 12 predicted proteins | sample Coa_R1_FD_66443 | JGI IMG/M metagenome (GOLD analysis project Ga0070735, IMG submission 66443) | Surface soil microbial communities from Centralia Pennsylvania, which are recovering from an underground coalmine fire - Coalmine... | ecosystem: Environmental > Terrestrial > Soil > Unclassified ... | reverse complement strand
CGTACGGCAGCAGCTTCTCCACATCGGCAAAGGTGCCGTGCTTGCCCGGCCTGGTGGAGGCGGAGCGGGGAAACATCTCGTACCAGGTCGAAAATCGCGCTCGCTCGCGATCCACCTCAACTGTCAGCGCCGCATCGGACCGCAGCAGGATCGACGTGTCCGGATAGCGATGCTCCAACTCGTGGATCGACTCGCTCTGTGCCAGGGCAATACGACTTTCCAGGGGAGTGTGCACGTCAGTGAGAGCTGCTGCCCATTCCCTCAGGCGATCGGCGTCCGAGCCGCGCGCCCGCTCCGCCAGCTCGGAGCCGAGCACTGCACCCTGGCGCAAGTCCAACTCGATATCCTGTCCCGCGTCGAATTTCTTCACCAGTCCGCGGCGCCAGGATTCCAGGTGGTCTACCCAGGCCGCGACCGTGTATTGATAGCTGCCCAGGGACCGGACGGTGAATTTAGCCCGCCACCGGTCATTACCCACAGGGCTCATCGGACTTTGATGCCAGTCCGGCTCCGCGTCATGCCGGTACAACAACATGGCTGTCACGGCATCATGGCCGTCCGCGAATACGTCGGCTTCCACGACGACGCTTTCGCCTGCCGTGCGCTTGATCGGGAAGCGGCCGCAGTCCACTCGCGGCGTGATGTTCTCGATGACGACGCGAATCTTGCTCACAATGCCCGCCCGTGTGTTACTCGGGTGTCAATATCAGCGCGCCCAGAGGAGGCAGGCGCAGACTCAGCGAATGAAAGTGGCCATGCGAGGGCAGGGGCGCGGCTTCGATCGCGCCGAGATTGCCAAGGCCACTGCCCCAGTAGTCGCGCGCGTCGCTGTTCAGGCGCTCACGCCAGGTGCCGCCGCGCGGCACGCCGATCTGGTAGTTGTCGCGCGGCACGGGAGTGAAGTTCAAGACGACCAGGGTGCAGTCGCCCGGACGCTTGCCCTTGCGCAAATACACCAACACGCTGGCATCGGCGTCGTTGCAATCGACCCACTCGAACCCCTCGCCTGCGAAGTCGAGCTCATACAACGAGGGGCTTTGGCGGTAGAAAAGATTGAGGTCACGCAACCAGCGCTGTACGCCCGAATGCTGCGGATATTGCAACACGTGCCATTCCAGACTGGCATCGTGAGTCCATTCACGCACCTGGCCGAATTCGCTGCCCATGAACAGGAGCTTCTTGCCGGGGTGGGTCCACATGTAGGCCAGCAGCAGGCGCAGGTTGGCGAAACGCTGCCATTCGTCGCCACTCATCTTGCCGATCAGTGAACCTTTGCCGTGCACCACCTCGTCGTGGGAGATCGGCAGGACGAAGTTCTCCGTGAACGCATACCAGATGCTGAAGGTGAGCGTGTTGTGGTGGTACTTGCGAAACATAGGGTCGGTCTGGAAGTACTTCAGCGTGTCGTGCATCCAGCCCATGTTCCACTTCTCGCCAAAGCCCAGGCCGCCCAGATAGGTTGGCCGCGAGACCATGGGCCAGGCGGTGGACTCCTCGGCGGTGGTCTGCGTGTGCGGGTAGTCGCGATAGATCGCCAGATTCAGCTGCTTGAGAAAGTCCACGGCATCGAGATTCTCGTGGCCACCGAACTGGTTGGGTATCCACTCACCCTGTTTGCGGCCGTAGTCCAGATAGAGCATCGAGGCCACGGCGTCCACGCGAAGGCCGTCGATGTGATACTTCTCCAGCCAGAACAGCGCGCTGCTCCCCAGAAAGTTGCGTACCTCGGCGCGGCCGTAGTTGAAGATGGAGCTGTTCCATTCCGGATGGAAGCCCTGGCGAGGGTCGGCATGCTCGTAGAGATGCGTTCCGTCGAAGTAGGCGAGGCCGTGCTCGTCGGAGGGAAAATGAGAGGGCACCCAGTCGAGGATCACACCGATGCCGCGGCGATGCAGGTAGTCCACGAAGTACATGAAATCCTGCGGGGTGCCGTAGCGTGAGGTCGGTGCGAAATAGCCTGTGACCTGGTAACCCCAGGAGCCGTAGAAAGGATGCTCCATGATCGGCATCAGCTCTACGTGCGTGAAGCCCATTTCGATGACGTAGTCGCTGAGTGCATGCGCCAGTTCGCGATAGTTCAGCGACCGGTTGTGCTCTTCAGGCACCCGTCGCCACGAGCCGATGTGCAGCTCGTAAATGGCCTGCGGCGCATCCAGAGCGTTGCGCTGCGCCCGCCCGGCCATCCACTCATCGTCGCCCCACTCATACGATAGGTCCCACACTATCGAGGCGGTACGGGGCGGCATCTCGCTCTTGAAAGCGAAGGGGTCGGCCTTGTTGACCGTGTAGCCGTGATCGCGGGAGACGATGTGGTACTTGTACAGGCTGCCGGGTCGGACGCCATGAATGAATGCAGACCAGATCCCGGAGGAGTCGGGGCGTGGCTCGAGCCGGTTCGACTGCGGGTTCCAGCTGTTAAAGTCGCCTACGACGGACACGGAGGCCGCATTCGGCGCCCAGACTGAGAATTCAGTGCCCTGCTGTCCCGGGGCCGTGGAAGCGGTCGGGTGGGCGCCAAGCTTCTCGTAGGAGCGGAAGTGCGTGCCTTCGCGGAAGAGATAGATGTCTTGTTCCGTTAGCACGGGTTACAGTCTAGCAAGAGCCATGCCTGTTACGCCCGGAATATGAGCCAAGACACCGTCCCCACCGTCATCGGTCACCGCGGCGCTTGCGGCTACGTGCCCGAGCACACTCTGACTTCCTACTTCATCGCGATGCAGGACGGGGTCGACTACGTCGAGCCCGATCTTGTCATGACCAAGGACGGCGTGCTGGTAGCCCGGCACGAGAATGAAATCGGTGGTACTACCGACGTCGCGGCTCATCCGGAGTTCGCCTCCCGTCGCGCGACGAAGGTGATTGACGGGGTCGCCCACACGGGCTGGTTCACGGAAGACTTCACACTGGCGGAGCTGAAGACTTTGCGTGCCAGGGAGCGCATTCCGGAAGTCAGGCCGGCGAATACCCGATTCGACGGTCAGTTCCAGATTCCAACACTCGTGGACATTCTGGAGCTTGTGAAGGCGGTCGAGCAGCAGCGTGCGGCTTGCGCGCGCCAGCAGGGCTTGCCGCCGCCAAAGCGAATTGGGATCTATCCGGAGACCAAGCATCCGTCGTACTTCGCGGGATTGGGACTGGCGATGGAGGAGCAATTGGTCAGTATGCTGCACTCGTATGGGTCTTTGGCGTTCATACAGTGTTTCGAGGTGGGCAATCTCAAAGCCATGCGCAAGATGACCGAGCTCCCCATCGTGCAGTTGATGGAGGGTGAGGGCGCTCCCTACGACTTTGTACTGTCGGGTGACAAGAGGTCGTACCAGGACATGGTGACGCCCGCGGGACTTGCGGAGATCGCGACGTATGCGAACGCGATCGGGCCATACAAGATGCAGGTGATCCCGCGCGACGCCTCTGATGGGTTGGGAGCGCCCACGTCGCTGGTCGCCGATGCGCATGCCCAAGGTCTGCAGGTGCACGCGTACACTTTTCGAGCCGAGAATCAGTATCTGCCGCAAGGCATGCGAGCCGGCAGCGACGCCAATCACAGCGGCGACCTCGAGAGCGAGCTGATCACATATCTGCAAGCCGGCCTGGACGGCTTCTTCACCGACCACCCGGATGTCGGCGTTCGAGCCCGTGACGCGTTTCTGAAAGGACGGACATGAAAATCGAGTTGAATGCGCTGCAGTGCCGGGTGATCGGCTGTCTGATCGAGAAACAGATCACCACGCCGGATCAGTATCCGCTCTCGCTGAATGCTCTGGTGAATGCGTGCAATCAGAAGAGCAATCGCGACCCGCTGCTGGACCTGAGTGAGCAGACGGTGCAGGAGACGTTGGATACGTTGGCCCGCAAACATATGGTCATGGAGAAGTCGGGCTTTGGCAGCCGCGTTCCGAAGTATCAACATCGATTTTGCAATACCGAGTTCGGCGATCTGAAGCTGGACGCCCAGGAGCTGGCGGTCGTCTGCGAGCTGCTGGTGCGGGGAGCGCAGACACCGGGAGAGTTACGCACCCGTGCCAGCCGAATGGCGACCTTCCACGACGTATCGGAGATGGAGGCGACGCTTGACCGGCTCGCCAACCGTCCGGACGGGCCGTTCGTGGTGCGCCTGGCGCGCGAGCCGGGGCGGCGCGACAGTCGCTACGCGCACTTATTCAGCGGGCCGGTCTCTGAGCAGGATGCTCAGGCAGGCGGTAGTGTCGGCGCGCCGGCGGACGGTGTCGGCGATGGGTCTTCGTTTGCAGTATCCACCGATCTGCTCGCGTCACGAAGCTCGCCATTGCCACCCGAGGTCGCCTTTCCGGCCTCGAACAATGAGCAGCGCCTGGCCAGAGTGGAGGAAGAGGTGCGCATCCTGAGGGCCGAGCTCGACGACCTGAAACGCCGGCTTGGTGGTTAGACGACCTAGCTGACCCGGCGACGACCGGTGCCCGCGCCTACGAAGACCAGGGAGCGGTCCGGGTGTTCCTCGGTGGGATTCCTGGAAGAAGCCTCCAGGATGTTGCGCGCCCGCGCTGCGGCCGCGCGTGCTTCCTTCTCGGCGTCATCAGTCTGGACCGGGTAGGCGAGCAGGTATCCCTGCACACCGACTGGCCCGCAGTGAGAGAGGAATTCCAGTTGCGCGGGCCGCTCCACGCCCTCGGCGATCACCTGCAGGCCCAGCCCATGGCACAGCGCCACGATGGATCGCACGATGGCCGCGGAACGGGGATTCGAGTCCACGCCCTCGATGAGCATCCGATCCAGCTTCACCCGGTTGATCGGCAATTGCTCCAAGGACGTGAGGGAGGAATAGCCTATGCCGAAGTCGTCGAGGGCAATCGAGACGCCTAACTCGCGCAGCCGCCGCAGCGACTGCACCGTGGAAGGTCCGGTCTGGAACACGGTTTCGGTCAACTCCAGCTCGAGCGCGCTGGCAGGCAGTCCGGTGACCTGCAGTGCGCGCGCGACATGCTCCGCGAAGTCTCTCTCGAAGAACTGAGGCGGCGAGACGTTGATGGCAACATTCGCGTGGTGCCAGCCCTGAGCTCGCCAGGCCGCAACCGTCGAGGTTGCTGATCGCAACACCCAGTCCGTCAGCTCGTGAATGAGGCCGGTCTTCTCGGCGATGTGAATGAATTCAGTGGCCGTGGCAATGCGCCCATCCGGTTTGCGCCAGCGTAACAGGGCTTCGAGCCCGATCACCTCGAAGGTGTGCAGCGCAATCTGCGGCTGGAACATCAGCAGCAGCTCACCGTCTTCAACCGCGCGGCGCAATGACTGCTCCAGCCGGAATTTCTGCGCAGCTGCGTCATAAAGCGCAGGCTTGTACAGCGCGTAGCGATTGCGGCCGAGCTCCTTGGCTCTGAAGAGTGCGACATCCGCCGCGCGCAGCAACTGCTCCGCATCGTCGGCGTGCTCCGGGAAGAGGCTTGCACCGACGCTGGCGCTCGTCGCCAGCAAGCGTCCGTCCACGGTCAGCGGCTGCTGCAGGGTTGTGACGATATCGGCTGCCAGTTTCTCAACTTCGTCCGCAGATTGGACATCCTCCATCAGGATCGTGAACTCATCGCCTCCGAGTCTTGCGAGCAGGGCTCCCGCGGCCGCCGCGCGCAGGCGCTCAGCGATGCCCTGTAGTACTCGATCACCGAAGTTGTGCCCGAGGGTGTCGTTGATCGACTTGAAATTGTCCACATCCACGAACAGCAGTCCGAGCCGGCTGCCGGTCGCGGTGGCGCGTGCCAGGGCACCGCCGAGCCGCGCCGACAGTTGCCGCCGGTTGGCCAGCTGAGTGAGTGGATCATGATGCGCCAGATGATGTAACTGACGGGTCCGCTCGGCGACATGGCGCTCCAGCTCCGCCTGGTGCGCGCGTAACTCTGCTTCGGCCGCGCTGATCTGCTGCGCCATGGTGTTGAACGACTCGGCCAGCTCATCGATCTCGGCCGAGCCTCCACGGGGCGCCCGCGCGCCACGGTTGCCGTTCGCCTGCAACTTGGTGGCCGTGGTCAGCCGCTTCACCGGTAGGCTGATGCTGACGGCGAGCACTCCCCACACGAAGATCACTACACCGACTACCGCGATACCGGTGATGGTCAACGCACGCTCCGCTTCTTCGGCTGATGTGGCCGCCAGGGCGGCCGCAACCATCAGACTGCGGCGAGCGGGTACCTGCAGTTGCTGCTGGACTCCCGCCATGAGAGCGGCGCTCTCCTCGAGATACTCCCGGCGCGCGACGCTGCTGGTGGCGTCGAATTTTTCGATGTCCTGACGCAGTTTGACCGCCTGATTGAAGTCCTGACGCTCGAGTTCCACCCACGTGCGACCAGGCGAATGCAACAGCTCCGGCAAGTGAGTCCGCAGGGCGGCCTGGAATTCCTGCTCGCGTTTGGCGATCACCGCGGCTGCGGAGATGTTCCCGCGTACCGCGCTGATGGCAGCGGCCAACTCAGACAATGAGCGTGTGGCGATCACCTGCGTGCCACTGATGGCAAGGCCTGCCCCGCCAGCCGAATGAATGCGCTGCTGTACCCGTTCGAGCAGTGCGAAGCGCTGCTCGGACCAGTCGAGGCGTTGAGTGGCATGCCTGGCGAGCTCGCGGCCATGTTCGACATGGCGTGTCAGCTGTGGAAGCAGCTGCGCGCCAGGCGGCGCCGGGTGGCCGGCCCGGGTCTGGAAATAGGCCGCTACGGCCTCATCCAGAGCCTGCGCCGAAGTATTGACCCCCTCCAGGTTCGAGGCGCGTACGGCTTGCAGATACTCCGCCAGCGCCCGATCGTAGGCGACGAGCGTTTCCACCACTGCACTGGCTCCCTGAGCCAGCGGCTCGTGGTCGATCTGCATGCTTCGGACTGCATCGACGGCTGCCCGGGTGGTGCGTGTGGCAATCAGGTGGCCGATGAGTATTACCGCGCAAATCGCCGCCAGGCCAAGCGCCAGGCGGCCACCTATCCCGAAGCGCAGCCGCGGGCGGCGGCGCGCGACAGCCAGGGCTGCCGCGAGGTTCTTGGCGGTTTCAGTGGGAAGCTGCTGCATGAGACATAAGCCACGGGAAGAGCCGTTTTTTCCCCTTCATCCCACGCTGGCGCGGGCTGCGGGATCATCTTGCGGGCAGTGCGGCAACACTTCCGAGGCGGCTATCGCAGAAGCGTTCGCGGGGCCAGGAGTTGCCGGGGTGGCTCAGTGCAGCATGTGAAGCCGTTCAAGTTTCGTGTTTGCCTTATACTGTCGGTATGACGATGAGGGGACCATGACCGAGATCGCTGATACCTTCGACTCGGCATTCACAAAAGCCGTTGATTTGGGTAACCGGCTGGCGGATAAGGATAAAGACGCCGATTTGTGGGACATCGCCGATGGCTTGCTGGCAGGGGCGCTGCAGTATTGGCTGTATTCCCGCCAACCCTGCGGCGACCCGCGTTGTCAGGACTGCATGCCCATCAGCACCGCGGAAGGCCGCATGGCCGAGCTCAAACGGCTCATGGAACAACTCGCCGCCGAGAGTGAGTACTTCCACACCCCGACGGATGCCAACGCCGGCCGGGCGTAACTTGTTCATTTGGCTGAATAGCGCGGGGGACGCCCCAGTCGGGGACGCCCAATCGGGGGTGCCCAGCCAGGGGCGCCTGGCCCTCGGCGCAGCTGACATCATTCCCGCACACCGCTGACTGCGCGCCCCGGCAAAGGGCGTGGTTTTGCCGGGGCGCCCAGTCCGGCTACGCTGCAGCGACGGTTGTTGAGGCGACCTCTTCCAACGCCTGCTCAAACAGGTTGAAGCCCTCCTTGAGCAGGGCGTCCGTGATAGTCAAAGGCGCGAGGAATCGGATCACGTTCGCGTAAATGCCACAGGAGAGCAGCACCAGCCCCTTGCGGCCGGCGGCGGCCACGATGGCCTTGGTCAGCTCCGCGTCCGGGCTGTCCGCACCGCCCTTCTTGACGAGCTCGATGGCCACCATGGCCCCGAGCGCGCGGATCTCGCCGATGCAGGGGAATCGCACCTGCAATCCCTTCAGCCGCGAAGTCATGAAATGCCCGATGTGTGTGGCGCGATTGAGCAGCTGCTCCTCGCGGATCACCTCCAGGACCGCAAGCCCTGCGGCGCACGCCAGAGGTGAGCCGGCGAAGGTTCCACCCAGTCCGCCCGGAGCGGGCGAGTCCATGATCTCGGCCTTGCCGATCACAGCCGAGAGGGGTATCCCGCCGGCGACGCTCTTGGCGATGGTCATCAGATCGGGCTCGATGCCCGAATACTCGATGGCAAACATGCGCCCGGTGCGGGCGAATCCTGTTTGAATCTCATCCACGATGAGCAGGATGCCGTGTTGATCGCACAGTGCGCGCAGCTTCTTCAGCAGCTCATTGGGAGCGATGTAGAAGCCGCCCTCGCCGAGCACTGGCTCGATGATGATCGCGGCCACTCGCGCCGGATCGACGTCTGCCTTGAACAGCTGCGACAGTGCATCCAGCGAGTCCTCCACGGAGATGCCGTGGAAACTCGAGGGAAAGGGGATGTGATAGACCTCGGGCAACATCGGCCCGAATCCAGCCTTGTACGGCTGCACCTTGCCGGTGAGGCTGATGCAGGCCAGCGTCCTGCCATGGAAGCCGCCGGAGAACGTGATGACCGCGGAGCGCTTGGTGTGGAAGCGGGCGATCTTGACCGCGTTCTCGATGGCTTCCGCGCCGGTCGTCAGGAAGATGGTCTTCTTCGGCGTGGGGCCCGGAGCGATCTCATTCAACTGCTCGGCGAGCGCTACATAGCTCTCGTAAGGGGTGACCTGAAAGCAGCTGTGCGTGAATTTCTCCAGCTGCGCGGCGACGGCGGCCTTGACCTTGGGGTGCACGTGCCCGGTGTTGAGCACGGCAATGCCGCTGCCGAAGTCGATGTATCGCCTGCCTTCGACATCCCAAAGCTCGGAGTTGGCCGCGCGTTCCGTATAGACGGCGAGCGAGTTCGAGACACCACGGGGAATCGCCTTCTGGCGACGCTGATGCAGTTCGGTATTGGAGGTCACGGCAGCTCTCTTCAGTGGTAAATGCTTTGCCCCCGGGAACCAGGGGGGCATTTTTACTAGTGTAGTCCTTCGTGCTCTACAATGGCGTTTTGCCGCAAATCGGAAGAGAGATTCATTGAGCGACCAAGCTGCGATCAAGACCGATGTGGTCATCATTGGGGCGGGGCCCTGTGGATTGTTCCAGGTGTTCGAGCTCGGGCTGCTGGGGATCGGGGCTCATGTCATCGATTCTCTGGCCGTCCCGGGCGGCCAATGCGCCGAACTCTATCCCGAGAAGCCCATTTACGATATTCCGGCGCTGCCGGTGTGTGGCGCCCAGGAGCTGGTGGACCGCCTGATGAAGCAGATCGAGCCCTTCCACCCGCAGTTTCACCTGGGCGAGGAAGTCACTGAATTCGCACGCCGCGATGACGGCCGTTTTCGGGTCGTGACCAGCCTGGGCAGCGAATTCGATGCCGGTGCCGTGGTGATTGCGGCGGGGGTCGGTTCGTTTCAGCCGCGGCGCATCGGTATCGATGGGGCAGAACCCTTTGAAGGCTCGAGTATCCACTACCGGGTCAAGACCGCGAGCAGCTTTCACGGCAAGCATCTGGTCATTTTTGGGGGTGGCGATTCGGCTCTGGACTGGACCCTGGAGCTTGCCTCCAAGGCAGCCAGCCTGACGCTGGTTCACCGCCGTCCCGAGTACCGGGCCGCGCCCGCCTCGGTGGCCAGGATGAAAGAGCTGGCGGCAGCCGGACGCATGCGAGTGTTCGAGGCGTTGCCCCACTCGCTCATCACCGAGGCCGCGCAGCTCAAGGGCGTGAACATCAAAGCCCATGACGGCACGAGCCATGCGCTGCCGGCCGAGCATCTGCTGGTGTTCTTCGGGCTGCATCCCAAGCTCGGCCCTATTGCCCAATGGGGCCTGGAGCTGGAGAAGAAGGCGCTGAGGGTGGATACCGAGAAGTTCCAGACGAGCTTGCCGGGAGTGTTCGCCGTGGGCGACATCAACACCTATCCGGGCAAGAAGAAACTGATTCTCTCGGGCTTCCACGAGGCAGCGCTTGCGGCCTTCGCCATTCAGCACCACCTGTTTCCGCAGAAGAAGCAATTCCTGCAATACACGACCACCAGTCCGATCATGCACCAGCGTCTGGGTGTGCCGGACTGAACTACTCGAGCCTCCAAGGAGATTTGCGCATGAAGTTGATCCGCAATGTGTTGGCTGCTGCGGCGGTGATCGGCGCGGCAGCCGTGTTCCCGGCGGCGCACGCGGCCGACAAGGTCTGCAAGCTGGCGATCACCGGTAACGATCTGATGCAATACGACAAAAAGGAGCTGGCGGTGGCTGCTGACTGCACCTCGGTGGAGCTCACTCTGACGCACGTCGGCAAGCTGCCCAAAGAGGCCATGGGCCACAACTGGGTGTTGGTCAACGAGCCCGACTTGAGCGCGGTCGCCAATTCAGGCATGTCCGCCGGGGCCGCCAACAACTACGTCGCTCCCAACGACAAGAAGGTCCTGGCCCACACGAAAGTGGTCGGCGGCGGCGAGAGCGCGACGGTGAGCTTTCCGACCTCCATGCTGAAAAAGGGCGGCGCCTATCTGTATCTGTGCACCTTCCCGGGGCACAACTCGCTGATGCGCGGCACGTTCAAGTTCGGCTGATACGCATGGACCAACGCATTGCCGATCTGTTGAAGCTCCTGCAGCTCGAGCAGCTGGAGGTCAACTTGTTTCGCGGCGAGAGCCGCGACATCGGCAGTGCGCAGGTCTTCGGCGGCCAGGTGCTGGGGCAGGCCCTGACCGCCGCCTCCGCCACGGTGCAGGATCGCGTGGTGCATTCGCTGCATGCGTACTTCCTGCGCCGCGGGGACTTCAACGCACCCATCGTCTATCAGGTGGATCGCAGCCTGGACGGCAACAGCTTCACCAACCGCCGGGTGGTTGCCATCCAGCACGGTGAGCCGATATTCAATATGGCGGCCTCCTTCCAGCGCAGCGAGGAGGGCCTGGATCATCAGGTGGACATGCCGATAGTGACTCCCCCCGAGGAGCTGCCGGATTCCACCGAGCCGCCCCCGGATCTGCTGTCGCGCATGCCCGAGCGATTGCGGCGCTTCTTCGAGCAGCCGCGGCCGTTCGAGTTTCGGGCGGTTCAGCCCATTGATTATTTCCGTTCGAAGAAGGCACCTCCGGCCCGGCAGATCTGGTTTCGCGCGGTGCAGCGCTTGCCCGATGAGGAGAGCCTGCATCGCTGTCTGCTCGCCTACGTGTCAGATTTCTTCCTGCTGGATACGGCCACGCTGCCGCACGGCACGTCCCATCTGAGCGGCTCGGTCGTCATGGCCAGCCTCGATCACGCGATGTGGTTTCACCGCACGCTGCGTGTCGATGACTGGCTGCTCTATGACATGGAGAGCCCGAGCGCATCCGGCGCTCGCGGTTTCGCCCGCGCGGGTGTCTTCTCGCGTGACGGCCGCCTGGTGGCGACGACAGCCCAAGAAGGTCTCGTTAGAATCAAGCGACGCCCGTAGATCCGCGGGCACGACCCACAGGCCTTTCCCATGCAGCTCCTGGCGGGCGTTGCGGCGCTCCTTACCGCCGGCGCACCACTGATCGGCTCCGATATCGAGACCCTCGAGCGGGTTTGGACGGGTGTGCGTGATTCCAGCGAGGAAGTGTTTCTAGGGACGGATGCCACGGGGTCTACGTGGGGCGATTCACAGCGGCGCGTGCGGACGGTGGTCGCGCCTGTGGCGGTCGATTCGCTGGGTCCGCATGTGTTGTATCTGGAAGAGTTCCTGCACGACGACCCGGATAATGTGCGCCGCCAATTGCTGCTGCAGCTCGAGCCTGCCGATAGCCCCGGCAACGTGCATATCCGTCTGTATACCTTCGTCCACCCGCAGCGTTGGATCCACCTGAATCGGCGCCCACAGTTGATAGCCGCTTTGCGGCGGCAGCAGATCTCAGAGCTGCCGGGCTGCGATCTGCTGCTGAAACGCGAGGGCGATCAGTTTGAAGGCGGCACCGTGGGTCGCAATTGCGTCGACGTCCGTCACGGCGGCAGCCGCTACGTCGAATATCAGCTGGTGATCGGCGAGGAGTTGTATCTGTACCGCCGCCGGGTGCTGCTGCGCAGAGGGGATGAGTTACAGGAAGAGGTGTTCGGCTTCAACTGGTTCGTGCTGAACGAGGCGCGCCTGTTCACCTGCCGTGTTGACTGGTCAGCCACCGGCCGCCGCTCGGACTTGCGCCCGCTGGTCAGGCTGGATCTACATGATCAAGGGGGACGAGCACATTTCGCCACACCGGACGGCAGGAAGCTGGAACTGGCATTGCATAGCCAGGACTGGCCCTTCATGCCGGATCGCGATGCTCTGATCCTCCTGCTGCAGGATGAGGTCGAACCGACTCCCATGGCCTCGGCCTGGGCGCAGATCGATGCCGATGACATCGCCATCGATCTGGGCTGGCTGCGGGTCAAGTGCGGCTCTTTCGTGCCGGACACCGACGACCTCAGCGGCTAGAAGCAGCTACGTTGAGGCAGCCGGCAAAAACCACGCTTTTTGCCGGCGGACCTACGGAGTAATGTCCGCCGAAATAGGCGCAGCCTATTTCGGCCTATGAACGATCGTGTTGATGTCGCGCAGCAACACGGGATTGAATTTCTCCGGGACTGTCATCATGAGGAAGTGTCCCGTACGGGGGATCACCTCGGATTGAAAGCCGGGCAGGGACTTGCGGATCCGCGCATCGTCCGTGGGTGTGAGATCCGAGTTGATGGCAAGCACCGGGACGTGGATATCCGCCACCACAGCCGCCAGGTCCATGCGTAGCAACGCCTCCATGGACGCAACGGCCACGTCGGCCGGCTCCAGTGACATGTCATAGGCGACTTTCTGCACGAACAGCGGGTCGGCGCCTTTCTCGAACAGGGACTCCGTCACGTACTGCCGCGTTGCGCCGATGAAGTCCGACTTGAACGGCGCGAGCCGCGTTTCGATCTCGCGCTTGGGTGTGGGGGGCAGGCCCACGGACTTCAGGGCATCCACGGCGATGATACCGATCACCCGCGTGCCGATCTTGCGGGCGGCCTCCAGAGCCACCGTGGCACCCATGGAATGGCCGACGAGAATGATCTGCTGATTATCCAATCTGCCGGCCACGGCCGCGACATCCTCACCGTAGCTTGCCATCGACCAGTCACTACGGTTCTTGCTGGAGGCGCCGTGACCGGCGAGGTCAACAGTCACCGTTGTGTATTTCGAGTCCAGCGGCCGCAGCTGCGCAGACCAGTAGTTCGCGTCAGTAGCCCATCCGTGGATGAGGATGATCGCCGGCTCTCCGTGGCCATAGACGTGATATTCGATGTGGACGCCGCTGGGCTCGATGACAATCTGCGGAGTGCCTTCGACGCGCGCCGGTTCTGAAGCTCCTCCCGGGGCAGCGCTCTGTGCTGCGGGCGTCGCGGCTGGGGCAGATCCGGATGGCGTGCCATGTTTGCTGCAGGCCGCAGCTCCAAGTGTTGTCAGCAACGCGAGGATCGTCAGCCGGCCATATGTCATGAACACTCCCCGTGATCAGGCACGAAGCACTTTCCCAGGATTCAGTATGCCGTGCGGATCGAACGCGTGCTTGATCGCGCGCATCAAGTCGAGCTCGACGGGAGAGGCGTAGCGCTCCAGCTCGCCCACTTTCAGGCGGCCTATGCCGTGCTCGGCACTGAAGCTGCCGCCGAAATCGCGCACCAGATCATGGATGACGCGCTTGATCTCGAGCTCGCGTGCCAGCAGGGTCTCGCGCGCGCTGCCTGGCGTCTGATTGAGATTGAAATGCAGATTGCCGTCACCCACGTGGCCGTAGGCAACCAGGCGTCCCTCCGGGACATGTTGGGCGAGCCATGCGCCGGCCTGCCTGACGAACGTCGGCAGCGCGGTGACCGGCAGGGAGATGTCGTGCTTCAGTCCTGCGCCATCCAGACGCTGCGCTTCAGGAATGGTTTCGCGCACCTTCCACAGGGCAGAGCGCTCACGCTCGTTCTGCGCGACGACGGCGTTGAGCACGAGGTTGGATTCATGGCCGGCAGCGAGAGCCTCGGTCAGCAGCTCATCGAGCGTGTCGGCAGCGCGAGAGGAGGTGAGCTCGCACAGCACATACCACTCGTAACGCTGATCGAGCGGATCCGTGACACCGGGAATATGGCGGGTCGTCAGGTCGATCCCGATCCGCGGGATCAACTCGAAGGAGCTGACCCGGTCGCCGCTCGCGGCGCGCAAGCCGGCCAGCAACTCAACGGCTGCCTGCACATTCGATACGGCGGCAAAGGCGGTTGCCGTCGCGCGAATCTTGGAGAACAGCTTCAGGCTGGCGGCAGTGATGATTCCCAACGTCCCTTCGGCACCCAGAAAGGCGGATTTGACGTCATAGCCGGTGTTGTCCTTGCGCAGGCCGCTCAAGGTCGACAGGACCCGCCCGTCGGCGAGCACTACCTCCAGCCCCAACACCAGTTCCCGCATCATTCCGTATCGCAGGACGCTAGTGCCGCCAGCGTTGGTCGAAAGATTGCCACCGATCTGACACGTGCCTTCGGAGCCCAGGCTCAGCGGGAACAATCGCTCAGCCTCGTCCGCGGCGCGCTGCACATCGGCGAGGATGCAGCCCGCCTCGGCCACCAGCGAGTAGTTCAGGGGGTCGAGCTGCCGGATGCGATTCAGGCGCTTCAGGGACAGCACCAGCTGCCGTCCGCTCTCATCCGGCGTGGCGCCTCCGCAGTAGCTGGTATTGCCGGCATGCGGGACCACCCCGATCCGCTGCTCATTGCAGTATGCGAGCAAGCGGGAGATCTGCTCGACGGTTCGGGGCAGGGCGACTGCCAGAGCCTGTCCGTGATAGAGCTTGCGATGGTCAGTGAGGAACGGCTCGATGTCCGCCGGTGCGGTGAGGACACTGTCAGTGCCGAGTATCTGCGTAAGTGCGTTCACACTGCTCCCGCTATCACTCCGAACGCCTTGCCAAGGAGGAAGCTCACGGCACCGGCGCCACCGCCGATCAAGACCATGCGGCAGGCGCCCCGTATGGCATCCCGCCCGGTAAAAAGGCTCAGG